>ENA-OROZ01002788-OROZ01002788.1-human-gut-metagenome-genome-assembly--contig:-NODE-2788-length-12430-cov-4.599192_pt1 | contig 12430 bp, 9 predicted proteins | sample MGYA00242138_ERZ509066 | MGnify/ENA primary metagenome ERZ509066 (study PRJEB26280, sample SAMEA2338691) | human gut metagenome | biome: human gut; feature: human-associated habitat; material: faeces... | reverse complement strand
AGACCGATGGCAACATCGACAAGGACGGCAAGATGCAGTTCGCTGAGAAGTACTTCACCGATCTGAAGGGTGTCGCCACTACCGATGAGTTCTCTCGTCCCGCTACTATGTGGAAGGTCAAGTCCGAGGAGATCGGCACTTACACCGATACCGCTGACGCTACCTACACCAAGAAGGTCGAGATCGGCGACATTTACAAGGATCTGGGCCTGGGCAAGAGCATCTCTGCCAAGAAGGTCTCTGTCTATGTGGATGGCGTTGAGAACCCTGACCAGCCCGCTCGCGACATCACCAAGGGTGATGACAAGAACAAGTACGGCGATAACGGCGTTCTGACCGAGGTCTTCTATGATAACGACAACGATTCCGTGGTCATCACCGAGGTCAACACCTATGTCGGCACCATCACCAAGACCGTGAAGGCCACCGACAAGAAGGACGCCTATGTTGTGGTTGCTCCCGAGAGCGAGAAGCCCACTAACTTCAAGAACGAGTTCGAGACCGACGACAAGTTCGAGGATGACGACTATGTTCTGTACACCTACTCCCTGAAGGAGAAGGAGATTGAGTCTGTTGCCGCTGCCACCAAGGTGGAAGGCACTGTCACCGTTGCTGAGAACAGCGTGACCAACAACAGCGACAAGAAGGCCCTGACCATCAACGGCACCAAGTACAAGGCTTCCGCTAAGATCAGCGGCGAGAACCTGAGCGACGTGTCCGTGAAGCAGGACTACACCATCTATCTGGATTCTTACGGCTACATGATCTATGTCGAGGAGAACGAGGCGATCGGCGATTACGCTCTGATCCTGAACATCAAGCAGGGCTCTAATGACTGGTATCTGGGCAACCGCGCTGAGCTGCTGTTCACCGACGGCACCACCAAGATCGTCACCACCGACAAGGATTACTTCACCAAGAAGAGCATGGCGAAGAATGATATTGTCACCTACAAGGTGAACGATGACGGCGAGTACACTCTGAAGGCTCTGCCCACCGAGAAGCTCGTCAGCGCAGAGAGCAGTATGAGCGGTCAGACCCTCACCAACGAGCCCCTCTCCATGGAGAACAACAAGGCCGGCCTGAAGATCAACGGCAAGCCCTACACCGCCAACAGCGCCTCCGTGTTCGTGGTTGCTGACGCCGGTTCCACCGACGACTTCACCGCTTACACCGGCGTGAAGAACGCTCCCTCTATCGACACCACCAAGGCTGCGAAGCTCTCCGAGACTGCCGATACCTATGCTTACTGCAAGTCCGGCAAGATGATCACCGTGATGTTCGTCTTCCCCGGCAAGGATGTTGAGATCAACGACGCTACCAGCAACGCTCTGTTTGTTGCTAACGGCTCTGTCTCCAACCTGATCCACGACAAGGACGGTGACTACTTCACCTTCAGCGCTGTGGTTGACGGCGAGCTGAAGACCGTGAAGGTCGCTCAGGACGTCAAGGTTGACGGCGTCAAGCAGACTGAGAAGCAGATCAAGAAGAGCTTCGGCGGCCTGTTCAAGAGCTACACCACCGATAAGGGCATCATCACCTCTGTCAAGACCTATGCGGACTATGAAAATTACCAGGATGTTGAGAACGAGAGCGCTGTGAACGGCACTGTCTCCGGTATCGACAAGGTCTCCAAGGAGTACACTGTCAAGCTGGGTCTGCAGAAGAATGGCGAGTACAAGTACACCGTCACTGTGGATAAGGATGCCAAGATCTTCTATGTCAACACCGACGACGAGATCTCTGTCTCCTCTTACAGTGCTATCGCCAAGGACGATAACGATGATGTCTACGCTGTGATCAAGGACTACATGGTCAAGACCCTGATCGTCTATGAGCAGGACGGCAACGACGCTAACCCCGTCAAGCCCGAGCTGAGCAAGGATGTTGAGGTCAAGAGCGTTAAGGTTGGTCCTTCCACCGAAATCACCTATTATGTCGAGGCCGGTGAGAAGGAACTGTCTGTCAGCGACATCAAGGCTATCCTGACCGATAAGGGCTGCACTGACATCTCTGTGAACGGCTATGGTGAGTGGTCCTTCACTTACGATGGCATGAAGTTCACCGAGGTTGACGTTGTGACCACTCAGGTCTATGCTGTGTCTGTGAAGTACAGCAACGATTCCACTGTTGCAACCAGCAACGTGAAGCTGGTTGCAAAGAATGGCGTTATCACCGTGACCGTGAAGAACGCTGACGGCAGCGCTTTTGCCAGCACTTACACTGGTGCCGACGTGAAGGGCGCTACTGGTACTGTCTCTAACTTTGAGCAGGCTAAGGACAACAAGAGCGCTACGTTTGACTTCACCTTCTCCGGCCTGGACAAGGATGTTGAGCTGGTCGTTACGCTCAAGTAAGGATACTTTAAGCAAGTTATCAAAGCTCATTTGAGTTGAGATAGGAACACCCCGCACCTTTCGGTGCGGGGTGTTTACTTATTCGGCCATCAGAAGAGCGGCATAGTAATAGGCATGGTCGGTTTTGTTGAATTCGGCCCGTTCATCTCCGCTGTGCTGCCAATTCACACTGTTGCCGTTCCAGGCCACGCCCACCGCTGCGGAAGAGCTGCTTCCGTAGCCATTGGCGTTGGTGCATCCCCGAATCAGGATCATGTGGTACGGTGAGGAAGAATTGGTCAGCTCCCGGATGATGACAAGCACCGGCGGTTTGGAAAAGGTCAGCGTTTTGGAAAGCTGATTGTTTCCCATATAGGTCCCGTAGGTGATAAAGCAGTTTCCACAATTTTCCAGTGCTGCCGCCGCGGCTGCCACGGCGTCGGCGTTGGCCTTCAGGGCCGTGTCGATCTTCTCGTTGTCACTGTTGAATTCCTCCATCAGAATGCGGTCCGTCCCCGCCCAGCGGGACAGCCGGTAGTTGGGTGTCTGTTGGCTTGCCATATGCCTAAACCTATCCTTTCCTTTAACGTTATTGTTGCATAACAAAATACGAAATCAAACATATTTTCTCAGAATTGGATGTTGCATATGGATTTTTACGATTCTAACGAATCCGACAGAACCTTCTACCGTTCCCCAAAAGAAATGTTGCACGGACTGTCTCCGGAGCGCCCCTTGACGGCCCTCCGGAGACCTGCTATCATGGCCCTGAGAACAACACCGGGAGGGGCCTATGATTTTTCAGAAATCCGCCTGCATCGAGACACTGTACACGGAGCTGCCCTTTTTAGAGCGGTTTCGCGCCGCCAGAGCCGACGGCTTCGATTTTGTAGAATTCTGGAGCTGGACCGACAAGGATCTCGCCGCCGTGCGAGCCGCCGCGGACGCTGCGGGGGTCGGTATTTCCGGCTTCAACGGCGACGCGGAGCTGTCCCTCATCGACCCTGCCCAGAAAACGGCCTACAAGGCCTTTCTGCGGCGTTCTCTGGACGCCGCTATGGAGATAGGGGCAAGGTCCGTCACGGTCCACTCAAACGGTCTGGGGGAGGGAGGAAGGGTCCTTTGCCCCTATGACGACCTCAGCGACACCGTGAAGCTCTGCACCATGTTCGACACGCTGAAAATCGCGGCGGGATGGGCGGAAAACTGCGGCATCCGGATCAATCTGGAGCCGCTGAACATCACCACGGACCATCCGGGCCTGATGCCCGCCATGAAGCTGGGCCTTTCCAACTTGGTGGTCATGTACGCGCTGCTTTTCTTAAACACCCGCACAGCGGCGGAGCTGACCCGGCTCATCGGCTCCCCGTACTTGAAGGTGCTGTACGATGTGTACCACATGCAGCTCAACGAGGGCAGCCTGTGCGACCATATCCGCGCCTACGCCGACCAGTTCGGCCACATCCATGTGGCGGACGCGCCGGGCCGTCACGAGCCGAGCACCGGGGAAATTCACTACCCGGCGGTGTTCGCCGCCTTGGAGCAGGCGGGCTACCGGGGGCTGATCGGCTACGAGCTGTTCCCTAAAACCGACACGAAAACCGCCGTCCGGGCTATCATGGCGGACTGACCGCCTATTGCAGAAGGAGAGGACCTTATGTCAGATTACAGCGCCTTTTTCTTAATGAAGCCGGAGGATGTGAAGCGGTACGCCGTGGAAGTGCTCCATTTTTTCCAGCCGGAGGAGGAAACCGATTGCGTTGAGATCGGCGACGGCAACATCAACTATGTGTTTCAGGTGCGCTCCCAGCGGGACGGCCGCTCCGTCATCGTGAAGCAGGCGGACAAGCTGCTGCGGTCCTCCGGCCGCCCGCTGGACCTCTACCGCAACAAAATTGAAGCGGAGACCCTGAAATTGGAGAGCCGTCTGGCCCCCAACTTCATCCCGGAGGTCTATCATTACGATGAGACCATGGCCGCCCTCTCTATGGAGGACATTTCCGCCTATAAAAATCTCCGCAAGGAGCTGGCGGCGGGCCGGGTCTACGGCCATCTCAGCGAAAATCTCTCCGATTTTCTGGCCCAGTCCCTGCTGCCCACCACGGATCTGGTGATGGACCGGCAGAAAAAGAAGAAGCAGGTCAAATTCTTCACCAATCCGGAGCTGTGCGACATCACGGAGGATCTGGTGCTGACGGAGCCGTATCTGGCCCAGCCCATGAACCCCCGGAACAAGAATATCGTCACCCCCGGCAACGAGGACTTCGTGCGGGAGCATCTCTATGAGGACGCGGCCCTCCACGCCGAAGTCGCCGCCCTGCGGAACGGCTTCATGAACAACGCCCAGGCCCTGATCCACGGCGACCTCCATTCCGGCTCTATTTTTGCCAACGAGCAGGGCATCAAGGTCATCGACCCGGAGTTCGCCTTCTACGGCCCCATGGGCTACGACATCGGCAACGTCATCGGCAACCTGTTTTTCGCGTGGGCCAACAAGGCCTATACCGGCGGCAGCGCCGAAACGCAGACCGCTCTGGAGCAAACCATCCGGGAGACCTGCGACAAGACGGCGGAAAAGCTGGCGGCGGAATATGACAAGCTGGTGACCTTCCCGCTGTACCGCGCCCCCGCCTTCCGCAAGGCCTATCTGGACGGCGTGATGGCGGATTCCTACGGCTACGCCGGTACGGAGATCATCCGCCGGGTGGTGGGTGATTCTAAGGTGATGGAGGTCACCTCCGTCACCGACCCGGCCCAGCGGCTCCCCATGGAGCGCGCCCTCATCCAACTGGGCATCTATCTCATCAAAAACCGTGCCGGCGGCCTCAACGGGGCGGCTGTGACGGAGGAATTCCGTAAGATCTTGGCAGAAGGGAGGGGCACACATGGTCAGAATGGATGAAAATATGCCGTTTCTGCTGCAATATGAAAATGTTGCGTGGTACGAAAACGGCAAGGTCCGCATTTTAGACCGGCGGATCTATCCCACGGAGGTCCGGTTCGTGGAGTGCGTCACCTATCAGGAGGTGGTGCAGGCCATCGCGGACATGGTGACCCAGAGCGCCGGCCCCTACACCGCCGTTGGCATGGGCATGGCCTTGGCTGCGTGGCAGGTCCGGGACAAGGGCGCTGCGGAGCAGGATGCCTTTTTGCAGCAGGCGGCTTATGATCTGGCCCACGCCCGCCCCACCACCGCCAACCGCTACGGCCAGATCACCTACCGCTGCGCCGAGGTAGCCAAGGAGGCGCTGGCGGCAGGGAAGGACCCCGTGGAGGCCATCGTGGAGAACACGGTGGAGTCCCTGAACCGCCGGTATTCCACCATGCAGATCGTGGGCGACCATCTGGCGGAGCTGATCCCGCAGGGGGGTACGATTCTGACCCAGTGCTTCGGCGAGACCATCATCGGCACCGTGATCCGGGCCGCCCGCCGTCAGAACAAGGACTTCAAGGTGTTCTGCGCCGAGACCAGGCCTTATCTGCAAGGGGCGCGGCTCACCTCCGGCTGCTTCGCCCAGATGGGCTTTGATACCACGGTCATCACCGACAACATGGTGGCCTACGCCATGGAGCGGGAGGGCATCGACCTGTTCACCTCCGCGGCGGACACCATCGCCCGGGACGGCCACATCGCCAACAAGATCGGCACCTTCCAGATCGCGATTCTGGCCAAGTATTTTGGTATTCCGTATTACGTCACCGGCATCCCCGATCAGGATAAGCGCAGTAAGGATGACATCGTCATCGAGATGCGGGACCCCCAGCAGGTCCTCAGCTATCGGGGCATCCCCAACACCGTGCCGGAGGTCAAGGCCATCTATCCCTCCTTCGACGTGGTGCCGCCTCACCTCATTTCCGGCGTGGTCACGGATAAAGGTGTCTATGTGCCCTATCTGCTGGATCACTATTTTGATTCTGATGTCAAGAAGTTCTATTAAGACCGGAAGGAGAGACTTGCTATGCTGATGCAGGAAGAGAGAGAACTGGTCGTTGAATACGGCAAAAAGATGAGCGCCGCCCGGTTGAGCACCGGAACCAGCGGCAATATCAGTATTTACAACGCCGAACAGGGACTGGTGGCTATCAGCCCCTCCGGCATGGACTATTTTTCCACCACCCCGGAGGATGTTGTGATCCTGGATCTGGACGGCAAGGTGGTGGACGGTAAGCGGAAACCCTCCAGCGAGTGGGCTCTGCACACAACGTTCTATAAGCATAAGCCCCATGCAAGAGCAGTTGTCCACACCCACTCCGTCTACTGCACGACGCTGGCCGTACTGGGTGAGCCCATCCGGGCGGTACACTATGTGATCGGTGACGCAGGCGCGGCGGAAGTTCCCTGTGCCCCCTATCAGCTGTTTGGCACAGAGGCTCTGGCGGAGGCGGCTATGGAGGTCTGCGGTAAGAGCGATGGTGTTCTGTTGGGCAACCACGGTCTCGTATGCTGCGGCAAGGACATCAAGGGTGCTTACGGCCTCGCCTGCAATCTGGAATATGTGGCGGAGCTGCAATACCGGGCCATGAGCATCGGCAAGCCCAACGTTCTGACGGAGGAGCAGATGGCTGAGGTCATGGTGAAATTCCAGTCCTACGGTCAGCCGGACAACAAAAAGAGCGGTTATTGAGAAGGGAGTATCGCAATGCGGAACTTTGATTTTTACAGCCCTACCTACTTCGTGTTCGGAAAGGACCGGGAGGCGGAGACCGGCAGGTATGTCAAGCGCTTCGGCGGCAGCCGGGTGCTGGTGGTCTACGGCGGGCAGTCTGCCAAACGCTCCGGCCTGCTGGACCGGATCATGGCCTGCCTGAAGGAAGAAAACCTGTACGCCGTGGAGCTGGGGGGCGTGAAGCCCAATCCCCGCAGCGGCCTTGTCTATGAGGGCATCGACCTCTGCCGCTGGGAAAAGATCGACTTCATTCTGGCTGTGGGCGGCGGCAGTGTCATCGACACCGCTAAGGCCATCGCCATCGGTGTGCCTTATGACGGTGATTTCTGGGACTTTTTCTCCGGGAAGGTGCCGGAGCAGGCTCTGCCTGTGGGCACCGTCCTGACCATCGCCGCCTCCGGCAGCGAAGGCTCTCCGGATTCCATCATCACCAACGAGAAAACTCTGGAGAAGAACGGCGCGGAGGCCGACTGCCTCCGTCCCTGCTTCTCCGTGCTGGACCCTGCCCTCACGGAAAGCCTGCCCGCTTATCAGACGGCCTGCGGCATCACGGACATCATGGCCCACACCATTGAGCGCTATTTCACCAATACACCGGACGTGGAGGTGACGGACCGGATGCTGGAGGGCATTCTGCTGGCCATGCTCCACGAGGGCCGCCGGGTCATGGAGGACCCTCACAATTACGAGGCCCGTGCAAACATCATGTGGGCCGGTATGGTGTGCCACAATGACATTATGGGCGTGGGCCGTCAGCAGGACTGGAACAGCCACCATTTGGAGCACGTGCTCTCCGCTAAGTATGACTGCGCCCACGGCGCGGGTCTGGCGGTCATCATGCCGGCGTGGATGCACTACTGCGCGGAGCACGGCGGCGAAAAGCGTCTGGCCCAGATGGCCGTCCGGGTCTTTGGCTGCCAAATGGACTTCGACGATCCCAAGCGCACGGCGCTGGAGGGCATCGAGGCGTTCCGGGCATTCCTCCGGTCCATTGGGATGCCCCTGACCTTCGCCGAGATCGGCGCCGACCCGACGGACATTCCGGAACTGGTGGAAATGAACCACATCGGCGACGGCAAGACCGGCGGCTATATCGGCCTGGACAAGCAGGCCCATTTCGATATCTACAATCTTGCCGCCGGGAGCTGCGTTCCCGAGACTTGAATGGATATGACATAAGTGCTGCGAGGGCGCTCCTGACAGGAGCGCCCTCGCAGGGCTCTCTGTTCCTGCTGCTTTGTGACCGCCAAAGCTAACGTATAAGATATACAAGGTCCAGGTTACTTACCGTTTACAAGCTATTAGCGTATACACAAATCAGAAAAGTGTGTTCGTTGCGAAGCTGATGAACGGATCATCTTCGCAGCTTTGGCGTTCCCAATGCGCCTTGCTTCATAAAGAAGCGGAAGACCTTGCATCGTAAGGCTTTCCGCAAAAGCGCCGCCCGTGCTTTGGTAAAAAATCCGAAGCATGGGCGGTGTTAAATTTTGTCAAAATTTATCTTGACATCTAACCGTGATCAGAGTATCATAAAAACAACTTTTTTGGATTTAACTCTTTAATCCGAAAAAGCGTACGTCATGTAAGGAGAGACGAGAGGAGAAACACTATGTACAATTTTGCACTCGCGTTTGTGATCTGCGGCGTCGTGTATTTCATCGGCGAAGCAGTCTCAAACCTGACGAAGGCCTGGATCCCATCGGTTTTCGTCACTGCCGCCGTACTTCTGGTAGGCTTCTGGACTGTTATTCCCACCACCGTTGTAAGCGACTCCATGCTGATTCCCTTTGGCAGCACCATTGGCATTTACCTGCTTATCACCCACATGGGCACGGTCATTTCCATCAAGCAGCTGCTATCCCAGTGGAAGACCATCGTCGTGTGCCTGGCCGGTCTTGCCGGTATGTGCGCGCTGTGCCTGGTCATTCTGCCCGGCGTGATCGGCCGTGACCTGGTGGTTGCCGGTCTGCCTCCGCTGACCGGCGGCATCATCGCTGCCACCACCATGAAGACAGCTGCGGAGGCTAATGGCCTTACCGAAGCCGCCATCTTCGCCATCGCTATGTACTGCGTGCAGGGCTTTGCCGGCTATCCCCTTACCGCTGTCTGCCTCCAGCTGGAGGGCAAGAAGCTGATCAAGGGCTATCGCGCCGGCGAGTACAAGCTGGAAAGCGCCGTCAGCGATGTGGACGCCGTCAACGGCAAGCTCAACAACGGCACTGCTGAGGAGCACAAGAAGCTGATTCCCCCTCTGCCTGCCAACTGGAACGGCCCTGTGGTCATCCTGCTGAAGCTGGGCATCGTGTCCTGGCTCGCAACCCAGCTGGGCACCATCGTGATCCCCGTCATCAACATGAAGATCAGCGGCGCTGTGTATGCGCTGGTTCTGGGCGTCATCTTCACCAGCATCGGCTTCCTGGATGAAAATGCCATCAATAAGGCCAACTCCTATGGCATCATCATGTTCGCTCTGATGATGTATGTGTTCGACGGTTTGAATGGCTGCACCCCCGAGATGCTCGGAAACATCATCGGCCCCATGATCCTCCTGATCGTGGTGGGCGTTATCGGCATGGTCATTCTGTGCTTCATCGCGTCCAAGATTCTGAAGGTCTCCTTCCTGATGGCCACCGCCACGGCCTTGACCGCACTTTACGGCTTCCCGCCCAATGCCATCATCACCGAGGCCACCTGCACCGCTCTGGCGCAGACCCCGGAGGAGAAGGAATTCCTGATGAGCAAGATGTTCCCGCCCATGATCGTGGGTGGCTTCACCACTGTGACCATCACCTCCGTGGTAATCGCCGGCATCTTTGCCGAAATGTTCTGATCCAGTCATCCGCAAAGCTGTCCGGCTCTTTCCGCCGGACAGCTTTGTTTACAAAATCACTTTTGCACATCCCGGAAAAACCGATACAATAAAGCTACCACAGATTATATGAAGAAAGGATCATGTGTATTATGGATATCAAAACTCTTGCGGAACAGTACAACGATTACATCATTGATCGCCGCCGGTATTATCACACCTGCCCGGAACTCTCCGGCGAGGAGAAGAACACCCGCGCCCATCTGAAGGAGGATCTGGAGGCACTGGGCATCACCGACATTCACGAGATGGAGACCTGCTACGGCCTGACCGCCACCATTCACGGCGGCAAGCCCGGCAAGACTGTGGCGCTGCGCGCCGATATTGATGCTCTGCCCGTCAAGGAAGAGACCGGCCTGCCCTTCGCCTCCCACAATGAGGGCAAGATGCATGCCTGCGGCCATGACAACCACATGGCCATGCTGCTGGGCGCCGCCAAGATCCTCAACGAGGTGAAGGACGAGCTTTCCGGCGATGTGCGCCTGGTGTTCCAGCCTGCGGAGGAGACCGCCGTGGGCGCTCTGCGGATGATGGAGGAACACGCGCTGGACGGTGTGGACGCCATTTACGGCGTGCATGTCTGGGGTACCTATGACGCCCCGGGTATCGCTTTCCCCGCCGGTAACCTCATGGCCTGCTGCCACGGCTTCACCATTGAGGTGGAGGGCAAGTCCGCCCACGCTTCCGCCCCTCATGAGGGCGTGGACGCCGTGATGGTGGCAAGCTCCATTCTCCAGTCCATCCAGCAGCTGGTCTCCCGGATGAACGATCCTCTCAACCCGCTGGTCATCACCGTGGGCAAGGTCACCGCCGGCAACCGCTGGAACGTGCTGGCCGGCCACGCCACGCTGGAGGGCACCGTGCGTACCTTCCTCACCGGCACGCAGGTGGAGGACGCGCTGCGTAAGGTGGCCGAGTGTACCGCAGCCGCTTTCGGCGCCAAGGCGACCCTGAGCTATCAGTACATGACGGAGCCTGTCATCAACAGCGACGAGCAGCTCAACCGCATCGCCCAGACCGCCGTTACCAAGCTTTACGGTAAGGAATCCCTCATTACCCCCGCACCTCTGATGGGCAGCGAGGACTTCTCCTGGTTCGGCAAGGACGGCATCCCCTATATCTACGGCTTTGTGGCCAGCCACAATAAGGACTGGGATTATATGTACGGCAACCATCACGAGAAGTACGACGTGGACGAGACGATCCTCCACCGCGGCGCTGCGGTGGCCGCACAGTTCGCCGCTGACTACCTCGCTGAGACCGCACAGCAGTAATTCAGCTGAGGAAGGAGCGGACAATGGACATCAAGGCATTGGCACAGGACGCTGCCCCTTATGTGGTGGAGCGTCGGCACTACTACCATCAGCATCCGGAGCTGACCGGGGAGGAGAAGAACACCCGGGACGCCATCCACCGGGATCTGGAGGCACTGGGCATCACCGACATCCGGGATATGGTCAACTGCTACGGTCTGGTCGCCACCATCCACGGCGGCAAGCCCGGCAAGACCGTGGGCCTGCGGGCAGACACGGACGCGCTGTCCTTCCAGGAGGAGACGGGACTGCCCTTCGCCTCCTGCGAACCGGGGAAAATGCACGCCTGCGGCCACGATACCCACATTGCCATGCTGCTGGGCCCCGCCAAGCTCCTTCAGGAGCACCGGGAGGAGCTGCGGGGCGATGTGCGGCTCATCTTCCAGCCGGCGGAGGAGCACGTCATCGGCTCTAAGGCTATGATCGCAGAGGGTGCGCTGGACGGTGTGGACGCCATCTTCGGCCAGCATGTCTGGGGCACGCTGGATATTCCCTATATCGACGTTACCGCCGGTCCCCGCATGGCCTACTCCGGCCGCTTCACGGTGGATGTGATTGGTACCTCCTCCCATGCGGCCACGCCCCATCTGGGCGCAGATGCCATCACCGGCGCTGCGGCGATCATCAATAACCTCCAGCAGTATGTCTCCCGCATGAGCAACCCCCTGGACCCCGTGGTGCTCACCATCGGAACCATCTCCGGCGGCAATCGCTACAACGCGATCGCCAATCATGTCACCATGGAGGGCGTCACTCGTGCCTACTTCCTGGATAAGCACGAGGAGGCCATGCGGCAGATCGTGGAGAACACGGCGGTGGGTCTGGGCATGAAGGCTGTGCTCAAGTATGCCCATGTGGTGCATCCCGTGATCAACGATGACGATGACCTCACAGAGATCGCCCAGAAGGCCGTGGTCAAGCTCTTCGGCGAGGAGACGCTCTGCCATATGCCCGCCATGATGGGCAGCGAGGACTTCGCCAACTACGCCGCGGAAATTCCCGCCGTGTTCGGCTTCATCGGCTGCCGGGACGAGGCCAACGGCATGATCTACAACAACCACCACGAAAAGTTTACGGTCAACGAGTCTCTGCTTCCCAAGGGGACTGCGCTGATGGCGCAGTTTGCCGTGGATTATCTGGCCGGCAACGCGTAACACAGGGCGAACAGCAGGGGGGAGGGACCCTTTCCGAATGGACCCGCTCCCCGTCAAAAGACGGCGAAAGAATATAAATTACGGCCAGCAG
>ENA-OROZ01002783-OROZ01002783.1-human-gut-metagenome-genome-assembly--contig:-NODE-2783-length-12453-cov-5.194789_pt1 | contig 12453 bp, 10 predicted proteins | sample MGYA00242138_ERZ509066 | MGnify/ENA primary metagenome ERZ509066 (study PRJEB26280, sample SAMEA2338691) | human gut metagenome | biome: human gut; feature: human-associated habitat; material: faeces... | reverse complement strand
ATCGGGATCTGCTCGAAGTGGACATTCGGAACAAATCTGCTGAAGTCTTGCATTACAGAGATGTCCCGCCTCACGAATTTTCTGCCGCCTTTGAGAAGAAAATCGAGAAACTAAAAAAGCGTGCCGATCACCCCTACTTTTATAAAACGCTGCACAAAGCGGCGGCTGTTATCCTTGCTGTCCTCATTGGCGGAAGCGCGTGGTTGGCTGCGAGAGCTGCGTTCTTTGGATGGGTCAAAGAGGTATATGAAGAAGTATTTCTATTTCGTTTTGAGAATGGCCGTACCGTCGATGGGGTTGCCTAACTTGGATCCCTGAAGGATATACGAAGCTATGGTGATGCTTCTTTCTGTTTCGGCATAAGCCTTGCGCTTGGCGGATTTGTCGCTCCGTTCGTTTTTGCAACGGATCCGGGCATCCTGCTGATCGGAACGCCTATCCATGTTGCATGGTCTGTATTTGCAACGCTGGTCGGAGTTGTGAGTCTGAGCGCTTGTACAGTCGGTTTTCTGAAGCGGAAGTGCAATACCATTATGCGCATTGTTCTTGTTCTTGGCGTTGGCGGCTGCCTGATGCTTTGGCCCGGTTTGCTGACAGATGCGATCGGTATTGGCGGCTTTGCGGCTTGCCTGATCATCAATTTGATCCTCAATCGCAAGGATAAGCGCGTACCCGCTGCGCTGGAATAAAGCGGAAACGCAGTGCAGACAGCACATATACGACACCCCGTTCGGGAGACCGCGTGATCGTCTGCCGAAAAACTTCTATCATAAAAAAAGAGGAGCGGATGCTCCTCTTTTTTGCGTCATGGGGCCTATGCAAGCGTTCTTTCCGATCCCTTCCCTCCTTTTGGTTTCAGCAGGGTTTGACGTCTCATATTTGCCTGACGTCAGCATAGCACGGCGCTTTTGCGAAATGTGTCGAATTTTGTCGAAAAGGAAAAATATTGTCGTTCGGGCGCATTTTTCGCGCCCGCCGCCTCTCTTTGAGAAATGAATATTTTGCGTATACCGTCAAAAATATTCAAAAATACCAGACGAAGAAAATGCCGGCAAAAAAATGTTAAGCCTTTCTCCGCTGCTACCACGGTAGCTACCAACTTTTTCCGTTGCGCCGCAACGGGCCGAAGATGCTTTCCTTTTTTAACCGGCTACCAAACCGCTACCACGCAAACCCGCTATCCCTTCTGCTGCAATGCTTTGCGGGTTTTCGCAAGGGGATGCGATATCGACCGAGTTGAACTTTTTCGACGCAATTATCTCGATTTTTAAGTATTTTCGATAGTTTTTGCAACTTTTTGAGATGCTTATTTTTCGGGAAAATTCGTCAGAAAATGTCCCCTTTGTCGAAATTGACGAACCAAAACGGATGGAAATTTATGAAAGGAGAGTAACATCTATGAAAAAGTTACTCGCACTGGTTCTGGCGCTGGTCATGACTCTGTCTCTGGCCGTCGTCGGTTCCAACGCAGCCTTCAAGGATGCCGACAAGGTCAATGAGACTTACAGCGAAGCTGTTAACGTTCTCTCTGGCATGAAGGTATTCCAGGGCTACACCGATGGCTCCTTCCAGCCCACCGGTGACATCACCCGCGCGGAGGTCGCCGCGATCGTTTACCGTCTTTACACCGGTGACGTGACCGACAAGCAGGCCTCCCTGTACGCCACCTACAACAAGTTCTCCGACATGGACGGCGCTGCCTGGGCCAAGGGCTACATCGGCTACTGCGCCAACGCTGCTCTCGTCAAGGGCTATCCCAACGGCACCTTCGTCCCCTCCGGCAAGGTCACCGGTTATGAAGTTCTTGCCATGATCCTCCGCGCTGTCGGTTACGATCAGAAGAACGAGTTCACCGGCGCTGACTGGGCGCTCCACGTTGCTGAGATCGCTGAGCGTCAGGGCATCCTTGACAACGTCAAGGGCGTGGACCTCAACGCTCCCGCTACCCGTGAAGTGGTTGCTGAGCTGCTGTTCCAGTCCATCAATGTTCCCATGGTCACCTACACCGCTGCGTTCGGCTATCAGAACGTCAACCTGACCGCTGACAAGAAGGACAGCATTCTTGCCAAGAACGAGACCCTGGGTTCCAAGAACTTCGAGCTCGACCGCGTTACCGGTTATGTCACCGCTAACGACTACGGCACCAAGTTCAAGAACATGCAGATCGCCGGTAAGAACCTCGCCAAGAAGGACGATACCGTCAAGGTCGCTGACCAGGACATCTTCGACGCCGGCCGTTACGGTCACGTCTGGACCTCCAAGGGCAGCGTGATCACCGACGTGTTCTATGATGACAGCCTGCTCGCCACCAAGTATGAGAGCTGGAACACCGATTGGATCACCAAGAACAAGACCGACTTCATCGCCGAGAAAGGCGACATGAACTACTTCCTGAACGGCAATGAGGACGCGAAGGCTTCCGATATCGAGAAGGCTCTTGCTGTCAAGGGCGCTGAAAAGGCTCTGTATGATATCGACGCCGATGGTGACATGGCTGCCCTCGACCTCGTGGTCGATGGCCTTGCCGATATCGTGCAGGAGACCGGCGCGCTTTGCGGTGTTGACGTCAACGCCCAGCTCTGCGGCAATAAGGCCTGAAATATGCGATACCTCGATCGAATGCTGCAGGACGTTCTGACCGTAGCTGGTGCGGTATCTCATGCGGCCGAGCAGCTTTATGATCTCGGGATTTAGCCCGTGGATGTTCGTTTCAAACGCTGCGCGCTCGCCTTCGGCCTTGATAGTCGCGTTGACTTCCTTCTGCGCCTTTGCGACCATTTCCTCAATGCGGGCCGGGTGGATCCTGCCGTCGGCAATGAGCTTTTCAAGAGCAAGACGCGCCACCTCGCGGCGGACGGGGTCAAAGCTCGATACGGTGATAGCCTCGGGCGTATCGTCAATGATAAGATCGCAGCCGGTGAGAGTTTCGATGCTGCGGATGTTGCGGCCTTCGCGGCCGATGATGCGTCCCTTCATCTCGTCGTTGGGGAGTGGTACGACGGATACTGTGACTTCGCTTGCGTGGTCTGCCGCGCAGCGCTGGATAGCCGTTACGATTATCTCGCGTGCGCGTTCCTCGGCCTCGTCCTTGTACTGGGCCTCGATCTCCTTGACCTTGACGGCCATTTCGTGTGTAACCTCGTCCTTGAGGGCATTGATCAGGTATGCTTTTGCCTCATCTACCGTGTATCCCGATACTTTTTCGAGCATTTCGAGCTGGCTCTTCTTGATAAGTGCTATCTCCTGCTGCTGCGCTTCGACGTCGGCTATCTTGCGTGCAAGAGTTTCGTTCTTGCGCTCAAGAGAGTCTGTCTTGCGGTCAAGGTTTTCTTCCTTCTGCTGAAGTCTTCTCTCCTGCTTTTGCAGGTCGGCACGGCGTGCCTTTTCCTCGCGCTCGAACTCCGAGCGACTTTTGTGTATTTCTTCCTTTGCCTCGACGAGAGCTTCACGTTTTTTGCTCTCGGCGCTCTTTATGGCATCATTGATTATTCTTTTTGCTTCATCTTCTGCACTGGATATCTCACGCTCGGCGACTTTTTTGCGGTAAGTCATGCCGAGTACAAATCCTATAACACAAAAAGCAACGATAAGAACGATTGCTAACCATAAGTCCATAGAAAGTAAACACACCTCCATTCTTTAAGAATTTTGCGGTGGTTTTCCGTTGAAGGGATGCTCCCTTCGGTAAAATTGCCGGGTAATTTAAGGGTAAGACGGAAGCCTCAAGCGCTTTCCGTCCGTAAAATTGAAACTAATATTTTCGCAAAGACGCCTCCCCGGGCATCTTATGAACGCTGCACCGATCCTAATCCCCAAATGGGTGCAGTGGTCTAAAATATTATCCGATTAATTTTATCTCCAAAACCGCATTATGTCAAGCACGAACAAAAAATATATGAATTTTTTAAAACAACTGCCGCGCACGGTGGACAAGCGGCATACAATTTAATATAATTAACTATTATTTGAATTGGAGGCTCAACGTGCAGCTGACATACGTTTTTCCGATACTTATCCTTCTTTTCATAGTGCTTTTCTTCTTCGGCTGCCCATCCCCCGCCTCGGCGGTGATCGAAAATGCACCGAAAAGCGCCTTTGGCCGACGCGATGCGATAGCGCTCGGAATAATAACCGCAGTCTATGCCGTCACGGCATTTATCGGTCTCGGCGACACCGACGCGCCGCAGTCATTCCATGATTTTCACAGCGGCGAGAGCGTGACGGTCGATCTCGGCGAGGTGCGCAGCATCGACGGCATAATGCTCTATTCCGGGCTGAACACCGGAAGCTACCGCATCGAGCTGTCCGATGACGGAAATAATTTCTCCGACGCAGGCAGCTTTGAGCAAAACTATGTTGCGCTGTTTAAGTGGAACGACTTTGAGCTTGACGCATTGCAGGTTCCCAATGCGCGCTATATCCGTCTGACGGCATCGGGCGATGTTCGCCTCGGCGAGCTTGCAGTGCGCTGCGGCGGTGAGCTTTTCGGCCAATGCGCCGACGCGCTGGAGCTTTTCGACGAGCAGAGCACCGTGCCCGAATACCAGAGCTATTTAAACAGCACTTATTTTGACGAGATATACCACGCGCGCACGGCATATGAGAACATCGAGGGCGTGTATCCGTACGAGGTCTCGCATCCGCCGCTGGGCAAGCTCATCATCGCCATCGGCATCGAGCTTTTCGGCATGACTCCGTTCGGCTGGAGATTTTCCGGAGTTCTGTTCGGCGTGCTGATGCTGCCGGTGCTGTACATGCTTTTAAAGCGCATGTTCGGTTCGACGGACATCTGCGCCTGCGCAACGGCGATCTTTGCCTTTGACTTCATGCACTTTGCGCAGACAAGGCTTGCCACGATCGACACCTACGCCGTTTTCTTCATCCTGCTCATGTACCTTTTCATGTATATGTACATCACCGGCGGCAGAAAACGCGACCTTGCGCTTTCGGGGCTGTTTTTCGGCATAGGGGCCGCGTGCAAATGGACCTGCTTTTATGCCGGAGCCGGGCTTGCGGTCATATGGCTCGTCCACTGGCTGCGCAATTTTGAGGTGAAGGCATTTTTCAAAAACTGCGCGTTCTGCGTCGTGTTCTTCATTATCATCCCTGCTGCGATATACTACATGAGCTATTACCCCTACGGCCGGGCAAGCGGAATGCATGGCATCGGCATGTATTTCACCTCCGACTACGCAAACCTCGTTCTGGACAATCAGAAGTTCATGTTCAGCTACCACTCCGGCGTCCACACCGAGCACCCCTACTCTTCTCGCTGGTGGCAGTGGGTGATAGACGAGCGGCCGATACTGTACTACCTCAAGTATTTTGAGGACGGCACGCGCTCATCCTTTGGCGCATTTTTAAATCCCGTGCTGTGCTGGGCAGGGCTTATTGCGATGGCGCTGTGCGCCGTGTTCGCGATAAAGCGGCGCGATGATGTTTCGCTGTTTATCGTCATCGGCTACCTCGCGCAGCTCCTGCCGTGGGTGTTCATAACGCGCACAACGTTTGAGTATCACTACTTCCCCTCGTCGGTGTTCCTCGTGCTCGCGCTCGCGCGCATGTTCCGGCTCATGAAGGATAGCACGAAGGGCTGGAAATTCAACGTCTACGGGCTGACGGGGCTTGCCTGCGCGCTGTTTGTCGTCTTTTACCCGGTTTTGTCCGGATTGAGAGTCAACGCCCAGCTGGCGTCAAATCTGCTCAAATGGCTGCCGAGCTGGCCGTTTTGATAAATTTGCTTGTAATTATCGCTTTTTAGTGAGATAATAAAATGTAATATTTATTTGGAGGATCACAAAGATATGATCGCATTAGGTTCCGACCACGGCGGCTGGGCGCTCAAGCAGGAGGTCATGAAGCACCTCGACGCGCGCGGCCTTGAATACAAAGACTACGGCACTTACTCCGAGGATAGTTGCGACTATCCCGTTTACGGCAAGGCGGTCGCCCATGCGGTAGCAGACGGCGAGTGCGAAAAGGGCATCATAATCTGCGGCACCGGCATCGGTATTTCCATCACGGCAAACAAGGTCAAGGGCATCCGCGCAGCCCTCTGCGGAGACTGCTTCTCGGCCGAGATGACAAGGCTGCACAACGACGCGAACATCCTAGCAATGGGTGCAAGGGTCGTCGGCCCCGGTCTTGCGCTTAAGATCGTTGACACTTTCCTTGACACTCCCTTCTCCGGCGACGAGAGACACGTCCGCCGCATCAAGCAGATTGAGGACTGATTTAATTGGCAAACAACTCTGAATTTTACCGCGGAAAGCGCAAGAAAACCGCCCCGGCGCTGATAGCCACGATAATCATTCTGGCCGTCATTACCTTTGCGGTCATGCTTTTCTACGGACTACAAAAATATATAGTGGTGACAAACAGCGGTCTGCATCTTGAGATACCGTTTCTCCAGGATGACAGCGCAAAGCCCGTCGAGAGCGACGACGGCGAGGTCGTGCAGCAGAGCTTCGAGCCTGTCAATGCGCAGCTCGAGATCGGTCAGGCCGATTATTCAAACATAAAGGCCGTCGCCGGCGAAAATCTCGGCGCGGTCAAGCTCGTGTACGTCCCCGCGTCCTCGGTGACGGTTTCGGGCGTTGAGTCGTATCTGTCCAAGGCTCCGGATGCGAGCGGCGTTCTGCTCGACGTGAAAACCGTCACGGGAATGCTCGTTTGGGATTCGCAGGCGGATATCGCCAAGGGCTACGGCACGGCAGGCACGGTCGACCTTAAATCCATCGTGTCCTCGCTGAAGGAGCAGGATAAGTATGTTGCCGTGCGCATGTGCTGCTTTGTCGATAACACGCTCGCTTCGCGATACACGCAGCTTGCGCTGAAAACGACCGCCGGCCAGGCTTACTCCGATTCAAACGGCGCATGGCTCGACCCTACAAACGCGACCGTGAAGAGCTACATTCTCTCGCTTTGCAGCGAGCTTTCGAAAATGGGCGTTGACGAGATCGTCCTTTTGGGCATGCGTCTGCCGGAGGTAAGCGGCCTTGAATTTGCATTTTCCTCAAGCTCGGCCGTAAAGCCCACGCCTGTCACCGCCGTGTCAAGCTTCGGCATAAGCGTGACGCGCGCAATGCGCTCGTCCTCGACGAAGATGTCGGTGCAGCTTACGAGCAGCACAGCCCTGCAAAACGGCACGGACGAGGTCACAGGACAGAGCGCCGACATTCTGCTCAAGGTATTCGACCGCGTCTACTGCTCGGCCGAAAGCGCCTCCGCCGCCGACACCGTCACAAAGGGCGCAGATTACGTCAAGCTCGGCGAAGCCAAAATGCGCATCGTTCCGATGTGCTCCGGTCAATCCCCCTCCACCGACTGCTGGGTTCTGATGGAGTAATAAGTAAAATTATAACCGGCCGCGTTCGCGGTCGGTTATTTTTTGTGATGTGTAATTGCATTGCCGCCCGTCTGCCGCGTTACAGGTCCGCTGAGTGTCGTGTACTTATACTCGACCACCGTTGTTTCGCCGGTGCTCTTGTTCTTCGTCGTGACCGTTTTTCCCGAGCGCACTCCGGCGATGTCGTAGTCATACGCGATCGATTACCAAGCGACAAGGCCAATCTACAGCTTAGCTTTAATCGCAGCCTCAAGTCTTTTCATATAACGCTTAACCATCAGTGCAAAACCGATACTCACCATAGCGTGACACACCAGCAGCATTTCCATCGGAAGCATTAGCAATAGCACATTGGGAATAGCGCCACTTAGGACTTCACATAATGCGAAAACAATTTCAAACACTATCAGAAATAAGTATAGAAATTTCAAAAAAATTCTTTCCGCTCTGCTCATTTCGAAAAGCAGCACTATTTCCGAACCGTTTTCTGTTTTGTTGATGCAGATATTTGTAGTCGGGGCAAAGCTGTTATAATACAGACCTACATCGTGGGTACATTTCGACTCGATCAGCTTTCCCTCGCGCATCACTGAGCACTTACCAAGAGCTGATTCTTGAGCCAGCCTATCAATTATCGTTAGACATTGCTCTGGTGTACATGTGCTATGTATAAGCTTTTGTGTCGATATATGAAATAATACATTCATATTATCACCCCCGATGCGAACAGTTCAACAATACTGTGCCACAATTTCTTAATTGAGAATTTTATAATTGTGTTTGTTCTTGTCTGCTGTTCGTGTACATCCAGTCCTACCCCATATCCTACATATGCTTTAAACCCTTCTTTTGCACTCTTAAAGCCTTTAACTGTGTCAGCTGTTCCTTTATTAGAGGTCACATCTGCACCAGCATATAAGGCCACTGCCAATCGAAAACCCTGAAGATGAAGAAACGCCATTAAGATCATCAACCGTCTCGCACTCCGTAATCTGAATTTGAGCTGATGCGCCGACATCTGCCAGCCCAACAAAGACAGTATCTTCATCGAATGGATGAGAATAATACCATTGGATTGCAATATTACCATGGTCATCAAAGCTTACGCCAATGCCTATACCAACACCAAGTAGCAAGGTGGCATTCAAATCCGCAAATATGCTAACCGTTGCTCTGCCTGACACATCCACTTTGCAAACCGGGTCATTTTCGCAGTATGCGAACATGTTGGTGCTCAGGAGGCCTGTTGCATCCGTTGATGCGTAGCTGTCGGCGTTTATGAAGCGCCCGATGGCCGGGTCATAGTAGCGGCTTTGGAGGTAATAGAACCCTGTGTCGCGCTCATAGATATAACCCCTGTAGCGAAGCGGATTGCGCAGCGCCATGTTGTTATAAACCGAGTATTTTGAGTTGGACTCGTCTACGCCAATCTTCGTTTCGAGTAAGCTGCCCCACGGGTCGTAGACATACTCTATCACGAGGTCGCCCGACGAGTTCGTCAGCCCGACCACGTCGCCCTGTGCATTCACAACGTAATAATACTTCGCGCTGCTGCCCGTGGACAGGTTAGTGTATCTCTATTACACCTCGTATTCCGTTGGCATTACTGACATTTCATCAAAGAGATCGCACAGGCACGCGTCCAAATTGTCCCAGCTGCGCAGTATTTTAGCTGCGTTTTTCTGACAAGCATACACTTTCCCGTTACCAGTGTCCATAAAAATATCGATTCTAATGAATCCCGGCATTTTATCGTAGCCTGCGCATTTAAGCCACGAACTGGGAATTTTCTCATTGCGTGCTAAATCTTCAATCCTTACGTCAAATGGTTCTTCAATATCTGCAGGTCGGTTAAATGGCTGGGTACGCGGTAAGCCATAAATCGTCAGCAAGCTCTCTGCAAAGCTAATATTTGCCGCCTTAACACGAACTTTTACCGTGCATAGATTTGCTCCATTAAACGCTTGAAGCAACTCGGCATACTCTTTCGGAAAAGTATTATTATAATTTGCAACAAGGTATTCATCGATATCGGACCGTTTTAGCCCTTGAAACAGTATGTGCCTATATTTTGGTATATTACCTGGTTCAATTAGTATAGAGCCATTTTCCCGCTGAACAGTATCTTTCACCGAGTTGGTTTTAAGCATTCTCAATTTTTCAACGAATTTCACCGCGGTCCACTCCATATCCGATAGTCAAAATATCCATGAGTTATATTTTTCCAGTTTCCGCCATGTGCAGCAAGATGCTCTTTTCGGGTCAAAAACTGAATATTTGTCGGGTCACTTCCCAACTGGGGATATCCTCTCACACTCTTCATATGATGACCTTGATATCCTTTTATTTTTCCCGTTGAGAGCAACTCCGTCTTTTCGAGCGCCGTCCAATGTCTAGACACACCATTTCCGCCAGCTTGCACATTAATACGTTCATTTTTCCACGCTTGCCTAACCGCCTTCGTTCTGTCCGATGCTTTAACTGCGACCTTAGTTGCATCTACAACACAATCTGCACGTTTGGCAGCTTTTCTAGCTGTATTTACCGCACGTATGGTTTCTCCAACACCAGTTACAAGCGGAATTAGGTCTATCAAGTCGCCCGTCAAGCCTGCCCATGCCCAAGGGTCTGACGGATTATCAATGACTTCCGCAACGCTTACACACAATGATACTATATCTAGTACTGTATCGAAGAATTCCCCACTCGGGTCACTCTTGTTCACCGGGTCATTTTCGCAATATGCGAACATGTTGGTGCTAAGGAGGCCGGTTGCATCCGTTGATGCGTAGCTATCGGCGTTTATGAAACGGCCGATCTCAGGATCATAATAGCGCGACTGGAGATAGTAGAAGCCCGTCTCAGAGTCGTAATAATAACCACGATAACGCAGAGGGTTAATGTCCGCCAGCGTTCCGCTGCTGCTTATTATCTTGCCCCAGGGATCGTAAGTGTAGCTTGCAACAACGCTTCGGCTGCTGTTGACGATTCGGACAACGTCGCCCTGCGCGTTGAGGACGTAGTAGTACAACGTATTATTGTACTTCATCGCCAGCGGCTGGCAAATAATCTGTTTTTTAATATACACCGTGCACGCCGCGCTGTCAAATATCAAAATGAAAGCAGGAGCATATCGGGCGATATACTCCTGCTAATTTGATTTTATGCTATCTCTTTGTTAAAGCAGCTTCTTTGAACGCCAAAACACGCTCTGCTTCTTTCTCGCATTTGGACAGGTAAGAAACAACCAAAAACACCATCCATGGCTCACTTTCGTCAGTCGGCATTTCATGTGTCCAGTTTATGCTCTGTTTATGCAGCAAAAACTCATCTTTCATATCAACGCTAGATAAACACAGTATCCGACGCTGTATAAGTTGTCTATATGATGGGTATCCCTGTTCGATGCACACATTAACATACACTTCACTACTCCATGGAATAAAAATCGTTTTTTCCATATTGGAGAAGAATATATGAGCACCTTCACTGTCGATAGTGATAAATGTTTTGCAAGTTGGATCACGTAACATGTAGTACACGCAAATCACGTCGAGAACTACAAAAACGAACATCAAAATCAGCCAAAACGTTTCATAAGGCCACTTCAACAATCCATAAACCGAAACCACTGTGGGAATAGAATATCCTATGATATTTTGAACAAGGTCTCGTTTACCTGGATTATACGTTTTCGGCTTAAGGGAGTTTTTCACATTGCTACCTCCCACTTGCATACCGTGAGTGATGCCTTGAGAAAAGTGTTTCAATGCTTATTCCGAAAGTAAACGAAAATGTATTTTTCACCGTTTTAACAATGATTTTTGCAGCTTTGGCCTTCGTAGAACCAACCAACCATGCACTACCTCTGTCTACCAAAGTATCAATTGCTGCTTGTGCACCAACGGCTGCGGTTTTGCCTTTGCTCTTACTTCTGTTTATATTTTGGTTGATAGTTTCAGCCACTGTAGATACGCCCACATTTTTGACTATATTGACTGCTAAATTAAGCGCCTTACTTGCAACTTTAAAGCCAATTGTAAAGCTTGATGCAGCCCCAGCTGCACCTTGTACAGCAACGCCTACCCAGTTTATGTCTCGCAGCTTTGTACCAGTTGCTAATTGAGTTAAAACTTCCATTCCCGCGCCCACAACGATATTCCAAAATTCGCCGCTTGGGTCACTCTTGTTCACCGGGTCATTTTCGCAGTATGCGAACATGTTGGTGCTCAGGAGGCCGGTGGCATCGGTAGACGCATAGCTGTCGGCGTTTATGAAGCGGCCGATCTCGGGGTCATAGTAGCGAGACTGGAGATAGTAAAAGCCTGTCTCGGAATCATAGTAATAACCGCGATAACGCAGAGGATTTATGTCCGCCAGCGTTCCGCTGCTGCTTATTATCTTGCCCCAGGGGTCGTAGGTATAACTTGCGACAACACTTCTGCTGCTGTTGACTATGCGGACAACGTCGCCCTGCGCGTTGAGCACATAATAGTACAACGTATTATTGTACTTCATCGCCAGCGGCTGGTTGTTCTCGTCGTAGACGAAGTCGATGGTCTTGCCGCCGCCAGTTTGACGTATCACAAGGCCGCTGAGGGTCGTGAAATCATACTTCGTCGAACCCACGGTCTTGCTGCTGCGAACACCAGCCATATCGTAGGTATAGCTTATGTTCGTGCTGCCGACCTTGGCCGTTGCCAGTCTGCGTCCCTGCGTCCACGTGAACGTGCTGCCGTCGTAATACTTCGTCGGGTTGCCGCCCGAGTAGGTGATCGAGCCGCCGTTGTACGCCGTCAGCAGATCGCGCCACGCACTGTTGCCGTAGGTATAATTGGTCGTCGTGCTTCCAACTTTTTTGCTCTGAATATTGCCTGCGGTGTCATAGGTGTAGGTATAACTCGTTCCGCCGACCGTCGCCGAGGTAAGCTGCCCCTGTTGGTCGTAGCCATAGGTCGCGCGCGTCGTCGTTGAGCTGCCCGAATCGAGGATCTTGACCAGGCGTCCGTTGCTGTCGTAGTGGCAATTATCGCCATAGATCAGGTTGCCCGACGAGTCGCGGTAATTGACGTAGTTCGGCAGCGCGGCTCTGTAGCCGCCATCCT
>ENA-OROZ01002772-OROZ01002772.1-human-gut-metagenome-genome-assembly--contig:-NODE-2772-length-12488-cov-2.578621_pt1 | contig 12488 bp, 7 predicted proteins | sample MGYA00242138_ERZ509066 | MGnify/ENA primary metagenome ERZ509066 (study PRJEB26280, sample SAMEA2338691) | human gut metagenome | biome: human gut; feature: human-associated habitat; material: faeces... | reverse complement strand
GGCGAAAACCTGACGTGGCACATGGTCGAAATGCTGGGCCGCCAGTACGACGCCCGCAAGAACACCGCCGCGGACGACTACGACCTCGACCGCTACAACTACAAAACCACGAAATCCACCGAAGTGATCGAAAAGGTCTGGGAGAAATCCTACTCGGTGATCGCCAACGTCAACGACGCCCTCGACCACATCGACCGCCGGAAGGACGGACTCGACTCGGTCAACTACCGCATCATCAAGGGCGAACTGCTCGCCGTGAGGGCCTACATCCACTTCGACCTGATGCGCCTGTTCGGGTGCAGCGACCTGGCCGGACGCACCGACCTGGAGAGCCGTCACACGGTCCCCTACCTGACGAGCGTCGACAAGGACGCGGCGCCGCAGCTGACCTACGCCGAAACGCTCCGCCGCATGATCGCCGACCTCACGGAGGCCGCCCGCCTGCTGGAGATCGACCCCATCCGGGCCAGGTATCCCGAAAGCATCTATACCGAAGCCAACGTCGACAAATTCTACGATTACCGCTACATGCACCTGAACTACTTCGCCGTCAAGGCCCTGCTGGCGCGCGTCTGCATGTGGGAAGGCAGCGACGAAAACAAACACACCGCGTTGCTGGCCGCCCTCGAAGTGATCGACGACCCGGCATCGGTCGGAATCGCCGGCGGGCTGACGCTGCGCACGTTCACCGACTCCGCCAAGGCCCCCACGACCGAGATGTGCTTCCCGAGCGAACATATCTTCGCGCTCGGCGTCACGGACATGGCCAAGAAGATCGCAAGCAACCTCAACCGCGAATATTCGGAACAGGACCGCCAGTACCGCACGCTGTGCATCAAGAACTCGGTCGCCGACGATCTTTTCGAAATCAAGGGCGCCGGCATCTCCGACTGCCGCTACAAACAGCTCTACCACAACACCGACTACTGGCCCGAGGGGACCAAGACCCCTTCGAAGCTCTATCAGCAGACCTCGACGGGCGCCGACTACCGCCACAAGGACCTGATGCCGCTGATCCGCCTGCCGGAGATGTACTACATCGCCGCCGAGTGCCGCATCTCCGGTCCGGACAAGGACCTCGGCGAAGCCCGCAGCCTGTTGCAGGAGGTGCGCAAGGCCCGCGCGGTCTACGAAGAACTGGATGCCGACCTCGACGAGGCGGGCCTGATGGCCCAGCTCGAAAAGGAGTACCGCAAGGAGTTCATCTGCGAAGGCGTGGTCTTCTATTTCTACAAGCGGCTGGGCTACGAGAAACTGCCCCGCCAGAGCGACGTGATGAGCGGCAGCAAGGTCATCGACGACGCCGTCTACATGCTGCCCTACCCCGATTTCGAAATACAGTCGGGACGCGTACAGTAAGTCGAACGATTAATTGTTGAGAAGCATGAAAAAACTGATCTGCATACTGCTGGCCGCGGCGACGGCGGCCGGCTGCGAAAAGGACGACCCGACACGCTACGACATGTCGCAGGGAAGGGTCTGCTTCCCGGGGGCTGCGCCCAACGAAACAGCCGAATATCCCGGATACTCGAATTCCGACAGCACGTTCTACGCCTCGATGACCTTCAAGCAGCAGCCCGAAGGGGTCGCCGAGGCGGTGATCGAGGTCCCGGTGAAACTCATCGGCGGGGCCTCCGGCTCCGACCGGAAAATCGGCGTCCGCGTTCTCGAAGAGGGAACTACGGCACAGCCCGGACAGTACGAAATCCTCGGCGCGGAGGTTCCGGCCGGGAAGACCTACGGCGCCATCCGCATCGAGGTCGCCAAATCGGCCGAACTCGACACGCAGCAGCGCGAACTGACGCTCTGCCTGACCGATTCGCCCGACCTCCGGGTGGGACCGGACCTCTACCTGAAAGCCAACGTCTCGTGGCACAACATGCTGCCGCGGCCCGCGACGACCAAGCAGTGGTCCACCTACAACGCCTTCATCGAATCGGAGGCATCTTCGGGCAGCTCGTCGACGGAGGCTTACAGCCAGGCCGACCACCAGCTGCTGCTGGACATCTTCGGCTGGGAGGTGTTCCCCGACTGGGGACCCGATTACAACTACTACATCGACGCCTGGCGCGCCAGGGCACAGGCCTGGTACGACGAATGGAAGGCCGCCAACCCCGGGCAAAAACGCATCCACGAATCAGGCTCCATGAAGGGCCGGGAGGTAACGATCCGCACCAAGTAAACGACGAACGACCATGAGAAAACACACCCTATATCTGTTGCTGGCAGGCTGGGGCCTGCTCGCCGCGTCGTGCTACGACGACAAAAGCACGTTGCAGACCACCCATATCCCGCCCGTGGAGATCGAAGTGCCGGAAGCCATCGCCTCGCAGCTGACGGTGGTGCACAACGCACGGCTCGACATCACGGGCATCCGCATCACCAAAGACGGCCGGGAGAATCCCGAGGAGCTTACCTACGAATGGACGGTGAGTCAGACCGACAACGACTCGGAGGCGATTTCGCTCGCCACGACGCGCGAGTTCCACGAAGTGATCGACCTGCCGATCTCCTCGAAAGGCTACCTGTTCCTGCTGACGGTCACCGACACCGCCCACGACCTGAAGTACCAGTACAAGTGGACGCTCATCGTGACGGCCCAATTCAACGAAGGGCTTGTGGTGGCCTACACCCGGGACGGAACCACCTCGGACCTGGGACTGATCATGCACCCGCAGCTGACCGAGACCTACTCGGGCGCGGAGCAGGGAACCGTCGAAAAGGAGCTGATCAGCCGGTGCAACGGCAGTCCGTTCCCCTCGGCGGTCACCCACATGCTCTACACCTACGACAAAACCGACAAGAAAAACATCCTCTGGGTGTCGACCGACGACGACCTGATGCGCGTGGAGACCGATTATTACGAAATCCTGGGCCATAAGGAGGATGCGTTCGTCTACCTGCCCGGAAAGCTCGACATCCGGAGCCTGCTCAACACCTACCAGTGCACGATGATCCTCAACGACGGCGACATTTACGAAACGCTGCTCAGCCGCGGCCGGATCTCGACGCCCGTCAGCGGAACCGAAACCATGACCGTCGACAACGGCGTCGTTTCGGCCCACTCCGCTCCGGGCAGCACCCGCAAACCCAGCACGATCTTCTACGACCGGGAACAGGGCAAGTTCTGCTACGGCTACAACCAGACGTTCTACGCCTGCGGCAGCGTGGGTTCGTCGCCCTTCGACCCGGGGAACGCTCCCGGCCTGCGATGCATCGCGGGCGGCATCAGCATCGACAACGCCACCCACACCCTGCTGATGCGGAAAGCCGACGGCAACCATGCGCTCTACACCTTCGGCAACTACTCCGCTTCGGCCGGCGCACCCGCCGCCAAGCTGATCTACGAAATCCCGGCGGAGGCCAACGCCCTCATCGCCGAAGCCGTGAGCTTCGTCTTCTCGCGATTCGACCCGATCCTCTACATCGCCACCCGCAGCGCCATCTACAAGGTGATCTTCACGACGGGCAGCGTCAATTTCGACCCGGCGCCCGTCTTCACGGCCCCTGCGGGCGAGCACATCACCCTGGCCCGTCTCTACCTGCAAGGCTACTACGCCATGGAGAACTACGACGGCTCGTCGACCCTTCCGAGCAACGCCTCGCTGGCATGGAGCAGCCGCGCGGTGACGGTGGTCACCTCGAAGGACGACGGGAACGACAAGATACACGTCGTGCCGCAGATCAACTTCGGCAGCGGACAGCTCGACCAGCCGAACGCGCTGGTGTTCGACGGCTTCGGCAAGATACTCGACTTCACCGTCGCCGGGCTTTACAAGTAGCCCGCACCGGCGTCGAAACACGCCCCATGCCGCAGATATTTTCAGAGCGTCTGCGGCATTTTTTTACTTTTTTGATTATATTTGCCTCGGTTTCACCCCCGAAAAGCGGCGGAAACCGCCCAAAACAAAAAAGCATCAGGACGGACCCGACAAATGCACAGCGAATCCAAACGGTATGATTTCGAACGGCTCTACATCGACTGCCAACCCCGGCTGACGGCCTATGCGCTGCGGTTCGTCAACAACCCCATCGAGGCGCAGGACCTGGTTCACGACTGCTTCATGGCGCTGTGGGACCGGCAAGCCCCCCTCGACCCCGAAGAGGCCCGCATGCTGCTGTTCGCCATGACCCGCAACCGATGCCTCAATTACCTGAAGCACAAAAGCATCGTCGACAAATACACGATCAGCTGCCTGGCCCGGGCGAAAATCGGGGAGGAGCGTCTTTACAACTACGATTTCTCCTTCGCCGAAAACGGGCATCCCTACCTGTATCAGGAGTTGGAACAGCAGATACAGCGCATCATGGACTCGCTGCCCGAACGCTGCCGCGAAGTGTTTTTCCTCAGCCGGTTCCAGGGGTTGAAGAACCGGGAAATAGCCGAACGGCTCCACATCTCCCTGCATACGGTCGAGCGGCACATCCAGCGCGCCCTGCGCATCTTCGCCGAAGCCCTCGAACGCGAACAATCCATTTACCTGCAAATACTGATCCTCGCCTGGCTGATGAACCAGCCGTCCTGAAGCCTTCCAGAGGCGAATTTCAAAAAATATGCGATTTTTTCCGGAACCGGGGGGGGGTAAAATCCGCCCCGATTGTTGTATGTATGTATGCGTACAACAACCGACCCCATGAACGAAAGCCTGAAAGAACTCGCCGTCCGCTATTTCGAAGGACCCATCGCCCCCGAAGAAGAGTGCGAACTCTTCGGATTCCTCGCCGCCTCGCCGGAAAACGCCGCCCTGATGCGCGAATGGGAACGCGAATGGAAGCAACGGCACGTGCCGTCGGCCGACGTCCTCCGTTCGCTCGCCCGGCTCAACGGAAAAATAGAACGGCGCGAGAACCGAATCCGCGCCCGCCGGCGCTGGCTGCGGTTCTCGGCGGCAGCAGCCGTGCTCATCCTGATCTCGGCCTTCACCACCCGGCACCTCATACACACCGAAGACCCCGTGCAAATGTTCTCCGTACAGGCTCCCCAGGGAACCAACAGCCGCATATCGCTGCCCGACGGCAGCCAGGTGTGGCTCAACGCCGGATCGACCCTGAACTACCGGTCGGATTTCAACCGCTCGTCGCGCGACATCGGCCTTTCGGGCGAAGCCTACTTCGAGGTGGCCCGCAACGCCGACCTCCCCTTCCGGGTGCAGGCCCGGGGCTGCACGTTCACCGTGCTGGGCACCCGGTTCAACATCTCGGCCTACGACGAAGACCCCGACGTATTGGCCGCGCTGATGGAAGGCTCGCTGCAATTCGAATCGTCCCGCAGCACGGAAACGATGGTTCCGGGCGACCTGATCACCTACGACTGCCGGACGATGGAGGCGTCGCGCAGGCAGGTCGACACCGACCAGTTCCGCAGCTGGATCGACGGCATCATCCGCTACGACGCGATCTCCCTCCCGGCCCTGCTCCGGCGGCTCGCCCGCGAATACGACGTGAAGATCGAACTCTGCACCGACGCGTTCGACGACAAGACCTTCCGCATATCGCTCACCGAGGCGCAGGACATCGAATCAATCATGGGCGGGTTGTGCGACATTCTGCCGATCAGCGTCCGGCGCGACACCTGCGGTTACCGTGTCGACAGCCGCCCCCGAAAAACCGAACCCTGAAAAAACTTCTTTCCAAACAAACCTAAATCTTAAAACTTATGCATGTAAATCTCCTATTCAAGAAGATTGCAGCGTTGATCCCGTGCCTGCTGCTGACAGTCGCCCTCAACGCGCAAACCGTCACCAAAGCCTTCCGGAGCGTTCCGCTGAAAACGGTGCTGGAAGAGGTGGAGCGGCAAACCGGCTACTCGATCCTCTTCGAAAACGAGGACGTCGACGTCAGCAGGCCGGTCACGGCAACGTTCAAGGACGCAACGCTTCAGACCGTGCTCGACACGGTGCTCGACAAATCGCTGCGCTATACCGTCAAAGGGGGGGGGAAACTGGTCACCATCTCCCGGCGCTCGCCGGTCTCCGCCCCGACGGCCCCGAACGGGGAACTGACCGTCGCCGGAACGGTCATCTCCTCGGCCGACAACCAGCCCATCGTCGGAGCCAACATCTATGTTGAGGGCACGAACGTCGGCACGACCACCGACGCCGGCGGCAACTACAAACTGACCGTGCCCGCTTCGGCCAAGACGGTCACCGTTTCGTTCCTGGGCTACGACACCAAGAAAATCTCCGTCCGGGACATCCATCTCTTCAAACTCATCACGCTGGCCGACGCTTCGAACAAACTCGAAGACGTGGTGGTGGTCGGCTTCGGCGTGCAGAAGAAAGAGTCGCTCGTGGGCGCCGTGCAGTCGGTCAAGCCGAGCGACCTGCAAACCTCGTCGAGCAACCTCTCGACCTCGTTCAGCGGCAAGATCGCCGGCGTGATCGCCGTGCAGAAATCGGGCGAACCGGGCGCCGACGGCGCCAATTTCTGGATACGCGGAATCTCGACCTTCGGATCGGGACAGTCACCGCTGCTGATCCTCGACGGCGTGGAAATCACCAACCAGATGCTCAACAACATCCCGCCCGAGACCATCGAGTCGTTCTCGGTGCTCAAGGACGCCACGGCCACGGCCCTCTACGGTTCGCGCGGAGCCAACGGCGTGATGATCATCACCACGAAAAACGGCCGCGACTCGGAGAAAATGACCATCAACCTGCGCGCCGAGTTCGGCGCCTCGGCCCCGACCCGCGTTCCGAAGGTCGCCGACGGTGTAACCTTCATGGAGACCTACAACGAGGCCTGTGCCACGCGCGGCGAGAATCCACGTTATAGCCGCGAAAAAATCATGGGCACTAAACTGGGGCTCGATCCCTACGTTTATCCCAACGTAGATTGGTACGACATGCTTTTCAAAAACAGCACCTTCAACCAGAACTTCAACTTCAACATGACGGGCGGGGCCAAGAAGATCGACTATTTCCTCAATGCCTCGGCGTTTAATGAGAACGGTATCATGCGCGCCCCCTCCACCTCGAAGTTCGACACAAACATCAATTCGCAGAAATACCTTTTCCAAGCCAACGTCTCGGCCGACGCCACCAAAACCACGCGCGTATCGCTGAAGATGAACACCCAGCTGCACTACAATCATGCACCCATCGAAAGCGTTGGTTCGCTTTTCACCTATGCGCTTTCGGCCCTGCCCTGCGAATTTCCGGCCACGCTACCCGGCGAGGAGACTGACACGTTCGTGCGTTTCGGCACCGCGAACGCTTGGGATGGCAACACTTTCATCAACCCCTACGCCCAGCTCTGCCGCGGTTACAGCGATAAGTTCCGTGGCCATTTCACCTCGGCACTGACCGTCTGCCAGAACCTCGACTTCGTCACCAAAGGGTTGAGCCTAACCGGCATGGCCACATTCTATAACCGCGTTTATTCGGCTGTCAACCGCTCGTTCACGCCGTTCATGTATCAACTCTCTAGCTACGACGTAGACGCTGACGGCAATTACAGCTACACGAGCTCCTCGACTAATACCGGCACAACCTATCTGGGAACCAGCCGCGGTCGCGATGGCTACCGGGAACTGGCGTTCCAGGTCAAACTCGACTATGCACGCACTTTCAATAAGAAGCATGACGTGGGCGCAACGTTTGTTTACCATCAAAAAGAGCGCAACATGAATATTTCCGATGCCGAGGAGTATGCCTCGTTGCCCTACCGGCAACAGGGCCTCGCGGGCCGTGTTACCTACGGATTCGACAAGCGCTACCTGATCGAAGCCAATTTCGGTTACAACGGTTCGGAGAATTTCGCTCCGGGCAAACGCTTTGGATTCTTCCCCTCGATCGCCGGCGGATGGGTGATCTCGAACGAGCCTTTCTGGAAGGGGATCAAAGATAAGGTCAACCTCTTCAAGGTGCGCGCTTCATACGGTCTGGTTGGCAACGACGTAATCTCATCGAACTACAAGGACCGCTTTCCCTACCTAAGCACCGTAGCTATGGATCAGATGTACGACGTAATGATCGGAACTAACTTCGACCAAAAATGGGGTCCCATCCTTTCGATCTACGGCAATGAAGATGCTACCTGGGAGGAGAGCCACAAGCTTGACATCGGCGTGGAGATTGGTCTGTTCGACAGCCTGAACATCATCTTCGACTGGTTCAAGGAGAAACGTTCGGGCATCTTCATGCAGCGTTCGTCACTGCCCTCGTCGTTCGGCATGTCGGGCATCACTCCCTGGGGCAACATTGGCAAGGTGGACAACCGCGGCGTAGACATCTCGATCGACTACAACAAAGCTTTCTCCAAAGACCTGATCCTCTCGCTGCGCGGTACGTTCACCTACGCCCACAACGAGATCGTTTCGATGGACGAACCCCAATACAAGTGGGGCTACCAATACAAGAAAGGACACCCGATCAACTCGATTAACTGTCTGATCGCCGAGGGACTCTATCGGGATGAGAAGGATATCGCCTCGTCACCCAAGAGCGTCTACGCGACCCGCTATCCGCTCCAACCCGGCGACATTAAATACAAGGACCTGAACAATGACGAAGTCATCGACGACAACGACAAGTGCTGGAATGGCAACCCGACAATCCCTGAAATCATATACGGATTCGGATTCTCGCTCAAATACAAGGGCTTCGACTGCTCAGCCTTCTTCCAGGGACAAGGCAAGATATCGCTCATCATGTACGATGCGCATCCTTTCTCGACCAAAGCCAAGCCGGGATTCGGACTGGTACAGTGGATTGCCGACGAGCATTGGAGCGAGGCGAGCCCTGATCCCGACGCCAAATATCCGCGTCTCTCCTCGCAATGGAACGAACACAACGGTCAAGCCAACACGCTCTACGTGCGCAATGGCAAGATGCTGCGTCTGAAGACCGCCGAAATTGGCTACTCCTACAAAATGATGCGCGTCTACGTTTCAGGAACCAATCTGCTGACTTTCTCACCATTCAAATACTGGGACCCCGAAAAAGGTTCGGGCAACGGATTGAGCTATCCGCTCCAACGGACGTTCAACCTCGGGTTCCAATTCAACTTCTAAACAATACCGCACGACCATGAAAAACATACTGATCACGCTTTCATTCCTGTTGCTGCTCACCTCATGCGAATACCTCGATGTCGTTCCCGAAGGCAAGGCCACGCAGGACGACATTTGGAAAACGACGCAACAGGCCGAGAAATACCGCTACTACATGCGCACTTACATGCCCAACCTGATTGGATATGACTGGTCGCCCGATCAGTTCGCCGGCGACGACATGATAACCGGCGGTGTGGGTACAACCTACTGGTTTTCCAGCAAGAGTCTCATCTACGGTGAGGAGAATGCTAATGTCACCTATTTCGGCAGATGGGCGCCTTACAGTACGAGCGGCGGTACAAACTATGACATCTACCGCGGCATCCGCTATGCCTTTTACTTGTTGGACAACGTCTACAAGGTACCGGCTATCAGTCCGGAGAATGCCGCCCGTTATGCCGGCGAAGCATGGTATTTGATCGGGTACTACCACCAATTGTTACTGGAATATTATGGTCCTATCATTCTGGTCAAAAGATACATTCCCAACGACGCCCCCGATTCGGAAATCTTTGTCCCCCGCTCGCCCTACGACGAGTGTGTGAAATACATAGCCGAATGCTATGACAAGGCAGCCGAACTGCTGCCCGAAACGGTCATCGATACCGAATTAGGACTTCCGACCAGGATGTCGGCACTGAGCTACAAGGCCCGCCTGCTACTCTATGCCGCCTCTCCGCTGGTCAACGGCAACTCCGACTATGTCGGATTCGACAATCACGACGGCACGCCGCTGATGAACACGACTTATGATCCCGAGAAATGGAAAAAGGCGATGGAGGCTGCGGCTGAAGCCATTTCTGTAGCCGAGAAATTCAACTCCGAACTCGGCCGGCAAAACTTCATGCTCTACACTTCGGCTGATTCGAGTCTGCCCAATGACGAGCGCGGTCGCCGCAACTACCGTGATGCCTTCACCAAAGAGCATTGGAACGGACTCGAATTTATCGAAGCCAAAGGCGACCGTGGTGGCTGTCAGACCCTGCAACAGTTGATGGGGCCCCGCCCGATCGCCAACAACATGTCGTTAGGCTGGAAGACCACCTCGGTTCCGACTATGGAGGCCGTCGAAATGTACTACACGAAGAACGGACTTCCGTGGGAGGACGACCCCGAAACCAAAGATATTGACCCCTATGCCTACAACGCCGAAGCCGGCACGGTCAACCTGCATCTCTACAAGGAACCGCGGTTCTATGCCTCAGTGGGTTACGACCGCGGCACGTATGAGATTGACGGCAAAGAAATCACGCTCTATCTGCGCGGCGGTGAATTGCATGGATCAACGCTCAAGGAGACCGATGAATATCAGAGTTGTACGGGTTATCTTTGCCAGAAATGGATTCCCAAGGCTTCAACCTACAGCATTCCGAGCAATTCGTTCAGTTTCTACTATTACGCTTACCCCTATCTGCGTCTGCCCGAACTCTACTTGAGCTATGCAGAAGCCGATTTCGAATATAACGGATCGCTGAGCACACAGAGTCTCGAATATATCAACCTGGTGCGCAAGCGTTGCGGCCTGCCTACGTTCCAAGCTTCGTGGGCCCTTGCCGGAGGCATTCCCACGGGTCAAAAACTGCGTAAGGTACTCCATCAGGAGCGCTCGATCGAGTTCCTGTTCGAAGGTCGCCGCTTCCACGACCTGCGCCGCTGGAAGGAAGCTCCCGAAGTGATGAACAAACAACCTCGCTCGTGGAACCGCGACGGAAAAACCGCCGAGGAGTTCTACCAGGTGATCGAAGCCAATCAGGGCGGACGTGTCCGTATCTTCGAGTCCCCGAAGAGCTATTGGATGGCAGTACCGATGAGCGAAATCAATAAGAATCCGAATCTGGTGCAGAATCCCGGCTATTGATCGTTTTACACGCTAAAAATCAAATCTCATGAAAAAAATACTCTATTCGATACTTTTCTGTCTTGCCGCGCTTGCCATTGGATGTGACGACGGCAACAACAAGGAGGCCCTCGCATTCGACCTGTCGACCGACGAATGGCCTTTTGCCAAGGAGGGCGGCACGCAAAACCTAATTGTTTTAGCCCCTGGAGTGTGGGAGGTTTCCGAGAAACCGGACTGGTGCACGCTGATCCCGGAGGGTGCCGAAAGGTCGCGGGAAGTCAAGATTAATTGCTCAGCCAATACCGGAAAAAAACGCGAGGGAAGGCTCGTACTGACCTGTGGCGATGAAACCCGCACGATTACTGTTTCCCAACAGGGAGCCTACATTGTAAAAGGTTTCCCCGTCGAATGGCTCTTCACGGCCGACTACTATGCCACAGGGAAATATACCAATGCCTTCGTCTTCGACAACGCCCTTCCGGCTGAAATCGGCGAAGGAACGATCAGCTATGTCCAAGATGCCGCGAATACGCGTACCATCCAGAAAGCCGTCGGCAAAACCGGACACCCCTTTCTTTCAGGTTCGCTGACGGGCGATTACTGGCTTTTCCAGATTCCGGTCAAGGAAACGCTGCCTGCCGGTACAGTGATGCACATCAAGTTCATCACCCGTTCAGCGGCTGGAGCAGCCCGCTACTGGTCGCTTGAATACCTTGACAACGAAAGTTGGAAACCCATTTCTGCACAGCGCACCGCCCAAGTAGCCGGAGAATCAGTAATCTATACGCTCGATTTGGTCACAGACCTCACGGGCAACAAGAGAGTAGGTTCGGACAACGCACAGATCGACAATGATTTCACACTGAGCGCTCAGATCACTGCAGGCAACCGGTTGCAATGCCGGTTGCGCTGCGCTGCCGACATCGCCTGCAACGGTGAGAATCCCAACACAGGCAACCACCGTCTGGCAGGTGCCGTGGGAACCTCGCCGATAATCAGCGTCGTCTCCATTGACTGATTTTTTGTCACGAGAGCGGGCGGGCCGGGCCGAAGCCCTTCCGCCCGGTCTCTTAATAACCGAACTTATGGAACCGAACGAAAGACTGCTTTCATTGGATACCCTGCGGGGTTTTGACATGCTTTTCATCATGGGTTTTGCAGGCCTTATTACCGCAATATGTGCCCTTTGGCCCAATCCCATGACCGACGCCATAGCCCGGCAGATGGGTCATGTATCGTGGAACGGGCTGACCCAGCACGACACGATCTTCCCGCTATTTCTCTTCATCGCCGGAGTATCATTTCCTTTTTCGCTGTCCAAACAACGCGCCAGTGGAATCAGCGAAAGACGGATTCTGTTCAAGGTCATCCGCCGGGGAATGACGCTCATTGTTTTGGGAATGATCTACAATGGACTATTCCGCTTCGACTTCGCATCGCTGCGCGTGGCGAGCGTGTTGGGCCGGATCGGACTGGCGTGGATGTTCGCCTCCCTGCTTTACATGTATTGCAAAGTGCGCACACGAGCTGTTTTCGCGGCCGTCGTGCTGATCGGCTATTCGCTGCTGATGTACCTCGTCGTCGCACCCGACG
>ENA-OROZ01002771-OROZ01002771.1-human-gut-metagenome-genome-assembly--contig:-NODE-2771-length-12490-cov-7.562123_pt1 | contig 12490 bp, 9 predicted proteins | sample MGYA00242138_ERZ509066 | MGnify/ENA primary metagenome ERZ509066 (study PRJEB26280, sample SAMEA2338691) | human gut metagenome | biome: human gut; feature: human-associated habitat; material: faeces... | reverse complement strand
GAGCAACTGACTCTTAATCAGTGGGCCCAGGGTTCGAGTCCCTGGAGGTGCACCACAAAGAGCACCAGGCAGAAATGCTTGGTGCTTTTTCTTTTGTTTTTTCAGAAAGTAAAAAGACTTCCGCCTGAGGGTCATTCTCAAAGCGGAAGTCTTTTTCTGTTTGTTGCTCCATCGTGCCGTCACCGCCCATCAGAGCCGTCATCTCACGGATCGTCAAGTTATTTCTGACTGTATCCCAAAAGCCGCTGCACGAAGGGCCGGAGCGAGTGGATGAACGCTTCATCCGAAAGCTCTGTCTGATGTTCCAGCTTCCAGACACAGAGATGATGGAAAAATTTTCAAAAAAGTTGCAGATTGTGCAGGAAAAATTTCTTGTAGTCCGTTTTGTTAGGTGGTATCATTATAACGGTTTGCGCCGCTAACCCGGGGCAGTATCTCGCAGACAGGTCGTTTTTGTCGGACGCTGTGGGGGAAAGCGCAGAACGGATGAAAACAGGCAGAAAGAACTTTTCTTTTTTATGAAACACAGGAGGTCAGGCTTTTCATGCTAGGTTTCAACAAGAAGACACAGGACGCCTCTCCGCAGGAGAATACCGGCGGAGAAAATAAGGTGTTCCACTTTATCAAGACCCACAAAAAGCGCTGCATCGCGGTGGTCGCAGCCGCAGCGGTGCTGGTGGCGGTCATCGTGCCGCGCAAGAGCCGCAGTGCGTCGGCAGACCTTGCCTACACGCAGGAGAAGCTGGGACGCCGCGACATCGTGAATGTCTACGACGGCAGCGGCACCATCAACGCCGCCGATTCCTACACCGTCAAGTCCCTCGTCACCGGCACGGTGCTCACCGCCGATTTTGAGCTGGGCGACAGCATCGAGAAGGGCGATATTCTTTACACCATCGACATTTCGGATGTGGAAAACAACCTCGCGAGCGCACAGCTCTCGGTGGAGCAGGCACAGCGCAATTACGATGACATTGCGGATATGCAGAACGTCCGCACCAGGATCAGCGGCGAGGTCAGCTCCTTTGCAGTCGCCGCAGGCGACGCCGTGCAGGCTGGTCAGACTGTGGCCACCATCCGCGACACCTCCGTGATGCTGCTGGCCGTGGATTTCCCTGCCGCAGAGGCCCAGAGCTTTGTCGCCGGTCAGGCCGCACAGGTCATGCCGGACACCACTTTTGAGACGCTGAACGGCACCATCCGCTCCGTTTCCGGTGCAGACCCTGCCGGCGACGCCAGCCTGATGACCTGCACCGTCACCATCGCTGTTCCCAACGCGGGCAGCCTGACCACCGCACAGGCCGCTGTGGCACAGGTGAACGGCGTCAGCTCCCTCAACTCTGCACACTTTACTTACCAGCGTGAGGAGACTGTCGTGGCAGCTGCCTCCGGCACCGTGTCTGAACTCTGCGTCAAGGAGGGCAGCACCGTCCGTCAGGATGACGTCATCCTCCGCATTACCGGCAAAGATCTGGACAAGCAGACCAAAAACGCCGCTGACAGCCTGCGCGCTGCCGAGCTGCAGATGTCTTCTGCCGAGAAGACCATCAGCCACTATACCATCGACGCCCCGATCAGTGGTACCATCGTGGATAAGAAAGTCAAGGCCGGCGACAAGCTCAGCGCCAACGACACCGCCATGCAGAACCTCTGCACCATCTACGATATGAGCTATCTGGAAATGAAGCTCAACGTGGACGAGCTGAAGATCCGCTCCCTCGAGGTCGGCCAGGAGGTGGAAATCACCGCCGACGCCGTCCCGGGTGAGACTTACAAGGGCGTCATCAGCAGCATCCTCGTGGCAGGCACTACCGCCAACGGCTCCACCAGCTACCCCGTCACCGTCCGCATCGACGACATGGGCGAGCTGCTGCCCGGAATGAACGCCACTGCGAAGATCACTACCGCCAGCGTCAAGAATGTTCTGGCCCTGCCCAACGCCGCCCTCGTCCGGGGCAGCTATGTGCTGGTGACCAAGGATTCGCCCAGCGCTGCCAATGCTGAGACTTCCATGACCGCTCCCGACGGCTACGTCTACGTCAAGGTGACCACCGGCATCAGCGATGACGATTACATCGAAGTGAAGAGCGGCCTGCAGGAGGGCGATACCATCGCTTACGACAACTCCAGCGTCAGTGCGACCGACTTCTACAGCAACATGATGGCCTCCGCCGAAGGAGATGACGAATGAGCACGCTGATAGAATTTGATGGGGTCTGCAAGTATTACCAGATGGGTGATACCCTCGTAAAGGCCGCCGACCACGTCTCTTTCAAAATCAACAAAGGCGAGTTCGTGGCCATCGTCGGCCAGTCCGGTTCTGGTAAATCCACTTGTATGAACATCATCGGCTGTCTGGACGTGCCTACCGAAGGCACTTATCTGCTGGACGGCAAGGATGTCGGCAAGATGAGCCGCCGTGAGCTGGCACACATCCGGAACGAGAAGCTGGGCTTCATCTTCCAGCAGTACAACCTGCTGCCGAAGCTGACGCTTCTGGAGAATGTGGAAGTTCCCCTTGTGTATGCGGGCATCCCCGCCGCACAGCGCCACGCGACGGCAAAGGCTGCCCTTGAGCGGGTGGGTCTGGGCAATAAGCTTAAAAACCTGCCCAACCAGCTTTCCGGCGGTCAGCAGCAGCGTGTGTCCATTGCCCGTGCGCTGGCCCGCGGCCCGGCGGTCATCCTGGCCGACGAGCCGACCGGTGCATTGGACTCCCACACCAGCCGCGAAGTTCTGGGAATGCTTCAAGACCTGCACAAACAGGGCAATACGGTCGTCCTCATCACCCACGACAACTCCATTGCTGTGCAGGCCGAGCGCATCATCCGCCTCGAAGATGGCCGCGTCGTCTACGACGGCGACGCCCACGCACCCGAGGCAGTCGTTCAGCCGAACTTCATGATGGCAGAGCCGAAAGCCGGAGAGGAGGGGACGCAGGCATGATAAAGGAGACCTTCAAACAGGCCGTCCAGAACGTCTTGAGCAACAAAGTCCGCACCTTCCTCACCATGCTGGGCATCATCATCGGCGTCATGGCCGTCATCGTCATCGTCGGTCTCGGCAACGGCATGACCAACATGATGCAGGACTTCTACTCCGACATGGGCAGCGATATTCTGTCCGTCAACGTCATGACCGCCAGCACCCGCTCAGTGGAAGTGAACGATGTGTACAGGATCATCAATGAAAAGCCCGAGTATTATAAGGGCCTTTCGCCGATTGCCAGTGTCGGCGGCGACACGCTGCGGGTGGCGGGCGAGAAGTACCGCCGCACCTACATCAGCGGCGTCAACGAAGATTACATGACCATCAACAACTACAAGGTGGCCAAGGGCCGCGGCATCCAGTACACCGATTTGATAGACAACAAGAATATCTGTGTCATCGGCGACTATGTGGACCGCAAGATCTTTGGCGGCAACGGTCTCGGCAGCACCCTCAAGGTAGGCGCCAGCGAGTACCGCATCGTGGGCGTGCTGGAGGGCCGCTCCAAACCTGCCTCTCAGTACGAGGGCGGCAACGACGACATTGTTCTTATCCCCTATACCACCCTGATGAGCGTCAACAACACCAGCAGTGTCAGCCAGTACTATGTGGTCCTGCAGGACGCGGACCACTCGGATGAGGCACAGGAGTTTTTGCAGTCGCGGCTCAAGAAGCTGGTCAGCAAGGACGACTATGTCTACGTCATGAGCCTGAGTGCGGCAATGTCGCAGATGTCCTCTATGATCAATATTATGGTGGGCGTCCTGACGGCCATTGCAGGCATCTCGCTGCTGGTCGGCGGCATCGGCATCATGAACATCATGCTGGTGTCCGTCACCGAGCGCACCCGCGAGATCGGCATCCGCAAGGCCATGGGCGCGAAGGAAAGGACCATCTTGGCCCAGTTCGTCACCGAGGCAGCTACCACTTCGGCCCTCGGCGGCACGCTGGGCATCGTCCTTGGCTATATCGTGTCGGCCATCGCCAATCAGGTGCTTCCCATGTTCACCGACGGCATGGACGTTACGGTCAGCCCGTCCTTCAACTCCATCGTGGCAGCTTTCGGCATCTCGGTGTTCATCGGAGTGCTGTTCGGCTATCTGCCCGCAAAACGCGCCGCGCGGCTCAACCCCATTGACGCACTCAGATATGATTAACCTCTCCGAAATGCGTAAGGCTCTCCCTTTGAGGAAAGACTTCCCCCGGCCGGGGGAAGATGTCGCGCAAGCGACAAAAAGGGGAATCTGTCACCGAGGGTGACTGAGAGGGCGAGGCCGCTACAAGAGGAGAGTTACATATATGAAGCAGCTTTTGTTATGGCTCATCGGCGTCGCGCTGGGCGTCGTGGTGCTGCTTGCGACAGTGCTGGGCGTGAGCTATTCGTTCACCTCGGAGGGCGCGAAGCCCGCGTCTGAGGTGCAGTTCGCCGGGCAGGAGCTGGAGCCCAACGGCTGGTGCTGGCAGGTGCCGCTGCTGGGCGGGCAGGTGGATAAAGTCTTCGCCAGCCCCCGCACCCTCACGGTGCAGAAGCTTGGCGTCCTCTACGACGCCCACCCGGCCTTCGCCCTGCCCGAGTGGTACAGCTACGGCCCGCTGACCATCACCGACAGCGCGGGCAATGTGGTCTTCGAGGGGACTGCGGCCACCTACGACGATTTTTTGTTCCCGGCCAACGGCGACTATAAGGCCGAGCTGACCGTCTGGCGTCTGCCGGAAAATATGCTGGCCACCCAGTTCGAGGGCGGCAGCACCGGCGAGCTGCGGCGGGACGTCCGGCTCGAAAAGCCCGCGAAGCCCATCGGCTGGTACAATTATTCCTTCCGCTTCACGCTGCAGGCAAGCGCCGAGGTGGAGCTTTCCGCCGAACGGATGGAGCAGGGCGGCACGGTGGCCGCGGCTTTCACCGGCATGGTGGGTGAGACGGCCCCCACGGTGGAAACAGACCTCGGCAATGTGCAGGCCGTCCGTCTGGGCAGCGGGTGGCGCGCCTATATCCCGGCGGCCTACAATGCCGCTGCCGGTGCGCATGAAGTGACCTTTACTGTGGGCGGCGAGACGGTGGTGAAGAAGATCACCGTCATCCCGAAGGACTTCGGCACGGTTGAAATCGAAGCCGAACCGGAAGCCTCCGAAGCTGCCAACACCGAGTTCCGCAACGCCGTCTGGCCCCTCTATGAGCAGCCCGCCCGCGAAAAGCTGTGGAGCGGCGGCTTCGCCTGCCCGGCGGAGAATTACATGACCCTCGTGGACTTCGGCCAGACCAAAGTCACCGGCGGCAAGCAGGGCAGCAAGTCGAACTCCACGAAGCTCTACACCATCCCGGGCGACCCCTGCCGCGCCCCGGCCAACGGCGTCGTGGTGCTGGCCCGGGACCTTGCCCTCACCGGCAACACCGTCGTCATCGACCACGGCTGCGGGCTGCGCAGCTACCTCTACGGGCTGGATGCTCTCTCGGTGAGCGAGGGCCAAAGCGTGGAGCGCGGGCAGGCTGTGGGCGCATTGGGCGAAGACCTGACCATGGACTTCAAGCTCGGCAGCAAGAGCATCAATCCGTGGCTGCTCTTCCAGACCAGCGGCGGACTGTTCTGGAAGGAGAATGGGTGAGGTCGGCAAATCGTTGTTTGTGGAGGTGTTTGGATGTGTGGAATAGCAACTGATTTATAAAAAATAAATCGGAGGTTTATATGGATTATTCAATAAGAGAATTAAGACAAAACGAGTCCAAGGTGCTAAATACTTTTTTATACGAAGCAATTTTTATTCCAGAAGGGGTTCCTATACCACCAAAAGAGATTATAAATCAACCAGAATTACAGGTGTATGTTAAAGATTTTGGTAAGAATAAAGGAGACTTGTGTTTGGTTGCTGAAGCCAATAATGAAATTGTTGGTGCAGTATGGTGTCGTATTATGAATGATTATGGACATATTGATGCTGAAACACCATCATTTGCAATTTCACTTTTAAAACAGTATAGAAACTATGGTATTGGAACTAATCTAATGGAGCAGATGCTAAAAAAACTGAAAATGCAAGGATATAAGCAAGTGTCATTATCTGTTCAGAAGATGAATTATGCAGTTCATATGTATCTAAAAGTAGGATTTGAAATTGTCGATGAGAATGACGAAGAGTATATAATGATTTGCAAATTGTAGGAATCTGTAATTTGAGTTTATGGTTTACAAATCGGAAGTTATATGTGGAGGAGGATTATTATGAATACAGTTAGAATGATTTTATGTGGAAATGTTGAAGATAGCAGAATGAATCCAAGTGAAAAGGTAGGAGTAGTATCAGTGGTTTTTGTTTCTACAGAGGAGGAAAAAATTAAGAATAAACTTAAAAAATTGCAAGATAAAAATCCTGAAAAATTTTATATGGAATACGTTACTCCATTAGATGTTGACTTAACAAGTTTAGAGCACTATCCATCGATTGAAATATCAAAAAATGATTTACAATAACAACTTCCAGTTTATCATAAAGAATCCAGATATAAAACGAGCAGAGCCTCTACCTTTCGGTGGAGGCTCTGCTCGTTTCATATCTGCGGTTTTGCTCAGGAAATGGCGTCCACGTCCCACTTCATCTGGACGGCGTCGGCGCCTTCCAGTGTGATGTGGAGCGCACCGGCGTTGTCGATGGCCTGCTCCGGCGTCCGTGCGCCGCACAGAACGTGCAGGCCGGGGATCATCCGGGCCGTCAGGGCGATGACCAGCTGCGCCTTGGTGCAGTGGTACTTCTCGCAGAGGTCAGACCAGCTGTCCAGCAGCCGGATGGCCTGCGCCCGACGGGCGGGCTGGAAGCAGGGGTTCGTGTTCCGGGTGCTGCCCTCGGGGTAGGTGGTGTCCATGGTCACCTTGCCGGTGAGCAGGCCCTGCTCCAAGGGAGAATAAGCCTGAATGGACACGCCCAGCTCCTTGCAGGTGGGCAGCAGCTGCTTTTCGATGCGGCGGGTCAGCAGGCTGTACTTTTCCTGAATGACATCCAGCTGGCCGTATTTGCAGTAGCCGCGGATGAACTCAGCGGTGGTGTTGGACGCGCCGATGGCACGGATCTTGCCCTGCTCCTTGAGCTTCATCATGGTCTCGACGGTCTCTTCCAGCGGGAAGATGGAAAGGTCCGGCGTCTGCCAGTGGGTGTAGAGCACGTCCAGATGGTCGGTGCCGAGACGGCACAGGCTGTCTTCCACATCCTCGATGATGCTCTTGGCCGACAGGTCGCGGTAGGTCTGCACGCCGTCCACCATCTTGTGGAGAACGGGGCTTTCGTGCCGCCACTCGAGGCCGCACTTGGTGGAGAGGATGACCTTGTCCCGGTCGATGTGGCGCAAAGCCTCGCCCACCACCTCTTCGCTGTGGTAAAGGCCGTAGATGGGGGCGGTGTCTATCCAGGTGATGCCCTGCTCCACGGCAGTCTCGATGGCTTTTACCGACAGGGCGTCGTCGTTGTCGCCCCACCAGCTGCCACCGCCGATGGCCCAGGTGCCAAGCCCCAGAAATGGTGCGGAGAGGCCGCTTTTGCCAATGTTACGTTTTTCCATAGATCGTTACCTTCTTTTCCGGCAGCGCCCCGCGAAGGGGGGTGTTGTCGCTGACTGGTACATATTGTTGCATTTTAGATTTATTCCAAAAAGAGCTGCCATGCAGGTCTTCTGCACAGCAGCTCTTGGGAACCTGTAACTTAAATATTGCCAAATTCGCTCAGCTTTAACGTCTCATTGTGCGTTTCAGCCCAGCGGATAGCCCAATCGGAGGTGAACAGGAGCAGGCGATTGCCCTTCATGTCCTCGACGGCCTTGGTGTCGCTGGTGAGGTCGAGGTCACGCAGGACGTAAGTGTCGGGGTCGTTCTGGATCCAGCGCAGCTGCTCGAAGGGAAGCTGCTGCATCCGGATCTCGACGTTGTACTCGGTGTTCAGACGGTACTCCAGCACTTCCAGCTGCAGCACGCCGACGACGCCGACCACGACTTCTTCCATACCGCCGCCCACTTCGCGGAAGATCTGGATAGCGCCCTCCTGAGCGATCTGCTCCATGCCTTTCACGAACTGCTTGCGCTTCATGGTGTCCTTCTGCTCGATGCGGGCAAAGTGTTCGGGGGAGAAGGTGGGGATGCCGGCGAACTCGACCTTCTTCTTGCCGGTACACAGGGTATCGCCGATGGAGAAGATGCCCGGGTCGAACAGGCCGATGATGTCGCCTGCGTAGGCTTCATCGACGATGGCGCGGTCCTGCGCCATCAGCTGGGTGCCGGTGGCCAGCTTGATGTTCTTGCCCTCCTGCACATGGTAGGCTTCCATGCCGCGCTCGAACTTGCCCGAGCAGATGCGCATAAAGGCGATACGGTCGCGGTGAGCCTTGTTCATGTTGGCCTGAATTTTGAAGATGAAGGCAGAGAACTCATCGCGGCAGGGGTCAACGGCCTCGCCGGTCAGGCTGTCCACGCGGGCCAGCGGGGTGGGGGTGAGGCGGAGGAAGTTCTCGAGGAAGGGCTCGACGCCGAAGTTGGTCAGCGCAGAGCCGAAGAACACGGGGCTCAGCTCGCCGCGCAGCACGCGGTCGAGATCGAATTCCTCGGCAGCACCGTCCAGAAGCTCAATTTCGTCCACCAGCTGCTGGTGCAGATAGGGGGTCAGCAGCTGGTCCAGTGCGGCATCGCCCAGCTCGGCCTCGGTCTCCTCGACCTTCTTGACGCCGTTGGCGCGGCCGTCGCTGGAGAAAGCAAGGACTTTGCGGGTGTTGCGGTCGAACACGCCCTTGAACTCCTTGCCGCAGCCGATGGGCCAGTTCATGGGGTAGGTCTTGATGCCCAGAATTTCTTCGATGTTCTCCATCAGTTCAAAGGGGTCGCGGGCTTCGCGGTCCATCTTGTTGATGAAGGTAAAAATGGGGATATGGCGCAGGGTGCACACCTTGAACAGCTTGATGGTCTGCGCCTCAACGCCCTTTGCGGCGTCGATGACCATGACGGCACTGTCCGCCGCCATCAGCGTGCGGTAGGTGTCCTCGGAGAAGTCCTGATGGCCCGGCGTGTCGAGAATGTTGATGCAGTAGCCGCCGTGCTGGAACTGCATGACTGACGACGTGACGGAAATGCCGCGCTGCTTTTCAATTTCCATCCAGTCGGACTTCGCCGCGCGCTCGCGCTTGCCCTTGACCTCGCCCGCCTGGGCGATCGCTCCGCCGTAGAGCAGGAACTTTTCCGTCAGCGTGGTCTTACCGGCGTCCGGGTGCGAAATGATCGCAAACGTCCGGCGGCGGGAGATCTCTTCCTGTAAAGTGGCCATGACTGCCTCCTGAAAAATACGATTTACCGGGCAAGTGTATCACAGCCCCCTGCATTTTGCAACAGAATCCTAAAATCTATGCTTGACAAAGCGAAAAATGTCTGGTATAGTACATCTTGTTCCGCGGGCGTAGCTCATCTGGTAGAGCGCCACCTTGCCAAGGTGGAGGTAGCGAGTTCGAGCCTCGTCGCCCGCTCCAAAAAAGAGGGCACAACGTATGTTGTGCCCTCTTTTTTGGATTCCGGCAGGAAATTAAAATGCTCGGGCGAAGTGAATTCGCCCTCCGCCAAGGTTTTGCTGCGCAAAACGCTTGTACGGCGCAAAAGCGTTGTTTTTGCTTCGGTAGGCCAAATAGATACGGGACATCCGAACTGGGTGTCCTGTTTTTTATAAGAACGTTCCCTGTCAATGATTGAAAACAGGTTTTTAATTTGCTATGATACCTTCACACTTTCCATAGGGGGATAATTTGTGAAAAAAAGATTTGCTATATGCGGCACAATAGTTTTGCTGCTGCTTTTGTCAGCCTGCGGCGCACCGCAGACGTTGGACTTTTCCTACGCTCCGGAAGGAGAAGAACTTTCTTCTTTGATGGTGGAGACTTCACAAACTCACCGCGCAGAACTGGAGCACGTTCCCTCTGCGGCTGATTTTGACGATGCGATTTCGGATGACCCCGCCTCGGCAGGGCTGCTGAGCGAGAGCGAGGTGGAGAGCCTTTTACGAGGTCATGCCGCGATGGAGACGGTGTCGAAGGAACAGGCGCAGTCTGATGTTTCCCTGCTGTTTCGCACGCTGCAAAGCGCTTACGGCGCTTACGAATACTTTGGGCAGGAAAAGTTTGACGCAGCGGAGGACGCTGTGACACAATGGCTTTCCTCACAGGATGATGAGATTAAAGTTTCTGCGCTGGGAGAAAAACTGCAGGAATCTCTCGCATTCATGCTTGCGCACGACGCGCATGCCATGATTTATGAACCGGCGGCGGAAGAGATCGAAGCGCAGGTGCGATATGAATACTTCTTTGCCGACGGCTTCTATTTTTCAAAGGATGTCAACGGCAGCTATTATATGGTGAATGACGGGGAGAGGTGGACATTGAGTAGCTTCTCCGATGAACATGTCAGCGTGCAGCCGACGCTTCTGCAAGACGGACGCATTGTTTATCAGCCGACGCTTTTTGCGCTGCGGAAGGACGCCGTGCAGAGCAGTGTCACACTGAAAAATTCTTCTGGAAAAGCGAAAATCTATCGCCTTGACTGGACGGAGAGTCAGCCGCTTGATGTTGACCTCGGCACGCTGGATTACCGCCTGATACAGGAAGACGGTCTTACCTATGTTTCCCTCCGCAGCTTTGTTTCCGGCACATATGATAATATGCTTGCACGCTATGCTCGGGAAGGGGCAAAAGCACGCGGGAGCAAAGCGGTGATCTATGACCTGCGCGGCAATGTTGGCGGCTCGGACAGTTGGCCGAGAAAGTGGATACAGAGTTTCCTCGGAACGCAGAACAGTATTGAGACCTCCATGCTGTATGCGCAGAAAAACAGCGCCCTTTTTGCTGCGGAAAACAGCGAGAGTCTGCTGCCGGAAGATGAGGGAACTTGCTTTGCCCGTGAAGTCCACGGGACCTGGTATGAAAATGATATTCCGATCATCGTGTTGGTTGACGATCATTGCGGCTCGTCCGGCGAGGGCGCGGTACAGCTTTTGAAAACGCTTGACAATGTGCTCATTGTCGGCAGCAACACGGCGGGATACCAGCTCTGCGGAAATATCAGCACCTTTACATTGCCATATACCGGCATCGGTGTGCGCTTTGGGTCAACGCTTTTCCTCTATGGGAACGGAGAAAATGTCGATCACAGGGGCTATGCTCCGGATGTCTGGTGTGATCCGCAGGATGCGCTTGCTTCAGTGCTGGCACTGCTGAAAGAACAGGGGGTCGTCAGTGCAGATGCTTGCGAAACCGTGAGAGAAAAAATAGTGAAATGATGAATTTTTCGCTCATACAGGCAGAGCGGCAGCGGGTAATAGAAGCAACTCAAATCGTATAGCACCCACACTTGGCAGGCATTCGATTCCGCAGACTGCACAGATCTTCAAACTGCAAACTGCCAATGTCGGGGGTCGAGGGGAACGCCCCTCGCGTTCGCTTGGGGGGGTACAAGGGGGCATTCTCTCACGCGAGAGAATGCCCCCCTCTTCTGCGCGGCCACAGGGGGAGAACCTCAGCGTCCCCCTTGCGCAGCAAGCCCCTTTCATGCTATGATATTTTCACAGAAAAAGAGAAAGTGAGGAGATCATCATGACTCTCGATGAAGCGATCAAGTCCCTGATGGCTTTGCAGGCCAAGCTCGCGGCCTACGGCCATGCCATGGGCCTGCTCTTTTACGACGGCGCGACCACCGCGCCCAAGGGCACGGCGGCGAACCGCGGCCAGACCATGAGCATCCTGAGCGAGGAGCATTACAAGCTCACGACCGGCGAGGAGACCGTCGCGCTGCTTGAATTCCTCGACGCGCACAAGGCGGAGCTCGACGAAAAGCAGCAGCGCATGGTGTTCCTGCTCATCAAAGATATCCGCAATATGCAGAAGATCCCGATGGACGAGTACGTCGCCTACCAGCAGCTTCTGGTCGAGGCGGACGACGTTTGGCACCGCGCCAAGGAGACAAGCGATTTTGCGCTCTTCGAGCCGGTGCTGGAGAAAATTTTCGAGACGAACATCCGCTTTGCGCACTACTGCGCGCCGGAGAAGGATCCCTATGACTACTGGCTCAGCGAGTACGAGGACGGGCTGACGATGGCGCAGTGCGACGAATTCTTTGCGACGCTGCGCGAGCACATCGTGCCGCTTCTCAAGAAGATCAAGGAAAAGCCGCAGGTCGACGATGCGATGCTGCATGGCCATTTTCCCGAGGAGAAGCAGGCGCAGCTTTCCGACTACCTGATGCGCACGATGGGCCTCGATTTGGACCATGTCGGCCTGTCCACGACCGAGCATCCGTTTACGACGTCGCTCGGTTCGCACTTTGACGAGCGCATCACGACGCACTATTTGGAGGAGAATTTTGCCTCATCGATGTTCTCCGTTATCCACGAGGGCGGCCACGCGCTCTATGACACCGGCAGCGCGGATGATCTCGCCTATACGGTGCTCGACGGCGGTGTCTCCATGGGCATCCACGAGAGCCAGAGCCGCTTTTAT
>ENA-OROZ01002768-OROZ01002768.1-human-gut-metagenome-genome-assembly--contig:-NODE-2768-length-12493-cov-3.500563_pt1 | contig 12493 bp, 10 predicted proteins | sample MGYA00242138_ERZ509066 | MGnify/ENA primary metagenome ERZ509066 (study PRJEB26280, sample SAMEA2338691) | human gut metagenome | biome: human gut; feature: human-associated habitat; material: faeces... | reverse complement strand
GGCTTCTGCCCAGCGGGAAGTAGAGTCTGCCATGATCGCTACGTCATAGCCCATGTCACGGTAATATTCAGCCAGGGTAAGTCCGGTATAAATACTTGCTTCACGGGCAGCTACCGGCATGTTGGAGGTATTGGCGATCAGAGTGGTTCTGTCCATCAGCGGATTGCCGCTCTTTGGGTCCACAAGCTCTGAAAACTCTTCCAGCACCTGTGTCATTTCATTTCCACGCTCGCCGCAGCCGATGTAGATGATAATATCGGCATCAGACCATTTTGCGATCTGGTGCTGGGTCATGGTTTTTCCGGTACCGAATCCGCCTGGGATTGCGGCAGTTCCACCCTTTGCGATCGGGAACATGGTATCCAGGATCCGCTGTCCGGTGATCAGAGGGACACTTGCCGGGAAACGGTAGCTTGTCGGGCGCGCCTTACGGATCGGCCAGTGCTGTATCATGTTGAGCTGTTTTTCTGTTCCGTCGGAAAGCCGCAGAGTGACAAGTGTATCTTCAATCCGGTATTCTCCGTCCGACGCGCAGCAGATTACTTCACCTTCCACATCCGGCGGAACCATACATTTGTGTACGATCGCACTGGTCTCCGGAACCTCCGCTATAATATCTCCGCCATGAAGGTAATCTCCTTTGGTCACGGTGATGTGGGTATCCCATAATTTGTCGCGGTCAAGCGAATCAACGCTGACGCCGCGGGTGATAAATGCACCGCCGCCCACATTTGCGATCTGCTCAAGCGGGCGTTCGATTCCGTCAAAAATATTGTTCAGGATTCCAGGTGCCAGAGTTACAGATACCGGACTTCCGGAAGCCTCTACGATTTCTCCCGGTTTCAGCCCGGAAGTCTCTTCATAGACCTGAACAGTCGTGATGTCTTTGTCCAGGGAAATGACTTCGCCAACCAGCTTTTCCTTTCCCACATAGACCATTTCCGACATCATGAATCCGGTGTCACCCTTCAGATAGATGACCGGACCGTTTATTCCATAAATAGTTGCTGTCTTATTCAATTCCTGCACCTCCTGCTGCAAAACTGAACTGATGATATTCGTAATCGACTGCAGCCTGGAAGCTGTGATCGATCAGAATATTACGGCCTCGGATTACAGCACGCATACCGCCCATAAAATCATATTCACTGATGGTGATCGTCATGCCGGTACGTTTTTCCAGTTCTGTCTGTTTCTCCTTATCAGAAGGAGAAATATAAATGGTCATCTCCTCGCCATCTGCAAAGCGTGCGGCTTCGCGGATTTTGCTGCAGAGATAGTCCAGATATTCGTCTGTTTTTGTAAAGTCAGAAAGAAGCTCCTTTACTTCATCAAACAGCCTGACTTTTAATTCATTCTGTGTTTGGCCAAGAGCACGTTTCAGTTCGGTTTCGGCTTTTGCCGCAGCTTGATTTACCTGCCTTCTGGCTCTTAAGGTCTCGGATTTGATGCGGACCTCAGACTGTGCGGTCGCTTCTTTTTTATGCTTTTCAAATAAAGATTCAAGCGCTTTTTTGTGATTGTCAATGATCGCATTTCCTTCAGAACGGGCTTCAGTCATGACCGTTTCCTGTAAATGCGCTATTTTCTCTTCAAGCGTCATTGTCTCACCTTCTATGCCTTTCTAGTTAAAGTTTCAGTCCAATCGCTTCATTGACGTATGAGGTAATGAAATCCTTTTTACGTCCTGTTCCGTGTCTGTCCGGAATTTCGATCAGAAGAGGCATCTTTCTTTTTAACTTGATCTCATCGATGAGATCCGGAAATTCTCTTCCAAAGCGTTCCGTCAGAAGAATGATACCGATCGACTTGTCGTTCATGGCAGTTTCCAGCGCATCACGCAGCTCCTGCTTTTCATGAACTACGACACCGTCCACGCCGGCAAGCCGCATTCCGGTATAAGTATCCACGTTGTCACTGATCAGATACATTTTCATGATTACAGTCTGCTGATGATCATGAAGGAGATGATAAGACCGTACAGGCATACACCTTCTGCAAGACCTACGAAGATAAGGGATTTACCAAGGACGCTGGAATCCTCGCTGATAGCTCCAAGAGCTGCGCTTGCTGCACTTGCTACGGCAATACCGCCACCGATGCAGGAAAGACCGGTTGCAAGACCTGCGCCTGAGGCAGCGGCGTCTGCAGCATGTACCGGTACACTTCCAAAGAGCATGATCCCTGCTACAAGGAAGGTTCCAAAGTAAGAAAGAACATTGAAGGCAAGTGCACATTTATAACGTCCTTTATTTTTTTCTCCGAGCAGGTAATATCCGAATGGAATGAAAATGCTTAAAACCAGTGCGGCAATGAGAATAAGTTTAGTTGCTAAAGTCATGATAATTTCCTCCTAAAATGAAAAACTAATTTTTTGCAGTACCTGTATAAGGTTTAAATTCGCGGCCGCTGCCTTTGTAGAAACGGCTGAACATCTCGTAATAGACAAGTCTCAGGACCTGGATTCCAACGATCAGTCCTTCGAATCCACATACAAACAGGTTGCCGAGTACGATCACTACCCAGTTAATATGCCCGCTTTCGGCACCGGCAAGCATCAGTACAACCTCCATGATGGAAGCGTGGCTGACTGCGAATGCACCGATACGGATAAAGGAAAGCGTATTTGAAAAATAGCTGAGCAGGGTTTCAAATAATTCAAAGAATGCCTGGGTGACAAACATTGCTTTGCTTTGTTCCATTTTTTCGGTTTTCTTTTTGATCTTGTTCGTCAGCGGCTCTTTCAGTGCGATCAGAAGAAGCGGTACTCCGAACATCACTGCAAGAACGATTCCACCCGGCAGAGAGTGACCTGTCATGAAAAGAACGATGCAGGTAACTGCTGCCCCGTAGAATATCAGCCCTGCCACGCCGTTTGCATCAAACCAGGTTGCTTCGGTATCTTTGGCACGGATGCCGTTTATAATATGGAAGATCATAGAAATCAGGATGATTCCCATACCAAAAGCAATCGATACGATAAATACGGTATTCAGTTTTCCGATAAACGGTAAGGTGGTCATATGATTGATCGGTCGGATCCATTTGGCTTCTATAATGTCTTCAAATCCAAACACACTTCCAAACATAAATCCAAAGAAGGTGGAGAAGATTCCGGCAAGTGATACGATTCCGGCAAGGTTCATTTTCTTTGTGAAATACAGGATCGCACCGCCGATAAAGAGCAGCAGCCCCTGACCGACATCCCCGAACATGGCGCCGAAGATAAAGCTGTACATGATACCTACAAAAATGGTCGGATCCATCTCACCGCTCTTGGGAAGTCCGTACATCTTGATGAACATTTCAAATGGTTTGAAAAGCTTTGGATTCTCAAGCTTGGTAGGAGGTTCTCCAAAATACTGTTCCCGGTCCTCTTCTACTACGATATAAACCTTGTCATCTCCCTGTGCCTCTTTGATAAATGCATTTGCATCTTCTTCGGACATCCAGCCGCAGAGGATGTAGTATTCTTCCTGCTCGTCTGTCTCGGTTCGTGCCGCAAATTTCCGGATATCAAAGTTATCGGAAAAACGTTCCAGCTGAATTCTTGCACCGAGTAGTCTGGAAGCGTTCTTGCGGAACATCTCCTGACGTTTATCCTTCACTGCCTGGATTTCATCGGTCAGATTCTGGACTTCTTTATCCAGGCTCCGGTAAGCTTCCAGCGGGGTTCCGCCAAAGTCTTCCAGCAGATCGATTTTTTCAAAGTGGAGAGACCGCATGATCGAATCGACCTTTCCTGCATCAGCATCCGATACAAAATAAACGCCATAGACATAAGAGGCATCTCTGGAGCCTTCCAGAAATAATGCATCAATGTCTTCAAGAAGCGCTTTTTCCAGCCGGTGATAATAATCTACATTGATTTTTCCAAATCTTGTGCGGATGTATTTGTACTGCATGATCTCATGCAGGTCAAAATCCAGAGAAGTAAAAGGTTCCAGGACTTTCATACGTGCCTGGATATGCTCTCTCTTTTTTTTCAGTTCTTCTTTTTGCTGCTGCAGATCCATGTAGTCATGATTGATAGAACGAATCATCTCAAGGATCTCGTCTTCGCTCTGATCAAAGGATGGCTCTGCTGGCATGTCTTTCATATATCCCAGAAACTGTGTCACTTTTGCGAGTGGATCACGGTAAGGGTTCATTTCCAGAAATGGCATCAGATTATCTACTGTCTTGAGCTCCGTGAGTGCATTTTCAAGCTGCATCTCATATTTGGAAAGATACCGGTTTGTCATGCGGTCGATGTCGGCGCGTGGTCCGGTAATGCTCAGGAACTTCATCTTAACAATCATTTCGCTGTTCCTCCTATATAAGTTAATGTCTCACGTGCAGGAAGTCCGTAGCGAACACATTCGAGCACAGTTGTAAGCTTATCAAGCTCCTCCTCTTTCAGAAAAAGATAGGTATTCACGGTTGCGATGGAATAAGGGTTACTTCTTCTGTCTGCCAGGTAGAGACGGTACAGGCAGTCTTTGTAAATCGTCTCGATGGACGCTGGTGTCTGAGTATCGGTGTGACGCAGATAAGGCGTTCTGGTAACCAGCTTTAAAAATTCATCGACAGACGGTGCTTCTACAAGATCCTTCAGCTGATCTACATGAATCCGGTAGTGTATCGGGATCAGCAGTGTGGAAATATCCGGCGGAAGCATGTTGTAATATTTTTTTGCACGGTAGATCCACTGCAGGTTCAGCAGGTCGATCTTTGCTCCGGCATCTCTGGTGAAAATTTCCAGTTCCTTATGCTTCAGAATCTTTTTGCGTTTCTTCCACATGGTTGTAAAATAGTACAGATTCAGTGCCAGATCGTAATCAAAAAGGGTAGGGTTCTCCGCATTTTCCAGACGTTTTAACGGCGCATAGTATTCTGTGCCCTTTAAATTTTCCACCAGCTCACCGATATTCCCCGAAGTGATCAGTTTATCGATGGAGAGATCCGAATATTTGTCGAAGAATATTTTCTTATGATCCAGATCAAAAGGCTTCTGATAGTGGTTGAATACAATACGCAGACAATAGTTGATCAGATTCATCTCGTAGCGCTTCAGATAAAGCTCCAGGAATTTTTTCTGATCCATTCCGGAAAAACGGTACAGGCGTGTATAATCACTGTAAAGTGACTGCACAAGAAGCTTCTCAATCTCACCGCGGTGAAGACGGTTTTCGTCCATATCTGCAAGGACATTCCGATATCCGGGATGTTCTTTGAGATAAGCAGCAACTTCGGTTACTGTATGAAATGCGGCGATGTTCCGGAAATCTTCATCAGTGAGCAGTTTTGCCTGCATGGCGCGTACTTTTGTTACGATGCCACTGTATGCAAGTAAATTTCCCATATGCTATCCCTCTATGATACGTCTGACAATTTTCTCGGCATATGCCGTATGCTTCTCTTCAAAATCTTTTTTAAGTTCTTCGATCGCTGTCTGGTTCTTACGGTTCTGCCTTGCAAGAATCTCATCCATCTGACGGTTTAATCCTTTGTGGATATCGTTCAGCTCCTTTTGGGTGTGATCTTCAAGTTGTTTGTCGAACTGATTGCGTTCATTTTGAATGAGTTCTTCCAGTTCTGATTTTTCCAGTTCCGCGTGTTCCACAACAGCTTCGGCTGCGTGTTCGATTTCGGAGAGCTTTTTAACAATATGATCCATTGTCCGACTCCTTTCTTAGAAATTATTTATACATTTTTAATAATGCATACATATTCTACTACTTTAAATTAGAAAAATCTACTAAATAATAAGAGAATATCATAAGAATATTTTATACAAAACTTATAAAATATATTTTTGGGTTTTCAAATATTTCAGAATAGTATAAAATAAATAAGGTTATACATATTTTCACTAAAGGAAGAGAAAGATATATGAGGTTAAGAAATGTACCGGGAGCAGATGCTTATCTGACAGCTCATCCCCTTGTAATTAAAAATGAGACCAGATATCGCGGCACCTGGAAAGAGACTTTTCAGAATCCGGAGAATCCGATCCATATTGAGATCGGGATGGGAAAAGGACAGTTTCTTCTGACACTTGCAAAGGAGAATCCATCCATCAACTATATCGGTATCGAACGTTATTCAAGCGTACTGCTTCGGGCGCTGGAACGCTTTGACAATGACGAGGAATACAAGGATGTCAACAATATTCGTTTTATCTGTATGGATGCGACAAATCTGCCGGAGGTTTTTGCTGTCGGAGAGATTGACAAGATTTATCTGAATTTTTCAGATCCGTGGCCGAAAGCACGTCATGCAAAGCGCAGACTTACTTCCAAGCAGTTTTTTGAGCGGTATGACAAGATCCTTGCCTTTGACGGAGTCGTTGAATTTAAGACAGACAACAGAGAGCTGTTTGACTTTTCACTGGAGCAGGTGGAGTTGGCAGGCTGGGTACTTCTGGCGAAGACCTATGATCTTCACAATGATCCGACACTCAGCAGAGGGAATGTTATGACTGAGTACGAGGAGAAATTTTCCGGGCAGGGACATCCGATCCATAAACTGATCGCAATGCGCCAGTAAGACAATTGAATAAAATGCAACAGGCAGATCATAAAGGCGCTGAGTGCGTAAGATGATTCCTGGCAATATAAGAGACAGCAGATACGGAGCAATCCGCACATCGGCTGTCTTTTTGCATATATTGTAGAAAGAGGAAGTCAGGAAGGAACAGATATGCGGAAAAAGCATCATTTTCAGAATTGTATGCGGGGGTTTTGCTATAAGAATCCAAGATTTAATAAAAAGCTGATCTGTTTCAGAAATTCTTTTCAGGAAGTCTATAAAATCTTAAACCCGAAATGCGGATGCCACTAAATCCAGTCCTTTTTACATAGCCTGAGATGGCAGAAATGAGGAAAGTGTATGGGTATCGCATTGATCACGAAGGATTATGAAAATACAGTCGGAAAGCAGAGGATGCCGGTAATTGTGGAGTTTTACGCATCATGGTGTCCAAAGTGCGGAATGATGTATCCTGTTGTGGAAAGGATTGCCAGCCGGTATCAGGGAAAATGGATTTTTTATAAGATTGATATTGATATATCGAAAGAGATTGCAGAGTATATAGGCATTGAGATCGTACCGACATTTGTGGTGTACAGAGATGGAAAAATCTGTGGATATACAACCGGAGTTCTTCCAGAAGAAACTCTGGAAGAACGAATCCGGGAAATGTTAAGAAAATAATTGGTGGAATCAATTATTCGTATAATGGATATTTTGCGCAGATTGCATTGTCTTGCTATGTTAAAATTCGAATACAGCAACACCGTATGGCGGAAGATCGTAACCAAATGAATATGGTCTTCCATCACATTCCTGTTTCTTTGCTTTATATACTGCCGGGCGGGCTTTTCCGCTTCCGCCATACTGCAATTCATCACTGTTCAGTACCAGGCGGTACTGTTTGCCGCGCGGTACGCCGACACGGTACTCCGGTCGTTCGATCGGTGTGAAGTTACATACGAATAAAAGGTTCTTTTTTGCGCCCTTTGAATGACGGATGAAGCTGTAAATACTTCGTGAGCTGTCATCTGCATTGACCCACTCAAAGCCTTCCATGCAGGTATCCTGTTCATACATGGCTTTGTTGTGTGTGTAAAGATGCAGCAGGTCACGGTAGAAATTCTGGAGTGCCTGATGCTCCGGCTCTGCAAGGAGATACCAGTCAAGCTCACGCGCCTCGCTCCACTCGCGGAGCTGTCCGAAATCCTGTCCCATGAAGAGAAGTTTCTTTCCAGGATGTCCCATCATGAAAGCATAACCGACCTTCAGGTTGGCGAATTTCTCAAATCCAAGACCAGGCATCTTATTGAGCATAGAGCATTTTAGATGTACTACTTCATCATGTGATAATACAAGAATATAATTCTCGCTGTATGCATAGGTTAAGGCAAATGTCATACCGTAGTGGTCGCCTTTGCGGAAATATGGATCCAGCTTCATGTATTCGGTAAAGTCATGCATCCATCCCATGTTCCACTTCAGGCTGAATCCAAGACCATCATCTTCCGGTTTGCCTGTTACTTTTGGCCATGCGGTGGATTCTTCTGCGATCATCAGTGCGCCAGGGTTACGTCCGGTAGTAACGGAATTCAGATGCTTGAAAAATTCGATTGCTTCCAGATTCTCATTGCTGCCGTATTTGTTGGCGATCCACTGACCGTCTTCTTTACCGTAATCAAGATACAGCATGGAAGCAACAGCATCTACGCGGAGACCATCGATGTGATAATGTTCGATCCAGAACAGTGCGTTGGCGATCAGGAAGTTCTTAACTTCTGCTTTACCATAATCGAAGATCTTGGTTCCCCAGTCCGGATGTTCCCCCTTCTTAGGATCTGCATATTCAAAGGTAGCTGTGCCGTCAAAGTCAGCGAGTCCGTGTGCATCGCGTGGAAAATGTGCCGGTACCCAGTCAAGGATTACGCCAATCTTATTCTTATGGAAATAATTGATCATATATGCGAAATCTTCCGGCGTACCATAACGGGAGGTCGGAGCATAATATCCGGTCACCTGATATCCCCAGGAGCCGTCAAATGGGTATTCTGAAATTCCCATCAGTTCGATATGAGTATACCCCATCTTTTTTATGTAGTCTGTAGCTGCATGCGCAAATTCACGGTAGCTGTAGAACCCATCATCTTCACGTCCCGGATGGCGCATCCAGGAACCGATATGTGCTTCATAAATGGAAATCGGTGAGGAATGGAAATCCCATTCTGCCCGGTGCTTCATCCAGACACTGTCACTCCATTTTAAATGGGAGATATCAGCAATCCTTGAGGCAGTTCCCGGTCTCAACTCTGCACTGTTCGCAAATGGATCAGCTTTGTAAAGCTTATCTCCGGTCTGTGTCTCGATACAGTACTTGTAAAGCTGTCCGAGCTGTGCTTCCGGAACAAATGCGGTATAGATTCCAAGTGGTTCCTGACGCTTCATAACGTTTGCATCTTCACTCCAGCCGTTGAATTCACCGACTACGGCAACTGATCTGGCGTGTGGAGCCCATACTGCGAAATATACGCCGGTTTTTTTTCCATCTTTTACAAAATGTGCACCCATTTTTTTATAGATTTCATAATGGGTTCCCTGTCCGAATAAATATTGATCTAATTCGCCGATTCTATAATCAGCGGGTTTATCTGTTGTTACAGTTTTTACAGACTTTTTAGCTGTAGACTTTTTAGCAGCAGTTTTAGCAGCTGCCGGTTTTTTTACAGTAGATTTTTTTACGGCCGTCTTGCGGGTCGTGTTGGTCTGTTGTGCTGTTGTTTTTTTTACTGCCATCCCATTCACCTTCTATCAAAGATATTTAGGAATATTATACTAGAAATAGCGATAAAAAGAAAGAGTTTTGGACAACTTATACACTTCTTATGTAAGATGTCTAAAACTCTTTCTTTATAGTTATCGGTTTTGTCTGCATATATAAAAGAACGCGCCGGAAGCGCGTTCTTTGTAGAAATCTTATGCTTTAAAATCTTCTTCTTTCAGGATGATGTGGTCTGAATTATCAGTGCTTCTTCCAAATACCCGTTTCACAAGATGTTTTACATTTGCTTTCTGGGAATGTGAAATTGCTTCATCCATGATCTCTTTTACTTCTGCAACAGTAACCGCATGATCTTCTCTCTGCATCATATCAATCCGGCTGTATAATGCAAGGATTCCCATTTCATCGATACGGTATCCGTTTTCCTTAGCATAGGTCTGACCGAATGTAACCAGTTCATCATTGATGAATACCGGAAGCTCCAGTCTGGAAGTAAATTTACGTTTGAATTCGCGATGGGATGCAAACATTCTTTCCAGCGGTTTCTTCTGGTCTTCCAGAAGGAAGAGAAGTTCGCCGGTCTGTTCATCCATCATGTCATTCAGTTCACGGATGGTTCTGTCATTCATCTTGGAAGCTTTTTCGATGATCAGTGCGCCACCGTTCAGTTTATCGATGATACTTCCGATGTCCTTTTTGTTCAGAGAATCACCGGTTACGATTGCAACTTTACCCTGTTTGAGTCTGCGCTGTTTCTGGATTGCTTTTACAATATCAACTGCGAGGACTGTTTTTCCGCTTCCCTTGCGGCCAAGGATCAGGATGTTGCCTGTGCGGGAAGTTCCATAACGGTTACGGCAACGTTTGTCGTTATCAAGGATTTCAACAAGCTGTTCACTGACACCACGGATCGGTACAAAGTAAGAGAACAGCTGCTTCTGCTCTTCAGTAAGTCCAAGCTTCAGTCCGATCTCACTTGTTGCACTCAGATCGTAACGACCCTGTACAACGAATCCGGTATCGAATTTACCCATGCGTTCGGTGATTTCATCTTCTGACGGTTCTTCGATTTCAAGAACTTCGTCAATATCAGGAGTTGGCGCTGATTTTGAAGTTTCTTTCTCTGGCTCAGGAGCCGGTTTCTCGTCAAATTCAAGATCAAGATAATCATCACTGCTATCTAATTCTTCTTCATCTTCAAAGGAATCAAGGTCTGCAAAATCACCATCATCTTCGTCAGAATCATGATCATCGATATCGAGAGCAGATTCTTTTTCAAAATCAAAATCCTCTTTATGATCTTCATCTAATTCATCATCGATCTGGTAGTCATCTTCGTCTTCATCCTCGTATTCTTCCTCATCGTCATACTCGGAATCGTCTTCATCCTCGTATTCCTCGTCATCGTCATATTCGGAATCATCTTCATCTTCGTATTCCTCGTCATCGTCATACTCGGAATCATCTTCATCTTCGTATTCCTCGTCGTCGTCATACTCGGAATCGTCTTCATCCTCGTATTCGTCGTCGTCGTCATACTCGGAATCATCCTCATCTTCGTATTCGTCGTCGTCGTCATACTCGGAATCATCTTCATCCTCGTATTCGTCGTCGTCATACTCGGAATCGTCTTCATCCTCGTATTCAGCTTCTTCATCGTAAACCGCATCCGATTCATCATCTTCTTCGGAGTCAACGATTTCTTCAAAATCATTTTCTTCCGGATCTTCCTCGTCAGTGTCTGAAGCTTCTTTGGATGAATCTTCCGGGCTTTCAGTCGCTTCATCCTCTTCATCATCAACGAAATCTTCAGCATCTTCATCGGTGATTTCAGGCTCTTCACCATTTTCAAGCTGTTCCATCAGTTTGCGGATATCATCAGAAAGGATTGGTTTTGTAGCTCCAAGAACTTCCTCTTCTTCTTCTTTCTTCTTTTCGCGCAGGGCTTTTTCTTTCTCAGCTTCCTCCTGGCTCTTTTCAAGAATCTTTGCATTTTCACGCTGAGTTGCTTCCCAGTTGGCAAGAATTTCTTCAATCTTCATCTTACCGGTCATCTGTGAATCGTCTGAAGCAGATTCAGGAGCAACTGCACCACTTGCAACGGCAACACCGGCTTTCAGGGCATCTGAAAGGGAAGCACCGGAAATGGTTGTGGAAATATCGGAAGTGCTTCGAATCCGGGTTTTTGGCTGTGACTCAGCTTCTGGTTCGGAAGCATGTGTCCGGGCCATTGGCTCTGGAAGATCCGGAAGATCAATACTGTCTGTGACATGTACATCTTTGCGGACCTTGTCTGCAATTCGTGGATTCGGTGCCGGACGTTCTTTGGATTTTCGGAAGGAAGGTTTTCTCTTGGAAGAATCCTTACGGCCGATACCATCATTTCGATGATCGTATTTTTCCTGCTGAAGTGGAGTCAGCGGTTTGTATTTCATTTTAAGTTCCATTGCCTGGTATACATAAGTACCTTCGCTGAACCAGAGAATCAGATCATCACATTCATCAAGACATTCGGAAGTCATACCGGCTTCAGCGTATAATCTGGCAAGTTCATATGCCCATTTTTCAACGTATTCAGAATGCTTGAAATCTTCAAGAGCTTCAATCTGTTCTTTGACTGGCGCTTTCTGTGCTTTTAAGATCTTATACCGGAGAATGTACTGGTTTGGATCTTTCGGAGCAAGCTTGACAAATTCTTCGTAGCAATCAGCTGCTTCATCGAAATGTCCCAGCTTCAGAGAAATAATTCCCAGGCGGTATACAACCTTTCTGCTGGAAGGTGCTTTATCATACGCAATAAATAAGGTATCACGTGCTTTACCAAGTTCCCCCGCATTTTCATAGATTTCGCTTACGGTAGAGAGCATGGCGGTATTTTTTACTTTACGCCAGTCGATCGTATCTGCAATCGACATCGCTTTCTGGTAAGACTTCTGTTCGGCATACGCAAGCATCTGCTCTGTCTTTGCGCGATATTCATATTTATCCAACGTTTCTCACCTCATATGATTATTATTAATTATTTTACTTTTCCTCAGTAAGTCTGACTTTTGTACCAGAAACGGAAAACAAAAGTCTTATAATTTTACTTACTAAGTGTATCATAGAGCGTTGTCAATGTCAAAAATTACGGCTGATATTTTTCAGAAATGTTAAAAAAATATTACAAAAAATTCACAAATTGGGAGCTGGTAACAGAAAAAA
>ENA-OROZ01002734-OROZ01002734.1-human-gut-metagenome-genome-assembly--contig:-NODE-2734-length-12636-cov-2.093713_pt1 | contig 12636 bp, 10 predicted proteins | sample MGYA00242138_ERZ509066 | MGnify/ENA primary metagenome ERZ509066 (study PRJEB26280, sample SAMEA2338691) | human gut metagenome | biome: human gut; feature: human-associated habitat; material: faeces... | reverse complement strand
ATTCGTGTTTATATGGTGTTTTGAGAGGTTTTTTCGTATAAAAACAAGAATCGTTAAAAAAAAAGATTAAAAAAGGCTATTTATTACGTTGTTTTTTCTACATTTGAGGTGCAAAGTCAAATAAAATTGAGAAACAATGGAAGGATACGAACAAAACGACGGAATGGATACGAATGATAGAGATGAAATCTATTCCAATGCAGTGAAAGCAGGGAAAAGAACTTATTTTTTTGATGTGAAGGCGACCCGTAATAATGATTACTATTTGACGATCACCGAAAGCAAGAAAAAATTTGATAATAACGGTAATCCAAGCCACGAGAAACATAAAGTGTTCTTGTATAAAGAAGACTTTGACAAGTTTGTCGAGGGCTTAGAAGAGGCTATTGGCGTGGTAAAAGCTGCAATCAATGGCGAACTTCCGGAAAGAAATACGAACCTGTAAATGATACTGTAATAAATATGGAAGCGGGATGCACGATCAGTGAGTCCCGCTTTTTGCATGAACTCCTTTTTATGTTTTTTCTCCATTGAATTTTGAGTATCTTTGTGAGGATAGAAAGAAGAGAAACATGGAGAATAAGCCGTTGGCAGAGCGCATGAGGCCGAAGTCTTTAGAAGACTATATCGGACAACAACATTTGGTAGGACCAGGCAAGGTGCTACGAAAGATGATTGATTCGGGAGTGGTGTCTTCCTTTATTTTATGGGGGCCTCCGGGTGTCGGGAAAACAACGTTGGCAATGATTATCGCGGAACAGTTGAAACGTCCGTTTTACGTGCTGAGTGCCGTGAGTTCCGGGGTAAAGGATGTGCGAGAAGTGATACAGAAAGCCGAGGGACAGCGATTCTTTAATACGCCGAATCCCATCTTGTTTATCGATGAAATCCATCGATTCTCGAAAGCCCAGCAGGATTCCTTGCTGGCAGCTGTCGAGAAAGGGACCGTGACTCTTATCGGTGCCACGACTGAAAATCCTTCTTTCGAGGTGATTTCCCCGCTTTTATCCCGGTGTCAGGTGTATGTGTTAAAATCTCAAGAAAAGAAGGACCTTGAAGATCTGATAGATCGTGCCGTCACCAAAGATTATTACTTGAGTAAGCGGAATATCACGGTGAAGGAGAAAGAGGCCATGATTTCTTATAGTGGCGGTGATGCCCGAAAGTTGTTGAATATTTTGGAGTTGGTGGTAAATGGATTGGGAGAGGGGGATATTGTAATCGATAACGAGGCGGTGCATCGGGAGCTGCATGAAAACCCGTTGATGTACGATAAGGATGGGGAACAGCATTATGATATTGTTTCCGCGATGATCAAGTCCATCCGGGGGGGGGATCCGAACGCGGCGGTTTATTGGATGGCTCGTATGTTGCAGGGGGGAGAGGATCCGAAGTTTATAGCCCGTCGTTTGATTATTTCCGCGGCAGAGGATATCGGGTTGGCTAATCCGAATGCAATTTTGATCGCGAATACTTGCTTTGAAGTGGTGCATAAAATCGGTATGCCGGAAGCTCGTATCCCGTTGTCTGAATGCGTGATTTATTTGGCAACGTCTCCGAAGAGTAATTCTGCTTATTTGGCTATTGATGCGGCTATTGCTACGGTGAAACAGACCGGAAATTCTCCGGTACCCTTACATTTACGCAATGCCCCAACCAAGTTGATGAAGGATTTGAATTACGGTCAGGATTACAAGTACCCGCATGATTATCCGGGAAATTTTGTAGACCAGCCATATTTGCCGGAAGAGTTGAAGGACAAGAAGTTTTATCAGCCTCAACCGAATGCTCAAGAAGCGAAGATTCTGGAGCGCCTGAAGGCTTGGTGGAGAAAATACAGGGGATGATAATTTAGGATATAGGATTTGAAATTTTAGAATGAAATCATAAATTTAAAGTTGTATCATGGATAAGTTGATAAATCAGGAGATGTTTTTTTTGTTGGCCGGACCTTGCGTGATCGAGGGGGAGGAGATGGCTTTAAATATTGCAGAACACGTGAAGAAGGTGACGGATCGTTTGGGAATCCCGTACGTGTTCAAGGGGTCGTTTAAGAAAGCCAACCGTTCGCGTCTGGATTCTTTCACGGGGATCGGGGACGAGAAGGCATTGAAGATATTGGCTAAGGTGAAAGCCGAATTCGGCATCCCGGTGGTTACGGATATTCACACGGAGCGAGACGCGGAAATGGCTGCCGAATACGTGGATGTGTTACAGATTCCGGCTTTCTTGTGTCGTCAGACGGATTTGTTGGTGGCTGCCGCGAAAACGGGAAAAATGGTGAATATCAAGAAAGGACAGTTCCTTTCTCCCGAGGCCATGAAATTCGCCGTGGATAAGGTGAGGGAATCCGGGGATGACCGGGTGATGGTTACAGAACGGGGAACGACGTTCGGGTATCAGGATTTGATCGTGGATTACCGCGGCATCAGTATCATGCAACAAGCTTGCCAGTGTCCGGTGGTTGTGGATGTGACACATTCTTTGCAACAACCGAATCAAGCTTCCGGGGTAACCGGAGGACAGCCCGCGTTAATTGAAACGATTGCCAAGGCCGGAATTGCCGTGGGGGCAGATGGTATTTTTATTGAAACTCATGCTGAGCCTCGTTGTGCCAAATCGGATGGAGCAAATATGTTGCGCTTGGACCTGATCGAAGGATTACTGGAAAAACTGGTTCGCATTAGAGAAGCGATAAGATAGTTCATGAAGTTGATAGGGTGGTCCATAAAGGGATTGTTTAACGACTACCTCCCCTAACCCCTCCTTGCACAGGAGGGGAAACCGCTTGGTAAGCAGCCCTTTCCCTGTGTAAGGGGGAGTTGGAGGGGGTAGTTGCTTAAACCGGATAAGGCAATTTTGCCTTATAAACTTTGTGGACCTTACTCACTCTTCCACGTATATTTCTAAGATTTGCGTTATATCATCGGGGTATAGCGTGAGGTTTTTAAAGCAAGCAGGAATAAGAACGGTTTCCCCTTTGTTGACTAACACCGGTTCACATTCTCCGGTCGTGATAGTGAATTTGCCTTGTAGACACATGTAGATAACAAATGAATCGAGGTGAACATATTCTTTTTCAATATCCCGGTCAAAAACGAGTAAATTTGTAGTGAAATAGGGGCATTTCACGAGTCTTGTGGATTGATTGTTCTGAGGGGTATAGTTTACCCTGTGTTGTGGTTGATAGCTATAATCGATCACATCGGTGGCTAGGTCCGTGTGCAGTTCACGGGTGTTCCCGTTAGCGTCCTTCCGGTTATAGTCGTAAATCCGGTACGTGATGTCGGAAGTTTGTTGAATTTCCGCGATCAGGCATCCTTTCCCGATAGCGTGTACCAGTCCGGCGGGAATAAAGAAGCTTTCCCCCTTTTTCACTTTCTGGACATTCAATAAATCCATGAGTTTGTTTTGGTGTAATGCCTGAAAATAGGTTGCCTTGTCTATTTCCTGATTGAATCCCAACACGAGGGAGGCATTCTTTTCCGCGTCGACAATGTACCACATTTCGGTTTTGCCGTAGGCGTTATGGCGTTCTCTTGCGGTCTTGTCATCCGGGTGAACTTGGATGGACAGGTCATCGTTCGCATCGATATATTTAATTAATAGAGGAAATTCAATCCCGAATTTCTCGTAAATATGATCTCCGACAAGGTCACCCATGTACACTTCGATTAGCTCTTGCAAATCGTTGTCAGCAAGGATTCCGTTTGAAACCACCGAAATATTGTCTTCCACGGCCGATATTTCCCAACTTTCACCAATGGATTCTTCGTGTTCTTTACTTTTGTAAGCTAATCTTTCACCTCCCCATATCTTTTTTTTGAGAATTGGATGGAATTTTAACGGGTATAACATGATTTATTTTTTTGTTAGGCATAATTATTGTACTAAGAACAAAGATAGGAATTTTGTGACTGGGGGATTATAATTTATGGATTAATTTTGCGATAGAATTACGGTTAATGATATAAAACGGAGTGAAATGAAGAAATTAGGAATGTTAATTCTCGTTGTGGGAAGTTGGTGGCTGAGTGGTTGTAGTGACGATGATAAGGATTTTATGTTAGATATTAATCGAATGACAGGTGTTGATTGGTATTACAATAGAACCACGAATAAGAATTACTTGTCATTCTCGGATGAAAACGTACTGCAAATACATCGTTTTGACAAAAGCGGGGAGATAAATGGCATTGATCTGCGAGGAGTGATTGATTCGGTAGCCGGAACATGGCGGGATGAAGGGGAGAACATTCTTGCCGTGGATTGGAAGGATGGGAATACCGAAATGTGGACGGTGGAAAATTGTACGTCTCGTGAGTTCGTCGTGAATAATGGATGGGGCAAACGGGTATATGTCACGGTGCCTTCTTATCTTGAGAATTTGACAGGTGATGCTTTCTGGGTAAATAAATTTGTAGATGGAGTAAGTAAGCCCCAACTTGGTTTCCGGATCTCAAACGATCGAAGTATGCGTGCGGGGTATGTACTAGCTTTGTTATCGGATGATAAATCGATAGAACTGAAAGGTTACGGTAATGTTTGGAAAGGAGAGGCTGACATTAGCCGGGTAGAGGATCGAAGAGTTCGTTTCTCTTGTCGTATCGGCTCTGATTACGTGAAATTTGACGAATTTATCACGGCAGATAATTTCAGTTCCATGCGATTAACGGACATAGATTTTACTTCATCAATAAAGGCCGGCTATCCTAATCAGTTGGAAATCACGTGGAATAAATTTGAGGGAGAAAACGTGTATTACAAGATGGAGGTGTATTCAAAGGACAATGAAGCCGATGTGTATTTTGAGAGTGGATTATTCCCTTATGACAATGGTAGATATATCCTTAACGAGAGTACTATCGGGAAAATTAATAAATTGGATAAAATTAATTCCAAGAAAGAGTACACTCTTCGTTTGACTGCTGTTATGTTGGAGTCCGGGGTCGCTTCTAATAGTGTAATAGCAGAAAGTCACGTACAAGCAGTCGTGTACGTGACAGATAAATGCCTACTTGGCAGATAGCAAGTTGAGATTATTCTAGAAGAAAATTTCTAACTGCCTGAACCAGTTTTTCCGGTTGTTCGCTATGAATCCAATGTCCACACTGTGGAAGTTCGATAAGGCGGGCAGCCGGAAATTCTTTTTGCAGGCATTCCATTCCGGTGATCAAGTTGGATTGTTCGCCTTTAATGAACAGGATTTCTTTATCGTACGTCTTGTAGGGTAGTGAAGACGGACAACCGCTAATTTCGTCAAAGTGTTTACTGATTACTTGGTGGTTGATTTTCCACTCGAAACCGGAAGGCGTCTTTTTAATATTTTTCAAAAACAACTGTTGAGAACGTTCCGTTCTGAAATGTTGCTGAATGGCTTTCTTGATTTCTTCACGGCTGTGTAAACGGGAAAGATTGAAATTTGTCATGAAATCGATAATCCGGTTATGGCTTCCCCCATCTCGTTGGGAATACGATATCGGGGCGATATCCACGACAATGGCTTTATTCACGAGTTCCGGTCTTTTGAGTAACAAAGCCATCACGATCTTGCCACCCATGGAGTGTCCCATGATATGAGGCCGTACGGGGAGTTTCAGGTCTTCAATGAGTTCGATGACATCATTACTCATCACTTCGTAATTCATAGCCTCGTCGTGGGGGGATTGACCGTGATTACGGACATCCGGTAAAATGACTTGGAATTTATCTTCTAACAGATGGGCAATGGGGAGCCAATTTTCAGATGCCCCCCATAAACCGTGTAGTATAATTAAAGGAGTCCCCTCTCCAATTGTACGAAAAAATAATTTCATATTATTGCGGTGTGATTTCAGACTGGTAAACTAAGGCAAAAAGACCACACGGAAACCATAGGTGGTGTTTATTTCATCTGGTTTGCGGTTGAGACGATAGGCCGAACTGCACATCTGCGGATTCCCTGTATATGAGCCGCCGCGCGCTATGCGGAAACTACCTGTTGCAGGCCCTGTAGGATCGGTAACAGCATCGTCTGAATAGTAATCGAACCAATCGGCGCACCATTCGTTCACGTTTCCGTGCATGTCGTAAAGTCCCCACGAATTGGGAGCCTTGGTTCCGACTTCGTGTGTTTTTTCGTCCGAGTTGGAGCGGAACCATGCATATGTGCCGAGTTCGCTGTTGTCGTTTCCGAAAGAGTATGTTGTCGTAGTTCCTGCACGGCAGGCATACTCCCACTGCGCATCGGTTGGCAAACTGCCGCCTACCCAGTCGGCATAAGCCTTGGCTCCGTACCATGTTACACAAACGACGGGAAAATCATCCTTGCCGTCTTGCGGTTTCCACGTACCGTTTTCGTAGTTCACTCCATCTGTATTTATCTTAATCAACACCTGTTCTTCTGTCTGCTCATTGCCCTTTCCGTCGGGATAGGAAACCTGTCCCTTACCGTCTTCTCCGACTCCCGTTGCATTTAGGAAAGCTGCATACTGGGCGTTGGTTATCTCGTATTTGGTCATATAAAAATCATGTGATAAGGTTACTTCATGAACGGGCTTCATAGATGCGTAAATACTCTCTGCATCTCCCATCATAAACTTGCCGGCAGGAATAAGTACCCTATGCAAATTTTTAATATCGTTCGGTAACGAACGGGTAAAAATTACTGCTTTTTCGGCTTGCAATTCCAACTCCGCATCAGGACCGCTACTTTTGTAAAGTACCCCCTCGTTAGAAATCAGGAACAAATCCGAACCGCCTTGTAGCGTCTGTACGGGAATGACTGCCCGGTACGTGTAATTGTTGTAACCATCCGTACCCGGTTTTCCGGTAAGGTACATTTTCACGTCCCCCGTTTCAGTTTTCGTTTGCACGGTGGGAGTATTCTCACTTGTCAAATTTAGTGTTGCTCCTGTCTGTACACCTTTAAGGCTTACGGTCATGTTTTCGCTCGCACCCAAACCTTTCCCCAGTGCCTGAGCCGGAACTTCTACTTGGATCATGACAAATTCATGTTTAAATGACAGGGAAACTGTAGAACCTACTGATAGGCCCTGCGTGTTCGTTGCTGTCATCAGATCGGAAAGGCTGTAATTGGATTGTTTATCATTGTCCTCGCCCGTCGTACCGCTTTGGTCTGATTTTACTTGAAATGTAATGTTTGCCGGATCGGATACCGTTGCATCGTAAGGATAATAGGCATAGAATTTCAATGTTTTGCCTTTCCAGTACAAACCGTCACTACTATTCCATTCTGAACCGTCATAGGTCACTTTTGCGTTATTGAGAACCAAATTGTTATTGGCGTCGTAGGCAAAAATACCGATAGCGTCGCCTTTCTCCCAGGTACTTTCAAATTCCGCGTCTGTTGCTACTCTCGCGGCGGAAGTGAACCCGATATCGAAACGTATGTCCCCGTTTCCGGTCGTATCGCTGTTAAAGCTTTCTTCGCTGCAACCGGCTATCATGGAAAGCAAGCCGGACAATAACAGGAATAAATTCAATCGTTTGTTCATATTTTGGGTATATTTTATTTTTGTTGTTTAGTATATCTTTATCGTTTTAGCACGTTTCATGATCTGCTTTTTTCTTGTTCCCTTGATTCGTCTTCTTCCATGTGGACGGAGAACAACCCTCTTTTTCTTTGAATGTCTTTATGAAATGGCTCATTGACAAAAAGCCTGATATCCCGGCTATTTCAACAATGGTTTTCTCCGGGTGTTGAATAATCTTTCGCTTGGCATATTCCATGCGCAGTTCGGTAATCCAGTTGCGGAAAGACATATTATACTCCGTGTTTATATATGTCGAAAGGTAAGTACGGTTTGTGTGAAGCTCTTTAGAGAGTTCTGTTATGGTAAGTCCCGGATGAACATACTTGTCCATGTTTATCCACGCGTTGATTCTCTTCCCGATTATTTCGGTCGAGTTACCGGGCAACTCATGGGTATTCCCGTCTTCCTGTTCAGGGTTGTATAAGGCTTCATTTTCCGAAGGCATTTCATTTTCCATCGCGTTTTCCACTTGCTCGTAAAACAGCAGGTAATTCTGGTAACAGATATAGAGGTAAATGTAAAATGGAACTGAAGAAAGAATCCATATAAAAATATATTTGTCCGGGAGAAAAGTTAGCGCCCCGCATCCTACGCCGAATATGATGGCCCAATAGGTAAAGACGGACATCCAATGGATGTATGTCCCGATGTCATCCGAAAAAGAATTGTTTAAAATCGTAACGGCCTTTTTGTAGGCGAGAAGAAGTCTTCGGGACAAAACAAGGCCATAAATGATCAGCCATATCGCCATGGCGATCAAGCCTACCTTTTGTACCATCCCTTCGGGCAGGATAAATAGTACGATCCCGGAAAGTAATGAGAACGATATCCACATGCCGATATGGATGCCAAACCTTTTCCGCGTAATGTAGAATCGGTTGAGCAGAGACGTCAGTGCCGAACTGAAGAGCCAGTAACACAAGAAATAGGTGGTCAGGTTCATCAATATAGCTGCGTTAGGATTCAGATACCTGATTTCGAAGAAAAAGTGCATGGAGTAGTTCACCGCGAGCAACAACAGGGCTACCCCCATAATACGTCGTGAGCGCAGATAATTATTAAAAATATTTTTGTCCGGAGTTTTTGAGAACAAAAAAGAAAAGCCGAAGAATAACATCAACGGCAAGGCAACGCAAAGTGAATAACTATATATCATGTGCTCCATTACAACATCCGTCGGTTGATTTTGATCATTTACTGTAATTGGGCAACACGGCTTGTATGTGCGTGTCCTTTATAATGCTAAACAATACCATAAAAGCGCCATCACCCACGTGCAAAATTAGAAAAATATTTTTTGAGCAACAATGAAAAAGAGGGGCTTTTTCTTCCGCAGATTCAACTCCCTCCCGGCTTCGCCGTATTGAGCCCGAAACGGACTCGAACCACCTTTCGTTCGACAGATTCCGAGCAAGCTCTTCGTCTGTCCTCGCTTACCCGGTGGTTTCCCTCTATAAACAGAGGGAGAGCTGAAATATACACAATCTTCAAGAAGAAGTACCAACTCTCCCCCTGTGTAAGGGGGAGTTGGAGGGGGTAGTGACACACCCTCTGTTGATTACCGGGAAGCTGGAGAATAAAAACAAGGCTAAAAGAAAAGAGTCCGGTGCAATACCGGACCCTTTTATATACATCATCGTGTTAAATCGTCCAACTGTACTAGTCTTTCAATTTAGCTTTCAAGAACTCTCTGTTCAAGCGAGCGATATGCTCGATAGAGATGCTCTTCGGACACTCTGATTCGCAGGCACCCGTGTTGGTACAGTTACCGAATCCGAGTTCATCCATTTTAGCCACCATCGCTTTAGCACGGCGAGCAGCTTCGATTTTCCCTTGCGGAAGAAGGGCCAACTGAGAAACTTTTGCAGCCACGAAAAGCATGGCTGAAGAGTTCTTACAAGTGGCGGCACAAGCTCCGCAACCGATACAAGCGGCAGCGTCCATGGCTAAGTCTGCGTCCTTCTTTGGGATAGGTATCGCATTAGCGTCGGGTACACCACCTGTGTTGACAGATGTGAAACCACCCGCTTGGATGATTTTGTCGTAAGCGTAGCGGTCTACCATCAAGTCGCGGATAACAGGGAAACCTGCGGAACGCCACGGTTCGATCGTGATGGTTGCCCCATCCTCGAAACGGCGCATGTGTAATTGACAAGTGGTTACGTCATCATCTGGTCCGTGTGCGCGTCCATCGATGAATAAACTACAGGTTCCACAGATACCTTCGCGACAATCGTGATCGAAAGCCACCGGTTCTTTGTTCTCGCTAACCAGTTGTTCATTCAAAATGTCAAGCATTTCAAGGAATGAGCTACCGGTTGAAATATCATGAATCTTGTAAGTTTCAAACCCACCTTTTGATTTTGCATCTTTTTGACGCCAGATCTTTAGGGTTAGTTCTTTTAATATTTTATCTGCCATAACGATTTTTCATTTAAGATTATTTATAAGAACGTTGAGCTACTTGGATGTTTTCAAATACAAGGTCTTCCTTGTGTAATTCAGGTTCTTTGTCATCTCCCTTGTATTCCCAAACGGAAACGTATTGATAGTGCTCGTCATCACGTTTTGCTTCACCTTCCTCGGTAACTGATTCCAAGCGGAAGTGACCTCCACAGGATTCGTTACGATTCAAGGCATCCAAAGCCATCAAGTGTGCGATATCGATGAAGTCTGCCACACGTCCGGCTTTTTCAAGCTCGTTGTTCATCGCAGTAAACTCTCCGGTTATGCGCAAATCCTTGTAAAACTCTTCTTTCAATTCGGCAATCAATTGGATTGCTTTCTTCAAGCCCTCGGCCTCGCGAGCCATTCCGATGTAATCCCACATGATGTGTCCCAACATTTTGTGGAAGTGATCCGGTGATTTCGTACCCTTGATGTCGTACAATTTACGCAAACGATCGGTAACATTCTTTTCGGCCGCGTCGAATTCCGGTGTATTTGTTTTGATTTTCGGGGTTTGAATATCATGGGCGAGATAATCTCCAATCGTGTACGGTAACACAAAATAACCGTCAGCCAAGCCTTGCATCAAAGCAGATGCTCCCAAACGGTTTGCACCGTGGTCAGAGAAGTTACATTCTCCGATAGCGTACAATCCCGGGATGGTAGTCATCAAGTTATAGTCAACCCAAAGACCTCCCATAGAGTAGTGGATAGCCGGGTAAATCATCATCGGATTGTGGTACGGGTCAACAGCAGTGATCTTTTCGTACATCTGGAACAAGTTTCCGTAACGTTCCTCGATCACGTGTCTTCCTAAACGTTCGATAGCGTATTTGAAGTCCAGGAACACGGCTTTACCGGTGTTGTTTACTCCGAATCCGGCGTCGCATCTCTCTTTAGCGGCACGAGATGCCACGTCACGCGGAACCAAGTTTCCGAATGCCGGGTAACGACGTTCCAAGTAGAAGTCACGATCCTCGTCCGGAATATCGTTCGGGTTTAACGTGCCGGCTTGTAATTTCTTGGCATCTTCCAATTTTTTCGGAACCCAAACACGTCCGTCATTACGTAATGATTCGGACATCAAAGTCAACTTACTTTGTTGGTCTCCGTGTACGGGGATACAAGTCGGGTGGATTTGCACGAAACAAGGATTTCCGAACATGGCACCGCGTTTGTAAGCTTGCCAAGCAGCACTACCGTTACATCCCATAGCATTGGTTGACAAGAAGAACACGTTCCCGTATCCTCCGGTAGCCAGTACCACGGCATGAGCTCCGAAGCGTTCGATCTTTCCAGTAACTAAGTCACGGGCAATAACACCTCTTGCTTTTCCGTCCACGATAACAACATCCAGCACTTCGTGACGGGTATATGATTTGATTTTGCCTTTTTCAATTTGGCGGTTCATTGCCCCGTAGCATCCTAACAACAATTGTTGTCCGGTCTGACCGCGAGCATAGAACGTACGGCTAACCAATGCTCCACCGAAAGAACGGTTGGCCAGTAATCCGCCGTATTCACGGGCAAAAGGAACACCTTGAGCTACGCATTGGTCGATAATGGAGTTGCTTACTTCTGCCAAACGATATACATTGGCTTCCCGGGCACGATAGTCACCGCCTTTGATGGTTTCGTAGAACAAACGGAATACAGAGTCGTTATCGTTGGGATAGTTTTTGGCTGCGTTGATACCTCCCTGTGCGGCGATAGAGTGTGCACGACGGGGAGAATCCTGATAACAGAAAGCGGTTACATTGTATCCTAATTCGGCTAAGCTGGCAGCTGCAGAACCTCCGGCTAGTCCGGTACCTACAATGATAACATCCAGTTTCTTTTTGTTTGCCGGGCTGACAACACCAATATGAGCTTTGTGAGCTGACCATTTGTCTTTCAACGGTCCGGCAGGTATTTTAGCATCTATTACTGACATAATAAATTGATTTAAATTTTAAATTTTGATTCCAGACTTTAGATTGATAAAACCGAATTTATCAATCATCGATCATAAATAATTAGTTTCCCAGTCCTGCGATGAAATACAGTGGAATAATGCTGAAGCCTACTGCAAATACAATTGCAAAGAAATAAGCTAAACATTCCAGACGCTTTCTCCAGATATCATTTGAGAAACCGATAGTTTGGAAAGCAGACCAGAAACCGTGAGTGATATGTAATCCTACTAAAACGGCTCCCAGAATATAAATCAAACAGTATACAATGCTTGATTCGAATAAGCTGGAAACCAATGTGTAAGTATCTTCCATTTCAACACCTCCGACTGTAATGGCTGACAACGGAGTTCCCAAAGACGGGAATTTAATGTTCCACCAGAAATTATACAGGTGGATCACCAGAAAGATCAACACCATTGCTCCCAGAATGTACATGTTGCGGGAAGCCCAGGTGGCATTTTGACTCTGGTTTCTCAGGGCATATTTCACCGGACGCGCTTTCTGATTCTGAAGAGTCAGTACAGAAGCCCAAATGATGTGAATGATAAACCCGATAGCCAGGATGGGTTCAATAATTTTGATAATCGGGTTCGTAGCCATAAAATGAGCTCCCTGATTGAATAAGGCCCCGCTATTATCAAAAATCAACAATAAATTTAGCGCCAGGTGGACGCAAAGAAACGAAATCAGAAAAAGTC
>ENA-OROZ01002728-OROZ01002728.1-human-gut-metagenome-genome-assembly--contig:-NODE-2728-length-12676-cov-2.211948_pt1 | contig 12676 bp, 8 predicted proteins | sample MGYA00242138_ERZ509066 | MGnify/ENA primary metagenome ERZ509066 (study PRJEB26280, sample SAMEA2338691) | human gut metagenome | biome: human gut; feature: human-associated habitat; material: faeces... | reverse complement strand
GATCGTCAGCAAGTCGGGATTCAGCCATAGACGCATGCTGTAGTTCCCGGCTCCGAATTCCCCGACACTCCCCACTCCCTTCACCCGAGATAATTCGTTCACGAGGTTCAACTCTGCATAGTTGGACAGGTAAAGAGCGTCATAGCTTGGATTATCGGAGGTTAACGTGAGAAACATGACCACGTTGGTGGATTCTTTGGTGGTGGTGACCCCTATTTTTGTCACTTCTTGAGGAAGTGAATTTAGCGTCATGTTTACCCGATTCTGTACGAGAACGGTTGCCATGTCCAGATCGGTTCCTACCTCGAAAGTTACGGTAAGATGATAAACTCCGGCACTGGAAGACGTGGATGACATGTAAAGCATTCCTTCTACCCCGTTGACTTGTTGCTCGATCGGGGTGGCCACCATTTGGGCAATGGTGGTGGCGTTTGCTCCCGGATATTGTGCTTCCACGACTACCGTGGGGGGTGTTATCGTGGGGTATTGTTCCACGGGCAGGGATCTCAGCGAGACCACTCCCGCAACCACGATCAATATGGATAGGACTGTGGCAAATATCGGTCGATTGATGAAAAAGCGAGATAACATTTTTATTTCGGATTTTAGGTATATGATGTTGGATTCTGTTTATGCTCTCGATGTATGATTTTAGATTTTGTAATTCTCGAAGCGTTGTTTTTGCGCGTCTGGAATCTAAAATCTAAAATCTAAAATCGTAAATTATAACGTGGGTTTGATTTTCATTCCCGGGCGTACGTTGATGAGGGCCTTGGTCACGTAGCGATCTTCCAGCGTGAGGCCTCCGGTGATTTCCCGCATGCCATCGGGAGTGAGTACGCCGACTTCAACTTGACGGAAGACGATGGTGTCATCCGGTCCCACGAGATAAACATAGCGTCCGCCTTGATTGGTGCCGAGGGATGATTCAGGAATGACGATCGCTTTCGGGACACTTTTATAGGGGACGATGACTTTCACGTACATTCCGCTGAGGAGTTCTCCGTTCGGGTTGCGGGCTATGGCTCGCAGGCTGAGGGTTCCCGTGTTGAGATCAATGTTCGGGGAACTGTAATCTAATGCGGCAACCCAAGTCTTTTCAGGATTATTCACGTCTTGTATCGTAACCGGAAGAGCGGACGGGGTATTTTGGGGTAATCGGGCAAAATCCGGGTACGCCATATTGAAATAGAGATACATTTGGTTGTCCTTGTATATGGTTGCTAGTGCCGAATTATCGGCATCTGTTCCGACTATATTGCCCGGGTCGATCGTGTTGCGGGAGATTCGTCCGCTAAAAGGGGCTTTCACGATGCAGTACGAAAGGTTTATATTGGCTAAACTTAGCTGACTTCGGGCCTCTTCGTAAGCCGCAAGGGCTTCTCCATAGTCGGATTGGGCTTGAAGATAGTCAATCTCGCTGATTGCTTTGGTCTTCACGGCTTCCTGCATCCGTTCGTAGGATGCTTTCGTGTAGGCAAGTTTCGATTTACTGCTTTCCACGTTCGCTTCGGCTTGTGTCACCTTGTCTTTATAAGGTTGCGGTTCGATCACGAAAAGAGTTTGCCCTTCGTGAACCCGTTGTCCGGGAGTAAATTGATAAGACTCCAGGTAGCCCGAAACTCGTGCCACGAGATGAACCGTTTGTTCTGCTTGTAAGTACCCGGGGTATTCGAACGTGTAAATCACGGTGCGCAACTGCGGATGATCAACGGCAACCGAGGGCGCCTGAGGTGTTTCCTGTTGTTTCTTCGATTTACTGCATCCGGCAAAAAGAAGGATGGAAATAACGCAAATAATAGAAAATGCTTTCATATGATTCGTTTATAAAGTTCATAAGGTTTTAAAACTCCCCTACCGGCCATCCGCCCCCTAGGGCTTGATAAAGTTCTATCAAGTAGCGAAGAGAGGCCGTGCGGGCTTCTACAAGGGAATTTTCGTAATTCAAGAGACTGATTTGGGAACTTAGCACGGTTTGGTAACCGGTTAATCCGTTTTTGTATTGTTCTATGGCTAAATCCAACGTTAATTGCGATTGTTGGAACGCGTCATTCAAGGCTGATATTTGCAGGAGTGATTTGTTGTAAGTTACCAGAGCGTTATCCACCTCTTGCAAGGCGGTCAGCAATATTTGATTATACGAGTTGATCTCTTCGTCAAGTTGTAGTTGGGCGGACTTCTTGGATTCCACCAGGTTTCTACCGCTGAAAATAGTCCATTTGATGGAAGGGGCAATTTGCCAAATCATGTTTTCCTTGTTGGTGAATTGTTCGAAGTTCTCGGACGAGTAACCGAAGAATCCGGTCACAAGGAATTTGGGCCACCAGTCTGCTCGGCTTGCCCCCACGGCTTCGGCCAATCCAGATAATGTATTGAAAAATATAACATACGCCGAACTCACGTCAGGACGCTGCCGGATCAGGTTGGCCGGAATCCCGTTTGCTGCTTGCCGGGGATTGGTCGGAATGGGACGGATTTTTAATAACGAGTCCCGGATGGCAACCGAATGCTCGCCAATGAGAACTCCGATCAGGTTAATCTGTTGGGCAATGGTCGATTCGATTCCCGGTAATGATGCTTTGGTTTGCAGGTAAAGACTTTTCGCTTGCGCCGCATCGAGTTGGGAGGCTAGTCCGAGTTTAAATCTTGATTCGGTGAGTTCCATGACCTTCTTCTGCGATTCGATGTTTTCACGGGTTACTTCCAATTGTTTTTGTGCGCTTCGCAAATTAATGTATGCCGTGGATAATTGTGCGGCGAGAGATACCATCACACCTCGGTAATCTTCTTGTGCGGCGAGGTAAAATTCTTTTTGTGAAGAACTCTCTTTCCGGATTCGTCCGAACACGTCGAGTTCCCAATTCAGATTGACGGTGGCAGTTCCATTTCGCTCGATGATGTTTTTTTTATCCGCGCTAAGACTGCTCTTTTCCGGAGCATAGTTGGCTGAAAAATAGATGGTCGGATAGTAGGGACTGCGATCAACTCGTAGTTTTGCCTTTGCCATCTCTATTTTGCGGATAGCGTTCCGCACGTCGTGGTTCTTGATAACGGCTTTATTGATAAGCGTGTCGAGAATCGGATCTTTGAACAATCGCCACCATTCATCGTTGGAGGGTAAAGTTTGTTGCAGGTTCGATTGTTCGCTAACCTTTTTATACGGCTTGATCTTTTCCGGTTGGTCGGGTAAATATTGCCCGGCATTTCCGGTGAAAGGAATAAGGGTAGATAGAAATAATGTTAGGAAATAACTTTCCATTCTCTTGATAGCAGCCAATTTCATAACGTGAGTGTTGATTGTTAGTTTATAGCGAGGGCGTGTCAAAAAAAGTCTTCTACGAGATCCACAAACTACCCCCTCCAACTCCCCCTTGCACAGGGGAAGGGTTGATTACCAAGCAGATCCCCTCCTGTGCGAGGAGGGGTTAGGGGAGGTAGTTGTTTCAAAATAGATTTGTTGGACAACCCTCGTTATAGCTGCTATACGTTTCCTAAAAGAAAATGTTAGAAGAAAAAGCCCATTTTATCGGTTACGATAATGACTTGTGCTGATGGGGCACTGAATAACTGGCGCTCCAGCTCGGATGCCGGACGTATCTGTATGATCTGTAGCGGATCAATATTGAATTGTCTTGTCAGACGGTTGTTGATAAGCAGTGCCGGCTCTTCCAGTTTCTCGGGATTTAACGTGTATTCCTGTTTGTCGTACTTGTATTTCAGCACGCCGTTGGCATAACTGATAAATTGTCCTTTTTTTTGTTTTGTGTTGATTATCACGTATGATTTTTTTGCATTCGTCGGGGAAGTAATCATGTTCACGGTGGCGATTTCGTCTGGGATACCGTTTTTAAGGGAGTCTGCGGCGTATTCGATACCGTCGATCACGTAAGATACTTCCGAGTTTTTGGCATTTACTTTTATACGGGTTTTCCCGTTTTCCTGAATGACTTCCAGTCCGTTGGAAATGGATTCACTCATGCCGTCCATGTCCGATTCTCCGCTAAACATAGGCCCCATATCGCGGAACATTTCTTCTGCTTTTTTGAGCATGTCATCGATGCTGCCGAAACTTTCCCGGAATGAACCAAAAGGATCTTTCCCGAAAATGGAATCTCTTTTTATACCAAAACGTTCTTCCAATTTCTTGATAAAATCAGAACCGGATGCAACTTGATCTGTCGGGGTATTGATGTAAGCCAAGCGATCAAGCCCTTTCACTTTTAGAGCATTGGCAATTTCATCCACGTTGTCCAGTTGAATGTTACCCTTGAGTTCCACGATAGAGAGTGTTTCTGCATCCTCGCTCCATAAGACGAGAGATGTAATACGTTCTTCATGTTGTGTCACGTAGAGATATTCTTGACTGTAAGCTCCCCGGTGACTGCGTACAAGTGTATATTTCGCTTCATTTTCCACGATGGGGGTGATGCGTTGAGAAATTTCTTCAACAACCTTTGAGGTGGTCCGTTTCATGTCAACCTGCATCACGTTGATCTCTTTTATATCTTTCAAAGCCTCTTCCGCGGATAGGGATAGATCTCCTTGTTTATAAAGACTGTAGAGTGATGGATTTAGCATCGTTACGGTTATGCCATCCTTATTGCGGAATGCTTTCATTTCCTTGCCGACCTGAGCCTGTAATGGCAGGATTGTGACAAGGCTTATCATCATGCATGTGAATAGACTTTTGATCTTCATAATCTGATTATTTTAATGTTTTATTGACACATACTTCTCTTTGGAGTGTAAATGTAATGTAATAACTCGTTTGGTATTCTCCTGCTTAACGTTATTTACAAAAGTTATACCATTGGGCAATAAATTTTATACCTTTGGCAGCGAAAAATAAATCATAAATGGTCATGTATAATTTGGGAATTATTGCATATCGTTGTGCTATTGGCGTGGCTTCTCTTTTTAACGAGAAAGCGGCGTTATGGGTGAAAGGACGAAAAGGTATATGGAAACGAATGGCGGCAGTTGAGCGGGGGAAAGGACGTTTAGTATGGTTCCACGCCGCATCGCTAGGGGAATTCGAGCAAGGACGTCCGGTGATTGAAAGATTGAAAGAAATAGAGCCTCACACGAAAGTATTATTGACCTTTTTCTCTCCTTCCGGATACGAGATTCGCAAAAATTACCAAGGGGCCGATTATATTTATTATTTACCGATAGATACCCCGTCGAATGCACGTCATTTTGTGGAAATGTGGAAACCGGATGCTGCCGTGTTTGTGAAATACGAATACTGGTATAATTATTTGAATGAATTGCATAAACATCAGGTACAGACGTATTTGATTTCTGCTATTTTCCGTCCGGAGCAACCATTCTTCAAGAAATGGGGGAATCTTCATCGTCGTATGCTCGGGTTCTTTACTCGTCTTTTCGTGCAGGATGAAGAATCCGTGAAGTTGCTGTCTACGATTGGCATCACTCACGTGCAACAGACAGGGGACACTCGTTTTGACCGGGTAAAGCAGATTGCTGATGCGGCAAAGAGAATTGAAAAGGTGGAGGCTTTCTGTAATGACCGGAGGGCCGTGGTCTGTGGAAGTACTTGGCCCGGAGATGAAGATATTATTCTGGATTATATTAATGCACAGGAAGGAAATTACAAGTGGATTATCGTGCCTCATGAAATAGGGGAAAGTCATATCAAGGATATTTTGGGTAAGTGCCGTAAGTCGGTAGCCCGCTATACGGATGAAACTGCCGATATGACGAAATGTCAGGTTCTCGTGGTCGATACGATCGGGGTGTTGTCGTCGATTTATCGTTACGGTTCCATTTCCTATATCGGAGGTGGCTTCGGGAAAGGAATTCACAATACGCTTGAGGCTGCAATCTATGGTATTCCGGTTATATTCGGACCGAAATATCACAAGTTTAAAGAGGCTGTTGATTTGATCGCTTGCGGTGGGGCGTTTTCGATCTCGGATAAAGAGCAATTTACATCCTTGATGGATTCGTTAATAAATAGCCCGGCAATCGCTGAGGCGGCCGGGCAAAGTGCTTTAAAGTTCGTCAATCAACAACTTGGTGCGACAGACGTGATTATTCGTCAGTTAGTAGATTAAAACTTCTTCAATTTCTTCTTCGACTTCCGTGCCCGTGAGCCATGATTTCAATACTTTGACAATGGCAGAACGGGTAAGGTTTTCGAAACTTGCAATGCGACATTTGTGGTCCATGTTGGCTTTGATGTACTTGCGGCATTTGTCGTTTTTCTTCAGATCGACAGCCGTGGCGCTCCAGGGATCACTTCCTCCATAGATGAAAAGAATATTTTCTGCATCGGTTTGTAACCAGCGATTAATATTTTGTAATTGTTGCGTGTTGAACGGGGTATTTTCATATCCTTTAGGCATGGCGAAGTCGAACGTGATGATCGGCTCCGGTTCATCCTTGAAGAATTTCTTGAAAGGTTTGGTATTATAGGCGTACATTCCAGTTTCTGTTAGAGCAGCATAATAGAAGGCTTGCAAATTTTCAATGGCTTTGTCGTCAAAGAAATCAGGGGATGACACGTTCACCAGATAATTGAATATTTCGTTATAATCGTCTTCTTCCGGTTGAGGCATATTATTGATGTTATTTCCCCACTGCCAGAATGCAAACGGGAATTCTAGGATGGTAAGTTTTAAAGCCCGTTCTGTTCCGCCGACTTTATTGAACGAATATCCTTTGGCTTGTGTTAATTCCTGCATGAGCGGCATGAGTTTGTTTAAATTCTCAAGACATCTCTTTTGAAAATCGAAGATTTGCCATTTGATGTCTTTTCCACCACCTTCCAGTAATTTTCTATTTTCCGGGGTCCCTCCCAGTTTAGAGAGGAATTTTTCTAACCGGGGATCAATTTTTTCCAAATTAATGGGAGCCACGTAAGGTACACTTATCTCCACGTCTTCCGGGTAGAAATAACGGTGATAGACGGTCGTCTGCCCTCCTTTACTGATACCTGTGGATATCCACTTGGTATTTGGGTATATCTTTTGCCGTAAGGTTTGAATAATCTCGTGCTGGTCTGTGGCGGCTTGTTTCAAGGTTAAGTCAGCCCATGGGGTTTCGCCTTCAGGCTTGCTGTTATTGAAAAAGCGATGTTCGATGGTAAGCTGGTTCGTGTTGAATAGTTTTGACAACTCGCTTTCTGCCGGAGAATAAATCCCGTATCCTTCGAGGATGGCTACCATGGGTGCATTAAAATCCCGATGACCCAACAATACCCGTTGTTTAAAAGTTCCTTTCGAGGGGTTATTGTGGTCTATCGGTTGCTCGTACCAGAATTCGTAGTATTCCGTGTAAGGTTGAACTTTTAGTTCTCGAATACCGGATATTTCTTTGATTTGCTGTAATTTCTGTAACAGCGGACCGTTTGCAAGTACTGATCCGCAAGCTAATAATAGAGTTACGAAAAGTGAAAATACATATCTCATAGTTCAGTTCTTTGCGTTATTGCGCTGCAAGGTATAAATTATTTCTGTTTTTTCTTGTCTCGTCCGCACTTTTGTATAAAAAAGGTATCTTTGTAACACAATTTAAAATATGATGTTATGAAAAAGATTTTATTTATCCTTGTTCTTGTTTTGGGTATAGGAGGTGTAAGTGTTGCTCAGACAGCACAAACTCAACCTTCTAAAGAATATGTTGTCGCATTGAAAAAAATGATCGTGGTTTCCGGGAGTGATGCAACATTCAGACTTCTTATCCCGCAAATGTTTGCCATGATGCAACAACAACTCCCGAATGTTCCCGCTGAATTTTGGAGTGAGGCTGAAAAAGAGATGACGAAGACATTGGTGGATGACTTGGCTGAAATGTTAGCTCCAATCTATTATAAACGCCTTACTTTGTCCGATTTGCAGGAAATTACTAAATTTTACGAATCTCCTGTTGGTAAAAAAATGGCTGCCGCACAACCGGCAATCGCCTCTGAAAGTATGGCTGTCGGACAACAATGGGGAATGAAAATTGCGACGAAGGTAGAGGAGGCGTTGAAGGCAAAAGGGTATTTGTAGGAGTTTGAATATGGGGAATAAAGGAGTGTCTCCTGTATGGGGAGACAACTTCGTTCTTTTTAAGTACATCGTTTGATGTAGATCAAATTTTCGAAAAATACCTTATCTTTGTAAAGGTGTTTGTGAATGGAAGAATTTGAAAAATGATTTATGAATCCTAGCAAAGTGGTATTGTCTGAGAAAGATTTTGAAGAATTGTTTGATCTTCATTTTGAGAACTTGATGGGATTCGTATGTAGTTATGTGCGGGATGAAGAAGTGGCAAAAGATATTGTTCATGATGTTTTCTTGACGCTTTGGAAGAATAGAAACAAATTGTATTCATTATATTCCTTAAAGACGTACCTGTTTAATTTTGCAAAGAATTGTGCCCTGAATTATATAAAACATCAGAAAGTCATTGAAAATAATGAGCGTAATATCATTGAATTGAACGAGAATGTAACGGAGGAGTTGGAATATTACGAGCAATGTTTGTCCCGACTGGAGAGTAAATTATCGAAATTGTCTGAAAAACAACGTCACATGTTAATAGCCCATTTCGTGGATGGAGAGACGTATAAACAAATTGCGGAAAAATTTGGCATAAGTGTGAACACTGCGAAGACTCATGTTGTTAGAGCGATTAACTATTTAAGGGAAGAATTACGAGATGAGATGTTATTCTTGTTCTGGTTGTTAGCAAAATAAACTGGGAACTTTTATCCGCGTGTTATGATCAAATAGGACTGAGGGAAGTTTCTTTTCTAAATAAGCCTGATCTCGAAAAACTCCGGATCAGGCTTAAATATGTCACGAGAATAAGCTTGTGGTTTATCGTGATTAATTAATAGTTAATGCGTTGCGAGTCTGTCTCCATAAATACTCGTAATGAGCCCGATCCTCAACGTTAGCATTGTTTAGTTTGCTCTTTAGCAGTTTGTCAATCTTGCTTATCATGGTTTGTTTGTAGACATTGATCTCGCTGATATTGTTTACGTCCACTGTTCTTTGGAAAGGAAGTCTTGACTCTCCGAATTGTTCTGTCAATAAAGCGGAAGCAACAGCTCCTTTGCCGAATTTTTCTTCGATATACTCTAATTGGGTGTCGAAACGATCCTGTAAAGCAGGATGAATCAAACCCAGGAATCGTAACTCTTCCAGCGAGGGTAAAGAAGTTTCAATCGAGATAATCGGGTCGGACGTGATTTTTTGTGCATTCTTTTCTGCAATCATAGGTTTGGCCATAGCCGTTACTATAGCACGTTGAAGGATCTTTTCTTCATCTGTTAACTTGCGGTTTTGAAGAGTAGAGAAGAAAACTTCATTATAGAGATCATCGAAATATTCCCGAATGGTATAAGCCGTTTTTTCAGGGGCAATGTGTGATGATAAAGTCACGTTTGTCGGAATGGTCGTTAACAGGTTACTGGCGACGAGAGAACAAATTTTTGCAGACATTTTCGTGTGTAGCGGGAATTTCTCCGTTAGTTGCGGGTTATTGATCCAATTGCACGAACGTAATTCTTTCAACACCCAGGACAAAGATGATTTTTGACGTTCCCGATCTACTGGAATCGCCGGCTTACCGGGCGTCCCGTCTTTCACTTCCGTTAAATAAATTCCACCGATCTGGCAAAGCGTGTTTGTGAGGTATCGGTAGTATTGGTTTACAATTTGGGTGTACAAACTTTGACGATGACTGGTATTTTCATCTTCTTCAATCCATTCATTTACCCGGGGAAGAATGTATTTAAGATTCTTTATCCCGTAATTACCGGCTTTTATGGGATCATCCCCCAAGTCTTCCGTAAGGGCACTCGGATCATATTGACTAAATCCTTGTGACTGGATTTGTTGGCGACCGTATCGGTAGAAAGGATCACCTGCTTTTTCGTCAAGCAATCGACCGGCAATCTCTGCTTCTTCCCACATGTCTTTCGCTTCGGGAACAGGCTTGTACAACCATTGAATGACATACTCGTCATAAACGCCCAGATCGGGAGGTGTTAATTTTACACCCTTGTCTTCCGGTTGTGCCACGTAATTATGACGGGCGTAGTCCATGATAGAAGGCGTCGTTCCATACTTTTGGGTAAAGCTTGCAGAACGCAAAGAGTCCACGGGGTAAGCATTCGATGCGGCCATGTTATGCATCAACCCCAACGTATGCCCGATCTCGTGAGCGATAACATACGTGATCGATTCGTCCATCACATCCTGCGGCATCTTCTTCGCACGCACTCTCGGGTCTACCTGAGCCGTATGCGTGAAACGCCAGTTATTGATCAACTTCACGATGTTATTGTACACAAGCACGGAAGCATTAATAATCTCTCCCGTTGTCGGGTCTACCCAAGAGGGACCCATGGCATTTTCCGTGGCAGTCGGCACGTAACGGATACATGAATATTTCAAGTTATCGGGGTCAAACGTCGGATCATCCTGCGGGAAATCCCGAACCTGCATCACGTTCTTAAACCCGATCTTTTCAAAAGCCTTGTTCCATCCCAACACGGCATCGCGAATCGGTTGTTTCCAAGATTCCGGGAAAGCGTCATCCACGTACCACACGATCGGTTTGATCGGCTCCACCAGTTCCCCGCGTTCCCAAGCCTTCATGTCCTTGGGTTCCAAACGCCAACGGTTAGCGAATGTAAATTGTTGGATTTTATCCTCTTCTGTCGAAATATATTGTTTCGGAGTTAAGAAAATACCGATACGAGAGTCCGAAATTCGGGGTTTCATCTTCTCTTCCGGTAATAGCAATATGCTTCTCGTTGCCTTTATTGAAACCTCTCCCAAATTAAACGTAAACAAGAAATATGAAGCGGAACAAGTGTACGTCAGGTAAGTTTCAATAGAAACATTATCCTCAAACGATTTCACCGCCCCCAAGTAAGCCAACTCGCTCTTCGGTGATGCATTCACGTTAAGCCCCATAACCTGCCCTCCTACAGGATTCAACTGCGGCTCGTTTCCCGTGAATAGAGACGTTACCTCGAACACCACGGCGGTAGTATCATTATTATAGGCCTCCGGTTTATATTTCTTCAAGAAAGCCCCTATGAAGTTCTTATCGATAGCCTTTTTCAATGATTTTTCACTTTGATCGTATTCCGTCATGGCATTCACCTTTTTCAGGAACACCGTGCTATCTATCATCTCGAACTTCACGTGTATCGGATCCTGCGGCTTGTATCCCACCGTCGTGATATCCGGATTGCTTGTTTCCGACACCACGGAAGCGATCAACAACTCCCGTCCCATGTATTTCAAGGGCATCTCGAAATACAACTTATCCCCCGTCTTGTGCAACGTGATAAACGATCCGGCAACCGTCTGCAATCCCGGAGTTTTCAAAAATTTATCATACTTGCTTTCTTTTTTGGCAGGTGTGGTCGTTATAGCTTCAACCTGCCCTTTTTTCTTCTTTTTCTTTTTACCGAAGGCATAAGCCGATTGCGAACACGGCACAACAAGCAACGCCACCATGAAAAAAACGATTAATTTTTTCATACAAATTAAAATTCAATTTTAAAACAATAATTTATTAACACATACGAAACCCAAGAGGGATGAAAATGGAGTTTTACCCCCCCTCTCGTATCTTTTTTCAAAAACTATTTCTTGTTCAATATCTCCTCCAACCTTTCCCACAATATATTGCGACGAGCATTCTTAGCTGCGATCTTTCCCTCCTTGTCTACCACGATGATATGGGGAATGGACTCTATTCCCAACGCCTTCCGGATGGTCGACTTCTCCCAGCCGCCTTCCGCCAAAGCGCTCAACCAAGGTATCTGTTCCTCCTCGCAGGCTTTCTTCCACCTCTCTTCCGAATCGTCCAGCGAGATACTCACAAAACGCACACCTTGCCCTTCCAGCTCCTTGTACAACTCCCGCAAACTTTTCATCTCCTTGCGGCACGGTCCGCACCACGATGCCCAAAAATCCAACACAACCACCGAACCCCGCAACGAACTCATCGATACCTTGTTTCCCTCCTCGTCTGTCACTGTGAAATCCGGTACTTCCGTACCCTCTATCGAGGTGACTAGATCATCAACATGCTTCTTCAAGGCGATCCCCCATTGGGATTCTCGCACCTTGGCGCCTAATACCTCGTACAACCCCTTCGCGTACCGGTAAACTTCCCTCCCGATCTGCTCCGAAGCGTACGCCGAGAAAATATTATCGGGGTGTTGACGAGCGAACTCTCTCGTCAACTCGTACCGGGTATCCTCCAAGCGGATCACTTGTGTCATCACCTTATCTGCCAACTTCACGTCCCCAGCATCATCTGCCTGTTTGTACTCCTCCAAAAGAGGCCATTGCCGTCCATAATATTCCTTGTTAATAAGATCACGATATTCCCTTTCCAAATCATTCGCCGGCGAACCCTTCAAATCATTGGCGGACAAAGACTCGTAAGCTCCATCCAGCCGCATATCATGACCGTCCATGAAAACCAAGAAAGACCTCTCCCCCACTTTCAACCCGAACTGTCCGGGAGCCTCCAAGCATCCTTTCAACTCGAATTTTCCACCCTCGATCCTCGTAGAACACAACACCTCGTTCTTGAACGGCTTCAACAAGGCGACCTCGCCATCCATTATCCCCTCCAAGTTGCCCCGGAGCGTGAATTTGTAATGCTGCGTATCGGAACATCCGATACA
>ENA-OROZ01002696-OROZ01002696.1-human-gut-metagenome-genome-assembly--contig:-NODE-2696-length-12838-cov-3.127591_pt1 | contig 12838 bp, 3 predicted proteins | sample MGYA00242138_ERZ509066 | MGnify/ENA primary metagenome ERZ509066 (study PRJEB26280, sample SAMEA2338691) | human gut metagenome | biome: human gut; feature: human-associated habitat; material: faeces... | reverse complement strand
TTGGGGTAAATCGGCAGACCTTCCTCGTCCACCAGCCCCGCCTCGCGGAACAGGGCGACATTGATGTGCATACCCAGCACATAGCCGTCGCGCGGCAGACCGTAGATGCGGCCGTTCTCGTCGGACAGCATTTCGAGGTACGACGGGCTGAACTCATTCAGCACGCCCGCGCGCTCCAGCGCATCGGTCACGTCGCCGACCAGATGCTGGCTGATCAGCAGCTGCGGGTCGGTAAACGGCGGCTGGAAGATGCTCGGCGCCGGGCCGCCCTTCGCCATCGGAACGTAGCTGCTCAGGGTGTAGGAGTAGTAATCCGGCACCAGCGTCACGTTCGGGTACTGCTTCTTCATCGTTTCGCGGTAGCTCTCAAAGAGCGCCTTTTCCGCCTCCGCCGCCGTATCCGCGGGCCAGTTGCCCAGCGTAATCGTGCAGGTCAAGTCCGCATCAACGACCTCTTCCGCCATCGCCAGCGGCAGCGTGCCCAGCATCAGGCACAGCACCAGCAGCATGGAAACCAATTTCTTCGACCCTCTCATGGGAAAACCTCCTTCACGAGTTCGTGGCGTATTTTCGTTAGGTTTAACGTTCAACCTTGTCTCTATTATAGTGTATCAAGCCCATTTTGTCAATCCTGTTTCGAGATTTTTTTTGAAAAGAAAAGGGGCTGCTTCGGAGAAGCTGTGTCACCGAAGCAGCCAAAGGAATGTATTATTTACTTTCTTTGAAAACGACCATCAATCCCTGTGCATTTGCCCAGTCAATCACCTGCTGATTTTCCGCATCGCAGAGAATCACCGGATGGCAGCCGCCAGCGTTTGCACACTGTTCGGGATAATGACCAGCCGCAGCAGCGAGCAGTCTGCAAAGGCGCGCTTTCCAATCGCAGTAACGCCCTCCGGAATATTCACCTGCTGCACCTGCCACATGCCGACAAAGGCTTCTTCCTCGATTGCCTTCAAATTCGCAGGCAGCTGCAGAATGTGATCCGACGCAATTGCATACCCATTGCCCAGCCATGTATCGCAAATCCGGCAGACTGTTGCACTCACCAGACCGTCCTCCGTCGGTGTTGCAGGCCGTACCGTCTCAATGTACGGCGTATGCGGTATGTCGATGCGGCTCGTAACATAACTGTGTTCCGATTCCACATAGTTGTCCGCTGTCTGCGCAATGTAGAGAGCATATCCCAGGTCGCAGCGAAGCGCCGAGAGGTCAAGCGTAATTTCGCGCTTGCCGTCCGGGTAAAGTTCTGCACGATCCTCCACATAGAAGTGCGTTATAGGAGCACTCGATATGCCGTCTTGCGGCCAGAAAATCAAATCCAGCTGCGCATTCTCCGGGAAAATGTGCGAATCCGAAAGCGTCAGCGTCAGCTTGTTGTCCACCAGCTCCGAAACATCCAGGATGCGCGGCAGTTGACATTCCAGCACCAAGTCAAATTCCGTCGGTGCCAGCGTGTCAATGTACTGGCACAGGTTCGGGGTGAAGGTTGCATGATAGACCTTTCTGCCAGTAATGGTCTGTTTCTTTTCTATATCTTCTCCCCTTTCTATGGTGAACAGCGCCACGTTTGCTTCTTCGGTGCCTTCCGTCAGCGTCAGCGTGCCATCCACATTCCAGTCGCACAGCATCGCCGTGTATTCCGGATCATCCAGCCGCACTTCCGCGCCATACGGATAGAGCGTCTGCGTATTCACCGTCACTTGCGCATACTCGCCCGTCAGGTCATCACTGAGCCAGTAGCCGTTGTTTGTGCCAATGATGGTCGGCTCAAATTTGCCCTGCGCGTTCTGCCAGTCCAGCGTATCCATGTGCCGCCCCGCGAAATCCAGCACATACGCATAGCTCGCATCCATCAGCTCCTCAATCGGCTGAACTTCCGCGTACACCAGCTTTTTGCCCTCTGTAAAGGACGCAGATGCCTGCTCAACAACCTCCGCCTCAACATCCTTGGAGTACGCCTGATAGAGGAAGGTCTGGTTGTAGTCGTCGCAGTCTTCCACCTTCGGATCATCCCCAAACGACAAGCGATACGTTTCTCGATTGAGCATGAAGTAGCGTGCTTTTCCGAAATGTTCCACAAAGGCAGGATGCGTGAAATACCATTGCCCATCAATCTGAATCATATTCACGGCATCGCCGTCAAAATAAGAAACAAACACCGAGCTTTGATCACCAATGCCCTCGCCTTCAACGATGCCCTTCGCGTTAAAGTAGATATCATTGGTAACATTTGCCGCGTTCAGCAGTGCTTTGTATGCAAATGCCCAGCCCCAGCGCGTACCTCTACGCTGGACAAGCACCATTTTGCCGCTATATGTTTGCGGCAGCATGTCTGACAGCTTCGTTTCGCTGAGCATCCAGTCTACCAGCGCTTCTGCCTTCTGATAGTCGGTCATGTCATCCGTAATTACCTGCGCGACAATTTTTGCTGCCAGCTGGTCAGCCGTGCCGAGGTATTCTGCCGGAATCGACTCATCCAAATGCACAGGAATCTGATGCGCCAGCGCGTATTGATGCGCCGCGCTGCCCGACGGCGTGTAGAATTCCACAACCGCTTCGCTGAACGCATCATCCGCAATTTCCGTAACCGATGCCGGAATTTCCAGCAGCAGCATCGCGTTTCCAAATGCATTTGCGCCGATGCGCTCCAAGCCATCCGGCAGTTTCAGCGCTGCCAAAGCAACATTGCCGTGGAATGCCTGTGTGCCAATGCTGCGCACACCCTGCGGGATGGTAAGCGTCTGTATCCGCGTGGCCTGCGCAAACATCCCCTGCGGGATTTCCGTCAGTGATTTCGGCAAATGCACGGACAGAATGGCATAGTTCTGCCACATCGGATTGATGCCGATTTTGTTCACGGTATCCGGGAAATACATGGACGTAACGGACGTGGAAGCAAACGCATAATCCCCGACCGTTTCCAGCGAATCGCCCAGAGAGAAGGACGGAATTGCTTTGCAGACGTTGAATGCCCGCTCGCCGATGTACTTCACATGCGGCAGAGAAACGCCCTTCTGCTCCGCCGACGGCGAAACGCGCTTCAGTTTCTTGCAGCCATCAAATGCATAGTCTGAAATTTCCGTCAAATTCGGCGAAATATTGATTTCCTCAATGTTTTCGCAGCTCGTGAAGGCATGTTCGCCAATGGACTGAATGAGCGCACCGCCGTTAATGGTTTGAAGCGCCTTGCAGCCGCAGAACGCACTGCTCTCGATGGTCGTAACAGTGCTGGCGAGCGTTGCTTCCGTCAGCTTTGTGCAGCCAGTGAACGCTTCACTGCCAATCGTTTCGACACCGGGTGCAACTGATACCTTTTCCAGATTTTCGCAAGCAGCGAATGCCCCGGTACCAATACGCTTTACATCTCCGGGAATGGTAATCGAGGTCAAACCGCTTTGACGGAATGCTGTTTCTCCAATTTCCGTTAGGCTTTCAGGCAATTCCACAGTTTGGAGCTTGCTCGCGTTCCAGAAGGCACTCTCCCCAATCTTCTTCAAGCCATTGGGGAGCGTCAGCGAACGGAGTTCTTCATTATAATAGAATGCCATGTCCGCGATTTCGGTCACATTCGCCGGGATAACAACTTCAGCAATCGGAACACTTCGGAATGCTTCTTTTCCGATCGTGGTCAACGCAGCCGGGAAGTTAACATCCTTCAAGGCAAAGCAGCGTGCAAACGCAAGGTCTCCTATGTTCGTTACCCCATCCGGCAGATGAATGCTTTCCAGCGACTTGCAGTTTGCAAATGCTTCATAGCCGATGCTCGTCACACTGTCCGGAATTTCAATAGTTTTCAGGGACGTACAGCCCTTAAAGCCATGCACGAACGTAATGTTCTTCGGCAAAACGACCGTAGTCAGGGACGTGCATTCCGTGAAGCATCCGCCTTCCATGCGGAAAACCTGCGGCGGCAGAATTACTGTCTCCAAATTTTCGCATCTTGCAAATGCCCACTCCATCAAGTCAAAGTCCGTCGATGTGATTTCCACAGACTTCAGCTGATGGCAATCAGTAAATGCAAAACTCCCAACGTGAAGACCCGGCTGCGAAAGTTTCAGCGATGTAATGCCGGTATTACGGAATGTGTGGTAGCCGATTGACTCCAATTTTTCCGGGAATTCTATATCGTTCAGTGCTGTACAGTTTGCAAAAGCAGATTTTTCAATAGACGTGCAACTTTCCGGCAATTCAACTTTGACCAATGCACTGCAATTCTTAAACGTTTCCTCTTCAATACGTTCTACTCCATCAGGCAGTACCACATTTGTAAGCGCTTCGCAATCAGCAAATGTGCGAGATGCAATTTGCAGCTTTTGCTGAGTAAACTCTATTGACTGCAATCCTGTATTGCAGAACGCTTCCTTGCCGATGCTTTCCAGCTTATCAGGAAACTCAACGCTGCTGAGCGCTGTGCAGTCCTTAAATGCAGCATCGCCAATACTAATGCAGCTTTCTGGCAACGTTATGCTTGTCAATCCTTTTCTACCGCTAAACGCTGTTTCACCAATCGTTGCAATACCTTCACGAACTGTAACATGACCTGTAATGGAGGCGTTGACGAATAAGATGCCATTTTCCTGTTTGTCATACAAAATACCATCTTCCGACATATAACGCACAGAAGCAGGCGCAGTTGTAATAGTTTTTAAATGACCGGGCCAAGTGCCACTAATACTTTGCAGTGTTGCAGGCAAGTTCAGCGTCTCCAAGGAATTACAACCCTCGATAACGCCATTCTTCATTGTCTTTAAGTCATCAGGCAACGTAAGTTTCGACAGCGAAACGCAATCCACGAAAGTCGCAGAAAGTTCAGTAACGCCATTAGGAATCGTCATTTCAGTCAGTGACATGCAGTGTGCAAATGCAGCCGATCCTAAGGTTGTTAATCCTTCTGGCAGCGTTACTTTTTCCAAATTAGTGCATCCACCAAATGCATACCATTTGATTGTTTGCAGTTCTTCAGGAAGTTCAATTGCTGTTAATTTTTCACAGTCTGCAAACGCCTTCTCGCCAATCTCTATCAACGTATCCGGAAGCTGTATGCCCGTGATATTTCTTCCGCTGAAAGCATCATTGCCAATACGTTCTGTTCCATCTCGTACTGTGATTACGCCTTCAATATTAGGCATTGTATAAAACACAGACTTGGAAGCGGTTTGGTATAGGATGCCATCTTCCATCTCGTAGTAAGGATTTCCTTCCGCCACACGAAGCGTTGTCAGTGACGAACAGTTTTCAATAAAGGACGTGTCCCTAATAAACGAGACATTGACCGGTATCGTCAGCGACGTTAGACCGGAATATTCAAATGCTTTCCACTCAATCGTTGTCAGTGTATCTGGCAATGTAATTTGTGTCAGCTTGGAACAGCCACTAAAAGCGCCTCGGCCAATTTGCTCCACACCACCAAACGTGATTTCTTGTAAGTTTTCCTGTCCACTAAATCCCCAGTCAGAAATAACCTTCAAGCTCTGCGGCAGACTCACACTCACCAGATTGTTAACATAGTACTCTTCATCGCGATTTAAATAGTGCATGAAGGCAAATTCCCCAATCTCCTCAATCCCTTCGCTGACAACAACGTGCGTCAGAATCGGGCTGCGGAGGTTTTCAATCGCATAGACAGGGTATCCGTCAATCACTGCCGGAACAACCGTCTCCGGCAGCGTGCCCGTATAGCCCGTAATATACGCTTTGTCCCCTTCAAGGCGATAGGTAAACGATGTGCTTTCACTGGCATAGCGCACCCCGTGTGCGCTCGCCCACAGCTGCACCGGGCTGCCATCCTGCACCACAAGGCACAGCGCATCATTCACTGCTTCAAATGCATGGTCGCCGATTGTCTCCACCTGCGTGCCGATGGTGATGCTGCGCAGATTCTGGCAGTAGGCAAACGCATAGTCCGCAATGGCGGTCACGTTTTCGTCAATCACCAAATCCGCTCCTGCGCGCCGTGCCGGATAGAGCAGCAGCGTTTTACCTGTCGCGTCCATCAGGATGCCGTCACAAACCTGCAAATACACACTTTCCGCTTCCACGCGCACTTCTTGCAGGTACTTGCAGTTTGCAAAGGCGTTTTCCGCAGTACCGACCACGGGCAGCCCGTTATGCACAGCCGGAAGCACCAGCAGAACCGTGTTTTCATCGCAGCCGCTGACAAGATAGCCATCCTGCGTGGCATTGAGCGTGTAGGAAATTTCCTGATCCGCCGCGGCAAAATTCACGCCCTGTGACGTGGCTGCTTTTTCAGCGGCAGACCCCTTCCAGCCGCGGATGGTCAGATTCTCGCAGTTTGCAAAAGCATCCGCCGCGATTTCCTCCACGTCCGGCTTCCGATCTTCCGGCCAGAGCAGGATGTCCGTCAGCGCACTGCATCCCTCAAAAGCGGCACTTTCAATGCGCCGCACCGTGCGCGGCAAAGTCACATTGGTTAGGCTTTCATTGCCGCTGAATGCCCTTGCGCCAATTTCCACAATGCCGTCCGGCAGCTCGATTTGGGTCAGCGCAGTGCAGTGTTCAAACGTGTTCGCCGGGATTTTCGCCAACGCGGCGTCCCACTGAACTTCCCGCAGGGCGGCACAGTTCATCCATGCGCCGTTGCCCATCGTCGTGACGTTCTTGGGCAGCTTCAGCGTCTGAATCCCAGTGCCAGAAAAAGCAGACGAACCAATCGTATTCAAATTTTCCGGCAGGACGATGCTTTCCAGCGTGCCAATGCCCGCAAACGCATACGCACCGATTCTGGTCAGGCTCTCCGGGAAGATGATTTCCGTCAGGGCCGTATTTTCAAACGCATTTGCTTCTATGGTTTGCAGATACTTGCTCCATGTCATCGTTTTCAGCGACGTGCAGCCGCTGAACGCCGACGCGGAGACGGTATGGAGGCGCTCCGGCATCTGGAATTCCGTCAAGGAAACGTCATTCCGGAACGCCGCTGCACTCAGGCTTGTTACGCTGTCCGGAATATGCACGCTTTCCAGTGCCGTGCAGTTCTGGAACGCCTTTGTGCCGATGTTCGACAGCGAATCATCAAACGACAGCGATTGCACCGCCGTGCAGCCTTCAAATGCCGATTCGCCAACAGACGTCACGCCCGTGAACGCATTGGGCGAAACAAGCGACGTGCAGCCCTTGAAGAATCGGTCAGGAATCGCCGTCAGCGTACCTTCGCCGAAATTCACCGTCTTCAAGCCCGTTGCATTTTCAAACATGCCCGCCTGATAATCGCTGAAAATCGGCGAGAAAGTCAGCGTTTCCAGATAGCGCAGGTTTTTGAGTGCGCCATCATCAATCTGTGTCAGCGTTTCCGGCATGACAAAGCTTTGCTGCGGTGCGCTGGCAGCATAAGTCAGCAGCCGCGTGGCATCTGCCGTCATCAGTGCACCTTGCTGCACCTGAAAATGCGTGTTTCCCTCTGCCAGCTGGAAATCCGTCAGCGCCGTGCAGTCACGGAATGCATCCGCGCCAATCAGGTTCAGCGACTTCGACAGCGGCATCGAAGTCAGCGCAACACAGCCGTCAAAGGCTTCCGCACCAATCATCGTAATATCGCCATCAATCTGGATTGATTCCAGTCTTTCGCAGCCCTGAAATGTGCGGTCAGGAATGACCGTCACACCAGCCGGAATTTCCAATGATTTTATTTTATAACAATACTGGAATGCGCCTTCCCCGATGGATTCGAGCTTTTCAGGCAGACGACCATCGCCCCACGCCTTCCCCATATTCCAGCATCCAGCAAACGCATATTTTCCGATTTTTGTCACATTTTTACCAACACACTGCTCAACTCTACCAATAGACTGCTCAGCACTGTATTTATTCACCTCTCCATAGCCCCAGCAGTTTGTAAAAGCATAGTCCGGAATCTCTGTCAACGAATCAGGGATTTCCAAGAAGTGCATTTGCAAACATGCCGCAAATACGCCCTCGCCCATTTTCGTCAGCTTCTGCGGCATCCTAACCGAGTCCAAATAGGCACTGGCTGCAAATGCTTCCTTGCCAAAGGTAGTTACATTGTCTGGAATGTAAAATTCTTTGCCGATGCCCGACGGCATATCATAAAACGCGCGGTCGCCGATGGTCGTGACCGGATACCCTTCAATTTCCTGCGGAATAAGCACTTTACGGCGCAGAAGGTCTTTATTATATCCTGTAATCGTCGCTTCCCCATTCTGAATCTCATAGGTATAGTACTCTGCCGGGTCTGCAACAACCACATATGCAAATAGATATTCGTATTCATTTAAGTGCAATTGAATACGCACCATTTCATTGGCAGACAGTGAAATGCTGCCTTTTCCATCCCATTCGACATGGATTCCCGTTGGCTCATAGGTATAGCTTTCCATGTGACTCTCACCATATTCGCCATCATAGAGAGTAGCGCTACGACCATTCGTATAGCAAAAATACCATAGCCATTCCTCTTTTGTCACAACATAATCTTCTGGAACATCGTAGGTAAAGTGGATTGTTTCCCCCGGCTGGGCAAAAATGACAGTCCGATCGTTCCAATCCATTTTCGCTTCCTTTGTCTCCGCGCAAGCAACTGTCGTTGCCAGCGCAAAAAGAAGCAAGAACAGTCCGAATGTGACTTTCCAACGTTTCATGTGCAATTCTCCTCCATCCGCTTTTTCCCTGTTGCAAACTGCCAGTTTTCCATATTTATTATACACAGTTTCTTCCAGCATGTCAATATGATTGGTAATCGTTTCTTGACAATTTCTTCTGAATATAGTATTAGCATCTTATTGATTTGACGGTGCATGGCATAGCATTCGATTTAGTTTCTGTATTTTTCCTTAATTTTCTTGATTCTTCTATTGACTTTTTCTTGAAATTGCTGTATGCTGGAAATCGAGAAAGGGGTTGATACGCATGAAATCCAAGAAACTTTTGACGATTACGCTGACCAGTCTGCTGATCGGAAGCTGTCTGGTCCTACCCGCACTGGCGGACAGCGCGGACGCTCCAAGCGGCGGAAATGTCGCGACTTACGAAATTTCCGCAAACGTAAAACGCATTGATGAATATGCGTTTGCAAACAGCACGAGCCTTGTCAGCGTGAAAATTCCTGATTCTGTAACTGCCATCGGGGATTACGCCTTCTCGGGCTGCACGAGCCTGAAAGAGATCATGATTCCCAGCAGCGTGACAGAGATTGGCGCGCACGCATTCGATGGATGCACGGCGCTGGTGAAGGTGGATGGGCTGGAGAATGTAACGAATCTCAGTGACTTCACGTTCTACAACTGCACATCACTGCAAGATGTTGGAGATTTGACTTCTTTGACGAGCATTGGCGAATCTGCTTTTGCAGGCTGCAAATCACTGACGCAGCTCGGTGATATGCCCCATCTGAAAAGTATCGGCGCGTCTGCTTTTTCATACAGTATCAGTTGGGACGATGGAACAGAACAATATTGCGATTCACTGAAGCGTATTGGCGACATTTCTAATGTCGAACAAATCGGTGATTCAGCCTTTTTCAGCTGCGCGTCTTTAGCAGAAATCGGAAGTTTGCAGCATGTCACAACAATTGGGGATTGGGCTTTTGGGTATTGCACTTCACTCAAAGAAATCAGCAGCTTAGACAATATTAAAAAGATTGGAAGATGGGCTTTCTACGATTGTCAGTTGAATACGCTTGAAATCGGAGGAAATGACGTCCACATTGGGGCGGAAGCATTTTTCAGTTGCAATTCTCTTGCAAGCATCGAGGGCTTAAGCAACGTAACAAGCATCGGCAGCGGTGCTTTCGAGTCCTGCGCCATGACCACCATTAGCGGTCTAACGAACATTTCTGCCATTCCGGATAGCGCATTTGCCAGCTGTTTCAATCTGCAAAGCGTAGAAGGTTTGGAGAATGTGACGAGCATTGGCGCATACGCATTCTCCAGATGCTATGCGTTGGAAACACTTGATATCACCGATAATGTAACCACTATTGGTGCTTACGCTTTCAGAGATTGCGAGTTGCTCACATCCATGGAGCATTTGAGCAATGTAACAAGTATTGGCGATAGTGCTTTTGTAGGCTGCACCTCCTTGGTTCGGGTTGGTGATATGCCCCATTTGGAAAGCATCGGCGACTCTGCCTTTGGGGTTTCCAGCCGTTGGATTCCGGACGAAGGCATGTCAAAAGACTATGCCTGTGCGTCACTGGAAAGCATCGGAGATCTCAGCAGCGTTACTTCCATCGGCGAAAACGCCTTCTATCAGTGCACTTCGCTGAAAACCGTCGGCAGTCTCAGCCGCGTTACTTTCATCGGCGCAAATGCGTTCAAGCAGTGTACTTCCCTGCAAAGCATCGGGGAACTCGGCAATGTTACACGCATCGCGTATGGCGCTTTCTACGGCTGTGAATCACTGACCAGCATTAGCGGCTTGGAAAAGCTGACCGTCTTGAATCGAGAGACATTCCGCAATTGCAAATCGCTGAAAACCGTTGGTGATTTAAGCAGTGTGACAAGCATCAGCGAGAAAGTTTTTGATGGCTGCACTGCGCTAACCACAGTTGGCGATTTAAGCAGCTTGAAGGCTGTTCCTGATAAGCTGTTCTACTGTTTGAAGGATCTTCTTTCAGTCGGCGATTTAAGCAGCGCTACCAGCATTGGGAAAGATGCATTCTACGGCTGCAGCAAGCTGGCGAGTATCGGGGACATGTCCAACGTCCGCACCATCGGCAAATATGCGTTTTCTAATTGCGAAGCATTGACCAGCCTTCCTGAACTGCCCCGGCTGAATAGCATCGGCAGCAGTGCATTCGCTGACTGCACCGCTTTAACCAGCGTCGGGAATCTGACCAATGTCACAACACTCGGCACTTGTGCCTTCAATAGCTGCAAAGCGCTGAAAACCATTGGCGATTTAAGCAAAGTCACATCCATCGGATATTCCACCTTTGGCTTCTGCACCGCATTAGAGAGCGTAGGCAACATGAGCAGCGTAACTTCGATTGATTCTTACGCATTTGAAGGCTGCTCTTCGCTTGTGCGTGTCGGCAACATGAGTAATGTCGAATCCATTGATTCTAACGGTTTTGTGAATTGCAGTGCCTTGGAACACGTTGATGAACTCGACAAGATCACCAGCATCGGTCAGAATGCATTTATGGGCTGTACTGCACTGAAGAGCATCGGTTCCCTGCGCAACTTGGAAACTATCGGGAAAGGTGCTTTTAACGGCTGCAGTGCACTGGAGCATGTTGATGATTTGTACAGCTTGACGCGCTTGGAATCCGGAGCCTTTGCACACTGTGCATCGTTGGTCAGCGTTGACTGGTCTGACAAATTAACCGCCATTGGGGATAATGCATTCAGCGACTGCACATTGCTTGTCAGCCTGGGCGATTTAAGCAGTGTTACAGCCATCGAACATTTTGCTTTTGCTGGCTGCTCCAGCTTGGAACGTCTTGAACACTTAGATAATTTGGTGAGCCTTGGCGAGGGCGTATTTGGGTACGGCAGCCATTATACAGGCTGTATCTCGCTGAAATCAATCGGCGATATGCCCAAATTGGAGTCAATTGAGCAGAAGTGTTTCATGGGATGCACTGCGCTGGAAACCGTCGGTGATTTAAGCAGCCTGAAGGAGATTCCATATGCGGCGTTTGATGGCTGCACCTCTTTGGTAAGCATCGGCGATTTGAGCAACGTAACCATTATCGGATCATACGGGTTCAACCAATGCAAAAAGTTGACCTCAATTCCAAATCTGGGCAGTTTGGAAAGCGTCAATCAATCTGCCTTCTCCGGATGCGAGTCGCTTGCATTGCTGGGCAATCTTCGCAAGCTAACAAGTTTTGGCTACTTGCCTTTCTATAACTGCCCAAACCTTGTCCTGGAAGTCCTGCCGGACTCCGCCGCTGAGCAGTACGCAAAGAACTACAGCATGCGGTACACCTACATTACGGAGTAATTCTCACATCACTTGGTTCTTCGCGGAATCTTGGGGCAACCAACAAGATTCCGTGAAGAGCCTTTTTTGCACCATTTCGTCCACATCCACATCCATGTTGATATGTGCCGTTGGATTTCTCAGAACTAAGAGGCATACCATTTCGACTGTTGCTTCATTTTCCAAGGAAAGTTCTTTCACTTTCTGACCGCTCACTGGAACAGGGAATGCAAACACCATATTCCTGATGCAGCTGCCGTCCTTCTGCTTTTCCAGGTACAGACCAATGCCCAGCCACAAGTACGCACAAATTGATTACTGGGGCACAAGAAGCAACACAGCTCACCTGAAAGTAACTGCTTGAAAATTAGAGTGCACTGTATTATAATTTAGATGTAACATTATAATTTGAACTATTGGGGGTGCTGCGATGCTGACAAAAGAAGAAATGCCCGCTTGCCCGGTAGCAACTACTGTGGCGCTGATTGGAAGCAAGTGGAAGTTGCTTATCATACGAAATCTGCTGGCCCGTCCGTGGCGGTTCAATGAACTGAAAAAGGACTTGGAGGGAATCAGCCAGAAGGTGCTGACAGACAGCCTGCGCTCGATGGAAGCCGATGGTATCATCACCCGCACGGTTTATCCCGAAGTGCCGCCGAGGGTGGAATATGCGCTGACCGAACTTGGCAAAAGCCTGAAACCCATTCTGGATTCCATGCGAGCATGGGGCGAAGCATATAAGACTAAACACTAAAAACCCGAAGCAGTACCTTTCCAGTGCTGCTCCGGGTTTTCCTTATGTTGAAGTCAAATCATTCCCAAATGCTTCAATCTCGATATGTTTTCCCCTCTTGAAGTTTGGACAATGCACATACCGTCTCAACGGTATTCCCTTTGTCCCACAAAAGCTCCGTAACTTCCCCGCCATCCTTGA
>ENA-OROZ01002695-OROZ01002695.1-human-gut-metagenome-genome-assembly--contig:-NODE-2695-length-12839-cov-4.633761_pt1 | contig 12839 bp, 11 predicted proteins | sample MGYA00242138_ERZ509066 | MGnify/ENA primary metagenome ERZ509066 (study PRJEB26280, sample SAMEA2338691) | human gut metagenome | biome: human gut; feature: human-associated habitat; material: faeces... | reverse complement strand
TCCTCCAAGGACACCACCCCCGGCCAGATCGTCGCTGTGTACGACAACCTGGAGAAGGACGAGCCCAAGAACAACTTCACCATCGGCATCAACGATGACGTGACCTTCACCTCCCTGGACTACAAGGAGATCGAGCTGCCCCATCCCGGCCAGATCAGCTGCAAGCTGTGGGGCCTGGGCGGCGACGGCACCGTGGGCGCCAACAAGAACGCCATCTCCACCATCGGCTTCGTGGGCGGCAAGTACGCTCAGGCTTACTTCTCCTATGACACCATGAAGTCCGGCGGCCTGACCCAGAGCCACCTGCGCTTCGGCGACGAGCCCATCCGCAGCACCTATCTGGTGTCCTCCGCTGATTTCGTGGCCTGCCATGCTCCCACCTATGTGAGCAAGTACGACCTCACCGAGGACCTGAAGGAAGGCGGCACCTTCCTGCTGAACTGCCCCTGGACCGTGGAGGAACTGGAGCAGCACCTGCCCGGCAAGATGAAGCGTGACCTGGCCCGGAAGCATGCCAATTTCTACATCATCGACGCTGCCAAGCTGGCACAGCAGATCGGCCTGGGCAAGCGCACCAACAACATCCTCCAGGGCGCTTTCTTCGCCCTGACCAAGGTCATCCCCATGGACCTGGCCATTGAGGATATGAAGAAGAACAACTACAACTCCTACTTCAAGAAGGCCGGTCAGAAGATCGTGGACCTGAATGACCAGGCCGTGGATCTGGGCGTCAGCGCCGCCGTGAAGGTGGAGATCCCCGCCTCCTGGGCCGACGCGCAGGATACTCCCGTTGTGGAGCCCAAGGGCATCACTCCCTTCGTCCGTGACATCGTGCTGCCTCTGGACCGCCAGCAGGGCGACAAGCTGCCCGTCTCCGTGTTCCAGAAGCACGGGGTGCTGGACGGCACCTGGGAGAACGGCACCTCTGCCTTCTCCAAGCGCGGCGTGGCTGTGAAGGTTCCCAAGTGGGACGGCAGCAAGTGCATCCAGTGCAACCGCTGCTCCATGTGCTGCCCCCATGCCGCCATCCGTCCTGTGCTGCTGACCGAGGAGGAGAAGAAGTCCGTTCCCGCCGGGTTCGAGACTGTCCCCGCCAAGGGTCTGGGCAAGGATTCCCCCTATTTCTTCCGGATGCAGGTCTCTCCCTATGACTGCCTGGGCTGCGGCGTGTGCCTGACCGCCTGCCCCGCCGAGGGTGCTCTCACCATGACCTCCTTCGAGGACATGAAGCCCGAGCAGACCCTCTTCGACGAGGTGGCCATGAACGAAAGCTACCTGAAGAAGGACGTTATCAATGACAAGAGCGTGAAGAACGTCCAGTTCGCAAAGCCCTACTTCCAGTTCTCCGCCGCCTGCGCTGGCTGCGCCGAGACTACCTATATCAAGCTGCTGAGCCAGCTGTTCGGCGATCGGATGTACATCGGCAACGCTGCCGGCTGCTCCTCCGCCATCTCCGGCGGCGCCCCCATCCTGCCCTACTGCAAGGACTGCCAGGGTCACGGCCCCGCTTGGGAGCACTCTCTGTTTGAGGACAACGCCGAGTTTGCCTACGGCTTCTTCCACGCACAGGATTCCATCCGCAAGGAGCTGCTGATCCGTCTGGAGGCCATCAAGGCCGCCGGTATCGCCGTGGAGGCTGTGGAGGCCTATGAGAACGGCTGGAAGAAGACGGAGACCTCCCGTACCGTCACGGACGCTCTGATCGCCGCTCTGGAACAGGCAGAGCAGACCGAGGACGTGAAGTACGTTCTGGAGAACAAGGAATATCTGGCCAAGAAGTCCGTGTGGGCTGTGGGCGGTGACGGCTGGGCTTACGATATCGGCTACGGCGGCATCGATCATGTGATGGCCCAGAACCGTGACGTGAACCTGATGGTGCTGGATACCGAGGTGTATTCCAACACCGGCGGTCAGTCCTCCAAGTCCACCCCCACCTCCGCTACCGCCAAGTTCGCCGCCGGCGGCAAGCGGGTAGCCAAGAAGGATCTGGGTGCCATGCTGATGCAGTATGGCTATGTGTACGTCGCTCAGGTGGCCATGGGCGCTGACCAGGCCCAGACTCTGAAGGCTCTGCGTGAGGCTGAGTCCTATGACGGCCCCTCCATCGTGATCTGCTACTGCCCCTGCCTGGAGCAGCACATCAAGGCCGGTATGGGCACCTCTCAGGACGAGATGAAGAAGGCTGTGGAGTGCGGCTACTGGCATCTGTACCGCTATGATCCCCGCCGGATCGCCGAGGGCAAGAACCCCTTCCAGCTGGACTCCAAGGAGCCGGATACCTCCAAGGTGATGGACTTCCTCATGGGCGAGAACCGCTTCGCCTCCCTGAAAAACAACTTCCCCGACAAGGCCGACGCCCTGTATGCCAAGGAAGTTGAAGACGTAAAGGCCCGCTACGCCAAGTACAAGAAGCTGGCCGAGGACTAAACCTCCATTCCTCCTACATTCCCTATTATCCTTCCCTATTATCCCTCTCTCAAAAAGGAAGCGTTCCGGTCATCCCGGAACGCTTCCTTGATCATATAACGAGTCGAAATGCACTTGCTCATCAATTTGCTGGCGGTCTCAGCAAAAAAGCATGGACGGTTCCCGCTAATGGGACCCATCCATGCTTTTCGTTTTTATCCCCGGCAGGCGTCTACCAACAGGCGGAGCAATTCGTCCTTTCCGCTGCCCTTTTCCGCAGAAAAGGGGATCAGAATATCCCGCTCCGTCAGTTCCAGCGTCTCCCGGATCAGCTCCAGCGCCGGTTCCACCTGACTCTTTTTCAGCTTATCCAGCTTGTTGGCCACCACGATCTCCGGGCAGCCGGTCTGACGGAACCAGTCGTGCATGACCAGATCGTTGGCCGTGGGCTTATGCCGGATGTCCACGATCAGAACACCGGTGGTGATGGCGTCCGCCTCCCGCTGGAAATAGGTCTCCATCAGCCGGGCCCAGCGCTCTTTTTCCGAGCGGGACACCTTAGCATAGCCGTATCCCGGCAGGTCCACCAGATACGCCTTCTGGTCGATGAGGAAATAGTTGATGTGGGTGGTCTTTCCCGGCGAGGCGCCCACATAGGCCAGATTCTTTCGGCCTACCAAACGGTTGATCACCGAGGATTTTCCCACGTTGGAGCGGCCTGCGAAGGCAAACTGGGGCAAACCGTCCCGCAGGAAGTCCTTGGGCTCTCCGGCGGAGCGCACAAACTCCGCTTTGTTGAAATTCAGAGGCATACGTCCCTCCCTTTACTGCCGTAAGGCTGCTTCTTTACTGTTTTCCACCGGCAAAAATGCAGGGATCGCGTCGGCTTTTGTCTCCACTCTGGAGGGGCAGAACACCTCGGCAAACACCTGATCCACCGTCTCCACCGGTATGAACCGCAGCGCCACCCGGACGGTCTGGTCGATCTCCTCCAGATCCTTGACATTGTCCCGGGGGATGATGACCGTATGTACGCCGCTGCGCAGGGCGGCCATGGTTTTCTCCTTCAGACCGCCAATGGCCAGCACCCGGCCCCGGAGGGTCACCTCGCCGGTCATGGCTACGCTGCCGCGAACCGGCCGCCCGGACAGCGCCGACAGCATGGCGGTGGTGATGGCGATTCCCGCCGATGGGCCGTCCTTGGGCACGGCTCCCTCCGGGAAGTGGACATGGATGTCCTTGGTCTTATAGAAGTCCCGGGTCAGGCCCAGCTCCTCCCACCGGCTGCGCAGACACGTCAGCGCCGCCTTGGCGGATTCCTGCATCACGGTGCCCAGGTTGCCGGTCAGCTCCAGCTTGCCGCTGCCGTCCAGGGCCTGGGCTTCTACCTCCAGGATCTCGCCGCCTACCTGGGTCCAGGCCAGGCCATTGACCACGCCCACCTGGTCCCGGTCGCTGTGAACGGAGTCGGTGTATTGCTCCACGCCCAGCAGGTCCCGGAGATTCTTGTCGGTGATGTCCACACGCTTCACGTCGCCGTCTACCAGCTGCATAGCAGCCTTACGGCAGAGCTTGCTCAACTGCCGCTCCAGCACCCGGACGCCGGATTCCCTGGTATAGGCCGCGATGACCCGGCGGATGGCGTCGTCGCTGATGCGCAGCTGGGCCTTTTTCAGGCCGTGCTCCTTCAGCTGCTTGGGCAGCAGGTGCTGCTTGGCGATCTGCAGCTTTTCCTCGTCGGTATAGCTGCTCAGCTCGATGACCTCCATCCGGTCCAGCAGGGGACGGGGGATGGTGTCCAGGGTGTTGGCGGTGGTGATGAACATCACCCGGCTCAGGTCCACCGGCACCTCCAGGAAGTGATCCCGGAAGGCATGATTCTGCTCACTGTCCAGCACCTCCAGCAGGGCTGACGCCGGGTCGCCCCGCATATCGCTGGCCAGCTTGTCGATCTCGTCCAGCACCAGCAGGGGATTCATGGACCCGCTGCGGATGACGGCGTCAATGATGCGGCCGGGCATGGCCCCTATGTAGGTTTTCCGGTGGCCGCGGATATCCGCCTCATCCCGGACGCCGCCCAGGCTCAGCCGGGACAGCTTCCGGTGCATGGCCTTGGCCACCGACAGGGCGATGGAGGTCTTTCCCACGCCGGGAGGGCCCACCAGGCACAGAATTTTTCCCTTGGCCTGGGGGTTCAGCTGCCGCACGGCGATGAACTCCAGGATGCGCTCCTTCACCTTCTCCAGGCCGTAGTGGTCACGGTCCAGAATTTTCCGGGCCTGCTCCACATCAGCCCGGTCGTGGGTCTCCACGCCCCAGGGCACGTCCAGGCACACGTCCAGATAGTTCCGGATCACCGCGCCCTCGGCGCTGCCGAAGGGCTGCTTGGACAGGCGGTGCAGCTCCTTCATGAGCTTCGCTCGAAGGCGTTGTTGCAACGGCACACACACAGGACGACAATCTGGAAACCGTTCTTCTGAACCTCGTCCGAGGCACGGCAGCGGCCGATCCGCTCCTCGTACTCGTACAGCTCGTCGTCGCCGTCCTCGCCCAGCTCGTGCTGCAATACATGGAGCTGCTCCCGCAGGACCATGTCCCGCTGGACCTGGCCCACCCGCTGGCGGACCTTCTGGTCAATATCCGACTCCAGGGCGGCGATGTCAACCTCGTGGAGCAGGATCTCGTTCATGATCATCAGCCGCCGGACGGGGTGCAGCTCCTCCAGCACCCGCTGGCGGTCCTGGTGCCGGAGGTTGATGTTGGCGACGATGGTGTCCGCCAGCTCGCCGGGGTCCCGGATATCCAGCACCGAGGCCACCAGCTGATCGGACAGATTCCCCACCAGCTCCTGATACCGGCCAAACAGGGCGTAGGTCCGCCGGGTCAGGGCCTCGGTGCGGTCCGTGGCCCGCCAACCATCGTCCTCCAGCAGGTCCACGTTGGCCTGGAGGAAGGGCTTTGTCTGCCACAGGCGGCGGATGGCCGCCCGGTGCAGTCCCCCGGCGATGACCCGCACGCCGGTATCCGAGGTCTTGACGATCTGGAAGATACGGCACACGGTGCCGATGGCGTACAGATCCTCCTCCTGAGGCTCCTGGACGCCAATCTCCCGCTGGGTTACCAGCAGCAGCTCCCGGTCGCCCTCCATGGCGTTCTCCAGTGCCAGGATGGATATCTCGCGCTCCGCGTCGAAGCTCAGCGTCTGGCCCGGGAAGGCGGTCAGCCCCCGCAGAGCCAGCACGGGCATATTTTGTGTGGTCATAAGGGTATCTCCTTTGCGATAGGGAAAGTACAATAGGGCAAGAGGGGAGAGGCGCAAGCGTCTCTCCCCCTTGTTGGTTGTTTCAGGACGCCGGCGCGTCGCTGTCCTTGTGGGACCGGTGGTGGTTGGGGTCACGCAGGATTACCGGCTCCGCACCGTCCTTGACGGCACCGGCGGTGATGGTCACCTGTTCGATGGTGTGGTCCGAGGGAATATCGTACATGATGGGGGTCAGAACTCCCTCCATGACAGCCCGCAGGCCACGGGCACCGATGTTGCGCTCGATGGCCTTGTCGGCCACGGCCTCCAGAGCATCCGGCTCGAACACCAGCTTCACATCGTCATAGGAAAACAGCTTCTGATACTGCTTGACCAGGGCGTTTTTCGGCTCCGTCAGGATACGGACCAGATCCTCCCGGTTCAGGCCGTCCAGAGCGGCGATCACCGGCAAACGGCCCACCAGCTCGGGGATAATGCCGAACTTCAGCAGATCATGGGGCTGGACCTCCTTCAGCAGCTGCCCGGTCCGGCGCTCTGCCTTACTCTCCACAACGGCATCGAAGCCGATGCCCTTGCGGTCGGTGCGCTGCTCGATGATCTTCTCCAGACCGTCGAACGCACCGCCACAGATGAACAGAATGTTGTGGGTGTCCACCTGGATGAACTCCTGGTGGGGATGCTTCCGGCCGCCCTGGGGCGGAACGTTGGCCACGGTGCCCTCCAGGATTTTCAGCAGCGCCTGCTGCACGCCCTCGCCGGACACGTCCCGGGTAATGGAGGTGTTTTCGCTCTTACGGGCGATCTTGTCGATCTCGTCCACATAGATGATGCCGTGCTCCGCCAGCTCCACGTCGAAATCCGCCGCCTGCAGAAGCCGCAGCAGAATGTTTTCCACGTCGTCGCCCACATAACCGGCCTCGGTGAGGGTGGTGGCATCGGCGATGGCGAAGGGGACCTTCAGCACCCGGGCCAGGGTCTGGGCAAACAGGGTCTTGCCGGAGCCCGTGGGCCCGATCATCAGGATGTTGCTCTTTTGCAGCTCCACATCCTCGCCGCCGCCGAAGAAAATGCGCTTATAGTGGTTGTAGACCGCCACGGACAGGGCCACCTTGGCGGCGTCCTGACCGATGACGTACTGATCCAGTACCGCCTTAATCTCCCGGGGAGTGGGCAGCTGGTCCGGGGTCTCGTACCCGGCCTCGGGGCCGGGCTGATACCCGTCGTCCAGAATGGACATGCACAGCTGGACGCACTCGTCGCAGATGCGCACGCCGGGGCCCTGGATCATGCGGTGCACCTGATTCTCCGCCTTGCCGCAGAAGGAGCACCGCAGGGATTTCTTATCGTCTGCCATTGGTTACCTCTTGTAAATGACCTTGTCCACCAGGCCGTATTCCCGGGCCTCCTCGGCCAGCATCCAGTGATCCCGCTCGGAGTCCTGCTTCACCTGTTCGGGATCCTTGCCGGTGTTGTCGGCCAGAATCTGGTTCAGGCGCTTTTTCAGCTTCAGGAAATGCTCCACGTCGATCTCCATATCCGTGACCTTACCCTGGGTCCCGGCAGAGGGCTGGTGGATCATGATCTCCGCATTGGGCAGGGCGATGCGCTTTCCCCGTGCGCCGGAGGACAACAGGAACGCGCCCATGCTGGCAGCCATGCCGATGCAGATGGTGGACACGTCGCACTTGATATACTGCATGGTATCGTAGATGGCCATACCCGCGGTAACGGAACCGCCGGGGCTGTTGATGTACATCTGGATATCCTTGTCGGGGTCCTGGGCCTCCAGATACAGCAGCTGGGCCACCACCAGGCTGGCGGTGGTATCATTGACCTCTTCGCCCAGGAAGATGATGCGGTCGTTCAGCAGCCGGGAAAAGATGTCATAAGAACGCTCACCCCGGTTGGTCTGCTCCACAACATAAGGGACTAAACTCATAGAAAAAACCTCCTGTACAAATAGATGAAACTCTACCCAATTATACCCGCCCGCGTGGTATCTCAAGCAGGGAACGCCGGATAATTATTCCGCGTCCTTCTTTTCCTCTTCCTGCTTGGCTTCTTCCTGGGACTCCTCCACCACGGGAGCCACGGCCACAGCGGCGTCGGCCACAGCCTTGATGGCCTTGCTGCGCAGGACCTGCTCACGGACGTCGGCCTCGGGCAGATACTTCTTGATGGTGTCCAGATCCATGCCGTACTTGTCGGCCACGGTCTTGAGCTCATCCTCGATCTCCTGGGCGGTGGCCTCCAGGTTCTCGGCCTTCACCAGGGCGGCCACGGCCAGATCCATGCGGACCTGCTGCACGGCGGGGTCATGGGCCTGCTTCTTGAAATCGTCCTCGGTGGTGTTGGTCATCTTCAGATACTGGTCAAAGGGGATGCCCTGGGCGGCCAGCTGCTGCTGGAAGTTCTCCATCATCTGCTGGGCCTGAACGTCCACCATCTCATCGGGGATGTCGGCCTGGATGCCGTCGGCCACCTTCTGCATCAGGGCGTCCTCAAAGGCACGCTGGGCGGCGGCCTCGCGGTCGTCCACCAGCTTCTTGCGGGTATCGGCCTTCAGCTCCTCCAGGGTGTCGAATTCGGACACGTCCTTGGCGAACTCGTCGTCGATGGCGGGGACCTCCTTGTGCTTGACCTCGTTGACCTTCACATGGAACACCACGGGCTTACCGGCCAGCTCGGGGGTATAGTTCTCGGGGAAGGTGATGTCGATGTCCTTCTCCTCGCCGGCCTTCATGCCCACCAGCTGATCCTCAAAGCCGGGGACGAAGCTGCCGGAGCCGATCTCCAGGTCGAAGTTCTCACCCTTGCCGCCGTCGAAGGGCACGCCGTTGTCAAAGCCCTCAAAGTCGATGTCGGCGGTGTCGCCCTTCTGGATCTCGCGCTCCACGCTGACCAGACGGCTGTTGCGGTCGGCCATCTCGTTCAGACGGTTCTCCACGTCCTCGTCGGTGACGTTGACCTCAGCCTTGGGGGCCTCCAGGCCCTTATACTGGCCCAGAGTCACCTCGGGATACACGGCCACGGTGCACTTGAACACCACGCCGTCCTTGCCGCAGGACTCCAGCTCCACCTCGGGATAGCCCACGACCTTCAGCTCCTGCTCCTTCACGGCGTCCTCATAGGCGTCGGGCAGAAGGATATTCACTGCTTCTTCATAGAAGACCTCTGCGCCGTACATGCTCTCGATCATCTTGCGGGGAGCCTTGCCGGGGCGGAAGCCGGGAACGCTGATCTTGCCGCGCTGCTTCAGGTAAGCCTTGTTGACGGCGGCCTCAAAGGCGGCGGCGTCTGCTTCGATGGTCAGTGCGACCTTGCTCTTGTCCAGTTTTTCACAGGATTTTACACTCATTTTGATTTTTCCTCCGTTCAGCATTAAATCGTATCAATGCAATTCTATATAATAGCAGAAAACAATTTCAATTTCCACACTTTTTTGCTCTAATCACAAATTTTTTTAGGATGGAAGCCCAAATAATCCCCGGAGACCATGTAAAACGCGGTTCCGCCCCGGTCTCCCTGCAGGGCCCGGCGGTGAGAAGCACCGTGGAGATGGCCGTAGCAGCACACCTTCACGCCGTATTCCCGCAGCAGCCGCAGGATCTCCGGGCACTGGTACCCCTGATACAGCGGCGGATAATGGAGGAAGCACAGCTTCTCGCGGTCGCCTGCCGCCTTCAGCGAGGTTTCCAGCCGCCCTACCTCCCGCAGCAGCACCTTTTCGTTGTGGGTGCCCTGGTTGTCCAGCTCATAGAACCACCCCCGGGTGCCGCACAGGGCCACGTCCCCGTAAAAGCGGCAGTTGTTGTGGAGGATCTCCATGGTGGTCAGGCCGTTTTCCGCAAAGAACCGCTCCATTTTGGCGGCGGTGTTCCACCAGTAGTCGTGGTTGCCCTTGAGCAGGTATTTCTTCCCCGGCAGGGCGTCGATGAACCGGAAATCCTCCAGGGATTCCTCCAGGCTCATGCCCCAGGACAGGTCGCCGCACAGCACGGTGACGTCGTCCTCTGTCAGCACGGAGAACCCCTCCCGGATGCGGGCCACATAATCCCGCCACCCGTCCCCGAAGATCTCCATGGGCTTGTTGGAGCGCAGAGACAGATGCAGGTCGCCAATGGCATACAGCGCCATACGGCACCTCCTTTCTTGGTGTGTAGTTGATGCTTATCCAACGTTACGGAGACATGTGCCTTAATAATACTGCTCCACGGTGCGTTCTTCACCGGTGTCTACATCCCGGAAGCGTAGCTCTACCAGTTCTCCGTCCCGGCGCTGACCAAGATACTCCATGGGCGAATTCTTGCCCATAGGCCAATCGGCCTCCTGCGCCCAGCGAGGAAATTTCCGATCCTTGATGTGAAAGGCTTTCCAGAGAGCTTCTTTACCGGCTGCCGCACGGTCGGCCTTTTTCATCGTCCTGGGGAATTTGTTCAAAACCTCTGCCACATAGGACATTACTTCTGCACCACCAATAGACCTTCCAAGTGCCTTGAAGTAATAATCGTCATCATCCTTGTAGCGCTTTGTCCTTTTAGCATCGGGGTATTTCGTCAAAATCGCTGTAAGCATTAAATTATATATGCCACATTGCCTGCGAACGATCGTTGTGTACGAGTCTTTGGGCGGATAGGGACTTTCCACCAGCATTCTCAGTACGTGTCCATCATATACTAAAGCTATTGTCCGGTATAAAGCATAGAGTAATCTATCCTTAGCAATAACCGGCGGCGGCTCATGGCTGAAATCAGCAATACTGTCCAGCCACTCTCCGATTTTGGGGTCCGCACAGTAGGCTTCCCAAAATTCATCAAATGGGATATCTCCGGCGATAAAGTCAAATACGATCTGCATACTACCTCCTATCGGTTTTTACACCATCCTCCGCAGATTGTTCCAGAACAGGTCCTCCAGCAGGGTCTGGGGATAGCCCCGGGCTGCCAGGGACTGCCACAGGCGGGGCATGTCCTGGACGCCCTGCATTCCGGCGGCCAGGGTCCCGCAGCCGTCCAGATCGCCGCCCAGGCACAGAGCTTTCTCCCCGCCCAGCTCCAGAAAATGCTCCACATGGGCCACCAGCTCCTCCATGGTGCCCGCCGGGCCCACAAACGGCCGGTACAGGTTCAGCCCCACCACACCGCCGGTGTCCCGGATGGCCCGGAACATGTCGTCGGTGAGATTGCGCCGGTGGGGGCACAGGGCCCGGCTGTTGGAGTGGGTGGCCACCACCGGCCCCCGGGCCAGGCGCACCACGTCCCAGAACCCCGGGTCGCTGATGTGGGACACGTCGGGGCAGATACGGCACGCCTCCAGCTGCCGCAGGAAGTCGGCGCCAAGAGGGGAGAGGCCCCGATCCGTGTCCCGGCAGTTGGTGCCGGACAGGACATTAGGCCAATTCCACACGGGGTTGAGAAACCGCACGCCCCATTCCGCCGCCGTCTCCACCTGTCCCGGGTCGCAGCCTATGAGCTCAGCCCCCTCTATGGAGAGAATCGCCGCCATTTTTCCGTCTGCCGCGGCCCGGTCCACCTCTGCGCCGGTGCGGCAGGGGACAATGACGTCCCGGTTCTGCTCCATCTCCCGCAGGAACTTCTGATGCAGGAGTTGTCCCTCCCGGACCATGGTGCTGCCCTGGGGAACCTCCTCCGGGTCCTGGTACAGGGCGAACACCTGGGCGAACCGCCCGAAGGCCGATGCCCGGCGCAGATCCAGATGGCCGTCGTTTTCCCGCAGCTGCGCTCCGGTCCGCAGGCAGCGGTAAATGGTATCGCAGTGCGCGTCAAAATAGGGGATATGTTCCATATGTCACCTCAAAATGCGTTTTCAATGTACTCTATGCGGGCGGCCTTCTGGGGGTGCGGTCCATCGGCGTACACCTCCGCCACGTCGAAGCGGGCGGGGCAGTCCAGGTCCTTCACCATCAGATACCACGCCGCCGTTTTCCGCAGCCGCTGCTGCTTCTGGGGCGTCACGTACTCCCGGGGCAGGCCGCAGGACAGATTGGTCCGGGTCTTGACCTCCACGAAGCACAGCACCCCGTCCTTTCGGGCGATCAGATCGATCTCCCCGAACCGGCAGTGAAAGCCGTGGGCCAGCAGGGTATACCCCCGGCGGCGCAGATAGTTGGCCACCTCCGCCTCGCCCCAGGTGCCCTCCGCCCGGCTCATGACCGACGCTCCTTCCACTTGACCAGGAAGGACTGCCGGTGCTCCGGGCAAGGGCCGTATTGGTCCAGCATGGCATAGTGCAGCTTGGTGCCGTAGCCCTTGTGCTGGGCAAAGTGATATTGGGGGTACTCCTTGTCCAGCACCTCCGTCACATACCGGTCCCGGGTGACCTTGGCCAGGATGGACGCTGCTGCAATAGAGATGCTGCGCCCGTCGCCGCCTACCACCGTCTCATGGGGGAGGTCGATGGAGGCGCACCGCCCATGGTCCCGGTTGCCGTCGATGAGGGCATAGTCCGGGGACAGGGAAAGGGCCTTGATGGCCAGTTCCATGGCCTTGATGCGGGCGCTTAAAATGTCCGTGGCGTCGATCTGCGCCGCACTGACGGAGGCCACGGCCCAGGCAATGGCCCTTTCGGTGATGACACCGTACAGGGCCTCGCGCTTTTTCTCCGTCAGCTTCTTGGAGTCGTCCAGCCCCGGGATATCGCACCCCTCCGGCAGGATCACAGCGCCCGCGCACACGGGGCCCATCAGGGGCCCGGCTCCCGCCTCGTCGCAGCCGCACACCAGGGTATAGCCCCGCTTTCGGGCCGCCTGTTCCAGGGAATCATCCGGTCTCATTGGGCATCCTCCACCGTTTCCAGGGTGAACCGCCCCAGCTTGCCGCCCCGGAACTCGTCCAGCAGGACCCGGGCCATGCGCTGGGTGTCCACCTGGGCTCCCCGCATGAGAAAGCCCCGCTTCCGCCCGGCCTTTTCCAGCAGGTCATATCCGCTGTCCTCCGGCTCCACCTCGATTTTGTACCGCTCCGCCAGCACCGGCGCGTATCGCCGGGACAGGTAGTCCATCAGGCCGCAGGCCAGCTCCTCCATGTCCACCACATCGTCCTTGATGGCGCCGGTGAAGGCCAGGCGCTTGCCTACCTCCGGGTCGTCGAACCGGGGCCACAGGATCCCCGGGGTGTCCAGCAGCTCCAGAGTGCTGTCCACCGGCACCCAC
>ENA-OROZ01002691-OROZ01002691.1-human-gut-metagenome-genome-assembly--contig:-NODE-2691-length-12850-cov-8.815709_pt1 | contig 12850 bp, 9 predicted proteins | sample MGYA00242138_ERZ509066 | MGnify/ENA primary metagenome ERZ509066 (study PRJEB26280, sample SAMEA2338691) | human gut metagenome | biome: human gut; feature: human-associated habitat; material: faeces... | reverse complement strand
ATGGCAAATAATTACGAATAGCTCGTGCACAGCACCGATATGTTCCCAGTCGGAGCAGAAGTCGGACTGCGCGTAGACCCATTTGATATTCAGATCATGAAAAAACCAGAATCTGAAGATGAGGAGGCGGTACCAATTGAAGAATAGTAAATTATTAAAACAGATGCTTGCCGGTCCGTATCTTCTCTGGTCAGCAGCATTTATCATCATTCCTCTTATCATGGTCTTCTACTATGGTCTGACGAATAATGACGGTGGATTCACCCTGATGAATCTTGCCAGGATCACAGAACCTGAGAATTTAAAGGCATTGGGACTGGCACTTTTGTTATCCCTTGTCAGTACGATTATCTGCCTGATTCTCGCATACCCTCTGGCTATGATCCTGACTGGACTTGGCGTCAATCAGTCCAGCTTTATCGTACTGATTTTCATCCTGCCAATGTGGATGAATTCTTTGCTTCGGATCATTGCATGGCAGAACCTGTTGGAAAAGAACGGAGTTATCAACAGTCTCCTTCATTTTTTCCATTTACCGGCACTGGAAATCATCAACACTCCATATGCCATCGTACTTGGTATGGTCTATGATTTTCTTTACGGATTTTCTGCAGGTGCGCACATCTATTTCCTGACACGTATGCCGTCTCCGAAAATCATTTCTCAATCTTTCTCTGAAATCAAACCAAGAGTGATCTCTTGTGTGCCATTGATTGTGGAAAAGATTATTAAGAAAGATATTCTCCCTAAAGTAGACAGCAAAATCGGTAAGTTATTGCTTAAAGTGCCTATCGTGAATGATAAAATCAAATCGCTGGCACGGCAGGCCGCCATGGAAATCTTCGGTGGAAACTTTGACGAGATTATTATCGGAGGCGCTCCTTTCAATGCTGAAGTTGAGGCCTTCCTCAAAAAGATAGGATTCCCCTACACAATCGCTTACGGTATGACTGAATGTGGTCCTATCATTTGCTCCAGTCGTTGGGAAACACTGAAACTTGCTTCTTGCGGAAAGGCAACCAGCCGGATGGAAGTCCGTATTGACTCGCCGGATCCGGAAACGCATGCCGGAGAAATTGTATGCAGAGGAATGAACATGATGCTGGGCTATTATAAAAATCCGGAAGCTACCGCGCAAATTATCGATGCTAACGGCTGGCTGCATACCGGTGACCTCGGCACGTTGGATGAAGAAGGTTACATAACAGTTCGCGGACGTAGCAAAAACCTGCTTCTCACCTCTAGCGGACAAAATATTTATCCGGAAGAAATTGAAAGCAAACTGAACAATATGCCGTATGTTGCGGAATCATTGATTGTCTTACAGCATGAAAAGCTGGTAGCAATGATTTATCCGGATTTCGATGACGCTTTCGCTCATGGATTGCAGCAGACGGATATTCAGAAAGTGATGGAACAAAACCGTATCGAGTTGAATCAACAGCTTCCTAACTATTCTCAAATAAGCAAGATAAAGATCCATTTCGAGGAATTTGAAAAGACTGCGAAAAAGTCAATCAAACGCTTTATGTATCAGGAAGCAAAGGGATAATTATCCCGGATAGCGCGATAAGTATCCTTGCAATTTCAGAAAAACAGTACAACTCAAAAAGGAGAAACACTTAAATGTAGGGCGAATTTCTTTCTTCAGATGCCAGGAAAAAAGTATCTTTGCGCATAAACAATCTGAATGATGGCAAAGATATTATTAGTTGAAGATGAAATAAACATCGCCTCTTTCATTGAACGGGGGTTAAAAGAGTTCGGACATACGGTAACCGTCTGTCATGACGGAAACGCTGGTTGGAAAATCCTTCAGGACGAACCTTTCGACCTTTTGATACTGGACATTATCATGCCGAAAATAAACGGTTTGGAACTTTGCCGGCTTTATCGGCAGACGTTTGGGTACCAGTCTCCTGTGATCATGCTGACAGCCTTGGGTACAACGGAAGATATCGTCAAAGGACTGGATGCGGGAGCAGATGATTATCTCGTCAAGCCTTTCAGTTTCCAAGAACTGGAGGCACGCATCAAGGCCTTGTTAAGACGCAATAAAGAAGTAACCTCCAATCTGCTGACTTGTGATAACCTGATATTGGATTGCAATACCCGAAGAGCTAAAAGAGGCAATATAGATATTGATCTTACTGTCAAGGAATATCGTCTGCTCGAATATTTCATGACTCATCAAGGGGTTGCGCTCTCACGTATCACCCTGCTCAAAGATGTGTGGGACAAGAACTTTGATACCAATACCAATATCGTAGATGTTTATGTAAACTATCTCCGGGTAAAGATAGACCGTGACTTTGATAAAAAGCTGATTCACACAGTCGTAGGATTAGGATACATTATGAATACTTAAACTCACCAACTATCCCGGCTATGAAAATAGGTTCCAAAATAGCTCTTTTCTATACGTTAATCAGTGTGTTGACCACTGTCATTATCATTGCTGTATTTTATATTTTCAGTACACAGTATATCAATAAACTCTATGCTTCCTACCTGCGTGAGAAAGCCTACCTGACTGCACAGAAGCACTGGGAAAAGGATGAGGTGGACGAACAGAGTTACCAAATTATCCAACGCAAATATGATGAACTTCTACCCGAAGCTCATGAGATTCTTCTAAATATGGATAGTCTTTCTGAAGTGCGTGATACGTTGAATAAGTATCTCACGCAACACCAGCAAACACTTCTACTGGCAAGGCAAGACAGTATTCCTTTCTCTTTTAAATATAAGGACCAGTTAGGAGCCGCCCTTTATTATCCGGATAATGAAGGGAATTTCATCGTACTCGTCATGTCCCGGAATGCCTACGGAACAGAAATCAAGGAACATCTGTTGTTACTTTCCATTTTCCTCGTTTTAGCCAGTTCTATCCTGATCTTTTTCATCGGGAAAATATATTCCGGTCGTATTCTGGTTCCGCTACAACACATACTAAAGGAGTTGAAAAGAATACGGGCCAACAGTCTGAATCGTAGGTTAAAGACTACCGGAAATAATGACGAGCTGGAGGACATGATAAAAACATTAAATAGTATGCTCGATCGTCTGGATAGTGCTTTCAAGGCAGAGAAATCCTTTGTAAGCCATGCTTCGCACGAGTTGAACAATCCGATTACTGCTATTCAGGGAGAATGTGAAATCAGCCTGCTCAAAGAAAGAAGTACCGGAGAATACATTGAATCCCTGCAACGAATTTCTTCGGAGAGCAAACGGTTATCCAGCCTGATCCGCCACCTTCTTTTTCTTTCGCGACAGGAAGAAGAACTCCTGAAAAATAATGTGGAAGAGATCATTCTATCTGATATATTGAAAGAGTTGACCGGTTCTAATGAAAGAATCCGTCTCCACTTGGAAGCAACAGAACAACAAGCAGTTGTTAAGGCTAATCCTTATCTGTTAAAGATAGCATTGAAAAATATAATTGATAACGCATGTAAATACTCCGATAAGGAAGTAAATGTGACTCTCTATCGGGAACAGCAACAAGTCATTCTTGAGGTGGAAGATCAGGGAATCGGTATTCCGCAAGAAGAAATTGAGCATATTTTCCAGTCTTTCTATCGGGGTAGTAACACCCGGGATTATGCCGGACAGGGTATCGGACTTAGTCTGACTTTGAAAATCATTTCTGCTTATCATGCAAAGCTGGATATATCTTCAGAAATAGAAAAAGGAACAAAAGTACGGGTGATTTTTTAATCACCCTTCTTTTATCCCTTTCTCACTCTACCTACTGAAAACTACAAATTTAATCTATGAACGTTTTTTCCACAGAATAGAAATGAACTAAATACGTCTTTGCAATAACTTTCCGTTTTTATCATATAACATTCGTTCATATACCACTTCTACGATGAGAGGAAAGACAAACAAGGCAAAGAAAGTCGCTCCTATCAATCCGCCGATAATAACAATCGCCAACGGACGCTGTGATTCCGAACCAATTCCATGACTCATGGCAGCAGGCAACAAACCGATAGCCGCCATTGCCGCTGTCATAATCACAGGACGGATGCGTGAGCGTACTCCTTCTTTCGTAGCTTCCTCCAAAGGAGAACCCAGTTTCAGATTCGCCTTGATGTCGGAAATCATAATCACGCCGTTCTGAATACAAATACCGAACAAGGCAATGAAACCGATACCTGCAGAAATGGAGAAGTTGAAGCGTGTTATCAGAAGGGCCACAATACCGCCCACGGCAGCAAATGGTACATTCAGCAATACCAGTCCGGCATCCCGCGCATTAGAGAACAGAATAAACAGGATGATAAAGATGATAGCAATACTGATGGGAACCACTTGTGCCAAGCGTTTCGTGGCACGTTGCTGGTTCTCGAAATCACCTGTCCATTTCAGCGAATATCCTGCCGGAAGATGTACGGATGCATTCACTTTTTTCTGTGCCTCGGCAACTGCCGTACCCATGTCACGGCCTCTCACCGAGAACTTCACTGCACAGAAGCGTGCATGATTATCACGGAAAATAAGTAATGGTCCCGTAATGGTCGTTATATCTGCCAGTTCCTTGATAGGCACCATTGTACCATCCATTGCCGGAACCAGTATCTTACCTATCTCCTCTTCATTCTGGCGGAATTGCTCGCTATACCTTACCATGATATTGAATTTCCGTTCGTCCTCATACAACAATGAAGCCGATTTTCCACCAATAGCCATCTCGATAATCGATTGCACATCTTCCTTAGCAACGCCATAACGCGCCAACTGACCTTCATTCAGCTCTATACAAAGTTCCGGCTGACCGATATTCCGAATCACACCCAAGTCTTCAATCCCTTGAACCGTACCCAGGATTTTCTCAATCTGCACCGCATATTTCTCCGACTCATACAAGTCTTTACCAAACACCTTCACCGCAATAGACCCTTTCACACCGGAAGCAGCTTCCTCTACATTATCAGTAATCGGCTGTGAGAAATTGAAGTCAATGCCGGGGTAAATGGATAAATCCTCCTGCATTTTATCGATCAGTTCCATTTTTGTCAATTTACTCTCCCATTCCTTTTCAGGGTATATATCAACGTGAAACTCGATATTATAGAATCCGGTAGCATCTGTTCCGTCATTCGGTCGGCCGGTCTGTGACAGGACTTGACGTACTTCCGAAAACGTTAATAGCTTCCTTCTCATTTTATTGGCAAGCGTCACCGATTCATCCAGCGAAATGCTTTGTGGCAAGGTGGCACGAATATAGATAGACCCCTCATTCAACTGTGGAAGAAACTCCGTACCCAAGAAAGAGAAAAGCCATAATCCGACACCTGCTATAACCGTTGCCAGTCCGATAGTCAGTTTTCTGTGCGCATAGAATAAATCAAAAAGAGCCGTACACTTCGCATTGATAAAACGGACAAAACGATTATTCTTCTCACGCACATTCTTTTTCAGCAGCATAGACGACATTACCGGCACCAGTGTCAGCGTAAAGATCAAAGCTCCTAACAGTGCAAAACCCAGCGTATAGGCCAAGGGAGAGAACATCTTTCCTTCTACCTTCTGGAAAGAGAAGATAGGAATCAACGCGGTAATGATAATCAATTTGGAGAAGAAAACTGCTTTCGCCTTGTCTTTTGCGGTGTTACGGATCAATCCCATTTTGGACATGACATTAAATGCCGGCATTCCTACTTGCCTTGCTTTCTTGTCCAAAGCCACAAACACTCCTTCCACCATCACCACTGCCCCATCAATAATGATACCGAAGTCAATGGCTCCCATAGAAAGCAGATTGGCGGACATTCCCATCGCCCGTAAACAGATAAAAGCGAATAGAAGGGCTAATGGGATAACGACAGCAACAATCACGGTAGTCCGCCAATCTGCCATAAAAATCAATACAATAAACGTAACCAATAAAATTCCTTCGATCAGATTATGTGTCACCGTCTTTACCGCCAGATTCACCAAATCCTCCCGGTCATAGAATGACACGATTTTCACATCTTTCGGAAGTATATTCTGATTCAAGTCTTCTATTTTATCTTTCAGGTTTGCAATCACCTCGCCCGGATTCTCCCCTTTCCGCATGACTACAATGCCTTGTACCACATCATCTTCATCCATTCGTCCTACCTGGCCGAGACGGGGCAAACAGGATTCGTGTACATCGGCAAGATTCTTCACCAAAATCGGAGTACCGTTGATGTTTTTCACTACGATGTTTCTCAATTCTTCCAAGTCGTTAATCAGACCAATTCCACGAACAACATAAGCTTGCGAACTCTTGGTGATGACATCTCCTCCTACATTGATATTACTCTTGGCTATCGCATCATAAAGCTCCAAAGAAGTAATTCCATAGTTAATCAACTGGTGAGGATTCACGCTTACCTCAAACGTTTTCACTTCTCCACCGAAGCTCACAATATCCGCTACGCCGGATACCGAACGGAGATTACGCTCAATCACCCAATCTTGGATTGTTTTCAGCTCCCGCACACTACGTTTATCACTACGGAGTGTATAACGGAATATTTCTCCCGTCGGGCCATATAACGGTTGCACCTCCGGAGTAACCCCGTCAGGAAGATCGGCGTCATTCAATAAATTATATACCTGTTGACGGGCGGTGAAATCATCCACACGGTCTTCGAACATCACATTGATTACAGAAAGTCCGAAAAGAGTGGTAGAACGAATATCCGTTTTCTTCTGAACAGGATTCATGGCAATCTCAACAGGAATGGTGATAAACTTCTCTACCTCTTCCGCACTACGTCCCGGCCATTGCGTGATAATTGTGACTTTCGTATTCGTCACATCCGGGAAAGCATCTATCGGAGTATGTTTAAAAGAAACAGCTCCGGCTATAACGGCAATCGCTGTACAGAAGAAAATAAAAAACTTGTTCTTCAGCGAGAAAGCCACTATATTATCTATGAATTTGTGCATACTATTTTCTGTTTTTAATCTGCATTCAACGCATTATATACCAACAATACATTATTATTCAGCACCCTGTCCCCCTCGGAAAGCCCGGAACGGATATAGCACTCCTTGCTCAACTGTTTGTATACATCTACCTCTTTCACCTGCAAACGCTGATCCGGCTCTACTACTACAACATAATTTTTTCCTCCTTCAAACACCAACGCATGAGAATCGATACGAGGCATGGAAGTTCCATCTGCCTTGCACTTCACACTTACATTCGTAAACATCCCCGGCTTCAACAGATACTCTTCATTCTTTAATTTGATACGGACATTCATTGTTTTACTTTCGCTATTCAGCAAATGATATACCTTATCAATAGTGCCGGCAAACATCTTATCCGGATAGGCCAAAGTAGAAATACGTACAGAAGCACCTTCAGAAATCTTACTGATATCGCTTTCATACACATCTGCCATCACCCAGACGTCCGACAACCCCGAAATCGTGAACAACTCTTCACTCTGATCCGGACGCAACTGCATATCCCTGCTGATTTGTTTCTCCACAATAAAACCCGAAACAGGAGATTTCAACTGATAATAAGCATTTCCGGAGAAATTATAAATGGAAAAGACTTCCTTTATCCTTCTTTCTTCGGCTTCGGCACTCGTCAACTCCTGCTTTGCCTGAAGCACATCTTTATCCGAAGCCATGCCAGAATTATACATATCCTGCGTAGCATCCATGTTTCTGCGGGCAAGCAACAATTGTTGTTCCGCTTCTTTCAATTGTTTCTCATAGTCCGCCACTTCTCCACTGCGGATGACTGCCAGTACATCTCCTTTACGAACATAATCTCCTATTTCTGCTTTCAGTTCCGTCACCGTACCTCCAAACATCGGATATACATGCGCTACCTGATTTTCATTAAAAGTGACCCGTCCGTTCAATGTCAGTTCATCAATCACTTCTTGAACGTGAACCGTATCGACAGATACAATTCTCAACAAGCTATCTGTCAGGCATAAAGCAGTCGGTTCAACATTCGGTTGTTCTCCTTTACCGGAGCATGCTCCCAATACGGTAGTAAGCAATATGCAAGGAAGGAATTTATTCCAGTTCATAGTCTTTGATAATTTATGAATATTAGTAGTTTAATATATTTTGCCCGATAGTTGTATTCAGGTTTTCCATCGCGAGGAAAACATCTTTCTTTATTTCATGCAACTGAATACAGGTTTCCTTATAACTGTCATAGTAATCGATAAACTCCAGCAAGCTGATATTTCGCTTGGTAAAATTTTCATTCACTCCTGTTATCAGTTTCTCAAAGTTACGTTCCAAATCCATATTGGTAGATTGGTAAAGCTGAACTGCTTTTTCCAGTGAAGCATAAGCGGTATAAAGTTCCATATCTGCACGATTAGCAGCATTTTCCTGTTCCGCTCCTGCCTGTTGAATACTAAAACGGGCTGCCTTTATATTTCCCTGATTGCGATTGAAAATAGGTACTGACAAGCTCACTCCTACCGCAGAATAGTTATTGATAAAGTTTCCGGCACGGTCATAGTTCCCTTTCACCGAGAACTCCGGAAATGCCATCGATTTCTGCAATTTCAGATTGGCACGAGAAGCGCTTACCGTACTCCTGGCAATCTTCAAGTCCGGACGTTCATTCACCATCGCTTTCAAATCAGCAAACGATAATTGAGACAAATCCAATTGCTTCAGGACCTCTTCGTCCAGTGATAACTTAACCGCAGTATCTCCCGGAAGATTTAACAAGACATTCAGTTCTCCTCTAAGAGTCAGCAACTCGTTTTCCCGTTCGTTCTTCTCTTTCTTCAGCGAAAATAGCATAGATTCCAAACGAGACATTTCCATCAATGAGATATTCCCTTTCTCCTGTTGCAGCTTCATTCCGGCAAGCAGTTCTTGCAGAGAGTTCACTTCTTTCTCGTAGATGGATATGGATTTCGAAAGAAAATAGACTTGCACAAACTTCTCATTCAACTCCTGACGGAGTGTTCTCATCACCTCTTCAAACTGATATTCCGCTATTTCCTTATTGATTTTTTCCAGCTTTATCTGCTTGTTTCGCTGTCCGGCAAGGCGAATGACCTGTTCAACCTCCACAACCGTTTCACCCTCCTTACCAAAATCAAAATACTTTCCATTCAAGCGGTTATAGACATTCTGTTCCAGCGAGATGACCGGATTCTCAAATAACCTGGCTTGCAGCACTTGTGCCTGTGCCATATCGATGTTATACCGTTCGGCTATCAGCGATAAGTTACGTTCCAGGAAACGTTGTTCCGCCTCTTTCAGCGTTAATGTTCCTGTGGTAGCCTGTTGCGCACATATTCCTCCTGTCAGCAGAAGAAAAAAAGAAATTAAAAATACTCTGTTCATTACTATATTTATCTTTATTACCTTATCGTAGTTGTCGCAGCAAAATTACAATTCTACAACCGGAGAAACGGGAAAAAACGATTATAAGCCTCTCATATCAGATTAGAATTTGATTAGAAAAGAGCCATAAAGGAAGAATTGTAAATACAACAGGAAAAATGGCCAGCCTTCTTTCATTCCAACTCCCCTATCTTTGCAGGAGAGAAAATAAAACGAATCATTAAAAAAATAGGATATATGAAAATAATAGATTTAACCAAAGATAGTTTTGTTGAGAAAGTAGCTGATTATCAATCTTATCCTGATAGTTGGAACTTTAAAGGGAATAAACCTTGCCTGGTCGATTTTCATGCACCCTGGTGTGTCTATTGCAAAGCATTATCGCCTATATTAGACCAATTGGCAAAAGAATACGAAGGTAAATTAGATATTTATAAAGTGGATGTCGATCAGGAACCGGAACTGGAAAGCGCATTTAAGATTCGTACCATTCCCAATCTGTTACTTTGTCCGTTGAACGGCAAACCGGCAATGAAATTAGGCACTATGAATAAAGCCCAATTGAAAGAATTAATAGAAACCAGTTTACTTTCAGAATAGAAAAACATCGAAAGTCCGGAAAGTTCCTTATGACGATAGACTGATAAACTACCAGGCTTTTGATATAATACAGAACATTTATTTTTATAATAAGAGGCTGAAAAGCCTTGATCTTATAAAATGCCCCTTACTAGAATAAACTGAACTCCTAAAATTTTGTATCCAACTTTTGGGATTCAGTTTAGTTCTTAGTAAAGGGCATTTTTCTTTTAGGAAGTCTCCGGACGGCCTCTTCCCTTTCAAAGGTTATTTCAATGGTTATTTATGCAACAGATTATCAGTTCCCGGAACGATCTTTCCCATTGACCATACGCAACGTACATTCAGTTCTTTGTCAAGAATCACAATATCAGCATCCTTACCCTTTGCCAACGCCCCTTTACGATCACTCACTCCAATTAAACGGGCAGGAGTTTCAGAAGCCATACGCACGGCATCTTCCAAAGGAATATTCGCTTTCTTTACCATAGTGCGAACCAACACATCCATCGTTGCCAAACTACCGGCCAACGCAGAATGATCCGCCATCTTGCATACACCATCCTCTATGATATAACGAGGATCAATCGGTTCATTCCCTTCATAAGCGGCATACGCCAAAGCATCGGTAACAAGGCAGGTATTCTCCACGCCTTTCAACTTATAAACCAGTTTCAGGATAGTGGCAGGCAAATGAATACCATCCGCAATCACTTCCACTGTCATTCCATCCGTCAGATACACACTTTCCACTGTACCCTCATATTTATATTCACGACGTTTATGGAAACCCGGCATCGCATTATAGAAATGAGCAGCATGAGAAAATCCTACTGCAAATGCAGCTTTAATTTCATCATATTCGGCTTCGGTATGTGTAACAGCAGTCATAATTCCTTTCGAACGGGTATACTTTGCAAAATCATGTGCACCGGACAGTTCGGGACTAATATCCCAACGTCTGATACAAGACGTATGCTCCAACAAAGGAATATATTCATTTTCATCCGGAGTTTTCAGAAAACCGTCATACTGCGTACCCGCCATCTTCGGATTCAGATATGGGCCTTCGATATGCAGACCAAGAATCGGAGAATCCTTCTCTTTCATCAAGTGCTCACATACATCGACTGCCTGGTAGATTCTTTCGAATGAAGTAGAGGACAAAGTAGGAAATATACCGGTAGCACCATGTTTCAGATGTGCATTGGTTGCGGTGCGGAAAGCCTCTTCCGTTGCTTCCGTATAATCATGCCCACCACCTCCATGTGCATGCATACTTACGAATCCGGGCACTATCGTCATCCCTCTGGCATCAATAACTGTTGCACCGATAACCGCTAAATCACTATTAGTTACCTCTAATATTTTTCCATCACAAATCAATACGGAACCATCTTTCAACCAGCCTTGCGGGGTAAGTATTCTTCCGTTTATTATTTGAGTCAACATAGTCTTTGTTCTTTATTAGATTTAAAACAGTTTGTTGGTGCCTTCCACCAGTTCTCCCATTGCCCATACGGCTCTCACGTTCAAGTCTCTGTCCAAAGCGATCATATCGGCATCCTTGCCACGTTCCAGCGTTCCTTTACGGTCGAGCACTCCCATAATCCGTGCAGGAGTTTCGGAAGCCATTCTTACGGCATCTTCCAAAGGAATTTCCGCCTTTTGCACCATGGTACGAATCAAACGATCCATCGTTGCAACACTCCCGGCCAAGGCTGAATGGTCTGCCAACTTACAGACTCCATCCTCAATAATCACACGCGGGTCAAAGGCAACCTGGCTATCACTGGCGGCACAAGCCAACGCATCCGTTATCAGGCAAGTGCGTTCCACTCCTTTTATCTTATAGACAAGACGCAAGATCGTCGGAGGTACATGAATACCATCAGCCACCACTTCCACTGTCATATCATCAATCAGATAAATACTTTCTACCGTACCTTCATACTTGTACTCTTTCCGTTTATGGAAACCGGGCATCGCGTTATAAAAATGAGTAGCATGCGTATATCCCGCCTCATAAGCCGTCTGTATATCCTCAAATTCTGCCTGGGTATGTCCTACCGAAGCCAGTACACCTTTTGCCGTGATATATTTACCGAATTGCATGGCTCCGGGAAGTTCCGGTGCGGCATCCCAACGTTTGATACAGCGTGTTTCTTCCAACAACGGAATATATTCTTCGGGATCGGGATCTTTGATATTTTCCGGAATCTGTCCGCCTGCCATGTCCATATTGAAATAATGTCCTTCCAGATGGAGTCCGAGTACAGGGCTATTGGGCTCCGCCATCATTTTTTCAGTAGTTGCCGCAGCTGCACGGATCATCGGAATGGTAGAAGAAGAAAGGGTAGGAAAAATACTGGTGGTACCATGCTGCATGTGAGCCTTGATTGCTGTCCGGAAAGCCTCTTCGGTGCCTTCCATAAAGTCTCTTCCACCGCCACCGTGAACATGGATTTCTACACCGCCGGGAACAATATACATTCCTTTGGCATCAATCAGTTTGGCTCCGATAATGGCAAGGTCACAATTGGTTACTTCCAGAATTTTGTTATCGCGAATAAGAACTGACCCATCCTTCAGCCAACCTTGAGGCGTCAGGATGCGTGCATTAATGATCTGTGTTAACATATCACAAATAGTTAAATTAATTAAAGGTCTGTGTGAATCAATGACGCTCTTTTTTGGGGGGAGTACATTGATTTTTTCGTTTGCAAAATTACGTTTTTCTATTCAATCTATCGATAAAATCGTCCGATAAACTTCTAATAAAGTCCAATATTAAACGATTATTCAACCATATATAAATCAGAATTCATCAATCATAAATAAAAAAAGGTTGCCAATCTTATCGACTGACAACCTTATGTCTATATGGAGCGGAAAACGAGACTCGAACTCGCGACCCTAACCTTGGCAAGGTTATGCTCTA
>ENA-OROZ01002689-OROZ01002689.1-human-gut-metagenome-genome-assembly--contig:-NODE-2689-length-12855-cov-6.040391_pt1 | contig 12855 bp, 5 predicted proteins | sample MGYA00242138_ERZ509066 | MGnify/ENA primary metagenome ERZ509066 (study PRJEB26280, sample SAMEA2338691) | human gut metagenome | biome: human gut; feature: human-associated habitat; material: faeces... | reverse complement strand
TTGTAAATGTTACGGCTGGGAATGCGGCCGAATCAAGTGCCGCCGCAACCGCAAAAATCACCACAAAAGGGAATGCTGATCTTATCGGCGGCCAACTCAACTTCTTGGCGAATCCGAATGCCACTACTAAGGCAGCCGCAGCTTCTGCTGATGGTAGCACTCAGGCTAAAACTTATGGTGCTCTGAGCTTGGAATCGACCGGTAACGTGACTCTTGGTCAGGCCGCCACTACCGACCGGGCGGCTTCGGTTCTTGCTGTGAAGGTAGACAAGGATATTTCCGCCACCATTAAGGGTGCCAATGTCAACGTCAAGAATGCCACGTTTGCTAATGAAGGTGTTCTGACACTGGAAGCCACGAATGTTGCCTTTGCTTCCGACTATACCAAGGGCGCTGGTAATGATGGGCAGCTTACGGTTAGCGGTGCATCCACATTCTCCGGTAACGTGAATGTTGACTCCGTAAAAGTTGGTGCAACACGCTCTGCGACCGATACCCAAGCCGGTACGGTTGAAGAAACAGTTCTTCTGAATGGTGCTGTGACAGTCAGCAGCACCGATGCTAAGAAGCCTGCTTCGTTTACAACGGGCCTTCTTAATGTAACGGCTAATTCCTTCACTGTTGGTGCCAATGCAACGGCTGATTTGGGCACGGTTACTGTTGGTGGCCCGGCTACGGGTCTCACCGTTGCTGCTTCCGGTGCTGCCACTGCCTCCAAGATGACGGTTTCTAACGGCACGCTGACTGTTGGCGGTGATCTCACTGTTAACAAGGCGGCTGATACGCCGGCTGTTGCAGCTGCAACGGATCCTGTATATGACCTGACCATTGGTACGGCAGGTAATACTGTCGGAGGCAAGCTGACGGCAGGTACGGTGCTGATTGGTGCGACGACCGCATCTGATCTTGCTGTTACAGGCACAATGCAGGCTGATGCTGTGACCCTGAAGGGCGATGAGGTTGCCAAGCTCGCTGTGAACGCTGCTGATTCGTCTGCAACGCTCGGAACGCTGACATTCGGCAAGAGCGGCACGGTTGAAGTAGGTGCTTCCGGTACGCTCGTTGTCACGGGTGATACCGTTTTTGCCAAGGACAGCACCGGCAACTTCTCTGTCAGCGGTACTGATGCGAAGGTTACCCTGCAGAATGTTTCTTTTGCCAAGGAAGCAACGGGCAAAGTCAATGTGCAGGATGGTTCCGTCACGATTGACGGCACACTGACTGCAAACTCCGGTTCTCTGACGATTAATGGTGCTACGGCTGCTGCGACGGTCAACGGCAAGGTTGTTGCTGCGGGCTTGACTAAGACCGGACTCGTTGAACTGACGCAGGGTACGCTGACATTGGGTAGCACTGCTGATATTGGGACCGAAACTGGTGCAGTGAAGCTGACAGCAGGCAAACTCGAAGCAGCCTCTGCCTTGTTACTTGCAAATCAGGATTCGACGGTTACTGATGAGGCTGCTAAGAAAAAACTGCTCAACAAGGCTTTGGGGCTGGCTTCAAAGAATACGAACTTGTCGATCACGGTGACGGATGAGAAGCTGTCCTCTGATCAGATTGTTGATCTGCAGACGCGTATCAATGACAAGGCCTCCGGTGCGGCCTTTGCTGTGACGGCCATTACCGATAGCACGGGTAAGGAATACACGGAACTGTTCCTGCGTGACGATAAGGCAACATCTCCGTCGTTCAACATTTCCACGCTGGCCGGTGATGTTCATCTGAAGAACATTGACGCCAAGGTCAATACAGATAAGTCGACGACGCTGGCTTCTGTCCTGAATGTTGGTGGTGCGGATGGTTTTGCGCATAATCTCGGTGTTCAGTCGTTGATTTTCGAAACAACGGCTCCGTCTACCGGTGCCACGAATGCCAATGTGACGGTTGATGGCAAGATGCTGACCCTCTACGGCTCTTTGACGGATACCGCCAAAGAACTGATCCAGGCCTATGAATTCACGAATACAACCACCAAGAAAGTTGTTCCGACAGCTGTTACGGTTAAAACCGGTGGTACGTTCGTGTTGGGTGATGACACTGCCGGTGCAGCACAGCGTTACGGTAACCTCAACGCCAAAGTGACCTTGACCAGTGGTTCGATGACTGTTAATAACGGTGTTTTCACTGTCAAGTCCCTGAAGACGACAGCACAGGGTTCCGCCACTGTGGCAGAAAATGCCAATCTGACGCTGAAGTCCCTGGCTGGTGAAGGTGGTGCTGTGACCGTTGACGGTAACGGTGTATTGACGGTTGAAAGTCTTGCCACCGGCGCTCAGGCTGGTGTCACGCTTACCGGCTCTCATGTTGACGACAAGCACACCAAGGCTAAGGTTGCCAAGTACTTCCGCCTGGCTGAAGCTACGAGCAAGACTGATGCCGCGACAACACTCGGCACGGTGACTCGCACCAATGCCACGCAGCTGGTTGTGGGTACGACTGATGACTCTGTCCTGACGAAGTTCATGGCAGACAACCAGTACACCTACGACTACGTTGATTACACCGCTGATCCTTTCAGCGATATTAAACATGTCGACTCGGCGACTCTGATTGCCACGAACGTGAATGCAGACCATACGGAAATGACCGGGCTGACAGTCTTTGACATGGGTTCCATCGTTGTTGAAAAGGATCAGCTTGGCAACAACAAGGCAATTGTCCGCGGCGGTACTGTCTCCGGCGAAATCGGCCTCGCGAATGTTTCCGGCAAGTCTCTGACGTGGGACGCCAAGACCGGTATCGGTTCTCTGGCTCTGTTTACGGGAACTCACGGGGAGAACAGCCTGACTGTCGGCGACGCTATGCTCGATGGTAAGGTTGTTAACGGCACGGCTCAGGTGAAGGTCCAGAACGCCGAAGAAGTCATGCCCGGCTTCTTCCTCAACAAGGACATGCAGCGCATCTACGATGAGCATCTCTTTGATGCCGCTTCCTCGGACGCTCAGATCGCCATGCTCACCCAGTTCTCGCAGGCCGTTAACGGCATGACGAGCATGGGTGAATTCAAGGCGGCTTCTCAGGCTCTGGAAGAAGGTTCGAACTCCGCGGTGCTGGGCGGTGCGTATAACGCAGCGCTTGACGCCGGCGAACAGTTCAATAAGGCCCTGGACCGCCGCATGACGGTTGCCAATGGTCTTAACCGTGCCGAAGGCTTCACCCTCTGGGCTGATGTCATCGGTACGTCGAACCAGGCCAAGAAGCTCTACGGCAACTCCGGCTACGACCTCGACCTCTACGGTGGTGTTCTGGGCGGCGACTACACGTTTGCTCAGTATGACGCCACGCTCGGTGCGGCTCTTACGGTCGGTACCGGTTCCGGCGGCTCCAAGGGCACGGCTACCTCGATCGACAACGATGTTGACTTCGTGGGCTTCTCTGTCTACGGCAACAAGCGCTGCCCGATCGTGAACTCCAAGTTCGATCTCGGCTACATGCAGACCAAGAGCGACATCTCCGCCGCCAACAGCATGGGCAACTGGAGCAGTGACGTCAAGGCCAAGGCCTTCACGTTCGGCTTCGGTGTGGAACTGCCGACCACGGTGGGTATCGTCAACGTGACGCCGCACGCCGGCATCCGTTACACGCGTCTTGATGTGGAAGGCCGTGACGGTCTCTTCGGTACGGACGACGATAAGTTGAACGTCTTCCAGGCTCCCTTGGGTGTGACCTTCTCGGGTGCCTTCGAGACGAGCGGCTGGAACCTCGCCCCGACGTTCGACCTCTCTGTGGTCCCCGCCTTCGGCGACAAGGATGCTACGACGAAGTACAACGGTCTGACGACCGAAGTCATCACCCGCGTTGTTGACAGCTCGCCTGTGCAGGCAACCCTGGGCCTTTCTGCTCAGAAGGACGCCTTCACGTTCGGCATCAACTACACGCTCGGTGCCGGCAGCGACGAACGTCAGAACCACTCGTTCAACGCCAACGTCCGCTACACGTTCTAACCGAGAGGTTTGAACGTCAGACCTTCCGGCCGGTTTCTGCGGGAACGAGATTCGGCCGGAAGCACCGGTTAGGAGAGGGGAGAAATTCTGACTCACCACGAGGCGGATTCGTCTCCCGTCTCCCGACGGTGCATGAGCAATACAAAGCGGTTTCCTTTACGGAAATCCCCGGTTTTGCTTGAGCCGGTTGATTCGGTCTCCGAGACTTAGAGACCGGATATCAAAACTCCATGTCAGGCAAGTTTCAAACCCCGTTTCCCGGATCGGAAGCGGGGTCTTTTTTAACCGATTTCTTTCTCCGGCATACGGCCATGAGGACAAAAGAAGAAGCAGAGCACAGAAAAGCCACGGAACGAAAACCGGGGTGCGCGAGTGAAGAAAAGCGCCGCTGGGCGGTGGATCTTTTTGAGCACGGTTACGGTTACACGAAGGCCGCCGCAATTCTGGAACTGGCGCCTTACACGGTCCGCGACTGGGCGAGAGCCTGGCGCGCAGGGCGTTTTACGGTGGAGATTCCCGCCAACCAGAAGCAGCACCCGAAATACATCCGCCTGCGTGTGCTCACGTTGCGCGCGAAGGGGCTCTCCTGGCGCAAGATTGAGGAAAAGACGGGCGTCAATATGTCCACCTGCCGTAAGTGGGTGGCTAAGCACAGTAACGACACAGAAGAGAAGAAGGAATCCTGACGTCCCAGGGGTTGAAAACTTTCTGTGGTCCGTTTGTGCTGTTTCTTTCTCTTCATCGGTTTTTCTCTTCCTGCCGCAGGTCTTTCGGGCCGCCGGCTCTTGTTGTCACACCAATTTGTCGGGAAAGACACTCCCGCCGCTAGTGGCGCCGGTCCCGGTCGTGCTGACGAAAGTGCTGTGCCGTTAACAGAGGCGACTGTGCCGCTGTCACTGATGAATCGTTTCGTTGTAAGCGTGCGTTGTGCCGTCTTGGGCGTTAAGTGTTTCTCTCTGAAAGATGGCTGTGCCGGTCAGCGTGTGCAGCGAGCCGGAGAGCGGAGGGCACCGTGCCGGTTTCATGATTGCGCACAGATCGGCGTTGAAACCGCTTTTTTCGGAATTTTTTCGGGTGAGTGGTACATGTCACAGAGAAGATCTGTTACCCCGTGTTCTGAGCACCCGTAAAAATTCTTTTTTCCGATAATCTGAGGTGAAAATCATCCGAATTGTTGCTGAAAAACAACAGAAACCAAAAATTTCGCTCAAAACTGCTGAAAAATATAAGGGAATACCCCCCCCCCAGTAGACAAGCGCAGAAATTCATATTCTGCGGGTGTACCGCCTCGATAGGCGGGGGTGCGCGGGGCACACAAAGCTCCGTGCAGAAAAACGAAAATTTTCGGAGTTTTGTTAAATGAACAAGTCTTTTAAGGTCGTCTTCTCCAAGGCGCGTTCTGCGCTGATGGTCGTCAATGAAGCGACTTCTTCCATTCAGGCCAAGGGTACGAAGACGGTGATCGCCGTTGCGGCAGCGATGGTTGCCGGCGGTGCGATGGCTGGAAACGGTGTCACGATCTCTCCCAATATGGATATGGTGACCCCTTCGGGTACGGATAAAGCAACGCATGCTGCTGTTGTTGCCCGCCCGTCTGTTGAGCAATCAATTTTCTATAACGGGCTTTCTTTCGGTACTGCCGCAAAAGTGGAAGGCGTTAAGCTGTCCTACGATTATCAGGCACCTAAGAAAGACAATGATGGCCATGAGGTAGCTCAGCCTAATGTTTTGAGTTTGGTTGGTGGAGCCCTTTCCGGCTTTGATGTCGCTGTTGCAACAACTAATGGTGATGCAGGTTTTCAAGTCGGCTTGGGCGGCTCAGTTTTTGAAGCAATTGCAGCTCCGAACAGCAGCACCGGTGCAACAAATAACCTTAATGTGCTTGTTGACGGCGTGACCTTTGCTGACAACCACGCTACCGCCCGCGGTGGTGTTGGTTTTATTTCCGGTGTGGCAGATTTCAAGATTCAGAACTCCATTCATACCGGCAATAAGGTTGATGCTGACGGTGGTGTCTACCAGATCGGTAACCAGTCGACTGGCACCATCACTGGCAGCACCTTCTCCGGCAACAGCGCCGAAAAGAGGGGTGGTACCCTTCGTGTAAGTAACTCCACGGTTACCATTGACAAGTCTGTTTTCGACGGTAATACGGCGAAGGTTGCCGGCGGTGCTATCAAGACTGACAATACGTCTGGTCTGACGATTACCAACAGCTCCTTCACGAACAACGTGGTTGGGGACGGCAAGGCCGGTCACGGTGGTGCTGTTTTTGTGAGCGGTACAAGCAAGGTTAACGTTACTTCTTCCGAATTTACCGGCAACAAAGCGGGCCACGGCGGCGCTTTCTACATTCAAGGTCAGACGGCAACCTTCACCGATACCGTCTTCACGAATAATGAAGCGTATGAATACGGTGGTGCACTGCGTGTGAACACCGGTAACGTCACGTTTAAAGTGACGAAGGGTGACGTTGCCTACACCGGCAACAAGGCCGGCACTGCAACTGATTCTGTTGCGGGTCAGCGTTACAACGGCAAGACGGGCGGTTTCCTCTATCTGCAGTCTGCTGCGGGTGCATCCGGTACGGCTACGTTTGATGTGGACGACGGCGCAACGCTCACGATCGGTAAGGACGCAACGGCTGACAGCATTGCTTCTTACTCCAAGACGGATACCGTTTCCACGATTACCAAGACCGGTGCCGGTGACTTGGTTGTCAACGGTGATATGAGCGCCTTTGTGGGCAATCTCACGGTTTCCTCCGGCTCGATGACGATTGCCGGCGGTATCGGTGAGTATGACTTGGCTGTTCAGGAAGCGGTGAATGCCGCTAAAGATAGTGGGACGGTATCTGCGACCAGGGTCGGCACAAATGTTACCGTTGCCGCTCCTGCCACTTTGACTGTCGGTAATCTGAACGTTACCAATGCACTGAGTGTTACTGCCAACGGCGACTTTACGGCCGGCAACATTACCGTTACCAAGGGTACTTATAAGGATCTTAAGGTTCTTACCGGTGAAATGGCTGTGGCTGACCACGGCACAACTGGTGCCGCAACCATTACTGTTGCCGATAAGAAGACTGCAAAGGTCGGTGACATCACGGTTGATGCCGGTACGTTCACAAAGTCTGGTTCTGGTTCTCTGACGGCTGGTAACGCGACCGTCAATGCTACCAACGGTTTGACAGTTTCCGAAGGTACGCTCACCGTTAAGAATTTCACAACGGGTGCAAGTGGTTCTGCCACAGTTGGTAACACGGGCACGCTCGAAGTCACGGGCACGATTACCGGCGAAAAACAGAGCCTTGACGTGTCCGGCTCATTGGCGACGGCTCTTAATAACGTTGTCGATTATGCAAATGGTACGGCAAAGACTAAGACCAACGCTGTTGTGAAGTTCTCCAGCGGTGCCTTCGTTGTCACTGATGAAGGCATGCAGTACACCAAGGCCCAGTGGGTCAGCATCCAGTCGGCCGCCGGTTCTACAAAACTCAAGATTGCTAACGGTACGCTCGTTGCAGCAGATGCAAAGACGCCTCTGACGCTGGCCGATGTGAGTGCTGTTCAGGGGTATGCCGGTGCTGCGGATATCGTTGAAACAGCAACGGAAGGCACTTACACGAATGGTGAGCTCACAACACCGACGACCATCGGCAAGCTGACGGTTAACGCCAAGGATGCCAATACCAAGCTCACCAGCGTGACGCTTAATGGTAAGGATGTGAATAAGTTCACACTTCGCGGTAACGCCAAGGGTGAAGTCCTTGCAGTTCCGTCGGACGTCAAGACTATCGATATCAGCTATGTCCGCTTTGGCGAAAAGGCTGCTGACCATGGTGTTGTGACGAACGCTCTGAAGGTCACGAAGGATGCTGGTGTTGATGCCGGTTCCTTTGACTTCAAGGGAGACGTCGAACTTAATGGTGCCTTTAGCGTTGCAAAGGATGCGACTGCTCGTTTCCTCGGTGATGTGAAGGACGGTACAACCACCGGCCGCGCCCCTCTGACCATGGGTATCAACAACGAAGGTACCACTGTTGTCGGTACTGTTCCCGCAGCCGATGCAACAGACAAGACGCTGCGGGTGAATGCCTCTACTCAGACGCTCAACGGCGGTCTGACGGTTTACGGAGCCAAGCACGAGGTGGCTGCCCTCCAGTACAAGGCAGCTGCCGCTAACAACAACGTGATTTACGTCGGCGAACAGACGACTCTGAATAAGAGCCAGCAGTTCGGTACTACGGCTACTAGCGGCAAGAACGTTGTTGCCATCGACCTTGCTTCTGTGGCTGCCAACGGTTACACCGCTAAGAGCGGCGCTATTCTGAAGACTGCAGATGCAAAAGTTACTGGTGCTGCTGACCAGTCTACGTACTCTGTTGATCTTCTGAACCTCAACAGCAAGGTTCTCACGATTGCTGAAACCGGTGCAACTCTCAATCTCGGCAAGGCTTTTGTTGCAGGTACTGCAGTTAAGCTCGGCAATGCCTTCTACAACGACGGCACAGTTGCAGCTGACGGCACTTTCGCTGTTGTGACGGATGAAGAAGCTGTTCTCGAAGTTGAAACCTCTGGTCTGCACACCGCTGGTGCTGTTGTCCAGGCTGTTCGTTCTTACGAAAAGCCGACCAACGGTATCGCTGCCATTGTGTACAACAACTGGAAAGCTTGGGATCAGGAATACAACCAGGCCTACTTTGATCAGGCCAAGGCGGCCGGTCTGCTGAAGGATACGGCTACCGTTGATAACTTCGATAACTTCGATAACAATGTGTATGACCAGATTGTCGACGGTAAGCTGGCTCAGTTCCTGGCTCTCGGCGAAGCCCTTGATAAGGCTCAGTCCTCGGCCATCATCAACGCTGAACACGCAGCCACCAACATGGCGGTCCTGGGCGGCGCCTTCACGACGACCCTTGATGTGAATGACCAGGTGACGGCAGTTCTCAACCGCCGTATGAGCCTCGCAAACCTCAACGTTTCCCGTAACGAAGCCGGTGTGACCCCCTGGGTTGACGTCTTCGGCACGATGAACGAAGGTAAGCGCCTCTTCGGTAACGGCATGGGCTACGAAGCCGACATCTACGGTGCGGTCCTCGGCTTTGACTACACCGCCACCTGCGGCGGCGTCCTCGGCCTTGCGATCAACGTCGGTACGTCTGATGGTAACTCCACCGGCAACGGACAGAAGGTTGACAACGACCAGGACTTCTACGGTGTGTCTGCCTACGCTTCCCGTCAGTTCGGCAGCTTCAACACGAAGCTCGACCTGGGTTACCTCGTCACGAAGAACGATCTGAAGACCGCTTCCTCCTACTTCGGCGCCACGAGCGAGAAGTTGGATGCCAAGGTATTCACGGTTGGTCTCGGCGCTGAGTTCCTGGCGTCCGCCGGTGCCGTCAACGTTGTGCCGCACGCCGGCATCCGTCTGACGACGATCGACATGGACGAAAGCAACTTCGGTGCTGACTACGACAAGATGACGGTCTATCAGCTGCCGTTGGGCGTCACGTTCTCCGGCTCGTTTGACGCGGCCGGCTGGCAGGTTGCTCCGCAGTTTGACCTCTCTGTTGTTCCGACCTTCGGTGACAAGGACGCTGTCGCGACCTACGCCGGCAATGTCAAGGACACGACCCGTGTTGTTGACACCAACCCGGTTCAGGCCACGCTCGGCGTGTCTGCTCAGAACGGTGCGTGGACCTTCGGTCTTAACTACGGTCTCACGGCCGGCGGCGACGACCGCATGAATAACTCGCTCAATGCGAACGTCCGCTACACGTTCTAACCGCAAGGTTTGAACGGCAGGACTTCCGGCCGGTTTCTGAGGGAAACAGAGTCGGCCGGAAGAGCACCGAAGGGGAGAGGGGAAAAAGGAATAACCATCCCGGTGAGATCCTCAATTCCCTTTTCCAGCTGGTGCGATAAGCAGTACGAAGTGGTTTCCTTAACGGAAATCCCCGGTTTTGCTTGAGCCGGTTGATCCGGACTCCGAGACTTAGAGTCCGGGCGTCAAAACTCCATGTCAGGCAAATTTCAAACCCCGTTTCCCGTCGGAAGCGGGGTCTTTTTCCTTTTGCGTTCGGAAGAAAAAAGGCAATGACAACGCAGACAGTTTCTCAACCTGCCCGTCCGGTGAGAATCCGGCCGGACTTTGCGCCGGACATGAAACGCCGTCACGCGGCGGAATTGTTTGCGCACGGCCTGGGTTACCAGAAAACCGCTGAGATTCTGGGTTTGTCGCCTTATACCGTCCGGGACTGGGCGAGAGCCTATAAGGCCGGGCGATTCGGCACGGTTCTTGCCGCCAATCAGATGCGCTACAGCGAGGAAGAGCGCGAAAAGGTGCTCGCATTGAGGGCGCAGGGTCTATCCTGGCGTGCTATTGCTGAGCAGACCGGTGTGAAAATGGCTACCTGCCGCAAGTGGGTGATGGCCGCTCAGAACCCCAAGACCGAATAGTCGAGGATGTAATGTTTTTTGTGTCCAGGCGACAATAGCGCTCCCGTAGGGCGCGAAAGGAATCACCGTGGCACACCGTACACCCAAAATAAACGACACCGTAAAATTTACCGACCAGCAGCAGGCCATTCTGAACGATGCCGTAGAGCAACTGATGGAAGCCGGCGGCTTAACGGCCTTAACGCAGGCTCATTTCAACGAAGCGATGAAGATCGTAGCCCAACGCTTCATCAACGCCGCCCTGCAAGGGGAACTGAAGCACCATTTGACACAGGAAGACGAAAATCTCAATTGGCCGCGCTGGACACCGCAACGTGCACCGTCGGGGCGGTTGCTCCTGCTGTCTGCTTTTCAACAACGCGGGAGAGCAGTTGCTTGGCCTCTTCTGACAGAAACGCCGAAGCTCTCGCTTCAAAGGTCGTAAGAAGCGGGAGAAGGGCCGCTTGCGCCCTCGCGGCCGGCTCTTCAAAACCGTCCTGTGCTCCTTTTTTGACGAGATGCGCAAGTTCAATCAGTTCCTTGTCAAACCGGCGGCAGTCCTCAACGGCCGCAAAAAACCGGTGCATGGTTAAAGCACGCACCGGTTCATGACGCGTAAAAGAAGCCCGGAAAGGGCTTCAAGACCCGGTTATTCCGGAAGTGCCTGGGTTGTGAGATCAAGCGCTTCAGCGGGCGCGTCTTCAGCGGGCGTTTCACTTTCGGGGGCGGTTCCGTTCGTCACGTCCCCCGTTTCAGGAACGAGAGCCGGTGCGTCACCGGGTTTTCTCACCGGTGCGGACTCGGCCTGGCGCTTTAACCTTGAGCCGTGGGTGACGACCTGGAAGGCGATGAGTTCGTCGGCAGGCATCACGTTAATGGCGCCCCCCGTGATCATTGCGGTCTGTCCCCGGCGGTGCACAACTGGGGAATGCTCGAGGTCATAGGTGAGCCTCCCCGTGAGCCCGTCAATCGTTTCGCGGATGCTGCCCTTGGCCATCGTAAGAGCGACAGTCAGGGCATCGGACCCCAAGGCAAAGAGCCGGCGCTCGAGCATCGTTTTGGGCGCCACGGTCTTATATCTTTCTTCAAAGGCCGCGGGGTCAAAGGTAAGGACAAAGGGACTGTCCACAAGTCCCACCTGACGGAGGTCATAGGTGAGGGCCTTGGCGTCTGCGTCATGCGCGGCGTCGCCGGGGTTCACCGCGGACGTCGCCCAAAGGCGCGAGCGCATCGGAAGGCGCGAGCGCACCAAAGAGGCCGTAGGCGACTCAAGCGCTAAGAAAATCGCGTGGTACGGGGGTTCAGCCAAGGCGGCGCGCGCACGCAACGCGGCTTCTTCGCGCCTGAGCCTGATCTGCTGCTGGCGCCACCCCAGGGGGTCGGCTTCCTGGTCAATCAATTCCTCTTCGGGCATTGTCTCATCGCGTTCAATCACGAGCTGGAAGAACTGGTTGACTCTCCGGTAGGCATCAAGGTCCACGGTGAGACGGTCCGGCGCAAAGCCCGCAAGCGTCAAAGACTTTTCAAAAGCCTGCGAGATGCGCTTTTCCAGGGGGCTGTTGCCGTCAATAAGTAACACTTTGGGGCGCTTACCCGATTCGGTCAGGCGCGGCAGGGCCTTTAAGCCCAGTTCGGTGACATACAGGGCATCTTCTTCCATCGAGAGCCCCAGCATTAAAAACTGGTGCGGAAAGACCTTGGGCTCGTAGCGCACCGACGGGGGCGGGAGGTCTTCGGCGGCGGTAAAGCCGGGGACCGAGATCTTCGCGGCAATGCTGCCGGTACCAAGGAGATCCACTTCCTGAGAGGGTTCTTCGGCCGCAGTGCTTCCCACCACTTCTGTGGTGTCGGCGACATTGAGTTCCCGCTGCGCTTCGTCGGCTAAAAGCGCCGCTTCACGCGCGAGCTGCTGCTCCTTAAGTTCTTCCGGCGTCAAGGGCACTTCCTTATCGATTTCGATCTGGTTCAGTGTCACGATCGGAAGCGGCAGGTAATTGAGTTTGGCCAAAGTTTCCACCGCCGTGCGGTCAATGGGGCCGATCGCGGCAACCGCGCCGGCTTCAGCCGCCTTTTGCGCCTGCTTTACGATGTTTCCTGAGGCGTCCGGGTGCACCAGAAGAATTTCAGCCGGCTTTTCCGCCGCATAATTCGATGCGACAATACCGTTTAAGGCGGACTGTGTGACGCCCGAGAAGACTGAGTCTTTCGAGGGCAGCAGCACCGCGATTTTGACGGGGGGCTCGACGGGGGCGGTATTTGCATCCGTGTTCGGTGCGTCACCGGCTGTGGCGCCTTCGGACACCGGGGGCGTTGCGGCGGTTGCGTGAGCGGCGGGGGCAGACTCAGACGTCACGGGCGCCAGCGGTGCGGAGGGCAGCGCAGGGGCGGTCTCTGAGGTAGCGGTCGCCGCCTGAGGCGTCATTGCAGGTGCGGCAGCCGGGACCGGCGTCTGAGCCGAGGCCGTG
>ENA-OROZ01002677-OROZ01002677.1-human-gut-metagenome-genome-assembly--contig:-NODE-2677-length-12900-cov-2.576022_pt1 | contig 12900 bp, 5 predicted proteins | sample MGYA00242138_ERZ509066 | MGnify/ENA primary metagenome ERZ509066 (study PRJEB26280, sample SAMEA2338691) | human gut metagenome | biome: human gut; feature: human-associated habitat; material: faeces... | reverse complement strand
GAAAAGAACAATCAGCAGAAATCGGGCGGTGATAAGAAACTTATCACCGCCCGAAAAACTGTCAAAAAATTTATCACCGCGCCGGATTTGATAAAACCGCGTTCCGGGGAACGGGAAAAAGGAGAGCGGCGGTCCGACGGACCGCCGCTCGAAACGATGGGGTGGACTTATTTGAGACCCGTCCAGGTCTCGCCGGTGCTGCCGGTCCTGTAGTCGTGACCGTTGGCGGCCTCCATGACGTCGAGATAGCAGGCGTCGCCCGTCTTAACGTCGGTGAAGGACTTGAGCCCGTCGGCGCCCTTGGCCAGGAACGCCGCGTCCGCGCTGCGGCCGAGCATCTTGTTGACGATGCTTACGACCTCGGCACGGCTGATCGCGCCGTTGGGGTTGTAGGCGACCTCGCTGTCAGCCAGCCAGCCCTTGGCGACGACCGACGCGATGTACTTGTAGCCCCAGAAGGTCTCGGGAACGTCGGTGAACTTCACCGTGCCCTTCTCCAGCGCGAAGAAGCGGGACGCCATCGCGCAGAACTCCGCGCGGGTGACGGAGGCGTTCGGCTGGAACGTGCCGTTGGGATAGCCGGTGAGCACGCCCTTGGAGGCGAGCGTCTTCACAGCGGTCTCATACCAACTGCCGGATCTCACGTCGGAGAAGCTGACGCTCTTCGTCATGCTCGTGTCGAGCAGCAAACGGTAGAAGATGGTCGCGGCCTCCGCGCGGGTCAGGCTGCCGCCGGGCTGGAAGGTCCCGTCGGGATAGCCCTGAATATAGGCGAAGTGGTCCGTCGTATTCAGGCGGAGGTCGATCACCGCGCCGCTGACGTTCACGTCGCAGGCGGGCATCTTGAAGGTGTAGGTCGTGTCGTTGACCTTGGTCAGCTCGACGGTCTTGCCGTCCTTGCCGATGACCTGAATGTCGTCCACGCTGACGCCTTCGGTGACCTTGATGGTCACGGTCGTGCCGGCGGCAGCACTGGTGCGATCGGGCTTGATCTGGTCCTTCTGCGCGTCATCCACGACAACGCGGTAGGTGGGAGCGCTGGGAGTGACGGGGGCGGTGGGATTGCCGAACTCGGGATAATTCTGCGAGCCGCCGCCCTCGGCATCGGCAGCGTATGCAACGCTGCCGATGCCTGCGAACAGGCACAGAGTCAGAACAAGCGATAAAAGAATGCTCAACTTATGTTTCATGTGGTACTCTCCTTTTCGTTGTTGACCTGCTTAGGGGTTGGTCTTCAGCTCGACGCCGTACTCATACATCTGGATGAAGTAGGTCTCGCCGCTGTTGAGCAGGGGGAGCTGCGGGTAGGTCGCGGTGAAGACGCCGCAGCGATCGCCCTTGTCGTCGGATGCCGTCCGATTCTGATAGGTCAGCGTGCCGGAGGCATAGGCCGTCGTCTTGTCGATGGTGTTGCCGGTCTTCTTGAAGATCTTGTAGCTCAGACCCTTGGCATCATTCAGCGGGGTTATCGCGCCATCTTTGTTGTGGACCTTGATGAGGACCGTGAAGCCGGTGAAGGTCTTCGTGGTGTAGGTGGCTTCGATTTGGATCTTCTTCAGGACGATGCCGAACTGGAACTGATCGCCCTCAAGCTTATAGTTCGTGTCGCCAACCGTTGCAATGACCGTTGCGGATCCATCCAGCAAATTCAGCGCATCATTGCTTTCCGGGTCAACAGGCAAACCGTTGATCGTGAAGCTCAGGTCGAGGTCCTCGATCGTGTGGCCCTTGGCAAGGCCGCGGCCAACGCTGTTTTCCTCTGCCTTGAGGACGTTGACCAGCGCGGTGTAGAGCTGCTTCTGCGAAAGCTTCCAGTAGAGCTGAACGTCGTCGACAGCCTTTTCCAGCTTGATCGGGCGCTGCGCGATGTTCGCGGAGCCCTCGATCAGGTTATCGCTGGTGGCAGCCGCACCGATGAAGCCCACCGTGCCGGTCGGGGCAGTCATCGTACTCTTCTCGTTCTTCACGTCATTGTTGTCCAGCCTGTAGTTCTTAGCCTTGGCATTGGTGACGCTGCTGAAGACGAGCTCATAGTTGTCATCTGCTGCCTTTTCCGTCGCGGTTCTGTCTGCCGCCAGTGCGGTGCTGCTGGTGTTGCCTTCCTCACGGTTGGCGGCCTTGTAGGTCTTGGCATTGCCGACACAGTCGTCCTTATCCTGCTTGATGAAGATGCCCGTCGTGTCCGCCAGGTCAAAGTCGGCCAGGTTGTCCGCATAGGTCTCGCTGTCGCGGGTCGTGCTCTTGACTGCATCAAGGATCCAGTCAAGGTCGTTGGCCTGCTCGCCGTAGACCGTGGCGTCATTCAGCTCATTCTTGGCCTTTGTGGTGGTGGAATAGAGCTTCATGCCGTCGTAGGTCGTGACCGCGGAATCCTCTGCCGTCTCGTCGGTGGTGTACTTGACGTTGTAGTTCATGTTCTCCGTGCCGGCCACGAGGATCTCATAGCCGTCATGGACGTCGAGACGGTTGTACGCGTCGGTCTGAGAAGCAACGTTCACGCCAGTCACCGGATCAACCGAGCCAGCCTTGCCGGTCACTGTGCACTTCGTTGCGTCGAAGGCTTCGAGCGTGCCGTATACCGTGGACTGCGCAACCGGCGCGACCGTGGCGTCCTTGTCGTTGATGGTGAACTGGCCGCCGTAGACAAGGGACTGATACTTCTCGGAGCCGGTTGCAATGCGGCTGGTCGTGATCTGTGTACCAATATCAGTGCGCGTATTGTTCGCCGGTGTAGTTGTTGCGGCATTCACCGTGGCATACAGTTCATCATAAGCTTTGACTTCGCCGCTGTAAGTCTGCGCGCTGCCGCTGTAGACCTTATCCTGGTCTGTCACATGGACCTTGACTTCCTTCTTCAGCGCCGTGACGGTGATCTCCGTCGTGATTGCCTGCCGCGCGGTGCCGCGGGTCAGCTTGACGGTGAAGGTGACGACGCCGTTCACATGGAGAATATTGTTCTCGTCGATCGAAACGCTGCCATTTGTCAGAGTCGAATTGGTGATCTCCCACTTCAGGAAGCTGGACGTATTTCTGCGTGCCAGATAGTTGCCGTAGGCCGAGAGCTGGATCTCGTCGCCGTAGTAGACGGTGACGTCCGCGCTCTTGCCGTTCTGCGGCAGGCCGAGGATGGAGAGCGTCGGCTGCGGGTCCATCTCATTCTTCGTGAATTCGCCGTCGACCGGCGTCAGCTCATAGTTCTTCGAGAGTGCATCGACCGGACGGATGATGATCTTGCCGACCTGATCGAGCGCATCGTTGGAATAGTTGGACTGGTTGTTGCTCGTCGGGTTGAAGAGCAGCTCCGGCGCGATCTGCACGTCACGCAGAGATGTATCCGGTGTGCTGTCGTTCACATCACCCGCAAGGCCTTCGTAGCTCGCGTAGAAGCCCGGCATGGAGCCATACTGCCATGTGCCGACGTGCTTGGCCTCGATGGTCAGGGCCTTCTTTGCGATGGTGAAGCTCTTGGAGATCTCGTGCGCGGTGTAGTTCGCGGTCTCGTTCACGTGCAGCGTGACGGTGTACGTACCGGCATCGACCGGCGCCTGCTCGTCAACATTGCCTTCCTTCTGGACGTTGTAGCCGATGGCCACGTCGCCTGCGTAGGTGAGATAATGTTCCGGATTCTCCGTTGCCTTTGTCAAATCCGGTGTTGCACCGGTGTACGGCATGGAGTTGTAGGTTGCCTCTGCCGCAGTGATGCCGATGCTCGGATGCGCCTTGGTGATGGTGTAGATGCCATAGGCGACGTCGCCCGAAATGGCGTCGGTTGCCTTCACCAGATAGCGGCCCGCATTTGCCGGGACATCCGTGCTCCAGTCTGTACCATTCTGGTACTTGACTTCCACGGTATTGCCCTGGGAGCTTGTCGCGGTGACGCCCACGTTGCCCATCGGGTTATACATGGTGGCTGTGTTCGTCAAATCAATCAGGGTGCTGGGCTTCGGCTCTGCCGCCGGGGTGTACGTGTTCGCATCGTTGACGACCTCGAACTTCATCGTGACGCCGCTCTTATAGTTCGCCTGATTCGGGCGGGCGACCACGGTGTAGAGGCCGAGCTTGGAAATGTCGGTGGTCTTCTCGATCTTCGTGTCGCTGTGATAGTAGAACGTCAGCGTGTAATCCTCGGTGCCTGTGCCGAGCGTGATCTCGCGGCCGGACTGGTCGATCATCTTGATGACCTTGTCTGCCGGGAAGGTCTCGCCCTGCTTCAGCTCCAGCGTACCATGCTCGCCGTAGACCTGGCTGCGGCTGACATAGATGTCCTCGGTGTAGGCCGTTCCATTCCAGGCGTAGTTCGCCGCGTCGTCGCCGCGCAGATCGATCGTGGAGATGGTGAAGTTGTTGTCACCGGCATTCGCGCTGCTGAGCTTCGCCTCGGTCGCCACAGCGTAGATGCTGTCGCCGTTGATGATACCGGTGTTCTCACCGGACTTCAGCCAGCCGGTGGTGCCCTGCTCGGTCTCGGCGTCGTTCAGCATGACCTCAACGATGTTGACATCGGTGGTGCCGTCGTAGACCTTGGCCTGCGCGATGGCGTCCGCAATGGAGACGCTGCGCTTTTCAATGGTGAAGGTCGTCTCAATGCTCTGCTCCGTCCAGTAGGCGGAAGCGGGGAGCGTCACAATGGCCTTGTAGGTACCGGCCTGAGACGGCTCGACCAGTGCGCCGGTTTCAAGACCTTCGACATTCTGCACGTAGTACTTCACTGTCCAGGACTTGTTCGCGGCCTCATTGATGCCCGTGCCATTGAAGCCGAAGCCATTGAGCGCGACCGTCAGGCCCTGCGTGCGGCCGTTGTAGGTCACGGTGGTGTTGGACGGGGCGATGGTATAGCTGCTCTCGCGGACGATCAGGCTGCGGGTGACAGTTTCGTCTGCGTAGCCGGTGTTGGACTTCGAGCTGACCGTCACCTTGTAGAAGCCCGGGGCAACGCCGACGGTATTCCACGGGAAGACGTTCCAGCCGTTGACCGTGCTGCCGGTCAGCGTCGTGCTATAGGTTTCATTATTACCCTTCGCCGTGTCGTTTTCGATCTTGACGGTAACGTCGGCGATCGGAGTGGCCTGCGTCGCGCCGGAGAGGAAGACGTTGACGTTGACGGTCTCGCCCTCGGTGATGCCCTCCTTGTTCGTGCCGCGGCCGTTGGTGTCGATCAGCACGTCAATGGTGGTCTGGCCATCCGCCGCGCAGAGCACGTTGGAATAGTACTGCTTATGGCCGTTCAGCAATGCATTGGCGTCCTGCTCAATCTCCGTGAAGGAGCCCTTGGTGATCGGCTCGTTCGCCACGGTGATGACCGCACGATACGCTGCATCCTGCTCAACCGTCGTCAGCGTGTAGGTTGTGCCGGTCGCGCCGTCGATGTTGACCCATGCGTCGGCGCTGCTATAGTCGCCGCCGTTGTTGTGAGCGCTCGCGTCGCTCAGGATCTGCCACTGCACGGTGTAATCTGTACCGGCCAGCAGCTTGGAATAGGCTTTCTTCGCGTCGAGCGTGTAAACCTCGTCCAGCTTCAGCGTAACCAGGCCTTCATGCGCGGCCAGGCCATCTGCGCTGATGTGGATGCCGGTATCGCTAAGAGTCGTCACCGCCTTGTTCGCGTCGGCGCAGCCCTTCACCACGGAGGAGCGGACCGTGACTTCGACATCGTTCGTCGTGTTACCACCGACCTTTGCGATCTCGCCGAAAACAAGATTCTCCGTCGATGCGGCGCCCTTTGTAAAGGTCTGGTTTTGCTGGAAGGTGTCGTCGCCGGAGTAGACCGCCGTGATCTTGGATGTCAGGCTCGTATAGGTCGTCTTTGCGACCGGGAGCTTGGCGGTCTGGAGCGTCGCAACCATCTCACCCTGCGTGCTCTGCGCGTTCTTAGTCAGCGTGGAGGTGCCGAGCTCAATCCACTTGTTGTGGTCGGCCTCATCCTGATAGTAGAAGGTCACAGTGCCGGTGGGCTGCATGGTAGGCTTGTCGTTGGCCGCGGCTACCGTTGCCGTCAGGGTGATCTCATTGAGCTGATAGACGTCGGTTTCTGGGGTCTTCGTGATGGCGTCGATGGCCTTCACGGTCACGGTGACGTTCTGCTTGGTGCCGATGACGGCATCCTTCGAGGTCGCCTCGCTGCCCGCGAACACGCCCTTACCGGTCAGCTTGACGCGGTAGCGGTCGTCGACCTTATTCTCGTCGACCTTGATCTGATTTGTTCCCGTAGCATCGACTTCCTGCTCGTTAGAGCCGGTCGTCTTCAGCCACTTGATGTCGTAGTTCTTTGCCTCAACCGTACGGCCGTCGAGCGCGACCACGGACCAATCGCCAGAGGTAGCTTCCGCACCGGTCTGACGCAGCTTGAATTCGTGCTGCACGCCCGCCAGCAGGCCGGTCAGGTCTTTACTGTAGGTGGTGGCCTTCGCGCCATTTGTGCCTTCCAGCTCAGACTCGATGATCGGAGTCATGAGCTTTGCGGACTTGATGTAGACGGCCTTGGAATCGGACTTGCTGGTTTCATAGGTTTCATTAGTCTCGTACACTGCGTAGAACTGATCGAGGTTCTGAATTGCGGTCTTCGCGGTGTCCCATGCGGAGACTTTGACCTCGAGGGTAGCAATGCCGTTTGCATCAACGGAAATCAGCGTTGTATTCAGGAGCGTGTCGTTCGTGCCGTCCACATGACGGTAGAACTTCACGTAGCCGGTCTCAACGCCGTCATTGCCGCCGCCCTTGGTGACCTTGGCCGTCAGGGTGACGGCCTGGCCCTCGAACTGCGCGAGGTGGTCGGCAGTGAACGGCTTAGCGCCGTTGATCTTGATATCCTTGGACTCTTCCGGTGCGTCGATCGTCAGCGTGGTGGCGGTGGCCTGATGGTTGCTCTTGGTGGTATTCGTGTAGAGGCAACTATCATACTGGTTGTCAAGGTACTTTCCGTCTGCATCGAATTTCGCGGCGGTATTGTAGAGATCACCCATCGGGTAAATCTTGGCGCGGAACTCGTAACCGGATTCTGCGGGTGTGACCTGATATTCGTTCGTATCGGTAAATTCGCCGTTTACGGTCTCCCAATCACTGGTTGCAGTCTTTTTGTACTGCCAGACGATCTTATAGTCCTTGCCAAGGACGGGCGGCTTGTTGCTGTCCAGTGCTTCCAGGCCGGTGATCTTGCTGGTGTTGACTGCCAGAGTATAAGTCTGGCCGGCAATCATGGAATCCTTCGTCTCGTTGCCCTGCTTAATGGTCAGCGTGTTATCGTTGCCTTTTTCAAGCGGAGCCCACGTGATGGCGCGGGAGAAGATCTTGAGCTTGATCGGACCGGCCTTGCAGTCGGTAAAGCCCTCATCCTGTTCGGCTTGGAATTCCACCCAATAGTATTTGAAGTTGCTATCAGCCGGGGTGATGTACTTGTCAGTCGTGACAGTCAGGCTGGCACTGTCTCCGTTGATGTTGCTGACGCGACCGATTTCCTTGGCATCATCGATGCTGTCGGTCGTGCCCATCTTGAAGATCATGCTGCCCTTTGCGCGGGCGCTGAGCTGCGCGTTGAGTGTGAACGTCTTGCCCTCATACTGGATATCGTATGCATCCGTATGGAGCGCAGTATCGCTGAACGTCAGATCTACCTTCAGCTCCGTGGCTTCCCAAATGGCGTACAGGTTCGTGTCCTTGGTGAAGGTGGCGGTGTCGCCGGGCTGATAGACCGCGTTTTCGCCGAATTTCACGAGCTTCTGATTATTATACGTTTTCTCGCCTGTCGGTGCGGGATTCTCGCACCAGCCGAGGAAGTTATAGCCCGTGCGGACGGGAGTGAAGTTGATGATGTTGCTGTTTTCAACACCGGTCTCATTGATGTAATACTTAACATCTGTCTGCGGGCCGGGAACGCTCGCAACATCATCGCCTGCATTCGCAAAATAGTTGATCGTGATCGTCTTGCGCTCGATGCCGACGACGGTGATCTTGGTGTCCGCCTTCGCGATGAACTCGTAGGTGTAGGTATCACCGGTGATATCCTTGGGGGAGAACAGCACGCCGTTGAGACCGACCAGCATCTTCGATGCGTCATAGCCCTCGTCGATCTTGATGGTGAAGGTCACCACGGATTTGTAGGGAACGGTGCCGGGGTTGGTGGTCAGTTCCGTCGCGGTCGTGCCACCGGGCTTGGTGTACTCGACCTTCATGGTGTAGCCCGTCGTCGTGGTGGGCCAAGTGATCTGCGGGGTGATGGGATCGAGCTTGGCGTAGAGCGTGGTGTTGTCGGTCACCTTGTCGGTGGCGAAATCCCACTTGTCGGCAGCATCCCAACCCGTGTTCTTATACCAGCCGCCGAACGTGTAGCCCTCGACCTCGGGGTCAGCGGGGCGGGTGGCAATAGAACCCTGCTCCACCTGCTGTTCTCTGTAGAACGTACCGGCGGGAGCCTCAAAGGTCACGGTGAACATCAGGTTCTGGCTGACGCTCACAGAAACGATCTGATCGGCCGTGATGCCGCTGATGGTATAGGTGTAGCTCACAGACTGATCGCCGTTAGGGGTGCGGGTGGGGGTACTCAAGGTGCCGCCGCCGTTAACGGTGACCGTGGGATCCTTCTGCGCATATTCACGGGCCACGGTGACGGTAAACTCGAAGTTGCCGCCGTGCGTAACCGTTGTGCTCTGCTCAGTGCTGATGCTATAGCCCTGGCCGGTGGGCAGGGTGACAGTGTAGGTGTTCTCTTTCCACACGGCGTAGAGGGTGATGGTGCCATCCACGGAATACATATCGCCGGGCTGATAGCTGGCGGCGGTGGCCTTGGCCGTCGTGCCCCAGCCGAGGAAGGTGAAGCCCTCGCGGGTGGGAACTTCCGTGCTCAGCGGCACCGCCTGACCGTGCTTCTTGGTCTGAGCGGTGGGGGCAGTACCCGAAGCGCCGTTCAGGTCATACGTAATGGTATAGGTGTTGGGCGTCAGCTTGCCGTAGAGGACGGTATCCTCAGTGATCGTCTCAGTGTCAAAATTGAACTTAGCACCGGTGTCCTTATTATACTCAGCCTCGGTGTACCAGCCTGCGAAGGTATAGCCCTCGCGCTCGGGGGCAACGCCCGGCTTGGTCGCCGTTTTGCCTCTTGCGACGCTCTGCATGAAGGACTGGCCGCTCAGCGGGACCGTAAAGGTCACATTGTAGTTCGGGATCGCGCTTTCCACGACCACGACACTCTGCGGGCCGGTGACGTTTTTGACGGTGTATTTACCATCCGCCCCGGCGGTCTGCTTTACGCTGTTGACGTACACGGCAACATCGTAGCCCTCATCCGGCGTAACGGTGAAGGTGTAGTCGCCGCCATAGACGATGCTGGCCGACTTCTTATTGTCAGCTACCGTGGAGACGGTGCCGGTAGCAGGGGGAGCAGGGGTAGCACCGGTGATCTCAGCGTCGAAGTGACCGGTCGGCATCATAACGGTAAAGGTCTTCTCGGTCAATGGATTAACTAAGATCAGAATGGTCGGAACAGCAGCAGGAGCAGTATCCCTATAGATCATCTGATCTTTTACCTCAAAAAGGTAATAAAAAGTAGTGCTGCCACTAGTGGGGTCCGTGTGCTGCGATTTGGGTGCCAGCAGCATAGAAGCCCCGGGATCCCCGACAGACACAAGCATATTCGTTGTATCGTATTTGTCAGGGACGGTGACATTAAAGGTGACCGTGTCGCCAACGCCTGCATAATTCGGCGTAGTGAGGTGGGCGGTCACACCAGTGGGGAGGTATGGAAGGGAAACAAGGTACGTTACCTTTTTCCACCCGGCATAGAGGTGCAGATCCTCCGTAACGGGAGTAGTGAGGGTGAAAGACGTCGTGCACGCAGCATCCTTGTACCAGCCGTCGAAGGTGTAGCCGTCGCGCTGGGGCGTGATGGATTCGACAGCCGCCTGACCATTCTCGACGGTCTGGCTGGGAGGCATATTGTACACGCCCGCCGCGTTCTCGTGGAACGTCACGGTGTGATACGTCGCGGGCATGCCGACGTTGACAGTGGCAGTCTTGGTGGCATCTGAAATACCGGCTACGCCGAAAAGAGTGGCACTGATAGCGGTATCACCAGTTGCACCGGTGTTGGCGATAAAGGTGTATTCGGCGTAGCCCTTGGTATCCGGCAACGGGCTAACGGGCACGGACTTAGTATCGCCATTGTATGTAAAAGCAACATGGCCGTTATCAACATTGGTGTCGGCTCTGACCGTAAACGGCTGGCCCGCTTCGGGATCGGTCGGAACCACGGTCAGAGACTCGATGGCGTCATTGACATTGAAGCCCATGGAATGCTTGGCGTCGAGGGAGGCACCTTCCGAGCCTGCGGTAGTGTCCCATTCGAAAGCCTCTACGGTGTAACCACAATAACCAGACTTGTCAAACTTTAACCTGAAAGTAGCAGAAACGTTGCCGCCGGAAGATAGAGTAGAAGGGCCGGCGTCCAGATAACCGGTGATGGTGCCGGCGGTGGCGTCAGCAGTGGTGAGGACATCTTTATATGTACTGCTGCTTGTATCAAAATACTGAATGGTGCCCGCTGTAGCTATACTTTCTGAGGCGCCTGTCGGATGCACAGTGATCTTGAGCCGGACAGTTTTCTCCTCGGCCGATGGCTTAGCGGTCAGCGTAGCATTAATATCACCAGACGTCTGCCCCACGAACAAGCTGTCAGGGTTATCGGTAATGGTGACACTGTAGTCGTCCGCTGCCAGCGCTGCTGTTGGCAGCAAGCTCAGCGTCATGATGAGCGCCATGAGAAGGCTCAATAGCCTTTTCGGTGTCCATCGGGTTTGTTCTGTTCGTTTGTTCATGCGATTTCCTCCTTATATTTTCACTTTTTTGTGATCGTTCGTGTGCGCCCGCAGAGCGCTCTGCGGGGACGAGGGAGGCCTCCCTCGTCATAGTCTTCTGACAGCAATTTACAGTTATTGACATTATATTAGCCAATAGAATAAATGTAAATCATACCAAAGTATTATAAAACGTGAAAACAGGAGAATAACAGCGAAAAACGGCAAAAAAAGGAGACCGTGCGGTGCTGCACGGCCTCCGGCCTGTTCTGCGGTTATTGCGGCTTATCGATGCGCAGGCGCTCCAGCGCGGTGCGGACGCTGCCGTGGATGACGAGCTCGAGCCGGTCGACGAGGGCCTGCGGGTCATCCTTCATGTCCCGCTTGATCCAGTCGAGCATCAGGCCGACGAAGGCGTACTTGTAGACCGTGGCGATGAAGGCCTTGTCCTCGCCGCGCACGCTCATGCCCTGCGCCTGCTCCTCGACTACGCCCTCGAGCAGGTCGTAGGTGACCCGATAGAGGTAATTTTCCACCTGCTCGCGGCTGACGGAGTGGTAGACGTTCATGATGAAGGGCTTGTTGTCCTGCACGGCCCGGAAGAGCTGCAAAAAGCCCTGCTGCCACGTCTCGTAGGTCTTGTTGCCCGCCAGCGCTCTGCCGGCGTCCTCCTGGCACGACCATTCGACCAGATCGTAAATATCCTTGAAGTGGTAGTAAAACGTCATGCGGTTGATGCCGCAGTCCTCCGTGATATCGCTGATGGTGATCTTGCTCAGGGGCTTTTGCAGCAGCAGATTTTTGAGCGACGCTTCGAGCGCGCGTTTGGTCACCTGTGACATGGCGGTCTCCTCTTTCTATCAGGAATAATCGGTTATTTTCATCATACCATGGAAAGCGGCGGAAATGGGAGAAGTTTTTGTAAATTCTCCACTGAATCAAAAAAGAGGACGCTTATCGTCCTCTTTTTCAATTCAGTTTATGCTGTCCTGGACCGATTCTTCAAACCGCATGGTGAGATTCGGATTTTCTTCCGCGCTGTCATCGAGCACGCGGCGGAAGGCGTTGGCGCGGCGACCGAGCAGCTCGTCAAGCGCCGAAGTGCCGCGGACGATCAGCTCCGTCGGCTCATGCAAGTCCGTCAGGCAGTCGTGCAGGGCATCGAGATTGCCGCTGTACCACGCGGGAAAACGCAGCCCCTCCGCGAGCGCGCGGTGTAGGTCTTCGACACTTTCGCAGGCGGAGACGTCTAATACAAAGCGCATGGTGCTCACTCCTCCCCGTACAGCAGTTCAAAGGACTTGTAGTGGTCTTCGGTGTAGTAAATGAGGCCGTCGTTTGAGAAGACGATGCGTTTGGCCCCGCGCGAATCCGCGCCCAGCGTGTCGATGTCGCATTCGGTGTAGGTGTGTCCGTCCGCCTCGGGCAAGAGACCTTCGTAGTTGCCGAACCGGCTGCCGCCAATGCACTTGCCCGGCGCGTAGGGCTCGAGCGACCCGCCCGGCCAGCCGAGGGCCTGGGCATCTTTCTTGGTGATGAAGTTGTCCGGTAAATGTCCGTAGGTGTGGATATAGAGCGCGACGTCGTCCTTGGTCGTGTAGGAGCCGTCCTCGTCGATCTGAGGGGCGGATGCATCGTCGTCGCTTAGCGTATCGGCGTCTTCGGACGGTGCGTTCTGCGCATCCTGCTGCTCATGCTGCGGCAGGCTGGAATCGTCCTGCACCGGCGCACCCGCGCCGCAGCCGACGAGCGAGAAGAGCATCACGAGCGCGAGCAGCCATGCGGTCAGTTGTTTCTTCATTGGGAATCCTCCTGTGGTGATTTTCTCCATCATAGCACGGCTGCGGGCAAAAATCCAGCACGCGCGGCGGTTGACTTTGCGCGCCGTTGTGCGTACGATAGGGGAAACGACCGGCAAGTCGAAATGGATCAAAAAGCAAAGGAGATAGAAACAATGACGATCGAAGAGCGCGCCGAGCTGGCGGTGGAAACATTTGCCGCGGGAAAGGGTAACTGCACCCAGTCGGTGCTGTGCGCGTGGGAGGATAAAATTCCAGTCGACCACGATACGTTGATGAAGCTCGGCGCGGGTTACGGCGCGGGCATGGGCTGCATGGAG
>ENA-OROZ01002670-OROZ01002670.1-human-gut-metagenome-genome-assembly--contig:-NODE-2670-length-12911-cov-2.298460_pt1 | contig 12911 bp, 10 predicted proteins | sample MGYA00242138_ERZ509066 | MGnify/ENA primary metagenome ERZ509066 (study PRJEB26280, sample SAMEA2338691) | human gut metagenome | biome: human gut; feature: human-associated habitat; material: faeces... | reverse complement strand
TGGCTTATAAATTCGGAGGACAAGTGTATAATCAAACCTTGTTGGATAAGGTTGAAAATGCTGATTTGATGTATAATGCCGATAAACGGGTTTTAGACTTGAGATGGATGAATGTTGGCGATAAAGCAAAATTTAAGGGAATGAATACAGGTATTAACGGAGCCGGAACGAAAGCTACTTCCCGTTTTGTTATGGATGAAAATACGTTGCAAATGACTTCGCTTTCATTGAGTTATCGTATGGATAAAACAAATACAAAATTCATTGAACGTTGGGGAGTAAGTTCTGTAAAATTTGCTTTTAACATGGAGGATTTATTCTATCTGTCGTCCGTGAAGCGGGAACGGGGAACTGATTATCCTTTTGCCCGTCAGTTTTCGTTTTCTCTAAATATTGCATTTTAATTAAACTTTTGAGATATGAAAAAGAGATTATATATATTATTACTAGGACTTGTGGCAGGGATCACCTCTTGTACCGATTGGTTGGATGTGCAACCTAAAACATCTATCCCGGTGGAAAAATTATTCGAGAGCGAAGCAGGATTTAAGGATGTCCTAACTGGATTTTATTTGAAGATGGGGCAGACCAACCTGTACGCGAAAAATTTAACCTATGGGTATCTTGATGCTATAGCCGGTAATTATGATGAGTTCCCGGGAGTAATGCGATGGCGAGAGATATATGATTACGATAATACGTGGTCGAGTGTGAAAGACGGAGTCTATACAAGTATGTACAATGTGATAGCAAACATCAATAATTTCTTGAAGTATATAGACAAGAATCGATCTGTTATCAAAACAGAGAAATACTATGAGTTGATGAAAGGAGAGGCTTTGGGATTACGCGCATTTTTGCATTTTGATTTGTTAAGATTGTATGGTCCCGTGTATAGCGTGACTCCGACGGGGAAAGCTATCCCGTATAGAACTAGTTTTGATCAAAAAGCAACTCCGGTTCTACCGGCAGAGAAGGTGATTGAGCATATCTTGACAGATTTGCATGAAGCAGATTCGCTATTGGAGATTTCAGATCCGAAGAATTTTGATTTACCGGAGTATTATAGCAAAGATTACAATGCTTTTGAAGATTCAAGACAGTTACGCATGAATACGTGTGCCGTAAAAGCCATGTTGGCCCGAGTATATTGTTATAAAGGGGATGCAGAAAGTAAGCGAAAAGCGCTAACGTACGCGTATGACGTTGTGGAGAGCAATTATTTTGCTCTTTATGAAGATAATTCTAATCCTGTTTTATTTGCTGAACATATTTTCGGTTTGAATGTTTATGAATTGGATAAATTATTGGAAGACCAAGGTAATTATAAGATACGAATTCCAGAAGGCCAACTTTCCGATGGAGTTTATATCATGCGTACGAAAGCTAATTTTGCTGAACATTTTGAAACAGGAAGCCGGGGAACTTTTGATATCCGGGCAAATACATCCGCTTTTAAAAATGTTGCCGGGAATGGTAGTAAAGAATATAAACTATGCTTGAAATATGATCAGTCTTCCTATACTTCGAATGCTTCAAAATATTACGGGAAAGATGTGTTGCCATTGATTCGGTTACCCGAAATGTATTACATTATAGCAGAATGTGAAACGGATAAAAATAAAAGTGCGGAGGCTTTAAATACCGTGATGTGGACCCGTGGGATTGCTTACGAGGATGGAGTTATTGCAGACGATGATTACGATCGTTTGGACACAAGAGCGGGATACGATCAGACGCATACAAAACGGGTCAACGAATTGATGAGGGAGTATCGGAAGGAGTTTTTCTCTGAAGGGCAATTGTTCTATTTTTATAAACGACATAATTATAAAACTTTTCCTTATTGTGTAAAGGAGGATATGTCCGCTTCTTACCAATGGCCTTTACCGGATAACGAGAAAACTTTTGGTAATAACAATTAAAATTGATGAAGATGAAAAAATATAGATTTCTTTTGTTGTTATTGGTATCGTTTTTTTTGTATGTAGGATGTCAAGAAAATGATATTGATCTGTATAACGAAACTCTCCGCTTGAATTTTTACTATGGTAATATGGATGTTTATTTTGTAGATACCGATTACGTGAAGGGGCATACGGAGAAAGAATGGATGTTAAGGGTAAATTTGCAAGGGGACCGTTTGCCGGAGGAGAGAAGTTTTTGTTTGAAAGTTCAACCGAACGAGGCCTATTCGCTAAAAGCAAATATATCGTTTGACGAGAAATATGTATTCCCGATGGATTCCCAGATTGTAACCATAAAGGTTCATCGGCCGGAGGCTTTGACCGTAACGTCGGCATATCAGGCGGATATTTATTTCGATTTGGATAATCCCCTGCATCAGTTTGATCCGGGGAGAGAAGATCGGGAGCATCTATCGATGAATGTTTATTACAGGATAAAACGTAATGACTGGAATGAATGGTATTGGGGAAAATACGCGGATTCCAAATATTTCTTTATGATGGATTATTTTGGAGTAACTCATGATGGCATTCCGACCACGCAGGAAGCTCAAAAAAATCTGTATGATGCTTACGAAGAGTACAAAAAGAGTAATCCTCCTTTATTGGATGAAAATGGAGAAGAGATCGTATTTAAACAAGTAAACTAAAAAAATGAAGATTATGAAAGGGTTTGTAAAAATAAACAGTTTCCTTTTAGGTAGTTTGCTTTTATTATTGGGTTGTTATGATGATAAAGGTTCTTATAACTATCATGATATAAATGAGATAAATATAGAATTACCGACCACGGTGAACGTTCGTTTGAGTAAAGAAGAGGCTGTTCCGGTGGCTATTGAACCGAAATTATCCCAGACATTGGAAAAGGAAGAATCTCATTTGAGTTATAGATGGGAAAAGGAAGTAAGAAAGAGTACCGGATTAAAAGAATGGGTGGAATGCGGACAGGAAAAAACGTGTCAATTATTGTTTCAACCGACAGATGTGGAATCACAGACGATACGTTTGATCGTTACGGATCATAGAGAAGACGGTAGTGAGTGGTATAAGGTAACCACGGTACGACCGATTGTGCCTTATAGTCGCAGTTGGTTTGTACTTCAACATACTGACGGGAAATGTGTTTTGGGGGCGGTAGATGGTGAAGGAAGTGGGGGCGTTGTCATTCCGGATGCTTACAAGATGGATATGAAACAGGATCTGCCTATAGGAGGAACCCCCAAGTATCTATTGACGGATTGGGCTTTTGGCTCACCACAAGGGTCTTTCATCAATCCACAACAACCGGTGATAATAATTGGGACGGATCAGGACGTACATTTAATGAACGCCGTTTCTTTCAACCAAATTTATACGTATCAGGCCATGCTCCACGTTAAAGTTGTGAATGGCGATAACAATTTTTCTCCGGATTGGCTGGTTACAAACACGAATCAAAGTTTGGGAGAAGTTTTATCTGACAACGGGAAGTTGTACATGGCTAACGACGACGGTTTTTCTGTATATTATCCGCTTCAGTGGGAAAGTGCTTCCGAAGAATCGTATAAGATCACAAAAATAGCCCCCATATCGGGATTTGGTTTTATTTTCTATGATGAACAAAATCATCGTTTCCTGAGATGTAAAAAATATGATGAGATGATGGAAGGTTATCAAGATAATAAGTTGTTTAGGAAATATGGTTATAACAGCTATTTTTACCCCTCCAAGGTGGTGAAGAAAATCGGTAAGATCGGGGAGAACCCAAAAGCAGAAAATGTATTTGATCCGGATGATATTGGAGATGATAAAGTCATGATAAATATGAATATGACCAACTCGAATGTATTGGCGACATTCTTCAGTACATCTGATCGTAAGATTCATGTTTATGATTTTGATGGAGAAGGATTTAATGGGGAAACGGCAATATGTGCCGGGAAATATACCTTTGACTTACCGGGAGGCATGAGTGTTGACGAGATGCGTGTCACGACATGCTATGTTTTCGGTAAGACGTTATTTATTGCCGGAGGTAATAGAATTTATAAAGTAGACTTCAATCGTACGGTACCGAGAATGACGTTGCTTTATGAATATGAAAATGCTGCCGTAAAAATTACCGGGTTGAAATTCAAAAATGAACATTACGATTGGGGTTACTCGGCCGATCCGAATGATTGGAATTCTGAGTGGATATGGCTTGGAACTCCTTATCGCTTAGGTGTTTCCTTGGATTATGGTGGAAATGAAGGGGGAATTCTTGAATTGAAATTAACAACTACCGGAGAAGTCGAGCGCGATAGTGAGGTGTTGGAATACAAAGGGTTCGGTAAAATTGTTGATTTTGGATATAGCGTGAAACTTTAAGAAGGAGATTCCCTATTTATAAATCATTGTTTGACTATTCCAAAAGTTTAGATAACAAATAAAACTTTTGGAATAGTCCGGGTAAATATTGTATGTAATGAAAAAAATGATACTATATTGTCTCCTCGTGTGTTACATATCCCCTTTGGGAATATATGCGCAGGGATACAGGATGGATTTGCCTAAATTAAATACCTTTTCGCCATATCAGGTTAATGAAAATGAACAAACCTTTGTGGCGAGTTGGAAATCATTGGATACTTCCGTGGTTCGTTCTATTATTGTTTATGTCGGTTTAGAACGTGTTGTTGACAAGGATGGGCGACAGAGCGTCTTGACCACAACCATAAAAGGAGATTCGACACTCGCTGAAAACGAATACAAACCTTTGGATATGAATGCTTATGTACATGATTACATGACCGGACAAGGATGGTATATGCTTATGGGACAAGTCTCTACGAAAGGACTTGTTTTGAGGTCTGCCATTTCTGACCCGGAAGTTTTTACCCCACTTATTCAATCTCCCATTTTTGATGTTTCGTACGATGGAGGTAAATTCACGATTAAATTTACGGCGACAGCATTTGCCGCCACCCCCGATGAAGAGGTTAAACTTGCCATACGTCATTGGGCTGATCGTAGAGGAATGACAATGGAAGAAAAAGTGGTAAACCTTATAACGGATGGTCGGCCACACGAGTATGCGGTTGATTTTCTCCATGGAACAGACAACGAGTGTTTTAATATGCAAACGCTAAGCACGGGAGCGACGGTTGTGTTTTCCGGAGATATTAAAGTCGAGCAGCAGCTAAAGAAAGGAAATCGAATTTGGCACACGGTGGCTCTTACCCAGATGAATCGTCCTAAGGGAGCAGACTTTACAAAGGTGAATACGCGTGGAATAAAGGTGGATACGATGAACGTTTATACATCCAGCGGGGCGAAACATGTTTTAGATTACAAGCGACACAGGGACAACGGATGGCGTTTGTTTTATACCGCCATCCAGTTGATTGTTGCTGAAGATGGTGTCACCACCCGTGTTTCACCGTATTCTGATCCGGTCTATTTTGATGAGAATTGATTTTTGACAGAGAGCATTAACTGAATACGAGAATTTCGTTTAGATAGATTATATATGTGGAAAAGAGTAGGGCTAATTTTATTATTTATAGGAGGTGTGTGCTTTCATTTGACTGCACAGCAAGAGATTCATCACTTTTTTGATTCCCGTCAGTCGAAAGATTCATTGATCGTTATCCCCGGAATGTTCACGACATACTGCCAAGGAGAACAAATATATTGGGAAATTCCGGATTCTTTATGCGGACGCGATATGATTATTACGACGACGATTCTTGAGGCTGCGGCTTTGAAGGCAAGACGTGAAGAAAAACGTTACGGTTATTCCGGGGATCTCCTCGGGCCAATAATCATTTGTTTCCAGAGAGATGGGGACAGCATGTTATTACAAATTCCTTTATGTGACCGTGTCGGGATAGATAAAGATAAAGGTGGCATACACCATGTCGCTTGGCAACGAGGAGATCTGATGCTTCATGAAACATTGCCAATTTTGGAGAGAACCTCTTCTTCCGTGTTGGTTAAGGTAACTGATTTGTTGATGAAAAGCCCTTTGTTCAATTTACATCCTTTTAATTTTGAGTTGACACTCGGCATGGAGGAGATGGAGAAAAGTCGAATAGAGGAAATAAAAGGATTTCCGGAGAATATTTTAATCCGGTCAAAAAGAAGTTTTTCTGTCGAAGATCGATCTTTAGGGGCAAATGGAACGTTTACGACAAGTTGGAAAATCGGGGTTTGTCTGGCTCTTTTGCCTCGTGAACCATTGGAAATGCGTCTGCGTAATCGGAATGTAGGATATTTTGGTTTATCGAAAGTGGATTTTTCCCGCAATGCCTACACCCCTTCCCTGATTTCTGTTGTTAAGCGTTGGAGGTTAGAGCCTAAAGACCCGGAAGCTTATCTCAAGGGTGAATTGGTTGAACCGATAAAACAGATTGTGTTCTATATCGACCGGAATACTCCTTCTCGTTGGGTCCCATTTTTTATTGAGGCTGTGAATGCATGGCAGGAATCATTTGAACGGATCGGATTCAAGAATGCCATTCGGGGAGAGTTAGCCCCAACTCCTGAAGAGAATCCGGAATTTTCAGAAGATGATACTCGCTACTCGTTTATTTCTTGGAAAACCTCGTTTATTCAGAATGCTTACGGTCCGTCGACCGTAGATCCCCGCTCCGGGGAGATAATTACAAGCCATGTGGGAATATTCAGTAGTGTTTGGGATTTGGTACAGCAATGGTATTTTGCTCAATGTGGTATTGTCGATAGTCTTGCCCGACAAATCGAAGTGCCTGATGAATTACTGGGAGAATTGATAAAAATGGTGGTCACGCATGAAATTGGACACACGCTAGGATTGGAGCATAATTTTATCGGTAGTAGTCTTTATTCAATGGAACAACTTCGCGATAACGAATTCCTGGATAAACATGGGATGGGAACTTCTATCATGGATTACATGCGATTTAATTATGCGGCAAGAGGGGAAGATCGGGTGAGTTTGAGAAATAGGATTGCTCGGATTGGAACGTACGACCATTTTGCAATAGAGTGGGGATATCGTTATGCCCCGGAGGGTTGCGTTAAAAATTTGGATGAGTGGGTTGAAAAGGAACAACGAAACCCGGAGAAACGTTTCGTGGACATGATAGACGTAAGGGCCCAATCGGAGGATTTAGGAAATGATCATGTTGACTTTAATGGACAGGGCATAGAAAACTTGAAGCGATTGATGGATATGCCTGACATTTGGCAAGTGACAGATCAACAATCTTACCGGGTAGTAAAATCTCGTTTTATGGGAGTGTTGCATCAATATTCCACTTATATAGATCACGTGCTTACGGATATAGGCGGAGTGATGAGAAGCGAGAACGACACGACAAGATTTTATGTACCTGTCAGTAAGAGTTACATGATAAAAGTCATGCAATTCCTTGATCAACACGTGTTAGTGCCTTTTGAATGGTTATATCGTGATTCTTTGGCAACAAGGGTGGATGTCGACGCGAGGAGGTTAGCGAAAGATTTGTACGAATCAACGATAACCAGATTAGTACAAAAAAGTATAAATATAGCATTAATTGAGGATAACGTGAATGAAGAGGTTTATTCATTGGACGAATATCTGGATGAATTGCATCATTTGATATTTCGGGAGTGGCGGGAAAACACAACGGTTTCGGCTTCCCGGTATATGATGCAATCCATTTACGTGAAAGCATTAAAAGCCTTGTTCGGCAAACCCGATTATATACCCTCGCGCGTACTTGTAAAGGGGATGAAAGAAGTTGAACGCATCGTAGAGGAAGGGAATACTTATATGACAGGTTTGCCTGATGTGGAAAGAAAAAAAGTGACATGGCTGTTGGAAAATTTAAAGTCGTTATAAAATAATTGTTTAATATGAAAAGAGTGGATAGACTATATATACTTCTTTTGTTTTTTTGTTGCTTGACCGTGGTGAATGTGTTGGGACAGGAGGATGTAAAACAACCCTTGGCTTTTAATGATTTTTTCCATGAAAAGATGGAAAAAATAGTAGGGATTTTACCTGTTTATCAAGATTCCACGAGCGTGTATCTTGAAATTCCGGATCGTTTGTTAGGACGAGAAATAGAGATTCGGGCACAAATAAATAAAGGGTTTGACATGGTAGCTCGTCCGTTGGAGAGTCTAGGCGTCGTGTATTTGGAAAAAGTCAAGAATGGTTCTATTTATTTACAGCGTCGGAATTTTTCAGAACGTGTGTCTGGGAAAAAGGATGAATTGTACGAGGCTTTCCGGAAATCAAACCTGCAACCTGTTGATATCGTGTATCCGATAAAAGCTTACGCTTCAGGTAATTCCGGTTATATTATTGATATTACTGAAATGTTGAAAACACGAGATGAATGGTTCAAAGTCTCTTTTTCAAAAATGAGGGGGCAGGAATCTTCTTTAGCAAAGATTCTTGGGGTGCACTCGTTTGTTGATGGGGTGAGTTTTGCCGTGCATCGGATGTATGGCTTTTCTCCGGAACAGGCACAGGCCGGTATGATTTCCCCTGGTGGTTTTCTACCGGTAGAAATTGGTTGTGTCGTAACCTTATTGCCGGAACAGGAAATGAAAGAACGTTGGGCTGATGAACGAATCAAGTATCAGGCGATTTCTTTTTGGGATTATTCTCAGAACCCTTATTGCGCGGGAAGAGATTCAATCATCCGAAGATGGAATCTTGGAATTTCTAAAAGGGATAAGGAGGCGTATCAACGCGGGAAATGGGTGAACCCCTTGAATCCGATTGTTTTTTACATAGACACTTGTTGTCCGGTTGAATGGATTCCTCGTATAAAAGAAGCTGTTCTCGCGTGGAATACGGCTTTTGAGAAGGCAGGTTTTAAAAATGTAATGCAAGTAAGAATAGCGGATACTCGCACCGTGTTGGTTGAACAGCGAGCCGTGATTGCATACGATTTGGATGAGATCGGTATTAAAACAACATGTACGTTTCATCCTAAAACGGGAGAAATCCTGTCGTGTAGAATTAACATCGGGCATGGTTTTTTGCCTGGGGAATTACAGCGTTACTTGTTGCAGTGCGGGACGGTTGATGGCCGGATACGCGCTAATCGTTTTCACCCGGAAGTGGCAGGGGAGATACTGCGTGCACGGGTAATGAAGGCCGTCGGTCAGGCTTTAGGATTGGGAGATAATTTAATCGGTAGTACGGCTTTTACGATAGAGCAGGTGAAAGATGCAGCATGGCTAAAAAAATACGGCTATACGGGTTCAATCATGGATGAGAATCCGTATCATTATGCTATACGGAAAACAGATCGGGTCCCCTTGAAAGAACTTGTTCCAAGAATTGGAATTTATGACTGTTTGGCCATTGAATGGGGATATCGGGAATTCCTTTCCTGCAAAGATCGTTACGAGGCATGGGAGATTTTACGAAAAAAATATAAGGATTTCGAGTTGGAGAATTTGTCTTCGAAAGAAAAAGACACGCGGGTGTGTCGCGGGGATTTATCGAATAATCCATTGAAAGCCTTGGATGATGGAATAACCAACTTGCTCTCTCTAACCGAACTTATGGATGATATTGTCTATCCCGGTAAAAAGTATGATTGGGGACGAGCAATTATGGCTTTAAATAAAGCCGGTATAGATTTGTTCGGAGAGTACTTGTTGCAAGTTGCATCTTATATCGGCGGAAAGAGAGGAAACGTTCCGATTTCTATTGAGGAACAAAGTGAAGCCATGAAAATATTGGACAAATATGTGTTTACAGGGGAAAAGGAGATTATCACGAAAACGGTTCGAGAGAATATGCTCTGGCAAATGCGAGAAAATTATGTCCGTCAAATGAAGAAAGTATTTCAATATCTATCCTCTTCGGAGGTAATAAAACGTATCGTTGATTCGGAACAAGAACACGTGGGAAAGGTTTACACGACCGATATGTATTTTAAAGATTTATTTTCTATGTTGTTTTGTGATTTTGCTGAAAATAGTGAGATGTCATTCGATCGGATGGATATGCAGATATTATGTGTTGATGTTTTATTAGAACAAGTTACAGGAGCTCAAACTGAAGATCTTTGTAATTCTATGGTGAGATGGAAGTTACAAGAACTCTGTGAGAATTTAAAGAAATTGGAAAATCTTCATAAGAGTCAACATGTTCGCATGATGTGTAAAATTTTGATATCGCGAATTGAAAAAGGAATAGGTAAGATATAGCCTAGAACTATGGGAAATTCTACTGAAATCCTAGGGAAATAATCCCCCTTAGTCGTTGCTCAGCCGTTGTTGAGCCGTTGCTCAAACGTTACGGGATGGTTCAGCTACGAGTAAACACTGAATGATCTCTGAGTATGTGGTATTATTTGGGTTTATTTACTACCTTATTTGGGTTAGTTTGCAGTAAACTCAGGGATGCATCGGCTTAGGACTATGTTTTCTTATATTTTAGTGATGTCCTAGGGTATAATATCTCCCCGATCTTCTTCTCTCTTTTCCACTTTGTTAATAAAGATGGTTTCAAACAGTTCACCCCGGGTAAGTTTTCCGTTTTGCAGGCAAATAGCCTCTATTCGTCCTTTAGCACACAGCGTATGTTCCGGGAGTTTGTAGATGTCCTCGAAGAATACCAGTTTGATACCTTCTCTTTGGTAGGCGACTTGAACGACAAAGCGATCGCTGCCCCGAAGGGAGTGTTTGTAGGAGATGTCTACGCGGGAGACCATCACGTCGATACCTTGATCGTGAAGGGTGGAAAAGCTGGTTCCGGTGGTTTCCAAAAACTCGTGACGGGCATGTTCCATATAGTGTTGGTAGTTGGAATTGTTGACCACGCCTTGCAGGTCACATTCGTAGTCCCGTACTTTCATCTCTATTTCAAAGGCGTACTCTTTCATGGTTATAGATTTATTTCTACACGCAAAGGTAAGATGTTTTTTTGATATGACTAATTATGATTCGTGATTATAAGCCTAATGGTTCGTTAATAAGGATAATTTTGATCCGTTTGGGTGGGAATGATTTTTCCGTGATGCTCCATGTGTTGCACAGACGGTCGGCGCTTTGGCAGTTCATACAGGTTTTTGTTGTCTGACAAGGGGTATGTAAATGGGGATGACGGATGGCATTGAGCGGGGCGGCTGTCGTGTGGATGCGTTCGATGGCCTGCTCGATGTTATCCGTGATCTTGTTGGTGCCGATGAATAGGACGACGTGTTCCGGTCCGAAGGTGATGCCTGATACCCGGTTTCCTACCATGTCCACGTTGACAAGTTGGCCTTGGCGGGTGAGGGCATTCGTTCCCGTGACGAATAAATCGGCAAGGAGGGCTTGGCGGCGCCAGTATGTTTTTTGGGCCCGGCTGTACCCCTCTTGGAAAGTTCGGATGAGAATACATTCCGGTCGTTGTTCGATCTCGGAAAGGATTCCCGTGGCTTTCATCGTTTCAGAATCTCCCCATGAAATAGTGGTCGGCTTTATTCTGTCAAAAATTTCCTGAAAGAAAATGTTTTTAGCTTCTTGTCGGTCGTGGGCAAAGTAAACTTCAAAATGATTTCTTTCCAAGGCTTTTATGGTTTGATGGATAATTTCTTGTTCCATGTTTTGGTGTTTCAGGTAATATACAAAGATACGAATAAAAAATGAAGATAAGGGATTCTCGATTTTTTTGTACTTTTGCGAGGATATTCTGAATTGAAACTAATTAAATTAACTTTTAAATTATTGATGATGAGGCATACGCTGTTAATTTTGATGTTATTGGCTTGTGGAATGAGTGCTTCGGCACAGTTGACGTTGAAGTCAGAGAAAGGGGATTTCGAGGCTCGCTTGATCGGTCGGGCATTGTTTGACGGAGGGGTGTTTTTCAGTGATAAGACCGCGTTGGGGAATTCTTTGGAAGTGTACGATGTTCGTTTGGGAACGGTGGTACGTTTTTTGGAACGTTGGACGGGGAAGATTGAGTTGGGGTTTGCCAAGAGTAAAGTGTCCATGAAAGATATTTATATCGAGTATAATGATGGGAAGAATATGTTCAAGGTGGGGCATTATTGAACCGTTCAGTTTAGAGTACCGGATCGGAACTTCGGATATGAAGTTTAACGGGGCTGCCGTGACCGGAACAGCTTTCGGTGATCGTCGGCGATTGGGAATCAGTTACACGTACAATTGCGACGTGTTGAACGTGTCGGGAGGTATGTTCAGTGATAAAGATATTGATAATACGGAGAAAGGAGATGAGGGATACGCGTTGTCGGGGAGAGTGTTGTACCGTCCTTATGTCAAGGGAAAAGATATTATTCATGTGGGTGTATCCTCTCGTTTTGGGGTGCAAGGGGAGGCGGAAAAAAATAAATTGACTTATTCGGCAGGGGCTCCTTCGAATTTAATTCCCGAGAAGTTTTTAAAGGCTGAAGTGACCGAGGCGATTAACGAGTGGAAGTTCGGGGCTGAGGTGGTTATGGTTCTTGACAAGTGGTATTTCCAGAGTGAATACTTGATGGCTCACGTGAATCGTAAAGCGTCGGTCGAGAATTATAACGGTGACGGTTGGTATGCACAAGTGGGGTATGCCTTGCTGAATGGCCGTTATGGTTATAATAAAATGAGTGGTATGGCCACGGCTCCGGGTGCGAAGAGTTTGGAAATCCTGTGTCGCTATAATATAACCAACATGAACGATAAGGATGCCGGAATTATGGGAGGAAAACAGAATGATTTTTCGATAGGCGGTATCTATTATTTTAATAAATACGTGGCGGCGAAGATGAGTTACAGTCTGGTGAGTTTGGATAAGTATGCACCGGTGGATGGGAAACAGACGTTTAGCATGATACAGGGGAGGATTCAGTTGAGCTTTTAAATAATTGAAAATTGAAAGTTGTAAATTGAAAATGAAAGGCCTGCCCCACCGGCTTCCCTTTGTACGGGAGAAGAGACGGATGCGAGAAAGTGCTTCAATGTAATAATGTAGCGTGTTCTCCCCCTGTGTAAGGGGGA
>ENA-OROZ01002651-OROZ01002651.1-human-gut-metagenome-genome-assembly--contig:-NODE-2651-length-12997-cov-4.320816_pt1 | contig 12997 bp, 10 predicted proteins | sample MGYA00242138_ERZ509066 | MGnify/ENA primary metagenome ERZ509066 (study PRJEB26280, sample SAMEA2338691) | human gut metagenome | biome: human gut; feature: human-associated habitat; material: faeces... | reverse complement strand
ATAAATAAGAGAATTTCATCAGAATCAGGGTGATATTCCTGCGGTAAGGAATGCGGAAAGACCAGACTGATCTCAGGCCTGATTCCGGCAATCTGTAAAGAACTGAATCTGGAAGCGTCAAAAGTAGCATATGTTTTTGCAGATCAGATCAACGGAAAAAATATTTATAAGATTTTTTCAAAGCTGGCAGGTGGCTTTCTTGTGATCGAAAATGCAAATCAGCTGACACCGGAAACAGTAGAGATGCTTGACAAAGCCATGGAAGTTAATACAGACGGACTTACAGTAATCGTGGAAGATGAGAAGATTGGTATGCGAAAACTGATTGCCAGATATCCGAAATTCGCAAAGAAGTTTACTTCAATGATCAATATTCCTGTGTTTACCAATGATGAACTTGTCAATTTTGCAAGGGTTTATACAAAAGAGAATGGTTATGCTATTGATCAGATGGGAATGCTTGCGCTGTATAATCTGATTGGAATTAACCAGAAAGAGGATTCTCCTATGAATGTTGGCGCAGTAAAAGAACTGATAGATGCTGCGATTGCAAAATCACAGGGAGGAATCCGTAAATTTAAACGAAATGTATCTAAGAAACGTATAGACAGAGATGGATATATTGTTCTGTACGAGAAAGATTTTACTAAATAATGCGTATTTGTACAGTTACAGGTAATAAAGAAAAAGGAGTAAAGATTATGCCCAGACCGTATCTAGGAGATCCAAAGTATACCATAGAAGTGCTTCAGAAGTATAATTTTGCATTCCAGAAAAGGTTTGGTCAGAACTTTCTGATCGATACTCATGTTCTGGATAAGATTATAGATTCTGCACAGATCACAAAGGATGATTTTGTATTGGAGATTGGACCGGGAATCGGAACCATGACACAGTATCTGGCTGAAGCAGCAAGGGAAGTGGCAGCAGTTGAGATTGATAAAACACTGCTTCCTATTCTGGACGACACTCTGAAAGATTGGGATAATGTGACAGTCATCAACAACGACATCCTCAAAGTAGACATCCGCCAGCTTGCACTGGAAAAAAATCAGGGGCGTCCGATCAAGGTTGTTGCCAATCTGCCATATTACATTACTACCCCGATCATCATGGGATTGTTTGAGAATCAGGTTCCTGTTGATTCTATTACTATTATGGTACAGAAAGAAGTTGCGGACAGAATGCAGGTTGGACCAGGAACGAAGGATTATGGCGCATTGTCGCTGGCTGTACAGTATTATGCGAAGCCCCAGATTATTGCCAATGTTCCGCCGAACTGTTTTATGCCGAGACCGAAGGTTGGCAGTGCAGTGATCCGGCTGACCAGACACGAGGAGGTGCCGGTACAGGTGGATGATGAAAAACTGATGTTTCACATTATCCGGGCATCGTTTAACCAGAGAAGAAAAACACTGGCGAACGGATTGTCGAATGCGCCGCAGGTACATCTTTCCAAGGAAGAGATACAGGAGTGTATCGCAGAACTTGGAGAACCGCTTACCATCCGGGGGGAGGCGCTCACGTTAGAGCAGTTTGCAGCTCTTTCCAATATTATTGGAAACAGACAGAAAAAATAAAGCAAAATTAAGGAGGAGATTATGGACGAAAATCAGAACATGAACAATGGACAACAGACTTACGGGGATCAGCAGTATAACAACGGACAGCAGACCTATGGCAATCAGCAGTATAACAATGGACAGCAGACCTATGGCAATCAGCAGTATAACAATGGACAGCAGACTTACGGGGATCAGCAGTATAATGGAGGACAGCAGACCTATGGCAATCCGCAGTACAGCCAGAATAACTGGACACCGCAGGAGCAGCATGGTCCGGTTTCAGATATTTTCTGCTATCTGTTACTGATCGTAATGCCGCTGCGTGAGATCATCAGCATGGTTGCGACATCATCTGTATTTCAGGCAATGACTTATGACAGCATTATGGATGGCAGCTATATGAATGTGATGTACAATGGAAGTTATGTGATATTTTCTCTGCTTAATTATGCATTGCTTGCGGCATTCATTATTTTTGTTGTCATCGACATTGTAAAGATCAACAAGCAGAATTATAAAATACTTGGACTGATCCTGTTTGCAATCTTTTTAAAGCCTGGTTATTATGTATGGCGGGCACATCTTTTAAAACGCAAAATGGCGTTTCCAATCGTGTATACCGTACTTTATGCACTGCTGATCATGGCAGAGATCGGATTTGTAATGATGCAGGCATTTAGTCTGGTAATGAATGTGATGTAAAAAATCTGAATGAGAAGTCTCTCTGTTTCATATATTAAATGGACAGGGAGATTTTTTTATGGGAAAAAGACGAAGAAAACGTGCAGGTTTCTGGCTGAAAGGAATATGTCTGATATTACTGGTGCCGGTTTTTATCACAACACTGATGCAGCGAATGCGCCTGGAAAACCTCATTTATGGAAAGGAAGGGGCGCAGGAAGTATGGAATACCATAGATAGTGTAGAGGGTATGGAGAGGGAAGTCCGGGAGCATCAGGAAAATAAAAAAGATATCTTATCAGGACAGGCAGAGACACAAAGTGGAGACAGTAAGGATGAGGATGAAGAAACTGAGATGAAGGTCTTGCAGATCGTGGCGCAGGAGATCGGGATTGATAAATCAGCGGAAACGATCAAAGCACAATGTGTGATCGCCAGAACGAATCTGTATGATGCCATGCAGGCGGGGACGAAGGAACCGGAGAGCATGCCGCCGGATCAGCAGCAGGAGCTTTGGGGAGAAAATTTTGATAAAAATTATCAGAAACTGAAATCCTGTGTGGAAGCGACGGCGGGGGAGACACTCTTATATAACAGAACTTACATATATGCGGCATATCATGCGATCAGCAGTGGGCGGACACGCAGCATGTCAGAGTTATATGAAGATGCAGACATGCCATATCTTGTTACGGCAGAATGTCATGCGGACACCACGGCGGAAGGTTATCTTTCCGTGTTTTATTATGAAAAAGAGGAGTTCCTGGAAAAATGCCGTGCGGCATATCCTGATGCAGGGCTGACGGAACTGACACAGATTGAGATCGTAAGCCGCGATGCGGCAGAGTATGTGACAAAAATCAAAGTTGCGGGGGAAACATACGATGGAGAGCAGTTCCGCCATGCATTAGAGCTTCCATCTGCCTGCTTTACGATCACGGAAATAGACGATCATGTGCGTATCGTGGCAAGGGGCATGGGACATGGTTTTGGATTAAGCCAGAATACAGCAGAGAAACTTGCAAAAGAGGGATATGGTTATCGGGAGATTCTTGCTTATTTTTATAAGGGAGCAGTGATCGGGCAGGCCGGTAATTTATAGGAAAGAAATAAAAAAATAATCGTATAAACCATCCGGGATGTGGAAACACTATGGTTAAAAATAAATAATGGATGGTGAGAAATAATGAAAAAGAAAGGTTTTTTGGGGTACAGACAATATGTGATTGCGGGGCTGCTGATCGCTTTAGCGGCAGTTGGAACGACTGCGTTATACAGCAGCCGACAGGAAAAGGAACGGGAGCAGATGGAAGCCGAACTTGCAGAAGAAATGCAGAAACAGGCAGATGATATTGCAGCAGAGGAGAGTTCGGAGCAGTCTGCCGAGGCATCTGCACTGGTTCCTCCAAAACAGTCTTTAAATGAAATGGAGAATGAACTGGATGATCCTGCCGTAACGGCGGAACTTGCAGAAGAAAATAATGCAGCGGAAACGGAAGAAACAGAAGCAGCACAGAGCATTCAGACGACAGGCAAAGCACAGACACTTCATTTTTCGGAGGAGCTGCTCTGGCCGATGGAGGGAAACGTGATCATCAATTACAGCATGGATTCCACGGTTTATTTCCCGACGCTTGACCAGTATAAATATAATCCGGCAGTGATCATTGCAGGTGAGGTCAATGATAAAGTCTATGCAGTTGCCAAAGGCCAGATTAAGAGTATTGAAAATGATGAGGTGACAGGCTGTACAGTTACGGTCGATCTGGGTGATGGCTATGAGGCAGTTTACGGACAGTTAAAGGAGCTGAATTTTGCAAAGGGAGATTATGTGGAGGCCGGACATGTATTAGGATATGTTGGAGAGCCGACGAAATACTTCACGGTAGAGGGAAGCAATCTGTATTTTGAACTTGATAAAGATGGCACACCCGTAGATCCGGTAGCATATTTCGAATAAAAGAAAAAGCATTCTTCCTTGAATAAGACACAGTTCTATTTTATAATAAAATGGCATTCTTTTTAGAGAGAAAACGTGAAAAGAAATGTCTGTTGTGGAATGAGAGGAGGCAGTGCACATGGAATACGACGGATATGATGAAGTTGTCCGCGCATGGATACAGGGAGTGTACGACAGCCGGGGAAACGATGCAAAACGGACATTGAAGTTTTGTTATGATATTGAACAGTATGCAATGAAAAAAAATGATCCAAAGCTGCTTGGATTTGCATACTATTACAGCGCAGAGACTTATTATCTGTTAAATGAAAGTGAAAAGTTTTTTTTCTGCATCAGCAAAGGCGTATCTTATCTGAATGAATCAAATCAGTGGGAGCTTGTGGCGCGTGCATATAATCTGATGGCAATTACGGCGATCAATCGGGGAAATGAGCCGATCGCGCTTGACTATTATCTGACCGGATTGAATTTCTGTACGAAATATCAGTTAAAACAGGAAGAAACCATGATAGATATAAATCTTGGAAATTTATATTTATCCTGTGGACAATATTTAGAGGCACAGAGATATTTTGAAAATTGTGGACAGCATGTAAAGGATTTTGTGAAAGATGATAAAAATTACCGCCTGATCACCTGTGTTTATATAGGAATGGGAACCGGTTTTTTGTATCGCGATATGCCGGAGCGTGCAGCACATTATGCAGAGCTTGTCTCGGATGAGTGCGCGGGCCGTATTGATGGCATTGAACTGCTCAGTTTTCGCTGTTTTAAGGCACAGGTATGCCATGCAACCGGAAAGACGGCGGCGCGTGATGAATGCATCCGGTTGATTTGTGAGGAGATCAATGCAGATATTCCGATCATGGATATTTTTAGTGATCTTTATGAATTCAGCCAGCTTTTGCTTGAAATCGGAAATGATGATGCTCTTTTGCGGGTAATGGAAATTTTAGAGCCATTGACATGGCAGTCAAAGATCGTCAATCTTCAGAGGCAGATTATTTCCCTGAAAATTAAGTTTTACCGTATGCATAAGGATAATGATGCATATTTAGAGGCTGCGGGGCAGTACTACGAGTTGTCCGAGATCATGGAAAAAGAAAAACAGGCGATGATCGCTAATATGCTTGATGTGCGGGAATCTTTAGAGCGGGCGAACAAAAAAAGGCGCGAGATGGAAGAAGCAAATATCCGGCTTCTGGAAAAGTCAGAGACGGATGCACTGACGCGCCTGGCAAACCGGTTCCGCCTTAATGATTATCTGGATCAGGTATTTGAGAAAGCATTATCAGAGCAGACGCCGCTTGCCATGGAGATCCTGGATATCGATTATTTTAAGCAGTATAATGATAACTACGGACATCAGGCAGGGGATGAGTGCATTAAGCGGATCGCAAAGCAGCTTGAGCTGATGCAGAATGATATGATATTCTGTGCGAGATATGGAGGGGATGAGTTTATCATTCTCTATCAGAATATGACGGAGGAAGCGGTCAGACATGCGGCGGAGGGATTGCGGCAGCGGATCATTGATCTTGGAATCCAACATGCATATTCTAAGGCAATGCCTATCGTGACAATCTCACAGGGAATCTGTTATGATATTCCGAAAGATGATACAAAGAGCTGGGATTTTCTGCATGCGGCAGATGCGATGCTTTATCAGGTTAAGAAAAAATCCAGAAATGATCTTGCACTGGGACACTTAGCAGATGTGAGTGACAAATAAAACAGGAAACATTTTATGAATGCGGCATAGAATATAACAGATAGAAACAAAAATCCGCAATCGAGTTTTTCACACGGAAAACCGGAAGTAAAAAGTGATGCAGTAGAATGGATAATATACATGATTGTCGATTGCTTTTAAATAAGAAGTAACACCCAGACCAAAAGTCGGCAACGATTTTTGTCGAAAGATGAGGTTTGGGGTACATAATTCCCGAAAATCCGCAGTTGATGCGAACTGTTGCGCGGGGGAATTTCTTGACAAAAGTACGGGCACCGTGTTATCATTCAGACTGTTGCGCTTATGGGGGCTGTTGATCAGCCCCTTGTTTTACGCGCGCCAATGGCGCACGTTTCTATGGAAAGGAAATATATGGAAACAGTTAGATTCGATCAGTTAGATTTATATCCGCAGGTATTGCGTGCGATAGCAGAAATGGGATTTGAAGAGGCAACACCGATCCAGAGTCAGGCAATTCCGGTTGTGATGTCCGGTGTGGATGTCATTGGACAGGCACAGACAGGAACCGGAAAGACGGCATCATTTGGAATCCCGGTACTGCATAAAGTAGATCCGAATAATAAAAAAACACAGGTTATCATCTTATCACCGACAAGAGAGCTTGCCATCCAGGTGGCGGATGAGATCCGTAAACTTGCAAAATATATGCACGGTGTAAAGATCCTTCCGGTGTACGGCGGACAGGAGATCAGCCGTCAGATCAAGGCATTGAAGGGTGGGGCACAGATTATTATCGGTACACCGGGACGTGTTATGGATCATCTGCGCAGAAAGACGATCCGCTGTGAGGCAGTGAACACGATCGTACTTGATGAGGCAGACGAGATGTTAAACATGGGATTCCGTGAGGATATTGAGACGATCTTAGAGTATATCCCGGAGGAAGGACGTCAGACGGTGTTATTTTCTGCGACCATGCCAAAGCCGATCTTAGATATCACGAAGAAATACCAGCACGATGCCGTGACGATCAAAGTGGTAAAAAAAGAGCTGACCGTTCCGAATATTGAGCAGTATTACTATGATGTAAAGAGAAAAGACAAGATCGAAGTTTTGACCAGACTTCTTGATTATTATAATCCGAAACTCTCTCTGGTGTTCTGTAACACAAAACGCATGGTGGACGAACTGACTGAGGAACTGCAGGGACGCGGTTATTTTGCAGAGGGACTGCACGGAGATATGAAGCAGACACAGCGTGACCGTGTGATGCGCGGTTTCCGTACCGGAAAAACAGAGATCCTGATCGCGACCGATGTTGCAGCGAGAGGTATCGATGTGGATGATGTGGAAGCGGTATTCAATTATGATATTCCACAGGATGACGAATATTATGTTCATCGTATCGGAAGAACCGGACGTGCCGGAAGAACCGGACGTGCGTTTACTTTCGTCAAAGGCAAAGAAGTATATAAATTAAAAGATATCATGCGTTACTGCAAGACCAAGATCGTTGCAATGCCGATCCCGTCCACGGATGATGTGGCACAGATCAAGGCTGAGAAGGTCATGGAAGAAATCGGAAGAATTATCGACGAGGAAAATTTAAAAGATACGATCGATATCATCGAAAAGCAGATCAACGAATCTGATTATACTGCAATGGACATTGCAGCAGCATTCTTAAAACAGGCGTTGGGACAGATCAATCTTGACAATGACAGAGAGGACTCTTTTGATTTTGACAATACCGGAGCTGAAGAGGGCATGGTGCGTCTGTTTATCAACATCGGTAAAAAAGACCGCGTGAAACCGGGCGATATCTTAGGTGCAGTCGCAGGCGAATCCGGCATGCCGGGTAAACTTGTCGGAGCCATTGATATGTATGATAAATACACATTCGTGGAAGTGCCGAGAGAATACGGAAAAGAAGTTTTAGATGCCATGAAAAATGCAAAGATCAAAGGCCGCTCCGTCAATATGGAACCGGCAAACCAGAAATAAAAAGTTTAAGTCCATGAGTGAAAATATTTCCGGTCAAAAAAATCCCGTGGGAAATGATTTTTAAAATCAGTCTCATACGGGATTTTTTTGTAATGTTACTGTCCGATCTTGCTCACGATACTCCGGTTGATCTTCATTAAGAAAAATGCAGTTGCACCCACAGATACCAGTTCAGCGATCGGGAATGCCCACCATACCAGATTGACATTGCCGGACTGTGCTAACAGGTATGCTGCCGGGAGCAGGATCACTAACTGTCTTGCAATGGATATGCACATACTGTAGACTGCTTTTCCAAGTGCCTGGAAAATACTACTGCAGGAGATTCCAAAGCCGGCAAGCAGGAAACTTAAACTGATGATACGCAGCGCAGGGACACCGATGGAGAGCATTGTGTCGGAAGCCTGAAACATGGAGAGAAGCTGCTTTGGAAAGAGCTGGAATAAAAGCAGGCCGACTGCCATGATGCTGACTGCATAAGCGACACAGTGTTTTAAAGTTTTTGTGACACGCTCTTTGTTTCCGGCACCGTAGTTGTATGCCATAACCGGGATGACACCGTTGTTTAAACCAAAAGCCGGCATAAATACGAAGCTCTGCAGTTTAAAGTAAACGCCGAACACTGCGGTTGCCGTGGAGGAAAACGCGATCAGGATACGGTTCATACCGTAGTTCATCACGGAACCGATCGCCTGCATTACAATAGAGGGAACACCGATCACATAAATCTGTCCGATAATATTTTTGTCCGGGCGGAAATGGTGCAGGTCAATCTGTACTTCCTTATTTTTTGTGTGGTTTAAAACAACTGCCAGAATACCGGCAATCATCTGTCCGATGACGGTTGCAGCAGCAGCACCGGAAATGCCCATTTTCGGGAGACCAAACAGACCAAAGATGAGAACTGGATCGAGAGCGATATTGATGATCGCACCGACACCCTGTGTATACATGGTATAAATGGTTTTTCCGGTTGCCTGCAGCATACGCTCAAACATAAGCTGCGTAAAAATACCGAAAGAAAGACAGCAGCAGATCGTCAGATACTGTTTTCCATAAACGATGATCTCTTCAATATCTGTCTGGCTGCGGAAAAACGGTTCTGCAAAAAACAGACCGATGATCAGAAAGAGCAGATAGCTGACAAGAATTAAAAATACAGCATTTTCTGCGACCTTATTTACTTTTTCGGTATCCTTTTCTCCCAGGGAGCGCGCTAAAAGCGCATTTACGCCGACGGCAGTTCCGACACCGACAGCAATCATAAGGTTCTGGATCGGGAAAGCCATAGACACTGCGGTCAGGGCATTTTCGCTGATCATGGCAACAAAAATACTGTCGACAATATTATAGAGCGCCTGAACGAGCATGGAGATCATGATCGGCAGGGACATTGAGATAATGAGTTTGTCAATCGGCATGACGCCCATTTTATTTTCTTCCATAAATCCTCCTTTGTTTAACCTTTGTGTAAAAAATTCCATAATTTACTCCCGGAAAATAAAAACTTCCGGGAGCGCTACCTTTCTATATTAGCATTCCTTTTATCTGAATACAAGGTACAACTTCATCAAATCTTAATGTTTTGACTGATTGGAAATTCATAATTATTCCGTTACAATAAAAGCATGATCATAAAGAGACAGGTTTATGTAAAAATCTATCGAAAACCTGTGGAAAAGGGGAAAACATGTACAGTATACTGGTGTGCGATGATGAGAAAGACATTGTTTCAGCATTAAAAATCTATCTGATGGCGGACGGTTATCAGGTATTTGAAGCATATAACGGAAAAGAGGCACTTGAGGTGTTAAAGGAACAGGACATCCATCTGGTACTGATGGATATCATGATGCCGGAGATGGATGGGATTGCAGCGATGGTGAAAATTCGTGAGACGAGCAATGTTCCGGTTATTTTACTGACAGCAAAAAGTGAGGATACGGATAAAGTGTTAGGGCTGACCGTCGGGGCGGACGATTATATCACCAAACCGTTTAATCCGATTGAAGTGCAGGCGCGCGTCAAATCACAGCTCAGACGCTATATGCAGCTCGGAGGCGGAGCCATCAGAAAAGATGTTCTCTCGATCGGCGGGATCGAACTTGACGACCGCAGCAAAGAGGTGTCGCTTGACGGCGAAAAGATTTCTCTGACACGCACGGAATACGATATTTTAAAACTTCTGATGGAGCATCCCGGAGAGGTGTTTTCCCCGAACCAGATTTACGAACAGGTATGGCAGGATAATCCCTACGGAACGGAGAATACAGTGGCGGTACATATCAGGCATCTGCGGGAAAAAGTGGAGTATAACCCTGCAGAACCGCGGTATTTGAAAGTTGTGTGGGGACGTGGTTATAAAATGGAAGGACAGGTATGAGAAAAGTGAAAAATTTGAGAGGATCGACAGCGGCAAAGATCATTGCCTGGATCGCGCTCAGTGCCAGTGCACTGTGTTTTGTGTTCAGCGCGATGGGTGTGATCTTTATGTTTGATGAAGGAATCTATAGAAATTCAAAGGATGAAACAAGAAAGCAGTGGTTTGAAAATGTTTCCTATGAATATGGTCTGTCCGCGGTGGATGATGTAAGGCGGGAACAGCCGGCAGGTTCTGTAGAAAGCAAATATTTTAAATATGGTATTATCAAAGCAGACAGCCTCGATGGGATTGACCTGAATAATGAAAAATCATATGCGGAACGCAACTTTTCGGATAAGATCAGTCTGGAAGACGTGTATACAAACAGTGTGGAATTATCGGACGAAGATCAGATTGTATACACAAATGGAAATTTTCTGACCGGCGGCGGTGTGCAGCTCATGTATTCCGGGGATGATTCGTGGGTGAGCGTCTATGCGGACCGGATCTGCTATGATGAGGCAAAAGGTGTTTTTGTTTATCTGGCGGGAAATGAGTATTATCCGGTGCAGAAGGTTGAGACGGACATAGACGGATATGGAAGCGCAGTTTTTACTTATGATACCGAGAAAAAAATGTATCTGTTTGAACACACAGATGAGACGTTGACCGATGCTGCTTCTGCGGAAGGAACGGTTACAGATGTGGCATTGAGCGATGCTGCGGACGGGAATACAGTAGCAGAATCAACGGAAGAACCATTGACTGATGCTGCGGACGGGGATACAGTAGCAGAATCAACCGAAGAGCCACTGACGGATGTCACAGACAGCGGCATGGATGATATTGCAAATGGAGAATACGTCACGCTTGACATGTTTGATGGCACGCGCATGGATGTAAATCACTGGGGAAATGTGTTATTAGACGGAGTCCGGGAGATATCCATGGATGAGGTCGACCGGGTGGACTCATCTGAAAAAAACAAAGAAGATGCCAGCGTTTCGTATACAACATACGAGGATTATTATCTTGACAGCAACTATACACTCTGGGTAAACATGGGGAACACATCACCGAAAACCACTTATCAGATGGTTGTGATCCTGCCGCAGAATGTTGGGACAGACTGGAACAGTACGGACTGGTACGTACAGGCAAATACCCTGCTGGATTTTGTATACAGCATGCGTTACACGGCGTTAGTCACAATGTTTGTAAGTTTTATCATCGGAGCAGCAGCCTTTGTATTTCTGATGTGTGCGGCGGGGCACCGGAATGGAACGGATGAGATCGTTACGACTGTCTGGGATCATCTGTGGCTGGATGTTTTTGCAGTGGGGGCTGTGCTGGCAGAGGTATTTGTTTTCTATGTGGCAGCGATATTCCTGATAAATGTCGATGTTGCGTATCTGCCGTTTATCTTATTTGTTACTGCCGTTGCAACCCTTTGCATGGGATGGCTGTTGTTACTGTTTTTATTAAGTTTTTCCGTGCGGGTAAAATTGGGAAAATGGTGGAGACATACCCTGTGTTACCAGCTTTTCCGTAAAATTGGACAGTTCGCCCGGATGATCTGGGAAAATATCGGGTTTCTCTGGAAAGTGATCCTGGTCATGCTGGTGCTTGCATTTTTGGAAGGTATAGGGGTGCTGATGTTTTTTAATTCAGACATAGCCCTTTTACTCTGGCTGTTAGAAAAACTGGTTTTATATCCGCTGGTCCTGTGGTACTGTGTGCAGTTAAACCAGTTAAAGAACGGAACGGAAAAAATTGCAGGCGGTGAGCCGGGCTATCAGATCAGTACAAAGCGTATGACCGGTATATTTAAGGAACAGGGAGAACAGATCAACCATATCAGCGACGGCATGACACATGCGATCGAAGAGCGGATGAAGAGTGAACGTTTCAAGACAGAACTGATCACGAACGTGTCCCATGACATTAAGACTCCACTGACATCGATCATCAACTATGTGGATCTGCTGGAAAAAGAAGAACTGCACAACGAGACAGCGCAGGAGTATTTAGAGGTGTTAGAGCGCCAGTCAAGCCGATTGAAAAAGCTGATCGAAGACCTGATCGAGGCTTCCAAGGCGTCCACCGGAAACCTTCCGGTACATTTAGAGCGGTTAGAAGCCGGGATATTTATGACACAGACGGTCGGGGAATTTGAGGAAAAGACAAAAGAGGCAGGACTTGATCTTGTGATCGAAAAGCCGGAGACACCGGTCTATATCATGGCGGACAGCAGACATTTCTGGCGTGTGATCGATAATCTGATGAATAACATCTGCAAATATGCCCAGAGCGGGACACGTGTCTACATCAATCTTGAAGTAAAAGAGGCACAGGTGTCTATCACCTTCCGCAATACGTCAAAATACCCGCTCAATATCAGCAGTGATGAACTGATGGAACGTTTTGTGCGGGGCGATGCATCCAGAAATACGGAAGGAAGCGGACTCGGACTTTCTATCGCAAACAGCCTGATGGATCTTATGGGTGGTACATTCCGTCTGTATGTGGACGGAGATCTGTTTAAGGTCGTGCTCGGGTTTGCCGAGACAGCAGAGAAAGAAACAAAAGAAAAAATCGAAGAACTGTAATTGTTGAAAGTTGCACTACAGGTGTGAACAATAACCCAAAAGCATGGTTGTCCAGAGGGATGCCATGCTTTTTTCATTCATAGGAAATTACGTCCTATGAATGAAAAAGCCCTCCGGGCGGGA
>ENA-OROZ01002650-OROZ01002650.1-human-gut-metagenome-genome-assembly--contig:-NODE-2650-length-13015-cov-4.206096_pt1 | contig 13015 bp, 8 predicted proteins | sample MGYA00242138_ERZ509066 | MGnify/ENA primary metagenome ERZ509066 (study PRJEB26280, sample SAMEA2338691) | human gut metagenome | biome: human gut; feature: human-associated habitat; material: faeces... | reverse complement strand
AGCAGTTTTAGCAGTGAATCCGGTAAATGGTTGTGGTTTATTCCAATACTTGGAAGCCTTTTTCGAAAATGGCATTTCCTATAAAGTATTTGCCGTATCGGATACGAAAGAGATCAAAACCAATTCAGGAATGGTCCTAATAGTAGATGATGTGATTGCTAATCTAAAAGGGCATGAAGACGAATTTGATGCACTTGTATTCTCCTGTGGAGATGCAGTACCTGTATTCCAGCAGTATGCAAACCAGCCATACAATGTGGACTTGATGGAAGTCATCAAGACTTTCGGAGAAAAAGGAAAGATGATGATCGGACACTGTGCCGGTGCAATGATGTTTGACTTTACAGGTATAACAAAAGGTAAAAAAGTCGCTGTCCATCCGCTGGCCAAACCTGCCATTCAAAACGGAATTGCCACGGATGAAAAATCTGAGATAGATGGCAACTTCTTTACTGCACAAGATGAGAATACGATCTGGACAATGTTGCCGAAAGTCATAGAAGCATTGAAATAATGCCGGAAAGTATAGAAAGGAATAAATCCACACACAAAAAGAATTGTTCATACAATTGAATAATAAACTCATTCTTTCCTTTAAAACCAACGGCCCGTTCCTCGGTGTGCAACGGGTCCTTCCTTTAAAACCAACGAGCCGTTGGTTTTAAAGGAAAAAACAGTCGCCCATACAACATTCATAATCAACAATTTACGCATTCTGCTTTTAACAAGCAAATATTGCAGCTTCATTCATTAATAAAAACAGACAACAATAGGCCAATTATTGATAAAAACAAGTGTATCCTTTTTCGTACACCTACATATTTTTGGTTTACACATCCGCATAAGGTCGGATTCGAAATTCCTTGAACAATACATCTACTTTATTATTTTTTAATTGGATGCCATCGTTTTTCAGATTGTTTTTAGTACTTTTGCCCGTATCAAATCAATAAATAATATATCGAACACAAACATCATACTCTCATGAATATGAAAAAATATGTGCTAGCATTTTTTCTATGTTTCATATCTATTACTCCTATTTTAGCACAAAGAGACCACATAGATATTTCAAACTATATTTTATGCATCAATTCCTATGCAGAATCTTCTCCTTGGAGTAACAGGATGATTTCAACCGTATCGGAGTACGTTCAAAAGAACCCAAAACTGGCATTATATGCGGAACATATGAATACTTTAATGATCGATAACGATACGATTTTAGGAGAATTCAAGAATATGATCTCTCAGAAATACGAGCATCATCGCCCACGGCTGCTAATATTATTGGGAAACCCTTCTCTATTACTACGTGATGAATATAGAGAGCTTTGGGGAGACATTCCTATTGTACTCTGTTCGGAAGAAAAGTTTATAGGTCCTAAAGACACCTACATCTACAAACAGCCAGTTACACAAGCGGAGCGTGTTCCGATCTCCCAACTTGCCGATCCCTACAATCTGGTACTTTTATATTCAAACCTTTATTTACGGGAAAATATCCAACTGATTTCTCACATAATCCCTGATATGAAGAAATTCATATTTATCGGTGACGAGCGAGAAATCAATCAGACCAATAATTTGGAAATACAGACAAAGTTAAAAGCCATAAATCCTAATATTGAATACCAGTACATCACGCCACAAAAAATGACAACGAACCAATTATTGGATTCATTGTATCATGTTGATCCGAATACAACCGGAATTTTATTTGCTTCCTGGTTCTACAAAACGACATTTGCAGGTAATACTTCATTAGTTACCAATGCTCACAAACTTATCGTAACAACTACAGCTCCAATTTTCACCCTTAATATGGCTGATATAACAGAAGAAAACGGTGGCATGATAGGTGGTTATACTTATGACCAAAAACACTATAACCAGCAATTAATTCATACCATTTCAGAAATACTTACAGGAAAGCCGGCTAGAGAAATTCCCTTTTATATGCCATCAGATGGCGCACCTATTATCAACTATACGATATTACTCCGTAAAGGATTCTCTCCTTCCATCTGTCCTCCAAACACACATTTTCTGAATAAACCGCTTGGATTCTGGAAACAGAACAAATATTTCATTATGGGTACCTTGTCTTTTATGATATTACTGGCAATCGTATTCTTTTATCGTATCCATAGCCTGAATAGCATCAAAAAAGCACAGCAAAAAGAAATTGACGCAATGACAAATTATAAGAATCTGGTTAATAACATGCCCATTCTCTATATGCAGGAAGAAGTGCTTGCTGATAAAAATGGCATTCCCGTAGAACTGATTTACCGCAATGTGAATGCGCATTTTGAGAAAAACTTTTTCCGCAAAGAAGAAGTTGTCGGGAAAAAAGCGAGTGAAATATTTCCGGAATCAATGCCGGACTTCCTGCACTTCACTCAAATAGCCTTATCAGAAAATAAAGTAATAACATTCCCCTACTATTTCAAAAAAATAGATACCTTCTACGATATAGTACTTAAAGCAAACCGGCAAAATAATATGATTGATGTATTTTGCCTGAACAGCACAGAGCTCCATAAGGCACAACAAAAGCTAAGCACTATCAACAACAAACTCGCCATGTCACTTGACGTAGCTAATATCGTGCCATGGAAATGGGATTTGCGAAGTAAAACAATTTTATGCGACATCAACAAACCGATAGAACTTAGCACACAAGGAAAAGACGTTGCCGAAGAACAACTGGCAGTACCCGACTATCACTATTTTTCCAAGATATTTAAGGAAGACCGGAAACGGGTAGAACAAGCTTATCAGAACTTAATAGACGGTCATTCGGAAAAAGTAAAAGAAGAATATCGCGTAGTCAGCACACAAAAAGGATTTCATAGGATAGAATGGGTGGAAGCCCAAGCAGCCGTTGAAACGCGGGACGAAAATGGCAACCCATTGACTCTTGTTGGCTCCTCACTCGTTATCACTGAACGAAAAAAAATGGAGATGGAACTGATTAATGCCAAAAACCGTGCCGAAGAGTCCAATCGGCTGAAGTCTGCTTTCCTTGCCAACATGAGTCATGAAATTCGTACTCCTCTAAATGCTATCGTCGGTTTCTCCGGTATATTGGCATCCACCGAAGAAGAAGAGGAAAAACAAGAATATGTCAGTATCATTGAAAACAATAATACGTTATTATTGCAGCTCATCAGTGATATCCTTGATTTATCAAAAATAGAAGCAGGAACATTGGACCTGCACTATTCCAATGTTGAAATCAATGATTTAATGAAAGACCTGGAAAACATGTGTCAACTGAAACTTAAGTCGGATGCTGTCAAACTGGAATTCGTAGCTCCTGAAGAACCATGTTTCGCACATATAGAAAAGAACAGGTTATCTCAGTTAATTATTAACCTGGTGACGAATGCCATAAAATTCACCATTCAAGGTAGTATCCGATTTGGATACAAACGTCAGAACAATGAATTATATTTCTATGTGGCTGATACAGGTTGCGGCATTCCTCAAGATAAGCAAAAAAGTATTTTTGGACGTTTCGTCAAATTAAATTCATTTGCACAAGGTACGGGTTTAGGACTCTCAATCTGCCAGACACTTGTCGAACACATGGGAGGTAAAATCGGGGTAGAATCAGAAGAAGGAAACGGCTCTACATTCTGGTTCACTTTGCCTTACAAGCAAGCAGAGACTGTTAAGAAGAGCCTTCCAAAGGACATACAACCTATTGCCATAGAAAAGGATAAGCTGGTAATTTTGATTGCTGAAGATAATGAAAGCAATTATAAGTTGTTCGAATCTATTCTAAAATATGATTATCATCTGCTTCATGCCTGGGATGGTCAGGAAGCTGTAAACATGTTCAAGGAGCATAATCCACAAATTATATTAATGGATATCAATATGCCTGTCCTGGATGGATATGAAGCAACCAAAGAAATCCGCAAGTACTCTGCCAAAGTACCGATTATCGCCATTACGGCTTTTGCATATGCTTCAGACGAGCAACGGGTGATGGAAAGTGGTTTTGACGGGTATATGCCGAAACCTATCAATGCCCGTCAGTTGAAGGCCAACTGACAGATATCATGCAAAAACGTATTGTATTGCTATAGGGGAAATCAATTCCCTTTTGGAAGATAACAAAACAGCTAATAATTCAGCCACATTCTGAATGAAGCCATCTTGTCTTTACTTATCATTATCTTATCTTTGAAAGGTGGTTGTACATGAACGATTGCCTTTCCTAAGAAATAGGATTCAATACGCTGAATGGCATCAATACAGACTAATGTCTGACGATTCGTCCGGAAAAAGTGATCCGGATCGAGTTGTTCACTCAATCGGTCTAGTGCCAGATCAATGAGATACTCACGATTCTTATGGGTTACGGCAAAGGTGAGCTTATTTTCCGAATAAAAGTAAGCGATATCACTCACCTGTAAGGTGAATAGTTTCTCGCCACTAGAAATAAGGAAACGAGTACGATACTTTTTCTGCACAGAGACAGAGGTCTCCTGCGCAGCAGAAAGTTGCTGCAATATTTCCAGCATCCGGCTTTCCTGATTGAAATCATGGATGTAGTTCTTTGTCAATCCTTCAAAACGTTGAATGGTCTGCATCAGGCGGTCTTCATGAATCGGCTTCAAAAGATAGTCAATGCTATTCACTGAGAAAGCACGCACAGCATATTCGTCATAAGCAGTAGTAAATACAATCATACTCTCCGGATGCGCCTGTTCTATAAAAAGAAAAGAATTGCCATCCGTTAGCTGAATATCCAGAAACAGGATATCCGGATGAGGATGCTGCCCGAACCACTCTACTACCTCTTCAATATTACCGGGCAATAACTGTACCTCCCAATCGGGACGAAGAGACAATAACGTATCCCTCAGCAGACGGGCTGCCGGAATTTCATCTTCTATGATGGCTGCTTTTATCTTATTCATAGAGCAAAGGTATTTTTACGGTAAACTCTTTCCGGTCATTTTCTACCACAATGTCACGGTTGCACAACAACATATATCGGGCAGAAAGGTTCTTAAGTCCCATTCCGGAAGTTACCACTGTTTTTTTAGTTTGTATCCGGTTTCTGACGATCAGTTCCCGTTCCTTTTCCATATAAAGAAGTTCGATAGTCATCGGTTTTCCCGTATGAATGACATTATGTTTGATTACATTCTCCGCTAACAATTGAATAGTAAGCGGAGGCAACTGAGCCTCCATACAAGTCTTCGGAATACGGTTGTCAATATGAATGCAATCGCCCAAACGAACCCTATGCAGAAAAATATAAGAATTCAGAAAATCCAGTTCCTCCCGCAATGTTGTCAACCTTTGATTCTGACACTGAAGAATATAGCGATACACATCCGAAAGATGCTGGGTGAACAATTCCGCATTAGCCGGATTGTAGCGAATCTCAGAAATCAAGGTATTCAGACTGTTAAACAAGAAATGAGGATTCAACTGATTCTGTAGAGCTGTATAGCGTGCCGTATTATTCTCTTTTTGCAAGGCAGCCGCTTTCTGTTGTAATCTTAACGTATTACGCATGGAACGATTGGCCAGCAACAATCCAAGGATGACGAGCTCTACCAGCCATACAGTTATAAGAATCCGCCAGCCTCCGTTGGGAAACGTAAACGGATAAGAAGCTCCTGCCAACAACTTGGCAGTTACCATTAAACCGTAGTTCAGCAAAAGAAACATCCCCATTACGATAATATAGACTGAAACCAGCTTCCAACGCCGATGCAGATTCAACGCATACTGATTATCAATCCATGAACTCAGCCTGATGGTAGTATATCCCAGCACATTAAAAGCCAGTATGAAGAACCCCAGTGTACTGACTGAATGTAGCATATCGGCAACCCGATCAGAGAAGGTTGCATAATTTATCAGTAACAGGAAAGAGAATATACCCAATCCTGAAAACAGCGCTATATACAATAAGGTGTTCAACTTTACATTCATACAGTTGGCTCTTTTCATACAAAGTTAGTGCTTTTTATCGACAATCATATCCGTGGAGCGCTTTTATTAACTCCGAATAGTGTCCTTGTGCCGCAGCTTTGGCTTGTACATAATTCACCTGCGATGTCTGCCGATAGGTTTGCGCGTCAATCACTTCCACCACTGACACTTTTCCTTCATTATAACGTTCTATTGCTTTCGCTTCATTCTCTTCTGCCTTCGCCAGTGAACTTTCGCTCAAACGAACCCGTTCCATTGCTTGTGACAGGGCTTTACGTGCCACACCTATTTCCAGTTCAACCTGATCCATCACTTTATTCAGATTATCTTCTGCCATACCTACCCGAAAAGAAGAAGCACGTTTCTCACTTTTACGCTTTCCCCATTCAAAAATAGGTACAGAGACCTTTGCATAAACAGCATAATTGGGATCCAGATCTTTCTTGAAATTATATCCGGGAGAAGAGTAACTCCCGTCTATTCCCACATAAAACTGAGGTTTGAACTGCGAATCATTCAACTTTTTCGTACTCTCGGCCATACGAATCCGGTCATAAGCCATCTGAATTTCAGGACGTGCCATACCGGTAGACAACCATGTAGAATCATCGACAACCACCACCGGTATCTGTGAATCCAGTTCCGTATGATGTTCCAGCCGGACACCAATCATAGAATTCAATGCCATCCGCCCTGTTTCAAAATTACTTTGTGCCTGGAGCAACTGGTACTCCGCTTCGTTCAGTTTTACTTCCGCCATCAGTAAATCCTGCGGATCAACCAGCCCCACCTCTACCCTTTCTTTAATTGTTTTAACCAAAGCGGCTATTGAGTTACGAAAATCTTCGGCAACAGTCACAATCTCCTGCCGGGCTACGGCACTCCAGTATTGAATATCCGTTTGATAGCAAACAGCATCATTCAATGCCTTTGCCTGATTGGCGGCAAATGATTGCTGATGTTGTGCCATACGGATGGATTCCAGTACTCGTCCGCCTGTATAGACCGGTTGCAGAATGGAAAGAGAACCACCATAGTTCAGTTGTTTCCCTTCCACTGTTCTTGATAATCCTAAAGAAGGGACATCCAGAGTCAATTCCAACGGATTCTCCGTATACTGAAAGTTGGCTGTTCCGGAAAGTTTCGGTTTCAAATCTGCCCGTGCCGATTTTTCCACTTCCATACTGGCAGCTATATTCTTCTCAGCCGCTTTCAAGTCGTGATTGTAATCCAATGCCATAGTCCGGTACTTTTCAAGAAGAGGACTTTGCTGGGCTAAAGCAGACAAAGACCCTAAAGCAAAACCACATAACAACAAGCTATATATCCTTATTTTCATCTTTATTTTCCTTTTACTTTATAAAACATTGAATATAATGCAGGCGTGACAAACAAGGTCAATCCCGTGGCAAACGTCAGTCCGAAAATAATAGTCGCAGCCATTCCGCCGAAAGCGACATCAAACAATAGCGGGACCATACCGAAGATGGTAGTGGTTGCCGCCATCAATACCGGACGGGTTCGGGAAACCGTAGCCTCAACAATAGAGGTATACAGATCAATTCCACTACGATGCTGCACATTGATTTCATCAATCAGTACAATCACATTCTTGATGATCATTCCAAGCAACCCCAGCCAACCGGCTATCGGAAAGAAACCGAAGTCAAAACCGGTCAAGAGCATCCCCACCGCAATACCTATCAAAGACAAAGGCAAGACACAAAGAATAATAATCGGTTCACGGAAATTACCGAACAGCCCTACCAGGATAACCACTAATGCAAGGAATGCCAATGGGAAATATTTAGCAATGGCCTGCATCGCCTCACCCTGATCTTTATACTGGGCATCCCAAAAGAAAGTATATCCTTCAGGAAGCTGGATGTCCTCTATTTCTTTCCGGATTTCTCCATGTACTTCCGCCATCGTATGCCCCGGTTTCACGCCACACATTGCAGCCATTGACAGCTGACGGTTATAAGTTCTCACCTGGGGAAACTCCCAGGTCGTCTCTATCCGTTCTGTTACCTGCGAAAGCGGAGCCGACCTTTCTCCATTCCATATCGAAAAGTCTCCTAAAGAATGGGTGTCCGCTATATCCACATTACCCGATTTCAAAAGAACAGGAACTTTTTTCTCATTATCCCGATAGACACCGACAGGCAAACCATCATTAATTGATTTTACCGATTCCATCATCGAAGCTTTTGTAATCCCTAATGCTCCGGCCTTCACCGGATCATATACCGGACGGATAACCATCGACATATTCCCCCATTCGTTCCGGGCATCCGCAACTTTAGGATTTTGTCGCATAATCTCAATGGCCTGCCCTACCAGAGAATCAAGTACAGCAGGGTCCGGTCCGAGAAAACGAGCCTCGATCACCGCTTCCGTTAACGGACTTAGCTCGAATTTATTTACTTTAATCAACGGTTCGGGAAACTTCAACGAAACAGAGTCCTGCAAACGGGCATGCAGCTGACGGGAAAGTTTCGAAGTCTTGCATTTCACCAAAATTTGTGCATAGTTGGATTGAGGTCCAAAGGAAACGTTTGACAAGTAATAACGCGGCGGAGTCCGTCCTACATAAGTAGATACCATTTCCGTTTCTTCCTGTCCGCGGATATACTCTGCCATATCCATCACCATCTTATCTGTTTCTTCAATCCGTGTCCCTTCGGGCAGCCACATATCCAATGTAAAATACTGCTTATCCAATGCGGGGACAAAGACCTTCGGAATGAACTTGAAACTCCATGCCGACAATACCAGCATAATGACCATACACCCAATCGTTGCATACCGGTGACGAATCCCCCATCTCAATGCAGAACGAAATTTATCATAATACTTGCCTGCAAAAAGAGCCGCCTTAAGTTCGTTGGGTCTTGGCCGACGGACAAACTCCTGAATAAAGAAAGGAGTCTGCGTCAGCGCAAAGACCCAACTGAACATCAGCGAAACGCCGATAACTACAACTAAGGATGACAATAACTCACCGGTAATATGCGGCGAATAATATATAGGTAAAAAAGTTAGAATCGCAATGACTGTCGCCGCCAATAAGGGCAACGAAGTTGAAGAACAAGCCCGCAATATGGCTACCCGTTTCCGCATTCCCCGCTGCATATTGACCAATGCCGAATCGGAGACCACAATGGCATTATCTACCAACATTCCCATAGCAATGATAATGGCAGCAAGTGACATACGTTGTAAGGCGATTCCTTGTGATAGCATCACAATCAAGGTCGCAAAGATGGAAAACACCAATCCGCTGCCAATCAGAATACCATTCTTGAATCCTATAAAAAACAACAGAATAGCTACTACCGTTACAACAGATATAATCAGGTTCAGAATAAATCCCTGATTGGCCACTGCCGATTCATAACCCTGATCATAAATCGTCTGCAGCTCAAAACCTTCGGGCATTGTCTCTGCAAAATGGTCAATCTCCTGTTTTACCGCCTCTGCCATATCGACAACATTTCCTGTGGGTATCGTAGAAATAGCAATACCTACCGCAGGTTTCCCGTCAATCCGCATTTTATTACTTGGAGGCGTCTGATAACTCTCCTCAATCTCTGCAATATCAGCCAACCGGAAATGCTCTCCTGTACGTGATACGATAGTCATATTCCGAATATCATCCAGAGAATAAAAATTACCGGTAGATTCAATCCGTATTCTGTTTACGCCGGCATCAATTCCTCCGGCATCCACTACCCTGTTCTGTGCATCGAAGGCACGTGAAATATCCGTAGTCGTGATTCCACTCCGTGCCATAACGGAAGGATTAAGAATGACGTCAATCGTTGGAGACTGTACACCATAAATCTCCACTTTTGCCACATCCTTCACCCTGAGCAGTACATTCTTGATAAGCTTCGCCTGATTTTCCAGTTCCCGATATGAATATCCTTCACCCGTCAGACCATAGAAAACACCCAGCACATCACCGAAATCATCATTCACCACTGAAGGACCGGCTCCTGCAGGAAGTTTCGACTGTACATCATTGACCTTCCGACGAAGTTTATCCCACAACTGCTGCATCTCATCCGCCCGGATTTCTTTCTTTACATACACCGTGATCTTGGATAAGCCTGCCCGATTTTCAGTTTTCAGATAATATAATTCGCCTAATGACTGTATCGACTCCTCCAATACATCCGTCACCTGAGATTGTACTTCGGAAGGGGAAGCACCCGGATATGGAGTCATCACCAATGCTTGCTTAATAGTAAACGGGGCATCTTCCAGTTTTCCCATCTTGATATAAGAAAACAATCCTCCTCCCAGCACTAATATCAACAGCAGAACAGTCACCGACTTCTTCTGCAAGAAATATTTTACCAACTTCATATTCTTCTACTTACTTTTGAGCGGCAACCGTCCTTTTTTCTTTCTGAGAAATGATATCGACAGGCATTCCGTCCGAAAGAAAACGTAATTTGCTTACCGCTACTTTATCTCCTGCCTGCAATCCGCCTTTCACTTCTACTTTTCCATTGGAAAGCAATTCGCCTAAAACGACTTTTCTCTTCACGACTTGTCCTGTCGTTTGATCCACCATCCATACATAGTCTCCTTCAGTGGGACGATGATTAAGGGCCGTTTGCGGAACAGTCACCATAGGAACAGATGATGTAGCAGGAAGGTCCAACAACATTTTTCCTGAGATACCGGCCGGCCATTCTCCTTGTTTGTTGGGCAGCAATGCCGTCATCAGGAAAGAAAGATTATTGCGCGTCGTACTCTTTGAAACCTCTATCACTTTAGCCGGATATACTGCTTCGGGACGAACATCAAAACGAATACCCACTTCCTTGATTTCCTTCGCTTGAAATGCGATCTCCTGAGTAACATACGCTTCTATCTTCAACTGAGTGATATCGATAAAAGAGACAACAGACTGAGTCGCTTTCACATCCTGATATTTTTCAATGTAGACTTCCCCTATATATCCGTCAAAAGGAGCAATAAGTTTCGTATCTTCAAGTTCATTTACGGCTGTTTCATAAGCAGTTTTGGCAGAAGTATAGTCTGCACGTGCTTTTTCATAGGCACTGGCGGACAGGTTGTTTTTCTCATACAACACTTTGATTCGCTCAAATTCTGCTTTTGCCTGATGATAAACAGCTTCCGCACGTTCCTTACGAATACGAAAATCACGGGAATCGATTTCAGCTATGATATCTCCCCGATGATAGTAATTACCCGCATACACTTCGAAACGGTCAATCGGTCCGCCCACCCGAAAAGAGAGTTCGGTCTCCTTGAATGGTTTGGCAATAAACGAAAATTCACGCTCGGCAGAAGGAACCAGCATTTCTACTTCCGCCACTTTTACCCGTACAGGCTCGTTTGTTTTCTTCTCACCCTTACTACACGATGTGAGCAGGCAAAGACAAAAAATACACAATGAAAAATTAGTCGTTGTCATTCTATTCTACATTAGTTACGTTGTCAACGGCACGAAAGTAGCGGAAAGGAGAAAAAAGAACGGGAATTTAATTTCCGAAGCGGAAAAAGAAAAGATGAAACGGAAAAAGAAAAGATGAAAATCTGAGCCTTTTATCGTACTTATGTGTTTCCTTACTATCTTTGCAGTTCGAATATATACCACAATATCAATTTATGACTGAAGAAAAAATACATAAAGAACGTCATGGCAGCTGGTGGGCATTGAGTCCGTTACTCGTCTTTCTCTGCCTTTATCTGGTAACTTCCATTCTTGTTAATGACTTTTATAAAGTACCCATCACTGTGGCTTTCCTCGTGTCTTCCTGTTACGCAATTGCCATTACGCGAGGATTGAAGCTCGACCAGCGTATCTACCAGTTCTCCGTAGGAGCCGCCAACAAGAATATCCTTCTGATGATATGGATATTCATCCTTGCCGGAGCTTTCGCACAAAGCGCCAAGCAGATGGGAGCTATTGATGCAACCGTCAATCTGACACTGCATATCCTCCCTGATAATCTGCTATTGGCCGGGATATTCATTGCCGCCTGTTTTATCTCATTATCCATCGGAACCAGCGTAGGGACAATTGTAGCCCTTACTCCCGTTGCTGTCGGCCTGGCCGAAAAGACAGAAATCGCCCTTCCGTTTATGGTAGCAGTCGTTGTCGGAGGTTCTTTCTTTGGAGATAACCTGTCGTTTATATCCGATACGACCATTGCCTCAACCAAAACTCAGGAATGCGTGATGCGTGATAAGTTTCGGGTAAATTCCATGATTGTGGTTCCGGCAGCGATTATCGTACTGGGAATCTACATTTTTCAAGGACTATCCATCACTGCGCCCGCACAAGTACAGACTATTGAATGGATAAAAGTCATACCTTATATAATAGTACTGGGAACAGCCATTGCCGGAATGAACGTGATGCTGGTATTAATAATTGGTATCCTGACCAGCGGTATCATTGGCATAGCTACCGGAAGTTTTGGCGTATTCGATTGGTTTGGGGCAATGGGTACGGGTATCACAGGCATGGGTGAATTGATCATTATCACATTACTGGCAGGCGGTATGCTCGAAACAATCCGTTATAACGGAGGTATTGATTTCATCATCAAAAAACTGACCCGTCATGTCAACAGCAAGCGTGGTGCGGAACTGAGCATCGCCGCTCTGGTAAGTATCGCCAACCTATGCACTGCCAACAATACGATTGCCATCATCACCACAGGACCTATTGCAAAGGATATTGCAAAGAAATTCCATCTCGACCGGAGAAAAACAGCCAGTATTCTGGATACATTCTCCTGTCTGATACAAGGCATCATACCCTATGGAGCACAAATGCTGATTGCTGCAGGGTTAGCCAACATCTCTCCTATCAGTATCATCGGCAATCTCTATTATCCGTTTACGATGGGGATCTGTGCCCTGCTCGCTATCCTGTTCCGATATCCGAGGAGGTATTCATAAGAAAAAGAAAGGAAATATTTGTCAATCAAAAGAAAAGCTGTATCTTTGCGCCCGCTATTACGAGTTAGTAGCATAATTCAAATCATTAATTAAA
>ENA-OROZ01002639-OROZ01002639.1-human-gut-metagenome-genome-assembly--contig:-NODE-2639-length-13050-cov-6.448249_pt1 | contig 13050 bp, 8 predicted proteins | sample MGYA00242138_ERZ509066 | MGnify/ENA primary metagenome ERZ509066 (study PRJEB26280, sample SAMEA2338691) | human gut metagenome | biome: human gut; feature: human-associated habitat; material: faeces... | reverse complement strand
TGAACTCCTTGCCGCAGCCGATGGGCCAGTTCATGGGGTAGGTCTTGATGCCCAGGATCTCCTCGATGTTCTCCATCAGCTCAAAGGGGTCGCGGGCTTCGCGGTCCATCTTGTTGATGAAGGTAAAGATGGGGATGTGGCGCAGGGTGCACACCTTGAACAGCTTGATGGTCTGGGCCTCGACGCCCTTTGCGGCGTCGATGACCATGACGGCGGAGTCCGCCGCCATCAGGGTGCGGTAGGTATCCTCCGAGAAGTCCTGATGGCCCGGGGTGTCCAGAATGTTCACGCACTTGCCGGCGTAGTTGAACTGCAGCACCGAAGAGGTGACCGAGATACCACGCTGCTTTTCGATGTCCATCCAGTCGGACACGGCGTGCTTGGCGCTCTGCTTGCCCTTGACGGAGCCAGCCTGATTGATGGCTCCACCGTACAGCAGCAGCTTTTCGGTAAGGGTGGTCTTACCTGCGTCGGGGTGGCTGATGATGGCGAACGTCCTGCGGCGTTCGATCTCTTCACGATTTGTCATAGATCGTAGTTTCTCCTATAAAAATTGCCTTTGCAAGGCAGAGAATAAATGGCAGACAGATGGTGTCTTACATGGGAGCCTCCATCCTGCTTTCTGAGAAAACCCTCTCCGACCTGATGTCAGCTGTGACTGAGAGGGTTCTTGTTTTTACACATACGCACCTTATTCTATACGAAAACGCGTGATAATGCAAGGGTTTTCGTTATTTTTTCAGGATCAGGCAGGGCAGAGGGGCAGTTTCGGCCCAATTGGCAAAATCGCACACCAGAACGGTGAAATCTTTCAGCGGAAGTGCCCGCAGCCAGGCCAGCACCGCCTGCTTTTCGTCTGTGCCGATGACCGCCCCGCTGTATAGGATGGCGCTGACCACCCCGCCGGGGCGCACCGCCTGCAGGGCGGCTTCCAGCGCGGGGATGCTGCTGTCGGCGGTGGAGAACACCGCGTGGTCGGCCCCGGGCAGCCAGCCGAAGTTGAACATCACGATGTCTGCCGTGCCGGGCCGGACATACTGTAAGAGGTTCGCATGGCTGTCGCAGATAAGCTCTGCCGTGAGGCCCTGCTTTTCGAGCCGGGCGCGGGTGGAAGTGACGGCCTCGGGCTGGATGTCGAAGCCCAGCACCCGGCCTTCCGGGCCGGCAAGGCGGCAGAGGAACGCCGTGTCGCCGCCGTTGCCGCAGGTGGCGTCGATGCAGAGCTTCGGGTGGGGGAGATGGGCGGCAAGATAGTCCTGCACAAAGCGCACCGCCGTCAAATCGGGGGTGCGGCGGCGGACGAGCCGCCCATCCTCAGGCGCAAAGCCGAATTTCTGCCAGAACAGCCCTTCGCCCTCGTCGGCGGGCAGGGGCGCGGTGAACACCGTCGCAGCCTCCCGGTCATAACCGCCGAACCGGCGCAATATCTCTTTTAACAGGTAGGAGCCGTAGCCTTTCCGCCGCCACTGGGGCAGGACGGACAGGGCCGTGATGTCCGCGCCTTTTGGGGTGGGCGTGACGTCGCACTGGCCGATGATGTCGGCCTCTTTATAAAGGGCAAAGCCCGTTTGAGTGGCGCTGATTTTCATAGAAACTCCTTAGGACTTTATTTCACACATTCTTCACTGGGGAAACGATTGATTTTCACAATTAGCAGATAGAATAAAACCGTGCCAGAGAGGAGCGGAAAAGCTCTTCCCCCGGCCGAAGTTGTTTTCATAGCCGGAGAGTGCCGAATGGGCGAGGATTTTTGCCGGCAGGCAAGGCGCTTTCCCGAAGCAATCCTAGGCGGATTGCAAGGGAAAGCAACGCAGTATGCGGGCAAAAAGGCCGCTCAGACGGTGCGCAACGGTTATGAAAACAACTTCTAATCCCTTAGAAAGGAAGTAATCACGATGGATGAAAACAAATGGGAATATGACTATTCCTCTTCCAATAATCCTGCCGGTGATACCGGCTACCCCAATGTGGGGTCCAGCGGCATGAACACCGCAAACACTGCTTCTGCCTTCAGCGAGAGCACCCAGCCTTCCGGCGGCGCAACGCCGCCCCCCGCAGGCCCGCAGAACACAGCCCCTGCCGCGCCGAAGAAGCCTAAGAAGAATGCAGGCAAGGCTGTAAAGAGCATCGTCGCTCTGGTGCTGGCCGCAGCCATGGGCTTTATGGGCGGCTTTGTGGGCGCACGCTTCGGCGGCAATAACAAGGTCATCATCCAGCAGGTGGAGCGGTCTGACAGCTCTTCGGCAGACTCTGAGAGCGCCGCCGAAGGCACGACTGTTTCCAGCGGCATGACCACCGCACAGGTGGCCAAGACCGTCAGCCCCAGCGTCGTGGTCATCACCACGGAGCAGGTGGTCTACTCCCAGTGGTCCTGGTACGGCCAGAGCCAGGTGGAGAGCGGCGCCGGCAGCGGCGTCATCATCAGCTCGGATGGCTATATCCTTACCTGTGACCATGTCGTGAGCGGCGCGTCCAACATCACCGTCACCATCGGCGACAAGGACTACACCGCCACCGTCGTGGGCGAGGATTCCACCAGCGACATCGCCGTCATCAAGATCGATGCCGACGGCCTGACCCCCGCCATCGTGGGCGACAGCGACAAGCTGGCCGTGGGCGACAACGTGCTGGCCGTGGGCAACCCGCTGGGTGAGCTGGGCGGCACCGTCACCAGCGGCATCGTCAGCGCCCTGAACCGCAGTGTCTCCATCCAGAGCTCCAGCTCTGTCAACACCATGTCCCTCATTCAGATGGATGCTTCTGTCAGCCCCGGCAACTCCGGCGGCGGCCTGTTCAACATGAACGGCGAGTTGATCGGCATCGTCAACGCAAAGTCTTCCAGCTCTGACGCCGAGGGTCTGGGCTTCGCCATCCCCATCAACGACGCCATCAAGGTGGCGCAGGACCTGCTGGAGAACGGCTACGTCACGGGCCGTCCCTACATGGGCATCACCTATCTGGCTGTCACCGACGCACAGACGGCGGCACAGCTGGGCGTCAACGCCTACGGCATCTACGTCGTGGACGTCGTCTCCGGCGGCCCTGCCGATAAGGCGGGCCTCAAGGCCGGCGACCGCATCGTCAGCATCGACAACACCGAGGTAGCCCAGAAGACCGACCTCGGAACCCTGATGCAGGAGCACTCTGCCGGGGACACGCTGTCCATCACCATCGCCCGCGACGGTCAGATGCAGACTGTCAGCCTGACGTTGGGCGAAAAGAACGCCTCCAACAGCGGAAATGGCACCAACGGCGCATCTCGTCAGGAGAAGTCTGCCGAGTCTGCACCTCAGCAGAACCCGCAGGGCTAAATCAGGACATGATTGGGTGGCTCGCCGCGTAAAGCGGCGGGCCGCTTTTTTTATTATACCTGGCCGAAAATCGTTGCACTGTATGGCAGCAGTGTCACTTCGCCGCCGCAGACCCGGCTGGGGCCTTTCCAGAGCGCAGACGATACGCCGTCGCTCAGCAGTTTCCACTGGCCGTCGGGCAGGTGGACCCGCTTTTCTTCTTCCGTGGGATTGTAAAAGACGCAGAGCGCCCGCCATGCCGCGCCGTCGCCGGGTGCGGCGGGCAAAGTCCAGCCCACGAGGGACTGTTCCAGCGAGAAAAATCGGATGGCCGCCGGGCTGGCCATGTCCGAGGCGCTCAGGCGGGGGAACTGCGCCCGCAGGCCCAGCAGGCCCCGGTAATAGTCCACAAGACTGTGGAACTGCGCGGCCCGCTTCCAGTCCAGACGGTTGAGGGAGGGCGAAGAGTGGTAGGTGTTGCCCTGACCTTTTTTGGTGCGGGCGAACTCCTCGCCGGCCTGCAGGAAGGGCATCCCCATGCAGGTGAGATAGATGCCCGCCGCCAGCCGGTTCTGGGCCAGCGCCGCCGAGTCGGCGGCAGTGTACTCGGGACGGGCGTACCGGACGAGCATCAGCTTGTCCCAGAGAGTGAAATTGTCGTGGGCGGACACATAGCTGACGATTTGGGAGGGCGAATGGGCGGGCAGCTTGTCGCTGCGGCACCACGCGGCCACGGCCCCGCCGATGTCCCAGAAGCTGCCCGGTCTGCCCTCGACGTAACCCGGCTCCCGGGCGTCAAAACAGCCGCCCTTGATGACGTCGCGGGTGTTGTCGCAGAAGATGCCGATGCGCTCGGACAGCATGGCGAGGTTCGCCTTGTTGGCCTCGTACCGGTGGAGCTGGCTCCCGCCGCCCTGCCACGGCTCGCCGTACATCAGGATGCTTCTGCCGCCCGGCAGAGCGTCCAGCGCGGCCCGCAGTTCGTTCATGGTGTCCACGTCATAGAGGCCCATGAGGTCGAAGCGGAAGCCGTCGATGTGATATTCCTGCGCCCAGTAGAGCACCGAGTCGATGAGGTATTTCCGGGCCATGGGCCGCTCACTGGCAAACTCGTTGCCGCAGCCGCTGCCGTTGGAGAAGCTGCCGTCCGGGTTCTGCCGGAAGAAATAATAAGGCACCGTGCTGTTCAGCGGGTTCTCATTGCGGTACATATGATTGTACACCACGTCCATGATGACGCCGATGCCCGCCGCGTGGAGAGAAGCGATCATCTCCTTGCACTCCCGCACCCGGACTTCGCCTTTCGCGGGGTCGGTGGAGTAGCTGCCCTCGGGGACGTTGTAGTTGGTGGGGTCGTAGCCCCAGTTATACTGCCGGGTGAGGGGGCGGCTCTCGTCCACACTGCCAAAGTCGAAGATGGGCATCAGCTGCACATAGCCCACTCCCAGCCGCTTGAGGTAGTCAAGGCAGGTAGGGAAGGTGCCGGCGGAAGAAAGGGTGGTTCCCTTCTGGGTAAAGGCCATGAATTTGCCCCGCCATGCATTCCGAACGCCGCAGGCCGGGTCTTGCGAGAAGTCACGGACGCTGACCTCCCATACCGTCCGGCGAGAGGCCGGGACGATGACCCGGTGGTCGTGGTTCCAGTCGGGCGGGTCGATGCGGGGCGCGTCTAAAATCATGCTCCGCAGGCCGTTGACGCCCGCCGTCCGGGCGTAGGGGTCGCCCGTCTCGTATGCTGTGCCGTCCACCTCGACGGTAAAGGTATAGTAATGTCCGTGCTGGTCGCCGGGCAGATAGACCGACCAGACGCCCTGCCCGTGCTGTTCCAGCGGCAGGGTCCCCATGCAGGCCCCGCCGTCGCCCCGGCGGTAGAGGTTGACCGATACCTTCTGCGCCGTGGGCGCCCAGAGTCGGAGCCGGGTGCCGGAGGGGTTATATTCCGGCCCCAGAGGGCCGCTGTAGTTTGTCTGCCGTGCAAAGGCGCTGCTCTCGAACAGCGTTTTCCACTCTGCGGGCGTTTTCATTTCGTTCCATTCCCTTCGCATATCAAATCAATATAAAATTAGTGTACCCGCCTGCCCGTGGATTTTCAAGACTTTTCTTGCAAAAGGGGGCAAAGTACACTATACTGGGAAAAAACACAGGACGGAGGCAGGCAGATGGCATACACCGACGATTGGGAGAACTTGATGAACGGAGTGTTCGGCCCGGGAGGAAAACTGCGCTTTGATACGCAGAAAACGCCGCAGGAAAAGCCCGGTCTGCCCGATATGAACGCAGCCCTGCTCGAGCAGCAGAAAAAGCTGGACGAAATGCTGAAAAAACAGAACGCCGAGCTGCGCAGAGACACCACACAGGAGGCGCTGGCCCAGAGCCGGAAGATGCTCGAGGATATGGAGGCCGACGGCCTGCTGGCCAAAGGCACCACCGAAGTCAAACAGGAGCATCTGGGCAGCTTCGAGGGGCTGGCCGCTGAGGTGAAAAAGACGGTGCTGGGGCAGGACGCCTTCGTGGACGGCGTCGTGCGGGCCATGCGCCGGCCTTTCGTGCTGGGGACGGAGGCCCCCACGGCCCGGAACGTCATCCTGCTCTGCGGTGCGCCCGGCACGGGGCGGCATTTCGCTCTGACGGAGACGGCCCGCTGCATGGCCGCCCGGGGTCTTTTGCAGAGCGATAAGCTGGCCGTCATGGATCTGGCGCTTTACCCCGACTCGGGGGCTGAAAAGCTCTTTTTGCAGGATCTGTACGCCGCCCTCCACGCGCCGGGCGAGATCCTGGTCTTTGAGCACTACGAGAGCTGCTACCCCGGCTTTTTAAAAACCATCGCCGACCTTGCCACCAGGGGCAGCGCACCGCTGTCCAGCCGGTATCTGGTCAACAAGGAGGGCATTCTGGTGGATGCCGGTACCGCGCTGGCGCCCGGTGCGGTGAGCCGCATCGACCCCTGCGGAAAGTACCTGATCTTCTTCTCCCACAAGGGCCGGGAGGTGCTGGCCGACAAGTTCGGTGCGCCCTTTGTTTCGGCGGTGGGGGACGTGTGTACCACCACCGCCTTTGCACGGGAAGATCTGGCCGCTATGGCGGCGCAGGAGCTGAACGCGCTGGCCCAGAAGGTGCGCACCCGGCTGGGGCTCACCCTTACCGCCGGGGCAGACGTGCGGGACTATGTGGCCGCCCAGTGCTCCAAGGAGAAGGGCGCGGCCGGTCTGAAGCTGTGCTGTGACCGCATCTTCCGCGCCCTGAGCGAATACTGCCTGCAGACCGATACGGCCCTTACCGGCACCGTGGCCCTGACTGCCGTGCCGGAGGGGCTGCAGTTTGCCCTGAACGGGGCCGCCCCGGCAGACCTGTTCAGCCTGCTGCCGACGGAGTACACCGGTGCTGTGGACGAGATCCGCGCCGAGCTGGACGCGCTGGTGGGCCTTGCCCCGGTCAAGGACTATGTGTTCGGTCTGGCAGACAACCTGCAGGTGCAGCAGCGCCGCGCCGCCGCCGGGTTCAAGACGGCCAGCCTGTCCATGCATATGATCTTCACCGGCAACCCCGGCACCGGCAAGACCACCATCGCCCGGCTGGTGGCAAAGTACCTCAAGGCCATCGGGGCGCTCAAGGGCGGCCAACTGGTGGAGGTGAGCCGCGGCGACCTGGTGGGCCGCTACACGGGCCATACTGCCCCGCTGACCAACAGCGTCATCCAGAGTGCACTGGGCGGCGTGCTGTTCATCGACGAGGCCTACAGCCTGTACCGCGGCGAACAGGACAGCTTTGGGCTGGAAGCCATCGACACCCTTGTGAAGGGCATGGAGGACCACCGCGACGAACTGGTGGTGATCCTGGCCGGGTACACCAAAGAGATGGAAGTGTTCCTCACCGCCAACAGCGGCCTTGCCAGCCGCTTCCCGAACAAGGTGGAATTCCCGGATTACACCGCCGACGAGCTGCTGGACATTACCACCGTGCTGGCCAAAGGCAAGGGCTACCGGCTGGACGAAAGTTGCACCTTCCCGCTGCTGGGCTACTATAAGCGCCGTCAGGCGCCGGCAACGGCCGCCTTGCCCGCAACACGCTGGAAAAGGCCATCTTCAACCAGAGCCGCCGCCTTGTGGCAGAGCCCAACGCCCCGCTGGACCTGATCTTGCCCAGCGACCTGGAATTTGACGAATGAGAAAGAATTATTTATAACGAACGAACCCCCGGCAGGCTGTGGCCTGCCGGGGGTTCGTTGATTCTGGATCAGTTGTGCTGCTCGGCCAGCTCCTGCACCATGTCGTGCAGGCCCTGCCGTACTTCGGCGGGAGAGGTGATCTCCACCTTGCCGCCGAAGCCGCACACCCAGCCGTAGAACTGCTCACTCACGCAGACCGGGACGTCAAAGTGGAAGTGCCCGTCGGCTTCCGGCAGCAGAAGGACGTCGCGGCCGAAGCGGTCCCGCATGGCGGCTTCCAGGTCGGCGGTGCAGCGCAGGGTCACCCGGTATTCCGGCCCGCCGAACATGTTGAAATGCTTGCGCAGATAGCTGGGCAGGTCGAAGGCGGCAAAGGCCTCCTTGCCCCGGCGGGGGCGGTCCAGCACCTTGACGTAGGACATGCGGTCCACCCGGTAGTTGCGGATGTTGGCGGGATCCTTTTCATCCTGGTAGGCGATGAGGTAGTAGCAGCCGCCCTCCCAGGCCAGCTGCCAGGGGCTGACCGTCCAGGTGCTGTTGTTCTTGTAGCGGAACTGCACCAGCCGCCCGGCGCTGATGGCCGTGTGCAGCGCGTCGATGCTGTACAGCAAGGTGCGGCTGTCGGCCTTGGGGCGGCCGTCCACATACACCTGACGCTGCAGCTGGGTGCCCTCGTACTCGGAGCACAGGGCCTCCAGCTTGCGGATGAGCTTTTTGCTGGTGCGTGCCGAGATGACCTTGCTGGCCTGCACAGCGTCCACCAGCAGCTTGAGCTCGGAAAGCTCAAAGGCACGGCTGGCCATCCAGTAGCCGCCGCCGCGCCCGCGCCGCAGCTGGATGTCGTAGCCCAGCGCGCACAGGGTGTCGATGTCGCTGTAGATGCTCTTGCGCTCGGCCAGAATGCCCTGCTGTTCCAGCAGTTCCACCAGCTGGGGCACGTTCAGCAGGTGGTTTTCGTCAGTTTTCTGCTCAAAGATGTGCAGCAATGCCAGGAGCTTGGTCTTTTGTCCTTCCTGCTTGGGCATAGCGGAGTACCTCCCTTGTTTTACGGCAGCTTTTTGTCAAAGGCAGCGCGGCGCTGGGTGGACAGGCGGAACATCTCTTCCAGCTTGTCCCGGTCATCGGCCACGAGGGCGTTGCGCATTTCGCGCAGGGCCGCATCGAACTGGTCGATCTCGCTGATCAGGTTTTCCTTGTTCCACAGGAACAGTTCCGCCCACATTTTGTCGTTGATGCGGGCAATGCGGGTCAGATCCCGGAAGGAGTCACCGGTGTACTCGCACAGCGAGGTGTTGTCGTTGGCGCACATCAGGCTCACGGCGATGGCGTGGCACAGCTGGCTGACGTAGCCGATCATTTTGTCGTGCTCCTGCACGGTCAGGGTGCAGATGTGCTTGAAGCCCAGCACCTCCGCCAGCTCCTTTGCCCACTGGATGGCCTCCGGGGTGTTCTTGTCGGTGGGGGTGATGATGAAGTTGGCCGGGGCAAAGTTCACCTCGGCAGCGTGCTCCACGCTGGAGGTCTCACGGCCTGCCATGGGGTGGCTGGCAATGAACTCCACCCCTGCCGGGCACATGGCCTGCACCGGCTCCACAAGGCCGGTCTTGACGCCGGACACATCCGTGAAGATGCAGCCGGGCTTGAGGAGCGGGCCGTAGGCTTTGAACCATTCCAGCAGGGCCGTGGGGTACAGGCCGAAGATGATGTGGTCGGCCTGCTGCACCAGATCTTCAAAATCATGGGTCTTGCCGCTGGCAATGTAGCCGTGGTCGAGGGCATACTGCAGGTGCCCCTCGCTGCGGTTGATGCCGTCCACATGGAAACCGGCTTTGGTCAGCTCCAGGGCATACTTGCCGCCCAGCAGACCAAGACCCACCACGAGATAACGTTTTGTTTTGTCAAGCATATTTTACCTCCACACCCAAAGGCCGGATGGCTGCAAAGAAATTCGGCCAGCTCTTCTGGATGGCTTCGGCGTCATCCACAGTCAGGGGCAGCCCGGCGGCTGCGCTCAGCACCGCAAGGCTCATGACCACCCGGTGGTCGTTGTGCCCGTGCAGAATGCCTTCCGGCGCGTGCAGATGCTCGGCGCAGCCGTGCACCGTGATGGTGCCGCCCTCGCTTTCCAGCACGCCGCCGCAGGCCCGCAGCTCGGTCTCCATGGCCTCGATGCGGTCACTCTCCTTGATGCGGAGACGTTCGGCGTTGCGGATGACTGTAGTGCCCTCACACAGCAGGCCCAGCACCATCAGCACGGGGCCCAGGTCGGGGCAGTCGGCAAGGTCGATGTCCGTTCCGTGGAGCGGGGCCTTTTCAAACACCACGCCCTGCCCGGTGCGGGTGAATCTTGCACCGCACCGCCGAAGGATCTCCAGAATGGCGGCATCGCCCTGCAAGGTCTCCTCAGACAGGCCGGTGATGGCCACACCGCCGGTCACAGCGCCCAGCACGGCAGGAAAAGCCGCCTGGCTGTAATCGCCCTCCACGGTGTAATCACCGGGAAGATAGTGCTGCCCGCCGGGAATTTCCAGCGTATTTTCATCCAGCCAGCGGCTCTCCACGCCAAAGGCGTGCTGCACCGCGCGGGTCATATCGATGTAGCTCCGGCTCTCCACAGGCGGGATGAGGTGCAGGGTGCTGGTGCCGCCCAGCAGGGGCAGGGCAAACAGCAGCCCGCTGATGAACTGGCTGGACACGTTGCCCGCCAGCTCGTATTCGCCCGGGGTCAGGGCACCTTCCACAGTCAGGCGGTCCGCGCTCTGCTCAAAACGCAGGCCCTGCTGCTGATACAGCGTTTTGTAGACCGACTGGGGCCGCTCCATCAGCCGCCCACGGCCCGTAAAAGTCACTTCCTGCCCAGTCAGGCTGGCCAGTGGGATGAGGAAGCGCAGGGTACTGCCGCTCTCACAGCAGTCCACGGGGGCATCAACCGGCAGAAAGCGGCCCAGCCCCTCCACCACCGCGTCGTTTTCACCGGTGGTGACACGGGCGCACAGTCGGCCCGCCGCGCCCAGCGTGGCGGAGATATCCTTGCTGAAAGCAAGATGATGGAGATGGGAGGTTCCCTTTGCCAGCGCCGCGCAGAGCACCGCCCGGTGAGCCATGCTTTTGCTGGGCGGCGCGGCGATGTTGCCGCCCACCGTCCGGCTTGATTTTATCGTAATGTTCATCGTGTTACTTTACCTGGCTCACCCTCTCCGTCAGCGCTTTGCGCTGCCACCTCTCCCAAAGGGCGAGGCCTTGGCAGTCCACCGCAAGGTCTGTGGTTTCGCCAGAGGCTCTCCCTTTGGGAGAGCTGGCAAAGCCGTCAGGCTTTGACTGAGAGGGTGAGCCGCGTTTCCTTAACCCTCGATCGGGCTCAGGTCGCTCTGCTTGCCGCCGTAGATGCCCATGGGCTCAACGTGGATGCCAGCAACGGAGACCAGGTGGGTGCCCTTCTCCTCATTGAAGTTGTCCAGGTAGGGCTGATGCTGGAAGTAGTTGGTGTCGCACTGGCCATCCTCAACGATGGTGTTGGGGATCACATAGTCATCGTACTCCTGGATGTCCAGCGTAATGCCCTTGTCGGCCAGGATCTGCTTGCAGACCTCCAGGATCTCGCAATGGGGAGCGGGGGTGGCAGCGCAGCTGACGGTCTCGCCGTTCAGTGCGTCATAATCGATGGAAGGATCATAGCCGTCGGTGGGGTCTTCCACAACGGAGACCACAGCGCCGCCGTAGCTCTCGGTCATAAAGTCCTTGACCTGCTGGCTCTGCAGGGCAGCGACCAGAGCCTTGATCTTGGGCTCCTCCTCATTGCCTTCCTTGCAGACCAGAACGTTGACGTAGGCAGAGGTGCCGTCCTCCATGGCCAGAGCGTCGGTCATGGGGTCCAGACCGGCGGAGATGGCGTAGTTGGAGTTGATGACAGCGTAGTCCTCATCCTGCAGGACGTTGGGGACCTGAGCAGCCTCGACCTCATCGACGGTGACGTTCAGGGGGTTCTCCTCGATGTCGTTCTTGGTAGCGGTCAGGCCGGCGTCAGCCTTCAGCTTGAAGAAGCCGTTCTTCTCCAGCAGGGTCAGAGCGCGGGCCTCGTTGGTGGTGTCGTTGGGGACAGCGACCTTCACCTTGTCCAGCTTTGCTGCAGCGGAAGCAGCCTCAGAAGAAGCGGCAGTGCTGGAAGCAGCAGAGCTTGCGGTGGAAGAAGAGCCGCCGCAGGCGGTCAGGGCAGCAGCAGCGGCTGCGACACCGGTAACTTTCAGAAAATCACGACGAGTAATCATAGTTTTTTCCCTCTCTATTATTGGATAAATAGAATGTACAGCGGCGGCGCGGCAGTCCGCGCCCGCCTTGAACGGAAGCATCAAAAAAGCCTCCGTCCCTGCCAGCCATGCGCTGCACAAGGACGGAGGCCTGAAACTTCCGTGGTACCACCTTGGTTCACAGCATCCTCGCGGACACTGCCTCAAAACTGCGGCAGAATTTTTTCTGCTTACAGCCGGACGCTTTAACGGGCGCACCCGTCGCGGACTAGTGCTCTTGCTCTTCGTCCGCGCAGCTCCGAGACCATTTTCGGCTCCCTGTTTCCTGCCCTTTTCCACCTGCCGGGCTCTCTGGTAAGGCTCATGCGAAAGCTTACTCTTCTCTTCACAGCCATTTTAGTGATATTGCGTTTATTGTACTCGCCTCGACGGGATTTGTCAACCCCCTAAAACAAACTTTTTCAGTAGGGAATTGAAGATCCTTCGCCCATGAGACAAAATATGCCCCCGCGCTGTGCGCACGGGGGCATATTCAGAAGCTATCGATCAGCCCTGCTCCTGCTGTGCCTTCTTGGCTTCGAGAGCCAGGATGGCGTCGCGGCGGCTCAGGTTGATGCGGCCCTGCTGGTCGATGTCCGTCACCTTGACGACGATGGCATCACCCACAGCGACAACATCTTCCACGCGCTCGACACGCTTGGTGTCCAGCTTGGAGATGTGGACGAGGCCCTCCTTGCCCGGAGCGATCTCGACGAAGGCACCGAAGTTCATCAGACGGGTGACCTTGCCCTTGTAGATGGCACCGATCTCGGGGTCTTCCACGATGGTCCTGATGGTGAAGATGGCGCGCTTTGCGTCCTCCTGATCCACGGCGGAGACGAAGACATGACCGTCCTCCTGCACGTCGATCTTGCAGTTGCAGGTGGCGCAGATGTCCTGAATGACCTTGCCGCCCTTGCCGATGACGTCCTTGATCTTATCGGTGGGGATCATCATGCTGAACATCTTGGGGGCCCAGCGGCTCAGCTCGCGGCGGGGCTCTGCGATGACGGGCTTGATGATCTCATCGAGGATGTACAGACGGCCCTTGCGGCACTTCTCGAAGGCCTCGGCGATGATGTCGTAGGTCAGGCCGTCGATCTTAATATCCATCTGGATAGCGGTGATGCCCTTGCGAGTGCCGCCCACCTTGAAATCCATATCGCCGTGGAAGTCCTCGACGCCCTGAATGTCCAGCATGGTCATCCAGCGGTCGCCCTCGGTGATGAGGCCGCAGGAGATACCGGCGACAGGAGCCTTGATGGGGACGCCTGCGTCCATCAGAGCCAGCGTGGAGCCGCAGATGGAAGCC
>ENA-OROZ01002615-OROZ01002615.1-human-gut-metagenome-genome-assembly--contig:-NODE-2615-length-13159-cov-5.146673_pt1 | contig 13159 bp, 10 predicted proteins | sample MGYA00242138_ERZ509066 | MGnify/ENA primary metagenome ERZ509066 (study PRJEB26280, sample SAMEA2338691) | human gut metagenome | biome: human gut; feature: human-associated habitat; material: faeces... | reverse complement strand
CCTCTGCCATTGCCGCTACTGCGGATGCCTCGGAATTGATCTTGCTCTTTATCGTAGTATCTGCTACCATCTTGCCGTTCTCGTCGAGAATAACTGCCTTTGTGTAGGTCGAGCCTACGTCACAACCGCCAAAATATTTCATTATTAATTTCCTCCAATTAATTATAGTTGGCGCATTTTGCGCCGTCCGGGGACAGCTGATCTATTTTGCCGCCCTCGGCGCATAATTCCTGCGGTAATTGCCGAGCAATTACATGCAGACTTCGTCCTCGAACTCTACGAGGGAAGGATCGACAGGCTCTGCGTTCTTAACGGTACGCATGTACTCGTTGACCTTGTCGCGCATGGTGCGGCGGGAAACGGTACGCGGGTCCATAAGGTCGTGCTCGATCCAGATAAGATCGTAGCCACGCTCACGGCCCTGATCGTCGAGCAGGCCCTGAACGGTTGCCATGTTCTTACATGCAACGTTCTGATACATGATGATGAGCTTTGCATCCCATGCTTCGCACTGACGCCACAGCTCGGTTACAACGTTGTGGTAACCGCCGTTGGTGTGACGACGCATAACCATACGCTCGTACAGACGAGCCAGGTCGCGGAGTGCTTCTTCCTTGTCCTCAGTCTCGAGGGGCTTGGTGAAGTTGAGGGACTCCATCTCTACCAGGACGTCGATGCCCCAGCAGTTGGCAGCCCAGTTGGAGAAGTTTGCATAGTAGTGAGCCGGGCAGGACCATACGATCGCACGGTACTTCATCTTGCCGACCCATGCTTCATCGCGGTCTTCATATGCTTCGCGAATCAGCTTGCTGACCTTCTCACAGGTCTTAATAACACGGGGATCAATACCGCCGTCCATCTCGTAGTTCCACTTGCGGAACAGCTCATAGCAGGGGCCGAGAAGCTGCGGATACTTGGTCTTGTTGATCTCCCACTTCTCGAGCTCATAGGAGGTCTCCTTGTTGAAGCGCTTCATGGCCGTGAAGTAAGCGTCCCAATTCCACTTTGCACCGGTCTTATCTTCGATGAACTTTATGCAGGCCTTGATATCCTCAGCTGCCGACTGAAGGACGGACTCGTCCTCGTAACGAACGGGGAAGCAGAGGTGGAACACGGGTGTGTTCGGGAAGCGGCGTGCAAAGTAAGAGGATGCCATGGTGGAGCCGTCGCAGGGCATGGAGCTGGAGATGAAGCCGCAGCCCATGTCGGGCAGTGCGTCGATAACCAGAGCGCCGCACTCTGAGGACGGAACGGGGCAGGTATCAGAGGGCAGGCCGAAGGACTCGACTGCGTCGATGTAAGGTACGCAGGTGAGCTGGTCGATCTCAGAGACGAGGAAGACGGGCAGCAGCTGATACGGAATACCGCACAGATCGGGGAAGCCTGCCATGATCTGACCCATGGTCATCTCGTCAAAGGTCATGAGCATCTTGTTGAGCTCCTCGCTGTTGCCGTTCTTGCGGTCAGCCTTGGACAGAAGAACGAGGTTCTCTGCAACGTAGCGGAATATATCGTAGATAAGCAGGTGGCTCATGCGGAGAGCGCGGCCGCGCTGACCCATGATGTTCTTATCCATAAAGCCGTGGCAGCAGAAGTAGGAGATCATCCAGCGATAGTGCAGAGCACTGTTGACTGCGGGGATGAGGTCCTTGGAGAAGGTCATAAGGAGCATGCCCCACATACGAGCCCACTCATAGAAGTCATATGCGGTGTCCTTAATGCCGCGCCACTCACGGCGAACGGTTGCCATTGCGCCCTTGGCATACAGTCTGCCAAGTCTCTTCTCACCGTAGAGGACAGCATCAAGCTTTCCCTGCTGGTCGAGTGCCATGAATGCATTGTACTCTTCCTTGATGCGCTCTGCATCCATCTTCAGGGTGTTCTTCCAGCCGTTTTTGAATGCTTCCCAGTCGGTCTCTTTGAACATATCATAGAAGATGCCGCCGCAAACCTTCAGGTTTTCCCACTGCTTCTTCCAATCGATGTTGTCTTTCGCCTTAAAAAACTTAGGATTAGGATATTTAGGAGTCTTAGCCATTACTTTATGCCCTCCTCTTTATGAATACGCTTGATCTCCAGAGACTCAACAAAGGCCTGGCAGCGGGTACGGAGCTGACCGGAGTTACCGTTGTTGTACAGTCTGTCGATGGACAGAACGGGCCAGCCGTATTCCTCAGCCATAACGTGGCTGACGAGCGCGCGCTCGAAGCCCCAGTAGTCGCAATACTTCATCTGCTCGTAGATGATGCCTTCTGCGTGATACTCTCTTGCGAGGCGGTCTGCGGTCTCACGACGCTGCAGAACCTTCTCGTCGGATATGTAACGTGCGCACTCGGAATGCTCCATTATGTGGCGGCAGATCTGCTTAAGAGCAGGCTCGTCGTCGTTGAGCTCGATGACCTCGCGGCCGGGAGTCGAGCCGAAGCAGTGACGGTCGGAGCAGACAAATGCGCCGCAGCCTTCGATAAGCTTGGTGAGGTTGGGATCGTCGATTTCGCTTCCGACGATTGCAACTCTTGCACGGAACCAGGGCTTGGGATCGGGCTTGCGGGACTTGAGCTCTTTCAGGGTCTCCTTCAGGTACGGGAGAATGAGTCTCTTCGGGCAGGTGAAGGAAACGAGGTTCAGTACATGATACTCATAGCCGGTGATAACGGGATTTTCAGCCTTGCGCATATCGCCGATCTCGGTGAGGATCTTGCAGACTTCGTTGTGCTCCTTGACTGCCTTGCGGATAGCCTTATCGGATACGTCGACGCCGAACTTCTCGTGCAGGTTATCCAGAACATGCTTCTGCATCTGGATTTCGTATGCGTCGAGGGTGTAGTCGGTCACCTTGAAAGGAATGTCCATGTGAGTTACAAAGAACTTTTCCTTGGTGTTGACCTTCAGAACCTCGAAGTGCTCCATTGCACGGTTCATCATGGAGCAGGCGTCCACACCGATCAGTGCGTCGAGGAACTGATAGCCGCCCTCGATAGCACGTTCTACGAGTGCGCGTGCGTACTCGCAGGTGTAGTTGGACATGTAGTAGGTTGCGATGTCGATAGAACCTGTTTTCGGTGCGCGCAGACGCACGGAGAAACAGTTGCCTATGTTGAGAAGTGCTTCGGGAACGTGGTAGCAAGTGTAGCCAAGGCAGATGTCGCCTTCAGCCTGAGCCTGCTTTACCAGCTCGTTGTCGGCATTCTCAAGAAGACTTTCGAAGTAGATCAGATGCTTAAGATCTTTCAAATGTTACACCTCTTCTTCAAAGAATTTCTATTTTTTGGAGTGCTTCCTTTACTCCGTTGAGCATAAGAGAATCTTCGGGCAGGCTAAGCACGCTCTGACCCTTTATGTCGTTTGCGGCAAAAGCATTGTCCGCAGGGATGCGTGCCACGATATCAACACCGGGCACAGTGATGAGCTCCGCGAGCTCGGGATTTGTCATACGGTTTACTATAGCGCCGATCTTATCGTAAACGATCAGCTCGTCGGCAACGTTTTTGATCGTCGATACGACCTGGCAGCCTTTCTTGCTCTGGTCGGTAACAAGCAGCAGATGCGTTACCTTATCCATAACGCGGCGCTGGATCTGCTCAATGCCGGCCTCTCCGTCGATGACGACATAGTCGAAGCTGTTCGCCAAAATGCCGATGACTTCCTTCAGGTAGGAATTGACCTTGCAGTAGCAGCCGGAGCTTTCAGGTCTGCCGATGCCGAGAAATGCAAAGCCGGGCATTTCGACCAGTGCGTCAAAGATCTTGAATCTCGCTTCGCTCAAAAGCTCAAGCGCCTCTCTCGTTTCGCCGTTTTCGACGCTGTCAACGATGCTCATGCGGATATCGTCAAGCGTGAGCTTGACATCAACGCCCAGAGCGACCGACAGGCCGACAGCAGGGTCTGCATCTATCGCGAGGATCTTCTTATCCGGGAAATTTTCCACCAGAAGCCTTACGATCGACGCCGAAATCGACGTCTTGCCGACACCGCCTTTACCGGCGACCGCGATGATCTTTGCTTTATTTTCCAATAATACGTCCCCCCTTCAATTGCGCTTTGACATACCTTACGCATTTTGATAACAGTTTAACACAAATGCCTCTGATTTGCAAGAGAATATGCTGCTATTTATATGAAAAATTCAGGTTTTTTTGAGCGAAAAATGCACAACACTATACACTTTCAACAAAATTGTCAATTAGTTTGTTCATAAAAAAGACTCCCAGTAACAGGGAGTCTTTTTGCTATGTGTTATGCGGATATCGGATCATACGATTCTGCGGTCGCGGACCTGAGAGTCGTAGTGCTTATTCAGCAACGGGCGAATGACATAGTATATAAGCTTGTTTTCGCCATTGGTCATATACAGGGTAAAGGTTCCGACAAAAGCGAGGAATGCGAACATAGCGACTTTGCCGCCTATCTTTGCAACAGTTTTCATTATTACCTTATCCTCCTATTAATATGCGGCGCTGTCGTCAAACTCAATGAGCGTGGGGTCAAGAGGCTCCTCGCCCAGAACGACGGACATGTAGCCATTTATGCAGTTACGCATATCCTGACGGGAAACGGTACGGCAGTCTTCAAGGTCATGCTCTATGAAGATGAAGTGGAAGCCGAGGTCCCTTGCCTGCTCTTCCATGAGAGCGTGAACGCCGAGCATGCCCTTGCAGGCGATGTTGTCGTTCATGAGGACCATGTCGCAGTTGAAGTTCTTTGCCCACTCCCAGATGGCGTTGACATTGTCCCAGCCGCCGACGGCGTGGTGACGCATGGTTGCCTTCTCGGAGAACAGAGCAAGATCCTTGATTGCCTCGTCGGGATCTTCGGTGTTGATCATGTTGTGACCCATGGTGGAGTCCATGTTCAGGACGATATTGATGCCCCAGCAGTTCTGGATCCAGGTCGGGAAATCGGTGTAGTAAACAGCGGAGGGTCCCCACAGGAATGCGCGGTGACGGGTTCTGCCGCCGAACGGCTCCTTCTTCTCTTCATACGCCTTGCGCATGATCTTGATGACCTGGCGGTCGACCTTGTTGAAGTAAGGATCGGTTCCGTTTACGGATGCCCATGCATACAGACGATAAAGCGTCTCGGCAATGCCGCACAGAGCCGAATACGGGGTCTTGAAGTAGTCCCACTTTTCAAGCTCTATAGTGTTCTGCTCATTCATGAGCTTTGCGTACTTAAAGAGATTATCCCAGTCGTACTTCACGCCGTACTCTTTTTCGACGAAAGCGATGGCGTCCTTGAGCATCTGAGTGGAATACGGATGTGCGCCCGGCTCGTTGTGGATCATGGCCAGGGTTACGGGGAAGTCCGGCATGCCTATGCGGCGGCGCTGGAACATGGAGGTCGCCTCGGATGCGTTGCAAGGCATGTTGGTCGAGATCATTGCCTTACCGATGAGGGGGAATGCGTCGTCGAGTGCAACACCGGTCTCGGCCGCGCAGCGCGAGCAGACGTCGGCAGGAAGTCCGAAGGACTCGGCAACGTCGATGTAATAAGGCTCGATGTGCTGGTCAACGTCGCAGATGATGAACTCGGGCAGAGTCTGGAGGGGGAACGGAACGAGCTCTTTGAAGCCCATCATGAACAGCGGAGGCAGAACCTCGTCCATGGGAACGATGCGGTCGGTATCCTTGCCGCCTCCGAGACGACGGTCGTTGGACAGACAGAACGCAATCTTCTTGGTCAGGCTGCGGACGATAGCGTGCATGCACTTGTGTGCCGTGACCAGCTCGTAGCCGCGGAAGCCTTCAAACAGGCGGTCAATAAACATGAATGTGCCGAGGTAAGAGCCCATCCAGCGATACTCCCAAAAGCCCTTAAGGCAGGGGATCGGAGCGGATGCGACCATCATTGCCATGGAAGCGAGGTTCTTCAGCCATGCGCCGTAGTCGACCATGGTGTCCTTAACGCCGCGCCACTCACGCCATTTTGCAACGCCGGTCTTGTCGTAGTAACGGTCTCTCTGGCCGCCTACGCCGTTCTCGGCCTGCCATATGGGATCAAAGCGTTCAAGCTTTTTATCAACAGCTGCTATTACTTTATCGAACATCATTACTTACCTCCCTGAATGGACTTGATCTCCAGGGATTCGATGAACGCCTGGAAACGTGTACGAAGCTGTCCGACTGCGCCGAGGGAATACTCCTTCTCGATGGTGCAGCAAGGAATGTGCTTTTCGTTCGTGAAGATGTGGTTTGCAAGAACCTTCTCATAGCTCCAGAACTCGCAGAACTTCATGTTTTCGTAGATGATGCCGTCAGCCTTGAAATCTTCAACGAGCTGGGCCGCGATAGCGTGACGCTGGTCGATCTTGAAGCCATCCATAAAGCGTGCGCACTGGTTCCAGTACAGGTAGTGGCGGCAGATGGCGTCGAACGCGGTCTCGCCTTCCTTGATCTCAATCTGCTCTCTGCTGGGGAACGAGCCGAAGCAGTAGCGGTCGGCAACGACCATTGCACCGCACATTTCGATAAGCTTTGTGAACTCGGGATCATCGACCTCGCTTCCGACAAGTGCAACGCGGGCGCGGAACGGGAACTTCTCTTCCGGCTCGCGGGTCTTGAGCTCTTCAAGAGTCTCCTTGAGGTAAGGCAGGATCAGCTTATGGGGGCAGACCTGACTTACGAGCTGGATGACATGGAACTCATAGCCGGTGATGGGCGGATTATCGAGCTTGCGGAAGTTGCCGATCTCGGTGATGATGCGGCTGAGCTCGTTGTGCTGCTCGATAGCCTTGCGCATAGCCTCATCGGAGACATCAACGCCAAGACGGTTCTTCATCTCGTCAACGACCTTGAGCTTAAGCTGAGCTTTGTAGTAATCAAGGTTGGTCTGATCGCCCTTCATGGGAGGATCGATCTGGGTGACGAAAAATCCGTCGTGCTTAACGGGATTGATGAGGAAGAAGTGCTCTTCCATACGCTCCATGGTTGCGCAGCTTTCCGCGCCGAACAGGCAGCTGAGGTAGTTGTATCCGCCTTCGATGGCGCGCTCGAGAATGGAGCGTGCATAGGGGCAGGTACGGTTTGTCATGTAGTAGTTTGCAATATCGCTGGACGTACAATTGGGAGCGCGAAGTCTTGAAGAGAAGCAGCCTTCAAGATTGAGAAGGACTTCGGGTATGTAATAGCAGTTGTAACCGAGTGCTATCTGCCCATCCTCCACTGCCTTGGTGACAAGCTCGTTCTGAGCGTCCTGCAGCAGGTTTTCAAAATAGATCAGATGTTTTAGGTCTTTCATTTGCAACCCCTTCCGCTTATTTAAAATTTTTGCTTACCAGTTTCCAGTATGGTTTCCCATACCCCTTCACGCAATTATACTTTAGGTTTAGTCGATATGTCAAGTTTATGTCAAAAGTATTTCAAAATTTATTTTGCCAATTCTCAGTTCCCGAACGCTTGGTCAAAGCACTGTTCGACTACTCGAACAGACCTTGGCAGATTTCTATATATTTTGGCAGGACGCCCTCGAAATCGAGCCCGTAATGACGCGGCGTATTTCGCTTTGCGGTGCGCTCTATCGCGGCGGTGACAAACTCCTCGGCAGCATTGAGCGCATCCTCAAGAGCCGCTCCGCGAGTCAAAAGTGCCGCAAAGGCCGAGGCAAAGACATCTCCCGCGCCGTGGAAGGTGCCGTCGAGAGCCTCGTTCATGACCGAACACAGCCGGCCGCTTTTGTTATCGCGCGCAACTATGCCGACCTTCCCCGGCTCTGCGCTGACACCCGTCACGGCAACAAAATCCGGCCCCAGCTCGGAGAGCCTGTCGATAAGCTCAGTGACATACGCCATGCTGTGAGTACCGGGTCTGTATTTCATACCGGTCAGTAAGCATGCCTCGGTTATATTCGGCGTTATGATATTTGCTTTTTTAATGAGTCGACGGAAGCACTCCGCCATCCAGTCACCGAGGTTCGCGTAGTATTTGCCGTTATCGGCCATGGCAGGATCGACAATGACGAGCGTCTCGTCGTTTTTCAGAAGCTCGATCGCGCGCTCGAGCAGCTTTCCCTGCGCCTCGGAGGCGAGATAGCCGGAATATATTGCATCGAACCTTAGTCCCAGGCTGTGCCAATGCTCGGCGATCGGGACTATATCCCCGCTCAGGTCGGTAAACGTCCAGTCAGTGAAGCCGCCGGTATGGGTGGATAAAAGCGCCGTCGGTATGCAGCAGCACTCAACTCCCGTTGCGGAAACTATAGGAAGAGCAACTGTAAGCGAGCATTTTCCCATTCCGGACAGATCATGAACAGCCGCCATTCTCGGCAGCTTAGGCAGTTTTTCCATAGTGTCTCCTACCTTATTATTAATTGCAATATCGTATTGATTTTAACACAGACCCGGCGCTTGTGCAACTCTATACAAAATCTGTCCAATGTATATATCTTTCAAAATTTTTAACCAAATTTTTATAGCTTTTTGCTTATAAAAAGCTATCTTTACCATAATATGTCTTGAATTCTCGGTTACAATATAGTATCATTAGGTATAATATTAATTAATAGCCGCCGGGCTGCTTCCGTGAGCAACGGCTGACTGCTTCCCTGCCGAAAGGCAGAGATAATCGATGCCGCATGGATAACGCTCGCCGGTATAGGTATTAGTATGGATCTTTGGGGGAAAGGAGGACAAAACTGAATAGCATGGTAAAATTAGAAAAGTTCAGCAAGCCTGCGCTTACCGTACTGTTTGTACTTGCTGTTTTTCTGTTTGCTGTTTTTGTGCTGAGCACCAACGCAAGTGCTGATGGAGTCGATGCCACCGCTGCGGTCGAGACAGAATCTGCTACGTCCGTCATGTCGGTATTCGAGGGGATCGGTCTTAAAAACACCGAGTATCCCGACGCAAACTTCATCAACTTCCTGCTTTGCCTGCATGGCTATGAAAAGCTCCCTGCCAATGCTACCGTGACCGTTACGGCATATCTGCCTGTTACCAACACCGTTTTCTGGCGCTCTACCTTTGACAAGGCTTATCTCACTTTCAAAGATGTGATTAACCCTGTGGGACACGGTACTCTGCTCAGGCTTCCTGCCGACTGCGTAATCAAGATTGAAGTCAACGGAGCCGACATTGACGGTTGGGATCTTATCTACGGCAGCACCGTTGAAGAGGCCATCATATGGCATCCCAGCAGCGGCATGTCCGGTCCGGCTGCCGACTATGTTCCCGGCAACGCTACATACATGTTTATGAGCAATCTGGGAGGCCACGTCGTTCACCTGAACATAGATGGTGTACACGGCGGCGATTCCGACGCGGATGCAGATGCTGACGATGATGCGGATGCCGACGCCGATGCGGACGCCGATGCCGATGCGGACGCCGACGCCGACGCTGATGCTGATGCCGATGCGGACGCTGATGCCGACGCCGATGCTGATGCCGATGCTGACGCTGACGCTGATGCTGACGCTGATGCTGATGCTGATGCCGATGCGGACGCGGATTCAGATTCGGACGACGATGACGATCATCACGATCCTAAAATGGGGGACGAGCGGAACATTGTGCTGATCTCAGCTATTGCAGTTGTCAGCCTGGCAGCATTCACTGCCACTTATCGCAAGAAGGAAAATAACTGATCATATGTGGGCGATTAGTTGACTTATTGCTTAAGTGCATATAAAATAGGAGTGGTTGTAAACCATTCCTATTTTTATTTGCTTGAGGTGCATAATGAGCAGACGCAGCAGACGAAAAAAGCACATTGACCACGCAAAAAAGCCTACCGCCGAGCAGCTTGCAGCGCGGACCAAAAAAGCCGTTATCATCGGTTCGGCAGTTGTTTTGGCCATAGTCGCCGCGGTGGTGATCCTGTATCTCGTTTCCGCCGGCAAAAAGGACGATGCGCTTGCTTCGTTTGATAAGAAGGCCGAGCTTCTGCGCGAGCAGGTGCTCTCGGACAAGCGCAGCGACGAGATATCTGGCGATATCGAAGAGGGGCTTCCGGACAACGTTGTGTTTCTTTCCGTTTGCAGCGGCGAGGAGCGCGCAAAGGTTTTCACCGGAACGGGCGTTGACCGCAAAGCCGCATGGCTGAGCGCATACAATCAGGCAAAAAGCTTCATTGAAAACGAAAATTACAATGCTATTTGGCTCAAAGCCGACCTCATGAGCGAGGCAAAAACATACGATACGGTCGAGTTTTCAACCGAGCTGCACCACTACAGGCCCGAGTTTTTCAGATACGGCATAGCGTTTGACAAAAGCTTTGAAACGGCGATTTTGGAAGCCGAGCTTAACGGCGCCAAGATACTCGACTACGAAAACGAGTGTGTTGACGAAAGTTATCTGAACACATACCTGAAAAAAGCCGGACGCAGCCCCCTCTCCTCCCTGCCGGACAGCTATGTTGTTTTCAAATGCGTCGGCTGGATGTGCGATGAAAACGACGAGGTTTACGATCTCATAAGCGACATTGACGATTACGGCAGGCGCAAGGTCGACACCGTGGACAAGGAGTACGCCGCCGAGCTTGTCAAGAACGCCTCTGGCTTCCTTATTGACCAGGTCAAGGACGACGGAAGCTTTGTTTACGGCTACTATCCGAGATTCGATAAGAATATTGATAATTACAACATTGTCCGCCACGCGAGCACGCTTTGGAGCCTTGTTTGCCAATACAGGATGACCGGCAACGAAGAGCTTGTTCCCGTTATCGACAGAGCTATAGATTACATGGTTGAAAACGCAATAGTCGAGCGAAACGACGAGATATCGTATCTGTACGAGGAGAAATCGGACGAGATCAAGCTCGGCGGCTGCGGCGTTGCCGTCGTTGCGCTGACCGAGTACATGGATGCGTTCGGCTCGGACAAATACAAGGACCTTGCCATAAAGCTCGGCAACGGCATACTCACCATGCTCGATCAGAACAGCGGCGAATACTATCACGTTTTGGACGGCGAGTTTATCAAAAAAGAGCAGTTCCGCACCGTTTATTACGACGGCGAGGCGACCTTTGCACTGTGCAGGCTCTACTCCCTCACCTCGGACGAGAAGTGGCTCGACGCGGCAAAAAGCGCCGTTGAGCATTTTATCTCTGCCGACTATGTTCAGTACAAGGATCACTGGGTGGCTTATTCGATGAACGAGATAACAAAGTATGTCGATGACGAGCGCTACTACACCTTTGCACTCAGAAACGCGCAGGAGAACCTCGACACGATATACAACCGCGACACAACGTATCACACCTATTTCGAACTCCTGATGAGCACATTCGAGATCTATGACCGCATGATCGAGCGCGGAATACACGTCGATTACCTCGACAACGGATTTGATCTTGAATACTTTCTCCGAACGATATACAAGCGCGCAGACCACATGCTCTGCGGCTATTTCTACCCCGAGTACGCAATGTACATGGCAAATCCCAACTCCATTCTCGACACGTTCATGGTGCGCCACGACGGCTACCGCGTCAGGATCGACGACGTTCAGCACAATGTGGGCGGATATTATCTTTACTACATGAACTATGACAAGCTTGTTGATTACGGCATGCTCGAATACAGGGACAAGGCATGAAAATAAGTCTGCAAAAAGTAATAAGGATAGTTTCGCTCACTGTATTTCTCGTCTGCTTGACGCTGCTTGCGTTTTACCTCATAGGCGACGCGCGCGACGCTGCGGCGAACAAAGATATCGACAAGCTCAAGGACGCCGAAGTCACCGTGCCCGACGTTCTCGATGAATACGCCGGGCTTTATGCCGAAAATCCCGATACCATAGGCTGGCTGAAGATCGACGGAACAGAGCTTGACAACGTCGTCATGTTCTCCCGGCACGATAACGAGAAGTATCTGCACACCGATTTTTACGGTAACTCCTCTTACCGCGGCTGTCTGTTCGTTGACGGCTGGTGTGATGTGCTCACGTCGGATAACATCATAGTTTACGGACATCACATGAAGGACGGCTCAATGTTCGGCGTGATCGTCGATTACCAGAGCGAGGAGTTTTATAAGCAGCACAAATACATAAGCTTTGATACGATATACGAAAAGCAGACCTACGAGGTCGTCGCCGCAATACAGACCGAGCTGCCGTCCGACAGCGCAGAGGGCTTCAGATACAACGAATACACCGGCAGCGACGAAAAGTCATTTGCCGAATATGTTAAATTCATTGGCGAAAATAAGCTATACGACACCGGAGTTCGGATAAGCCCCGGAGATAAGCTGCTCACCCTCTCTACCTGCGCATATCACACGGAGAACGGGCGATTCATCGTCATTGCAAAGAAGGTATAAAAAAAGTCCATTGATTCCCGATAGATTATGCAAAAAGGAACAATTCACCTAATGGTGAGCTGTTCCTTTTTGGTGACCCGTACGGGAATCCTCGCCTGCGGGCGAGCCGGGTCGCGGCTCTGACATGCCCCCGGCATGTCATTCACTACCGCTCCCTTCGATTCCCGATAGATTATGCAAAACGAAACAGCCCACCTAAAGGTGAGCTGTTTCGTTTTGGTGACCCGTACGGGAATCGAACCCATGTTACCGCCGTGAAAGGGCGGTGTCTTAACCGCTTGACCAACGGGCCAAAATTAAGGCGCAGGTAAAAGTATCTGCGCCTTTTTTGGTAGCGGCACCTGGATTCGAACCGGGGACACTGCGGGTATGAACCGCATGCTCTAGCCAACTGAGCTATGCCGCCATTTCTCAAACGAGCAATAGGAATTATACTAGACATAGCCCGGATTGTCAACATATTTTTTTGTTTTTCTTCAAATTTTCATATCGGAATATAGGTCGTGGGGTCTACGCTGGCTCCGTCGCGGCTCATGGCAAAGTGCATGTGGCTGCCCTGCCCTATCTCGCATATGGCCGTTTTCCCGACAGAGCCTATAACATCGCCGCCTTTTACCTTATCGCCGGGGCTGACGGTCGGCGTGTCGGCAAGGTTTGAGTATTGAGTCTTTATGCCGCTGCCGTGGTCAATGACCACCGTTGTTCCGTAAAGATCGTCCTGCGTCACGCTCACGACCTCGCCGTCTCCGGCAGCGACGACCACCTCGCCCTGCTGCGCAAGGATATCCACACCGTCATGTGTGCGCCAGTCGGCCATAGTGACGTCATAGCTGAGCGCCTCGACGCTGTAGCCGCGCTCGATCTCGCCGGAAACAGGCCAGCGCCATGTCACCTGTTCGGGCCA
>ENA-OROZ01002601-OROZ01002601.1-human-gut-metagenome-genome-assembly--contig:-NODE-2601-length-13242-cov-3.841662_pt1 | contig 13242 bp, 9 predicted proteins | sample MGYA00242138_ERZ509066 | MGnify/ENA primary metagenome ERZ509066 (study PRJEB26280, sample SAMEA2338691) | human gut metagenome | biome: human gut; feature: human-associated habitat; material: faeces... | reverse complement strand
CCGCCTGTATGTCCTCACCGGCGCCATGGCCAAGCCCGCCGTCCCCTTCGGCGGTAAATTCCGCATCATCGACTTTCCCCTGTCCAACTGCACCAACTCCGGCATTGACACCGTCGGCGTCCTGACTCAGTACCGGCCCATGGAACTGAACAGCTACATCGGCTCCGGCCAGCCCTGGGATCTGGACAGCAGCAGCGGCGGTGTTCACATCCTGCCGCCCTATATGGGCAGCAAGGGCGGCACCTGGTACAAGGGCACCGCCAACGCCATCTATCAGAACATCGGCTTCATCGACCAGTATCAGCCGGAGTATGTGGTGATCCTCTCCGGTGACCACATCTATAAGATGGATTATTCCGAAATGCTCCGCCGTCACAAGGAATCGGACGCCGCCTGCACCATTTCCGTTATGGAGGTCCCCTGGGAGGAGGCCAGCCGCTTCGGCATCATGTCGGTGGATGGGGAGGATATGATCACCGAGTTTGCCGAAAAACCCCGCCAGCCCAAGAGCAATCTGGCATCCATGGGCATCTATGTGTTCTCCTGGAAAGCGTTGCGGCGCTACCTCACGGAGGATGAGGCGGATCCGGGTTCCGAAAATGACTTTGGCAAGAATATCATCCCCAAGATGCTGGCGGACGGCCAGCGGATGGCGGCCTTCCGCTTCCAGGGCTACTGGAAGGACGTAGGTACCCTCACCTCCCTCTGGGATGCCAACATGGATATGCTCTCTCCGGAATCCGGCCTGGACCTGTCTGACGAGTCCTGGCCCATCTTCGCCCGCAGCGTGGACGCGCCCCCCATTTACATGGGCGGCGACAGCCGTGTGAGCCACAGCGCCATCAACCGGGGCTGTGACATTGAGGGCACCGTGGAAAATTCTGTGCTCTCCCCCAGAGTCACCGTGGAAAAAGGCGCCAAGGTCAGCTATTCCGTGCTCCTCCCCGGCGTTACGGTGGAGACAGGCGCTGTGATCGAATACGCCATTATCGGCGAGGGCTGCCACATCGGCAAGGACTGCCGGGTGGGCGGCGCACCGGATTCCGCTCTCGATGGGAAATGGGATCTGACGGTGCTGGCCCCGGATTGCCAGTTGGAGGACGGCCGAGAGGTGGCCCCCGGCATCATGCTGGACCACCATGGTAAGGAGGTGCTGAAATGAACCGGATGCATGGCATTATTTTCGCCTATGAACAGCGCGGAGAACTGCGGGAGCTGACAGAGCGCCGTACTGCCGCGTCGATGCCCTTTGGAGGCCGGTACCGGGCGGTGGACTTTGCCCTGTCCAACCTGCTGAACGCAGGTGTTACCGATGTGGGTATGGTACTCCACGGCCGGTATCAGAGTATGCTGGATCATGTGGGCAGCGGCAAGGTGTGGGATATGTCCCGGAAGCGGGGCGGCCTGCATCTGCTGCCTCCCTTCAACTACCTTCACGAGTGGGGCGTCACGCCCTTCCGGGGCAAAATGGAAGCCCTGGCCGGCGTCCGGGACTACCTGAACGAGATCCGGCAGGATTATGTGGTGCTGATGGAGGGCGACTTGGTGGCCAACCTCCCGCTGGCGGATATTCTGGAGCAGCATATCCGCACCCATGCCGACATCACCGCCGTCTGCGGAGATGACAGCTTCGCCACGGAAAACGGCACCTATTTTGAAAAGGACCCGGACGGACGCATCCGGGAGGTGCTGTTCAATATGCACCAGCCCAGAGGCTACCGGAGCCTGGACGTGTTTGTGATGTCAACGGACCTGCTGCGTTCTCTGGTGGACGAGTGCCAGGCAAGAGACCAGTACAGCTTCCGCCGGGATGTGCTGCAGGCCAAGCAGGATCTGCTGCATTTGCAGAGCTATACCTTCAGCGGCTTTGCCGCGCAGATCCGCTCCGTGCAGGAGTACTATGACCGCTCCATGCAGCTTTTGGATAAGGAGATCCGGGAGGACCTCTTTACGTCGGACCGGCCTATCCGGGCCAAGGGTGCCGATAAGGCGTCCACATACATCGGACCTGACGGCGTGTGCCTGAACTCCCTGGTGGCTGAGGGCTGCCGCATCGAGGGCACTGTGGTGAATTCCATCCTCTTCCCCGGCGTCACTGTGGAAAAGGGCGCAAAGGTAGAGGACTGCATCCTCTTCCGGGGCACCACTGTCCGGGAAGAGGCGCGGCTGTCCCATGTGATCACGGATAAGCATGTGGAGTTGCTGCCGGGCCGCACCATGGTGGGCCATACTGCATATCCCATTGTCATTGCCAAGGGCAGTGTGATCTGAGCAAGACGGCCTGAGGGGGTTTCGCAAAATCTCTGGTCTTTCTTCTCAGGAAAGGAGTAACAATATATGAAGATTCTATATGCGGCCAGCGAGGCCGTTCCCTTCTGTAAAACCGGCGGACTGGCAGACGTAGCCGGTTCCCTGCCTCCCGCTCTGGCGGAGCAGGGAGCCGAGACCGCTGTGATCCTGCCTCTGTACCGGCGGGTCAGAGAAAAATTTGCTGACCAACTGACGTTCCTGTGCTATGATTATGTGGATCTGGCCTGGCGGCACACCTACTGCGGTCTGTTTTCCATGAAAAAGGACGGCGTGACCTGGTATTTCCTGGATAACGAGCAGTATTTTGACCGGCCCGAGCTCTACGGTTATGTAGATGACGGAGAGCGCTTCGGCTTCTTCTCCCGGGCCGTGGTGAAGATGCTGGACCATCTGGAGTTCTGGCCGGATGTGATCCACTGCAATGACTGGCAGACGGCCCTGATTCCCATTTATCTGAAGGATGACGGCGTCCGGGAGGACCGGTATCGCTCTATCCGGACGGTGCTGACTATCCACAACATCGAGTATCAGGGACGCTATGACCCCTATTGCCTGGGCGACCTGTTCGGCCTGGACCGGGGCTGGGTGGATGACGGCACCCTGCTGCTGGACGGCGATCTGAATTTGCTGAAGGGCGCCATCCTCACCGCTGACGCGGTGAACGCCGTGTCCCCCACCTATGCGCAGGAGCTGAAGAATCCCTACTTTGCTCACCGGATGGAGGGCATTTTGACCCAGTGCGGCTATAAGCTGTCCGGCGTGCTCAACGGCATCGACATGAAGCTCTACGATCCTGCTGCTGACGGACGCATCACTGCCAACTATACGGCGGAGGATCTGTCCGGCAAGGCTGCGGATAAAACCGCTCTCCAGAACCTGATGGGTTTGAACGAGGAGCCAAACACCCCCATTATCGCCATGGTGAGCCGTCTGGTATCCCATAAGGGATTGGATCTTCTGCGGGAGGTCATGGGCGACATCATGGAGCTGCCTGCTCAATTTGTGGTGCTGGGCAGCGGCGACGCCGGATATGAGGAGTTCTTCCGCCGGACGGCGGAGCGGTATCCCGGCCGTATGGCTGTGCGTCTGGGGTATAATGAGGCGCTGTCCATGGCTATCTACGCCGGTGCGGACCTGTTCCTGATGCCCTCCCGCAGCGAGCCCTGCGGTCTTTCCCAGATGATTTCCATGCGCTACGGCACGGTGCCCATCGTCCGGGAGACCGGCGGCCTGAAGGACACCGTTCAGCCCTATGAGGCCTGGCGTGACGCCGGTACCGGCTTTACCTTTGCCAACTACTCCAGCGCGGATATGCTCCATGTGATCCGGGAGGCGGTATATCTCTACAAGGATTATCCCGACGCCTTTGCCCGCTTGAGAGACCGGGCCATGGCACAGGATTTCAGTTGGAATCGCAGCGCCGGGGACTACCTGCGGATCTACGGCGCCGTCACCGGCCTTTCCTGGGAAAAGTCTGCCCCGGAAGCGCCTGCCGCGGAGGCTGCCGCCCCCACTGAGGAGCCGGTGATCGAGGTTCCTGCCGAGGAAGCTGTTGTTTCCGCTGCGGAGCCGGTCAGTGAGACCGCTGCAAAGCCTGCTGCAAAAAAGGCGGCGCGGAAAACGGCTGTAAAGAAGCCTGCGGCCAAAAAGACAACAACGAGAAAGACCGCAGCCAAGGCCACGACTAAAAAGGCGGCCGAAAAAGCGGTGGAAAAACCGACTGAAAAAGCAGCTGAGAAGCCCGTTGAGAAGCCGGCCGAAGAACCTGTTAAGAAAACTGCCGCGAAGACCATGGCGCCTGCGGACACCGTGGAAACCACGCAGCCTGTTCAACCCAAAAAGAAAGGAGCCGCTAAAAAAGCGGCAAAGTAAACCCGTATGACCGTACCATTTACCACGCAATCGTTACAAGACGCCCTGACCGCCAAGCTGGCCTTGAACTTCGGCACCGAGCCGGGGGAAGCCACGGATCAGGAGATGCTGAAAGCCTGCGCTCTGGTGCTGCGGGATGTGATGGCCCTCCGGGGCGTACAGACCGCCAAGGAAACAAAAAAGGAGCAGAAAAAGCAGGTCCACTATCTCTCTCTGGAATTTCTCATGGGCCGGAGCCTGATGAAAAACGCTTACAATCTGGGCGTGCTGCCCGAATTGAAGGAGGCTCTGGGCAACCTGGGCTTCAAGTCCGGCGACCTGTTTGAGCTGGAACCGGACGCAGGTCTGGGCAACGGCGGTCTGGGCCGCCTGGCCGCCTGCTATCTGGACTCCATGACCACGCTGGACATCCCCGCCACCGGCTATTCCATCTGCTATGAGCTGGGTATTTTTAAGCAGAAGATCGTGGAAGGTCAGCAGGTGGAGCTGCCTGATGACTGGAAGGGTGTTGGCTCCGCTTGGCTGCTGCCCAAACCCGACGAGGCGCAGGCCGTCCACTTTGGCGGTACCCTTCGGGAATTCTGGCATGACGGCCATCTCCACATTGTCAACGAGAACTCCACCACCGTGCTGGCCGTTCCCTGCGACATGGTGGTGGCGGGCTATGATACCGACCACGTCAACACGCTCCGGCTGTGGGACGCCCGGTCCACCCGCCCTGTGGACATGGCCCTGTTTTCCCGCGGCGAATATCTGAAAGCCTCCGAGGACGAGGCCATGGCGGAGACCATCGCCAAGGTCCTCTACCCTGAGGATAACCACTACGAGGGCAAGTCCCTGCGGCTGAAGCAGCAGTATTTCTTCGTTTCCGCCACGGTGCAGTCCATTGTCACCAAGCATCTGGAGACCTATGGCACCCTGAAGAACTTCCATGAGAAAAACATCATTCAGATCAATGACACCCATCCGGCTCTGGTGATCCCGGAGCTGATGCGGATCTTCATGGACGAGGCGGGCATGAACTGGGACGAGGCGTGGGACATCACCTCCCGTTCCGTGGCCTATACCAACCACACGGTCCTTTCCGAGGCGCTGGAGCGCTGGCCCCAGCAGCTGGTGGAGACCCTGCTGCCCCGCGTGTGGCAGATCATTCAGGAGATCGCCCGCCGCTGGCAGGAAAAGGTGGAGAATTTCTTCCACGATCCCTCTGTTACTGAAAAGATGGCTATTGTCTGGGGCGGCGAGGTACGGATGGCCAACCTGTGCGTTGCAGGCGGCCTGTCCGTCAACGGCGTGTCCGGCCTCCATTCCGAGATCCTGAAAAAGGACGTGTTCAAAAATTCCTATGCCATGGAGCCCTGGAAATTCACCAACGTCACCAACGGCATCGACCACCGCCGCTGGCTCAGTGAGATCAATCCGGGTCTGGACGGCCTGGTACGGGATCTGGCCGGTGGAGACGACTACCTGCTCCATCCTCAGGCGCTGAAAAAGCTGGATGCCTATGCGGATGATGCGGCTGTCCTCAAGCGTCTGGACGAGATCAAGTGGCAGAATAAGGTGAAGTTTGCCGACTACGCCCGGAAAGCTCAGGGTGTGACCCTGGACCCCAACGCCATTTTCGACGTGCAGGTGAAGCGGCTTCACGAGTACAAGCGTCAGTTGCTGAACGTATTGCATATCATCACCCTGTATCAGCAGCTGCAGGACGATCCCAACTGCATCACCCGGCCCCACACCTTCCTGTTCGGCGCCAAGGCTGCGCCGGGATATGCCGTGGCCAAGCGGATCATCCACCTCATCAACTCTCTGGCGGATGATATTTCCCATGATCCCCGCTGCCGGGGCAAGCTGCAGGTGGTGTTCCTGGAGAACTACCGGGTGTCTCTGGCCGAGCATCTGATGCCCGCCAGCGAGGTCTCTCAGCAGATCTCCACCGCCGGCAAGGAGGCCAGCGGCACCGGCAACATGAAGTTCATGATGAACGGTGCCCTCACCGTGGGTACTTTGGACGGCGCCAACGTGGAGATGCACGATGTGCTGGGCGATGAGAACATGTTCCTCTTCGGCCTCCATGCCGATCAGGCTGCTACACTGAAGCGGGAGGGCTATGTGCCCCAGCGCTATATCAGCCACGATCCCCAGATGGAGCGGTGCCTGAATGCCCTGCGGAAGGGTTTCCGGGACGGCGTCAGCTACGAGGACCTCTACCAGCGGCTCATCAGCCAGGACGAGTACCTCCTGCTGGCGGACTACCGGGCCTATTGCGATGCCGAGCGCCGCATGGCAGAGACCTATGAAAACCGGGAGACCTGGAACCGCATGAGTCTCCACAACATCGCCCGCAGCGGCATCTTCGCCGCCGACCGTGCTGTGGCGGAATATGCCGACAACATCTGGGACGTTCCCCACAGATAATCAGATTTGATCCACTATCAGCGCCGCCCAAAAGGGCGGCGCTGATATTTTTCACTCCTTCTGCCTTTGGAGTGTCCGCGAAGGAGAAAGTATTTAGATAAATTTCTAAATACCTGTTGACAGCCTGCGGGACATGTGCTATTTTATATTTAGAAAATTTTCTAAATACCATGTAAAGGAGAACTGCGGATGGCCCTTGCAGAGACCTTCAAGGCGCTGTCGGACCCGGTGCGGCGAGAAATTCTGAACCTGCTGAAGGGCGGGCGTCTGACGGCGGGCGAGATCGCCGGGCAGTTTGACATGACGGCGGCCACCGTGTCCTATCATTTATCCCTGCTGAAAAAAGCCGGTTTGATTTTCGAGAGCCGGGAGAAGAATTTTATCTATTACAGCCTCAATGCCTCTGTGCTGGAGGAAGTCTTGCTGTGGTTACAGGACTTGAAGGGGGAAGGAAAAAAATGAAGAACAACAAGAGGGAAATGCTGCTGACTTCGCTGGTCTGCCTGCTGCCGCTGTTCGCGGGCGCGGCGCTCTACCCGCGTTTGCCGGAGACCATGGCGACACATTGGGACTTTTCCGGCAACGCAAACGGCTGGTCATCGCGTGCCGCCACTGTGTTCGGCCTGCCGCTGTTTATTTTGGCACTGCATCTCGTCTGCTTTTACGCCGAGAGCCGTGAGACGAAGAAAAATAGGAATCCTGTATTGCGGACGGTGCTGCTGTGGTTCTGCCCGGCCGTATCGCTGCTCGGCGGGGCGGTCACCCTCGGCACAGGGCTGGGCTATGAGATGCCCATCAGCACCGTGGTACCGGTGTTCATGGGACTGCTGTTCCTGATCCTTGGTAACTACCTGCCGAAGATCCGGCAGAACCGCACCATGGGCATCAAGCTGCCGTGGACGCTGCAAAGCGAGGAAAATTGGACCCGGACCCACCGATTGAGCGGCTTTTTGTGGGTGCTGTGCGGTCTTGTGATGATCCCTCTCTCCCTGCTGCGGCTGTGGAGCGGTTGGCTGTTTGGGGCGCTGCTGGCGGTGATGGTTCTGATCCCTGCCGTCTATTCCTACGCACTTCACAGAAAGGGGATCTGACATAGTAGCCACGGAACCCCCAAAACGAGAACCCCCTGCGGAATGGACGCATCCATTCCGCAGGGGGTCGTTTCTTGCTGTTTTTGCGTCGATCCTGATGTTACACAGAGAACAGCAGGTCGCTGTATACCGGGAAGGGCCACCGCTCGGCGGGGGTCAGCTCCTCCAGCCGGTCTGCCAGTTCACGGGCCTTTTCCATGTCAGGGATCAGGTGATCGTGGCTGTAAGCCATGGCCTTCTTAGCGTCTGCCGGGATCTTACTGAGGTCTCGCTCCATTTTTTCCGTGGCGGCATAGAGCTTATCTGTCAGCTGGCCCATTTCACGGGCCACGGCGTCATCCGCCTTGTGGCTGACACCCATCTGCTCCTTTTTACAGCTCCGCTCACACAGCTCTGCCGCGTATTTGGACACAGCGGGTAAAATCTGCCGCCGCAGCATATCCGCCATGGTCCGGGCCTCGATGGTCAGGACCGTGGTGTAGTTCTCGATGTGGATCTCCGCACGGGCATTGATCTCCTCTTTCGTGTAGATCCCATGCTTGACGAAGAGGTCCACGTTTTTCTTGGCGGTGTAGACCGGCAGAGCATCCGCCGCGGATTTCAGGTTGCTGAGGCCACGCTTTTCCGCCTCGGCGATCCAGGCATCATCGTATCCGTTGCCGTTGAATATGATCCGCTGATGGTCGGTAAAGACCTTTTTGATGAGCTTTTCCAGATCCGACTGGAAATTCTTGGACTTTTCCAGTTGGTCGGCAAACTGCTGCAATTCCTCCGCCATGATGGTGTTCAGAGCAATGTTGGGGCCGGAGATGGACTGGCTGGAGCCCAGCATCCGGAACTCAAACTTGTTGCCGGTGAAGGCCATGGGAGAGGTGCGGTTTCGGTCCGTGTTGTCCTGGGGAATGGGAGGCATGGCGTCCACGCCGATCTGGAGGGTGCGCTTGCCGGCCTCTTTAAACTCCGTACCGCGGATGATGGACTGCACGATGGCATCCAGTTCGTCACCCAGGAAGATGGAGAGGACTGCGGGAGGTGCTTCGGAAGCGCCCAAACGGTGATCGTTGCCGGGAAATGCCACCGTAGCCCGCAGAAAGTCCTGATACTCGTCCACGCCCTTGACAAAGGCCGCCAGGAACAGCAGGAACTGGGCGTTCTGGCTGGGAGTCTTGCCGGGCTTGAAGAGGTTCTTGCCTGTGTCGGTGTTCAGGGACCAGTTATCGTGCTTGCCGGAGCCGTTGACGCCGGCAAAGGGCTTTTCATCCAGAAGGCATACCAGATCGTGCTTTTCTGCGATCTTTTTCATGACCTCCATGGTGAGCTGGTTGTGGTCGCAGGCTGTGTTGGCGTCTGTATAGACGGGGGCCATCTCGTGCTGAGCGGGGGCCGCCTCATTGTGCTTGGTCTTGCTGTAAATACCCAAAGCCCAGAGGTTTTCGTCCAAGTCCTTCATGAAAGCTGCTACCCGGGGACGGATGGCGCCGTAATAGTGGTCATCCAGCTCCTGACCGCGGGGAGGCTTGGCACCGAAGAGGGTGCGGCCGGTCATCCGCAGGTCCTCCCGCTGGTTGTACATCTTCTTATCCACCAGGAAGTACTCCTGCTCCGGGCCTACGCAGGGGATGACCCGGCGGCTCTCAGTGTCTCCGAACAGCCGGAGGATCCGGATGGCCTGACGGCTCACGTCCTCCATGGACCGCAGCAGAGGCGTCTTTTTGTCCAGCGCGTGACCGCCGTAGGAGCACAGGATGGTGGGGATGCAGAGGGTGCCCTCCTTGATAAAGGCAAAGGAGGAGGGGTCCCAAGCGGTGTAGCCACGGGCCTCAAAGGTGGCCCGCAGGCCGCCGGAGGGGAAGGAGGAGGCATCCGCCTCGCCCCGCACCAGGTTCTTGCCGGAAAACTCCAGAATGACCCGGCCGTGGTCGCTGGGAGCGATAAAGCTGTCATGCTTTTCCGCCGTGAAGCCAGTCATCGGCTGGAACCAGTGGGTATAGTGGGTGCAGCCCCGCTCCACCGCCCAGGTCTTCATGGCCCCGGCAATCTCATTGGCGGCAGCCAATTCCAGAGATGCTCCATCGGTGACGCAACGCTTCCACGCCTGATAGCAGGCGCCGGACAGCCGCTCCTTCATGGTTTCCTCATTGAATACTCTGCTGCCGAACAGTTCGGGCAGTTTCAGCTCGCTCATGGCGGTCCCTCCGTTCAAGACGATAAAATATCAAGTTTATCCTACCATAAATTCATGTAAACGCAAGAAAAACATTGAAAAATCTCACAATATGGAACTGAGTGTATCACGGGGCCGTCCCCCTGTCAAACGGTAAACTGCACAAATACGGCTCCGTCCGGCGGCTTGGGTCTGTCTGCGGATTTTTTTACCTTTTCTTCCCCGGCATCTTTCCAAAACCGACGGCCTGTGCTATACTTTTATTTATGTGTTTAAAAACAAAAGATAAGGGGCGTTCATCATGGGAGCCATTGGGTTTGACAATCAAAAATATCTCACTACGCAGTCTGAACAGATCAAAAAGCGGATCCACCAGTTCGGCGGGAAGCTGTATCTGGAATTCGGCGGGAAGCTGTTTGACGACTATCATGCCTCCCGGGTACTGCCGGGCTTTGAACCGGACAGCAAGATCCGGATGCTTCAGCAGTTGAAGGATGATGTGGAGATCGTCATCGCCATCAACGCCGGGGACATTGAGAAGAATAAAATGCGGGGGGATCTGGGCATCACCTATGATGAGGACGTCCTCCGCCTGATTGATATTTTCCGGGACATGGGGCTGTATGTGGGCAGCGTGGTGCTGACCCGTTACAGCGGACAGGATGCGGCGAACGCTTTCCTTCACCGGCTGGAAAAGCTGGGCATCCGCTGCTACCGGCACTATCCCATCGCCGGATATCCCTCCGATGTGGCCCATATCGTCAGCGATGAGGGCCTGGGCAAAAATGACTACATTGAGACCAGCCATTCCCTGATCGTGGTAACGGCTCCCGGCCCTGGCAGCGGCAAAATGGCTACCTGCCTGAGTCAGCTGTATCACGATCACAAGCGGGGCGTCGATGCCGGCTATGCCAAGTTTGAGACCTTCCCCATCTGGAACCTGCCCTTGAAGCATCCGGTCAACCTTGCCTATGAGGCCGCTACCGCCGATCTGGATGATGTGAACATGATCGACCCCTTCCATCTGGAGGCCTACGGCATCACTACCGTCAATTATAACCGGGATGTAGAGATTTTCCCGGTGCTGAACGCCATTTTCGAGAAGATTCAGGGCAAATCCCCCTATAAATCCCCCACAGATATGGGCGTGAACATGGCGGGGAACTGCATTGTAGATGACGAGGTATGCCGCGCCGCCTCCCGCATGGAGATCCTGCGGCGGTATTACACCGCGAAAACCGAACTGGTCCAGGGTAAGGGGGCGGAGGAGACTGTCCGCAAGCTGGAGCTGGTGATGCAGCAGGCCGGCGTGACGCCGGAGATTTCCCCCGCCGTGGCAGCGGCGCTGGACAAGGCGGAAGCCACCGGCGCTCCCGCCGGCGCCATGGTGCTGCCGGATGGCCGGATCATCACCGGCAAGACCTCCGGGACATTGGGGGCTGCGGCGGCGCTGCTGCTGAATGCTCTGAAGGCTTTGGGAAATATCGACGATCAGTTTGAGCTGATCTCCAAGCAGGTCTTAGAGCCTGTCTGCCATCTGAAAACCACCTATCTGGATCACCGCAACCCCCGGCTCCACACCGACGAGGTACTGCTGACCCTGGCGATCTCTGCCCTGACCAACCCGCTGGCGGACCTTGCCAAGCGGCAGCTGCCCGGTCTCCGGGACAGTGAGGCCCACTTCTCCGTCATCATCAGCGAGGAGGATCTGAAGATCTTCAAGCGTCTGGGTGTCCGGGTGAGCTGTGAACCGAAGTATGAGACCAAGCGGCTCTATCACCGCTGAGAACATTTGCCCCTGCGCTTGACACATCAGAAAGGAGACGGCGTGTGACACCGAAGATCGTCTGCGTCGCAGGCCCCACCGCCTGCGGCAAAACCACACTGGGCGTTCTGCTGGCCCAGCGCTTTCACGGAGAGGTAGTCTCCGCCGACTCCATGCAGATCTACCGGGGCATGACCGTTGGCACCGCCGCTCCTACGGAGGCGGAAATGCAGGGGGTCCCCCACCACATGATCGCCGTGGCGGAGCCCAGCGAACAGTGGAGCGCCGCAGAATACGTGGCGAAGGCCACGCCCATCGTGGATGACATCCTTTCCCGGGGAAAGCTGCCCATTCTGGTGGGCGGCACCGGACTGTGGATGGACGCCCTGATCCGGGGACACGGCTTCGCCGGCGGACACGCCGGCGGAGAGGTGCGCCGGGAATTGGAGACCCGGTTTGACCGGGACGGCATTGAGCCGCTGCTGGCAGAGCTGCGGCAGGTGGACCCGGAAAGCGCCGCACGGCTCCATCCCGCCGACACCAAGCGCATTCTCCGGGCGCTGGAGGTCTATCTGGAAACGGGTGAGACCATCTCCGCCCACAATGCCGCCACCCGCCAACTGCCTCCCCGGTATGACGCAGTATGGATCGGCCTGCAATTCGCGGACCGGGCCGACATGAAAGCGCTCATCGACCGCCGTGTGGACAAGATGGCGGAGGAGGGGCTTTTAGAGGAAGTCCAAGCTCTGCTGGCCATGGGACTGCCCCGGAATGCCACCGCCATGCAGGCCATCGGCTATAAGGAATTTTTGGGCGTACTGGACGGGACCCTTACGGAGCAGGAGGCGCTGGAGCTGGTCAAGCTCCGTTCCCGGCAGTATGCCAAGCGCCAACTCACCTGGCTGCGGCGGAATCCGGCTATTCACTGGATCTATTGGGAAAAAGACCGTGATTTTGCCCGGGCCCTCCAGATTTCGACAGAAATTTTGACCGCTTCTGGCTTAGGATAAGCTCAGGGGCGGCGGTCATCGACCGACAGAGACAGCGCACCGCTGGCACAGCCGCTCCCAAATAAAGAAGGAGCGGAATACTATGCAGAAAAAAATCAATTTACAGGATCTCTTCCTCCTACGTCTTCGGCAGGAGCGGCTGCCCGTCACCGTGTTTTTGATGAACGGATTCCAGATGCGGGGCACCGTTACCGGCTACGATCCCTTCGTGGTGGTGCTGGAAAGCGACGGCAGGCAGCAGGTGATTTACAAACACGCCATTTCCACGGTGGTCCCCCTTCGTCCGGTGGCCCTGCGGGAAAGTGAGGAGGAAGCCGCCCTGTAACGATACGAGGCGTACATGAATCGATCATCCTTTGTAAGCAAGCTGTTCACGCCGGTCATCACCCTTCTGGTGCTGGCCTATTTCGGCTATCAGATCTACGGCTATGTAAGCGACCCCTTTTCCACCACCCTGGCCTACACCTATCAGGTGGAGGATACGGTGGACATCAGCGGCTATGTGGTCCGGCAGGAGCAGGTGCTCACCGGCGATGCCGGCGGCCTTATGCGGCTGCGGAAAAACGAGGGCGAGCGGGTCGGCACCGGCGGGGCCGTGGCCACCGTCTACGC
>ENA-OROZ01002592-OROZ01002592.1-human-gut-metagenome-genome-assembly--contig:-NODE-2592-length-13291-cov-3.894757_pt1 | contig 13291 bp, 10 predicted proteins | sample MGYA00242138_ERZ509066 | MGnify/ENA primary metagenome ERZ509066 (study PRJEB26280, sample SAMEA2338691) | human gut metagenome | biome: human gut; feature: human-associated habitat; material: faeces... | reverse complement strand
AACGCAGGGACGCGCCCAGTTCCCCATCCGGCCCGCCATATTGTGAAATGATCAGCGCAGCCAGGCGTGGATTGGTGTTCTTGATCTTCACCGGATATTGCAGCTTTTTCTCATAAACAAACATCAGCCGTTTCCTCCTAACTCCCAGGGCCATGGGTCATTGAGCCAGGTGTAGCCGTCCTCCAGGAGCAGCTCCGCGCTGTCCAGAGGGCCGTATTTGGCGGTATACTTTTCCCGGCCCTCCTTGGCCAGCTTGATATAGGAGGCGTACAGTCCCAGAGCCTCCTGGTCCTGCGGGTGTGTATCCAGATAGAGATTCAGCTCCGTGACGGCGAAGTCAAGGGCCATCAGCTCCACCAGTGCGGTGTTTGGCAGCTTGGTCCGGGCCTGAATAGCCGCCTTAAACGGCAGGTCCAGCCCCGGAAACAGGGTGCCGGTCTGCAAAGCCTCCGTCCGGCTGTACCGGGTGGGATTATTGCTCTGCATGGGAATATATGGGAAAGCCAGTGCCGCGCAGCCGGGCAGGGTGCCCTGACCGGCCTCGCAGACCGCGGGCTTCACTTCGGGTTTTTCCATAGCTTCGTGATCCCCTCCTTATTGAAAGCGCCCTTGGGCGCGTACCCTATCCTATGCGGAAGAGGCAAGTAGGGAACTTGCTTTCCCGACAAAAAGCCGCTATAATGACATATCGGATAAGCTGCGGCGCATAGGCTGGGCCGAGGTGATGGGCATGATCCTGCTGATTCGGAAACGAACGCTGCTGTATACATGGCTGGCGGTCTGCATGATCGGACTTTCCGCCATTTTTCTGGCAGGCTCCCGACGGGCCTTCACGCCCACTGGGGCGATGGGGCAGGGGAGCCGCGTTCAAACCGTGGTCATCGACCCGGGCCACGGCGGGCAGGACGGCGGCGCCGTTGCCGGAGACGGTACGGAGGAAAGCCGGATCAATCTGGCGATTTCCCTGCAGCTGGAACAGCTCTTGCGCTTTGCCGGTGTTCGGACGGAGCTGACCCGGCGGGAGGACGTTATGGTCTGCGACCCCGGACTGGAAACCATGCGGCAGCGAAAGGTGTCGGACCTCCACAACCGGGCGTCATTTGTCAACGGCATCCCCAACGCGGTGCTGTTGAGCATCCACCAGAACAGCCTGCCATCCTCGCCGGTGACCCACGGGGCGCAGACCTTCTGGAACCGGCAGGAGGGGGCAGAAGCACTGGCCCGGACTCTGCAAGCCGGGTTGAACCCGGCGGTCAACACCCACCGGGCCAAGGAACCGAAGCCGATCCCGGACAGCATCTATTTGATGAACCATGTGGACGCTCCCGCAGTGCTGGTGGAGTGCGGCTTTCTGTCCAACAGGGAGGAGGCCGCGCGGCTCCAGCAGGAGGACTATCAGAAAACGCTGGCGACGGTCATCGCGGCGGGGTATTTGCGATGGATGGCCGGAGAGGATAGGAAATGAAAGCAAAAACGCTGTTTTATTGTACGGAATGTGGAAATGAGACCGCAAAATGGGCGGGGAAGTGCCCCGCCTGCGGCGCGTGGAATACCATTGTGGAGCAGCCGGAGCGCCCCAAGGGAACAGGGAAGGGGGCCTCTGTCCGGGTGGGCATGACCCGCCGCCGGGCCTGCCCCGTGACGGATCTCACCGCTGACGAGGAGATCCGGTTTCCCACCGGCATGGGGGAGTTGGACCGGGTCTTGGGCGGCGGGGCCGTGAAGGGCTCGCTGGTGCTGGTGGGCGGTGCGCCCGGCATCGGCAAATCCACGCTGATGCTGCAAATTTGCAGCAAATTATGTGAATTTTCCAAGGTTTTGTATATTTCCGGTGAGGAATCTGAGCACCAGCTAAAGCTGCGGGCCAAGCGGCTCCATGTGGAAAGCCAGCAGCTTTTGGTGCTTTCGGAGACGAATCTGGGGGATGTGCTGGAGGCCGTGAACACGGAGCAGCCGGATGTGCTGATCGTGGACTCCATCCAGACCTTATACAATGACGCGCTGGACGCCGCCGCAGGCAGCGTCAGTCAGGTGAAGGACTGCACCCTGTCTCTGATGCAGGTAGCCAAGGGGCAGGGGATCACGGTCTTTGTCATCGGCCATGTCAACAAGGAAGGCTCCATTGCCGGTCCCAAGGTACTGGAGCACATGGTGGACTGCGTGCTGTACTTTGAGGGCGACCAGCACACCAGCTATCGGATTTTGCGGGCGGCGAAGAACCGCTTCGGCGCTACCAACGAGATCGGTGTTTTTGAAATGCGGGACGAGGGGCTGGCGGAGGTGGAGAACCCGTCGGAAATGCTGCTCTCCGGCCGACCGGAGGACGCCCCCGGCACCTGTGTCACCTGTGTGATGGAGGGGGTCCGGCCCGTTCTGGCAGAGCTTCAGGCGCTGGTGGTCAGCTCTGCCGGCGGCAATCCACGGCGAACCAGCAACGGCTTTGATTACAACCGGGCGGCCATGCTGCTGGCGGTGCTGGAGAAGCGGGGCGGCCTGAAGGTCTCCGCCTGCGACGCCTATCTGAACATCGTGGGCGGTCTGTCGCTGGACGAGCCTGCCGCAGATCTGGCGGCAGTGATCGCCTTGGCGTCCAGTTATTTGGACAGGCCGGTACCCAGCGATCTGGTGGCCATCGGAGAGGTGGGCTTGACCGGGGAACTGCGCAGCGTCAATCAGTTGGATCAGCGGGTGTCTGAAATTCAGCGCCTGGGATTCCGGAGGTGCGTGGTGCCGGCTCATCGGGCAGGTACCATAAAGGCGCCGACCGGTCTGACGGTGATCCCGGCCCGGAATATCGGTGAGGCGATCCGAGCCGCACTGCGTCCTGCGGAATGAAGTGTACACAGGCGCCGCCCAAGGCCGGTTGTCCTGCGGCGGCAGCGCTGTCCAACGTGCAGAGCCCGTCGCTTTGATAAACGCATTTACTGGTGCATGGGATCATAACATCAACTCATTTCTGTTTGATTTGCTTGTAGCATGACCCATCCGCCGGATTTTATGTTGAATGACTGAGGAGAGGAGACGTTCGCGGGATACAGTAAACTGAACAAAATAAAAATTTTGTTCAGTTTAGGGGAGATGTTTTCAGCCTCCCTCAACATTTGACCGCTTTTTAGCGCAAATATCCCGCCAGCCAGCTATGTCTGATTATCGTACCGAAGCACCGGAGATCCTGCGGGATTTTCTTTCTTATCACGAGACCATCAAGGCCCATTCCCAGCGCACCGTAGATGAATACTACCTGGATCTGCGAAATTTCTTCCGCTATATGAAACAGATCCGTGATCCCGATCTGGCTGACAAGTCTCTGGATGAGATCAGTATTATGGACGTGGATCTGGAATTTGTCGGCAGCATCAAGCTGTCGGACATTTACAGCTACATGACCTATCTCAGCCGGGATCGGGTCCGGTTTCAGAACAGCTCCCATTCGGACTACGGCCTGAACGCCGCGTCCCGTGCCAGAAAAATCGCCACGATCCGCTCCTTTTACAATTACCTGACCAACAAGGCCCATCTACTTCGTGAAAATCCTGTCAAAGATATCGACGCGCCCAAGCTGAAAAAGGAATTGCCACGCTATTTGACGCTGGAGCAAAGCAAAGATCTGCTCAGCGCCGTGGACGGTAAAAATCAGGAGCGCGATTACGCCATCCTGACCCTGTTCCTCAACTGCGGACTCCGGATCTCCGAGCTGGTAGGATTGAATTTGCAGGACATCCAGGACGAGACCATGCGCATTCTTGGTAAGGGCAACAAAGTTCGTATTCTTTACCTCAATGACGCCTGCCAAGCGGCGCTGAACCGCTATCTGGCGGTCCGGCGGCCCATCACCGGACGGGACGCCAACGCACTGTTCCTGTCCTCTCAGAACGAGCGGATCAGCCGGTCCACCGTTCATGCCATGGTGAAAAAGCGGCTTTTAGAGGCCGGTTTGGACGCCACCCAGTATTCTTCTCATAAGCTGCGGCACACGGCGGCAACGCTGATGCTGCAAAACGGCGTGGATGTCCGGGCGGTCCAAGAGGTTTTGGGACATGACCACCTGAATACCACGGAGATCTACACCCATATTGATAATGAAGCTCTGCGTGTCGCCGCGAAGGCAAATCCTCTGTCCAAGGTAGATATCCCCAAGCGGAAATAAACAATATCGAAATACGAAAAGGAGAAGGACATTTCCGTCCTTCTCCCCTTTTTTCTTCGATCACAAAAATGCGGAATCCTCTGCACTGCGGTTGCCGATCAGCAGCATATTCAGCTTCCCCCACCGCCGGATCTCCTGTTTGGAGAACAACAGCCGTTGGCGCAGGCTCTCGTCCAGTTCCTGCGGATTCAGCGTCACCAGACAGCGAAAGGCGCAGGGCATCAGGTCCGCGCTGGAAATGCCGCAGAGAAGCCCGTCGGTATAGTCCCGCATCTCCAACGGATTGAAAATATACAGAAGGTCCTCCTCCAGCGGATTGAGCTGATTGAAAAAGGTAAACCGGATCAGCATATCGCTGTAAACAACGTTGCCCGTATAATAGGATTCATTGCTGCATCCGTTGCCGGAAACAGAGCAGAGCGTAAAGCTCGCCACATAGGTGCCGGGCCGCTCCGCGTGCTCGTGAATGTCGATCACACCGTCCTTCAAACGGTGATAGCGGCCGTCATAAAAATAGAAATACAGCCGCTTAGCCTGAAAAAACGGGCTCCGCTGCAGCGTCCCCACCGTGGGCGGCGGGGACGGCGGAAGGGTCGGCTGATAGCTGGTCAGCTGCCCGAAGGAAACCTGCAGCGCCTGACTGATCTCATATAAGGTGGCGATATCAATGGAGATTTCTCCGCTTTCATATTTGCAGACCGTGGCACGGCTCTTGTGAATGACATCCGCCAACTGCTGCAGTGTCATGCCGTTGGCTTTGCGGTATTTGCGGATCTGACCGCCAATATAGACATTGATCTCGTTCATACAACTTGTTTCCTTAAAATATCCATTTCCTTCTTCTTGATCGGACACACAGTTTATTGAGGTTGTTTCTATTAGTATATATCATTTTAAGAAATTTTTCAAGAAAACATTTCCTGAAACGAAACTTCTGCTGTTTGCTTTTTTTCCGCAGCCTGATAGAATGTTCTCTTGTTGAAGACAAAAAGATAGAAATGAGTGTGCAAAATGAAAAACAAACACAGTGGTTTCAGCGGCTCTCTGGGCTTCGTTCTGGCGGCCGCAGGCAGTGCCGTAGGCGTCGGCAATATCTGGCGCTTTCCCTATCTCTGCGCCAAGGACGGCGGCGGCCTGTTCCTGTTGGTGTATCTGGTGCTGGTGCTGACCTTCGGCTTCACACTGCTGACCACGGACGTGGCCATCGGCCGCCGGACCAAGCAGAACGCACTGAACGCCTTCGGGACTCTGCATAAGAAGTGGCGTTTTCTGGGTTATCTGACCTTCCTGGTTCCCACCCTCATCATGACCTACTACTCCGTCATCGGCGGCTGGATCGCTAAGTATTTCGCGGTCTATCTGGTCTCTGACGGAACCCAGGCGGCTCAGGATGGCTTCTTTACCTCCTTCATCACCTCTCAGGTCTCCCCGATCGTCTTTATGCTGCTGTTCCTGGCACTGACTGCGTGGGTGGTCTATCGCGGCGTGGAGAAGGGCATTGAGAAATGTTCCCGGTATATCATGCCGGTCCTGCTGCTTCTCGTCATCGGGATCGCCGTGTTCTCCCTGACGCTGAGCCACACGGATGACAGCGGCGTGACCCGCACCGGTCTACAGGGCCTCGCCTTCTATCTGAAGCCCGACTTCACCGGCATGACGCTCCGGAGCTTTTTGAACGTGGTGCTGGACGCCATGAGCCAGCTCTTCTTCTCCCTCAGCGTCAGCATGGGCATCATGATCACCTACGGCAGCTACGTGAAGGACGATGTGGACCTGAACAAGGCCAACAGCCAGATCGAGATTTTCGACACTGGCGTGGCTTTTCTGGCCGGCGTCATGATCATTCCCTCCGTGTATGTGTTCCTGGGCGTGGACGGCATGGCCAGCGGTCCCAGCCTGACCTTCATCAGCCTGCCCCGGGTGTTTACCTCCATGGGCGGCGTGGGGCGCATCGTCGGCATCGTGTTCTTCCTGGCCCTTGGCTTCGCGGCACTGACCAGCTGTGTATCCGTCATGGAAACGCTGATGGCCAACTGCATGGAGATCTTCCACAAGAGCCGCAAGGAGATGTGCGCCATGGTGGGCGTCTATTCTCTGGTGACCGCCGTGACCATCTGCCTTGGCTACAACGTGTTCTACTTCGAGCTGACCCTGCCCAACGGCAGCGCCGCTCAGCTTCTGGACGTGATGGACTACATCAGCAACAGCTTCCTGATGCCCTTTATCAGTCTCCTCACCAGCATCCTGATCGGCTGGGTCATCGGCCCCAAGTGGGTCATCGATGAGGTGGAGAAAAACGGCGAGCATTTCGGCCGGGCCAAGCTGTATAGCGTGATGATGCGCTATGTGGTGCCCGTGGTCATGCTGATCCTGTTCCTGACCTCCACCGGCTTCTGGAACCTCCTGTTCCGGCAATGATCTAACTTCCATCAAACCAAAAAGCCTTTCGGCTCCCGCTTTTCTTATGATTCGGTTGATCCGGTAACTTACCGCTTGTTGGACTTTCTCCAGATGTGCATCGCCTCGGCAGACTTGATCAGCTCGTCCCGGAAATCGGGGTGTGCAATGCCGATCAGGGCCTCGGAACGCTCCCAAGTGGACATGCCCTTCAGGTTCACCATGCCGTACTCAGTGACGATATAGTGTGCGCAGGACCGGGGATCGGTAACAATGGAGCCGTTGGTCAGGGTGGGAACGATCCGGCTCTTCACGGTGCCGTCCTTGGCCGTCATGGTGGAGGACATGCAGATGAAGCTCTTGCCGCCCTTGGAGAGGTAGGCGCCCATCACGAAGTCCAGCTGGCCGCCAGTGCCGGAAATGTGCTTGATGCCGGCAGACTCGGCGTTGACCTGACCGAAGAGGTCCATATCCACGGCGTTGTTGATGGAGATAAAGTTATCCAACTTGGCGATGACCTGAACATCGTTGGTGTAATCCACAGGTGCGGCCATCACATCGGGGTTCTCCTTGATGTAGTCATACAGCTTCTGGGTGCCGGCAGCAAAGGCATAGACCTGACGGCCTCTGTCCACGTTCTTGTTGCGGCCGGTGATCTTGCCAGCCTTGGCAATATCCACGAAAGCGTCCACATACATCTCGGTGTGCACGCCCAGATCCTTCAGGTCGGACTCTGCGATCAGGGAGCCAACGGTATTGGGCATACCGCCGATGCCCAACTGCAGGCAGGCGCCGTTGGGGATCTCCTTCACGATCATCTCGGCAACCTTGCGGTCCACATCGGTGGGAGGAGCGCCGGCGCCCATAGCGGCCACGGCGGGGTTCTCGCCTTCCACGACCATGTCAACATCGCGGATGTTGATCTCAGTGCCGGTCAGGCCGTAGACCCAAGGCATATTCTGGTTGACTTCCACGATGATCTTCTTGGCGTGCTCCAGCATATCGCCAATGTGGGAAGCAGAAACAGCAAAGCTGAAGTTGCCGTGGGCGTCCATGGGAGTCACCTGGATCATAGCTACATCCGTGGTGGCGTTGCCGTCCCGATAGAAGCGGGGCAGTTCAGAATAGCGCATGGGGCCGAAATAGCCCATGCCCTTGCCGATGATCGATCCAGACCGCTGCAGTGCCAGGAGTTCCAGGTGAAGTGGTCCCCGGCGTCATCCGCCTTGCACACCTCGGGCATCCACATGGTCACGCCGCCGTGGATCTTCACGTCAAACAGCTCGTCCTTCCGGGCAGCCAGAGCCTTGTCCAGAGCGACAGGCTGATTGCAGCACCAACCGTAATCCACCCAGTCACCGGACTTGACAATCTTCACCGCTTCCTCAGCGGTAGTCAGCTTCTGCTGATACAGTTCCTGAACATTCATCGTCTTTTACCTCCATATTTATTCTGCGTATCCGCAAAGTTTTCCTTGTATCGTTAAAATCTTATCATATTCGGTCCGGCAATGCAAGCAAAACGTGAAAAAAATCACAATAATTCAAATCACGCGCCAATTAGCACGTTCACTCATAACAAAATACGCCCGCTCTCTCCTGTTCTCGCCGCACCTCAACCCCTTGCAGCCACAGGCTTTGAAGCAGCTGAGAACGCAACAGCGATGCGGAACGGCAAAAAAGGAGCAGACCGGCCGGTCTGCTCCTTTTTTCAGTCGAAATTACTCCTCAACAGGAGCGTCCTCCTCGTCAGCGGCAGGAGCCAGCAGAGCGCGGATGGACAGGGAGATCTTCTGCTTCTCCTCGTCGATCGCAGTGATCTTAGCCTCAACGATCTGGCCCTCAGAGAGAACGTCCTCAGGCTTCTCGATGCGGCGGTCAGCGATCTGAGAAATGTGGATCAGGCCGTCCACGCCGGGAACCACCTCAGCGAAAGCGCCGAAGGGCATCAGCTTAACGATACGAACCTCAGCGGTGTCGCCCACGCCGTACTTGTTCATGAACACCTGCCAGGGATCCACGCTGTGGTCCTTGGCGCCCAGGGAGATCTTGTGCTTCTCGGGGTCGAAGGAGATGACGTACACATCCATGGTGTCGCCAACCTTGCAGATCTCGGCGGGGTTCTTGATGCGGCTCCAGGACAGCTCGGAGATGTGGACCATGCCGTCCACGCCGCCGATGTCCACGAACACGCCGTAGCTGGTCATGGACTTCACGGTGCCGGTGTAGTGCTTGCCAACCTCGATGGTGCTCCACACGGCCTCCTGAGCGGCCTTGCGGGCCTCGTCAGTGACGCTGCGGATGGAGCCCACCACGCGGCGGCGGGCACGGTTGACCTCGGTAATGCGGAGCTGGACCTTCTGACCCTTCATGGCAGACAGATCAGCGCCGCGGGGCTGGCCGCTCTGAGAAGCGGGAACGAACACGCGGATGCCCTTGACGGAAACCACGATGCCGCCCTTGTTCTCCTCGGTGACAGTGCCTTCCAGCACGGTCTTCTCCTCAACGGCAGTCTCGATGTTCTCCCAGATCTTCACAGCGTCCAGACGCTTCTTGGACAGCTCGGCATAACCTTCCACATCGTTGACGCGGACAACATAGGTCTCGACCTCGTCGCCCACCTTCACGATATCCTCGGGCTTCGCGCTGGGATCGTCGCTCAACTCGCTGAGCTTGATGTACGCATACTGCTTAGCGCCAACATCCACCTGAACCTCGGTGGGGGTGATGGCGGTGACAATACCGGTTACCTTCTCTCCTGTATTTAAAGTTTTGAAAGACTGATTCAGCAGTTCCTCAAAGGACTCTTCCATGGTCTCGGTGCTCTTGATTTCTTCGCTCATCGTTGTTTTTACCTCCTTAATGATGCCCGCGGGTGTGGATGCGCCGGCCGTCAGCCCGGCAACACGGCAGCCTGCAAAATCTGTGGCGGAAAGCTCGTCCGCCCCTTCGATGGAAAGGACATGAAAACAGTTCTGCCGGCAGATCTCTGCCAGATGCTTCGTATTGGCGCTCTTACGGTCGCCAACCACCACCATCACGTCTACCTGCGCAGCGATCTCCGCCGCTTCGTTCTGACGTTTACGCGTAGCATAACATATTGTATCAAAGATTTTTACGTTTGTACATTCTTTTTTTAGGATTTTGCAGGAACTTTCAAAAAGTTCACGAATACAGGTGGTCTGCGCCACGATGCTCACGGGCATTTCCGGCTGAAAATCGCCGTTTTTGACCCATTCCGCCACAGCCTCCGGCCCCTGGAACACCAGCGGATGAACGCACCAGCTGGCAAGTCCCATGACCTCCGGATGGTGCGGCTCTCCGATGATGACCACCTGCCGTCCCTCCTGCTCCGCCTGGGACACCAGCTCCTGAATGTGGACCACGTTGGGACAGGTGGCGTTCACGCAGCGGACGCCCCGGGCCGCCAATCCGTCCAGTACGCTTTTCAGTTCTCCGTGAGACCGGATCACCACCGTATCCCCCGCCGCCAGCGTTTCAGGGCGGTCTGTTTTCCGGACGCCCCGGGCCGCCAGGTCATTGACCACATGGGTGTTGTGGATGAGGTCCCCCAGCATCCAGCAGCCCTGGGTCTCCTCCGCTGTTTTCTGGGCCAGCTCCACGGCCCGCTTTACGCCGTAGCAAAAACCGGCGCTTTCCGCCAGGATCACTTGCACAGCGGCGCACCTCCTACCTGCTGCCCGCCCAAGGCGTAAACCTCCCGCAGAAGCTCATCCGCGATCTTCTGCATTTCCTCAGCAGTCCCCCGGCGGCCGGTATATACCGGCGTATAGGGCTGGCCGATGATGATGCGTGTCCGGTGGAAGGTCCGCTTTTCTCCATCCACGAACACCGGCACCAGAATGGCGCCGGTGCGGACGCCGATCACCGCCGCACCGCTGTGGGCGTGGGCCGGCAGGCCATCTGCCTTGCCGATGCCGTTTCGGATGGTGGTGCCCTCCGGGAAAATCAGCAGATTGTGGCCGCTCTGAATGGTCTGGATGGCGGTTTTCACCGCTTGAATGTCCGCACCGCCCCGGTTCACGGGGAACGCGCCCCCCACCCGGATGACCCATGCCAGAATGGGATTCCGGAACAGTTCCTCCTTGCCCATGACGCGAAGCCGGTAATCCATGGGCAGCGCCGTTGCCAGCACCAACGGGTCCCAGTTGCTGGCATGATTCGCCACCAGCAGCGCGCCGTGACGAGGCAGGTTTTCCAAGCCCTGAACCGTGACCGGATGCAGCAGACGGCAGATCCACTTGGCAACCGTGAAGATCAGAGGAAAAAACGGTCCAAAGGGCTGTGTTGTACGGGTCTCGTTCATCGGCTCGTCCTCTCGCGGATGATCCGGAGGATCGCTTCCTCACTCTGTTGGAAGTCCAGCTCCGTGGTATCCAGCAAAACGGCGTCCTCCGCCTGCTTCAAGGGTGCCGCTGCCCGGTGGGAATCGTTAAAGTCCCGCTGGCGCATTTCCTCCAGCACCTTTTCGTAGCTTTCCGGCGTTCCCCGCTGCTCCAGTTCCCGGAAGCGGCGCATGGCCCGCTCCTCCACGGAGGCCGTCAGGAAGATCTTCACCGTGGCATCCGGCAGGACCACGGTCCCGATGTCCCGGCCGTCCATCACCACGTTGTTCTCCCGGGCCAGCTTCCGCTGCATTTCCAGCAGATGGGCCCGCACCGCCGGATGGGCGGAGACCGCAGAGGCGTACAGGGAGATCTCCGGCAGACGGATCTGATCCGTCACATCCGCACCGTTCAGTGTCATGTGCTGCAGGCCGTCCTCTCCGTAATGCAGGCCGATCTCCAGCTCCGGCAGCAGCGCGGCAGCGGCCTCACCATCCTTGGGGTCCACGCCCTTGGAAAAGGCGGCGTAGCCGATGGTGCGGTAAATGGCGCCGGTATCCACATATAAATAGCCCAGAGTTTTGGAAACGCTTTTCGCCAGCGTGCTCTTTCCGGCGCCAGATGGTCCGTCAATGGCAATACTGATGGTTTTCAATGCTGTTCTCTCCTTCTTATTCCTTCTCATTCGCGGCGGACTGTCCCGCCAGGCGGCCGGTGGCCCAGGCGATCTGTAAGTTAAAGCCGCCGGTATAGGCGTCGGCATCCAGCAGTTCTCCCGCGAAATACAGATTTTTAACAAGCTTGGACTCCATGGTTTTAGGGTCCACCTCCCCTACCTTCACCCCGCCGGAGGTGACGATGGCGTCCGTCACAGGACAGGGGGCGGAAACCTCCACAGGAAAATGCTTCAAAACCCGCAGCAGGCTTTGCCGCTGTTCCCGGGTCAGGTCATGGACCTTCTGTCGTCCGGGAATACCGGACAGCTCGACGACCACCGGGATCAGCCTCTGGGGCAGCAGATCATCCAGTCCGTTCTGGAAATCGTGGTTGGCGTATTTGGCAAAATCCGCCAGCAGCCGCTTGTCCAACTGCTGCTCATCCAGCGCGGGTTTCAGGTCGATCTCCAGCCGGTAGCGCTTTTTGGTAAAATGCCGCATGTGGGCGGAGGCCGACAGCACCAGCGGACCGCTGACGCCGAAGTGCGTAAACAGCAGCTCGCCGAAATCCGTATAGATCTTCTTATCGTTTTCAAAGGCCGTCAGGCTCACGTTCCGCAGACTCAAGCCCTGCAAGCGGACGCAGGGGATCCCCGCCGCGATGATCCCCTGCAAGGGCACCAGAGACCCCTGCAGCGGCGTGATGGTATGCCCCACCTCAGCCGCCATCCGGTGACCGTCTCCGGTGGAGCCGGTGGCCGGATAGCTGACGCCGCCGGTGGCCAGCACCACCGCCTGAGCGGAATAGCGTCCCCGCTCCCCAACAACGCCGCAGACCGCGCCGTCCTCAATCTTCAGGGCCGACGCCCGGTCCCGGAGGACCTGCACCTTCAGGGCCTTCAGCCGCCGTTCCAGTGCGGCGCTGATGTCAAACGCACTGTCGCTGACAGGAAACACCCGATTCCCCCGCTCGGTTTTCAGCGGGACGCCCAGCTTCTCAAAAAAGGCCATCACATCTGCGCTATTGAAACGGTTAAAGGCGCTGTAAAGGAATTTTCCATTACGTGGAATATTGGCCAGCAGCCCCTCAATATCGGTATTGTTGGTCACGTTGCACCGGCCCTTGCCGGTGATGTTCAGTTTTTTGCCCAGCCGCTCGTTGGGCTCCAGCAGCGTCACCTGTCCGCCCTGACGGGCGGCGGTGATGGCCAGCGTGGCGGCATCCTCGTTTTCGGTGCAGTAATAGCGCTGGCAGATGCCGGTGCGGGTCGTGATCCATTCATCGCTGGTGTCCACTTGCCGGCGCAGATCCTCATTCGTCACCACACGGTTGGGCAAGGCCCCACCGGTAGCCAGCAGCTGTAAACCTTTCATGCGCCCCTCATTTCTCCGATGCGGCGGTATTTTTTGTATCGCTGGTCGGCCAAGGCCTTGCCGCTCATCTTGCATAAGGCAGCAAGGTGTACCGCAATGGCGGTGTCCAACCGGCTGAAAAGTAGTTGCCGCCCACGCTGTGCGCCGCCCAGCGGTTCGGGGATGATTTCTTCCACGATGCCATCTGCGTACAAATCCTGTGCCGTCAGCTTCATCATGGTGCAGGCCTCACCGCTGCGGGAAGCATCTTTCCACAAAATGCTGGCAAACCCCTCGGGGCTGAGCACTGAGTACACGGCATTTTCCAGCATCAGAATGTGGTTGGCAACGCCCAGCCCCAGTGCGCCGCCGCTGGATCCCTCGCCTGTGACA
>ENA-OROZ01002584-OROZ01002584.1-human-gut-metagenome-genome-assembly--contig:-NODE-2584-length-13323-cov-2.835167_pt1 | contig 13323 bp, 10 predicted proteins | sample MGYA00242138_ERZ509066 | MGnify/ENA primary metagenome ERZ509066 (study PRJEB26280, sample SAMEA2338691) | human gut metagenome | biome: human gut; feature: human-associated habitat; material: faeces... | reverse complement strand
CTACCTGTCCGTTTACATGGCCCAGATACTCCTGCTGGCTCATGAAGTACTTCTGCGAACGTTTTACGATCATAGAAATCAGTCCCATTGAAACCGGAAGAATCAGAAGTGCTACCAATGTCATCAACGGACTGATACTGAGCATCATGATCAGCACACCTATGATCGTTGTCACCGATGTGATCACCTGCGTTGCACTCTGGTTCAGGCTCTGGCTCAGAGTATCTACGTCATTGGTTACTCTGGAAAGTACCTCACCGTGTGTAGTCGTATCAAAATAATTCATCGGCATACGATTGATTTTTTCAGAAATTTCTTTTCGCATGCGATAGGTCAGCTTCTGTGATACGCCTGTCATGATATATCCCTGGATAAAGGAGAAACATGCGCTGATCACGTACAGACACAATAAAGTTAACAGGATTTTACCAATCTTTGTAAAATCAATTCCGCTGCCGCCGGATACTTTTCCGACCAGACCTTTGAAAATTTCGGTCGTCGCTTTTCCGAGAACCTTTGGTCCAATAATATTGAAAACCGTACTTCCGATTGCAAATATCATAACAAAGAAAATACCGATTTTATATTCACTAAGGTAAGTAAAAAGTTTCTTCATGGTACCTTTGAAGTCTTTTGCCTTCTCGCCGGTTCCCATTCTTCCATGTCCACCGCCCATAGGTCCTCTTCTTCTTGGCTGATTACTCATACTATGCTTCCTCCTTTCCGTCATTTTCGTTATTTAAGTCTCTCGCAAGCTCTGCTTCAGAAAGCTGCGATGACGCAATCTGATAATATGCATCACAGGATTTCAGAAGCTCTTTGTGTGTTCCGATTCCCGCAATCTTTCCATCATCCAGCACAATGATCTGCTCCGCATGTAAAATGGTGCTGATTCGCTGTGCTACAATGATCACTGTGCTGTCCTGTGTCTTTTCTTTCAATGCAGCACGAAGGGTTACGTCTGTCTTATAATCCAGTGCTGAAAAACTGTCATCAAAAATATAAACTTTTGGTTTCTTTGCAATCGCACGTGCGATAGAAAGACGCTGCTTCTGACCGCCGGATACGTTGGAACCGCCCTGTGCGATCGGACTTTCGTATTTTTTATGTTTTTCTTCGATAAATTCGGTTGCCTGTGCGATTTCTGCGGCTTCCTTCATCTCGGCTTCGGATCCATCCGGATTGCCATACAGAATATTGGACTCGATTGTTCCTGAGAAAAGTACACCTTTCTGTGGAACGTATCCAAGTTCATCCCGCAGATCATGCTGGGAAATGGTACGAATATCTTTTCCATCCAATGTGATCGTACCTTCTGTTACATCATAAAATCTTGGGATCAGGTTGATCATCGTAGATTTACCACTACCGGTACTTCCGATGATCGCCGTTGTCTGTCCCGGTTTTGCTGTAAAGCTGATATCATGAAGTACGTCTTCTTCTGCTCCCGGATAACGGAAGGATACGTGGTCAAATTTTACTTCGCCTTTTCTGGATTCTTCCAGTTTTTCCGGTGTTTTCGGATCTTCGATCGCTGTCCTGCTTGTCAGGATCTCATCCACACGGTCTGCTGCAACAGCTGCTCTTGGAAGCATAATAGAAATCATACAGATCATAAGGAAGGACATGATGATCTGCATTGTATACTGGATAAATGCCATCATATCACCAACCTGCATCTGCCCGTCACTGACACCATGTGCGCCGCTCCATACGATCAGTATGGTAATTCCGTTCATGATCAGCATCATCATCGGCATCATAAATGTCATGGCACGGTTTACAAATAAGTTGGTTCTTGTCAGATCTCTGTTCGCTTTATCAAATCGTTCTTCTTCATGCTTTTCTGTACTGAATGCACGGATAACCGGAAGTCCGGTAAGGATCTCACGAGTAACAAGGTTCAGTCTGTCAACCAGGTTCTGCAGAATCTTAAATTTTGGTATTGCCACAATAAATAATACAGCAACAACCATCACGATCAGGATTACCCCAAGTACGATGATCCATGACATGCTGACATTCGTATGGAGAACCTTGAAAATACCTCCAATTGCCATGATCGGTGCATACATAACCATTCTCAAAAGCATAACTGCAAGCATCTGGATCTGCTGGATATCATTGGTACTTCTTGTGATCAGTGATGCAGTTGAAAAATGGTCAAATTCTGCATTGGAAAATCCAACAACTTTTTTAAATACCTTTCCTCTCAGATCACGTCCCGTACTTGCTGCCACTCTGGAAGCAAGAAGTCCTACGGTAACACTTGCGAGCATTCCAAGAAATGCAAGTGCAAGCATCTTACCGCCAGTTGTTAAAATATATCTGTTCTGGATCTTATCTGTATTCACGCCCAGAACACTGTAGGTTTCTTTAATATATGAAGTTGCTGACTGTTCCAGCATAGTATCCGGCATATCGTCCATTTTTTCTGATATTTTATCAATAACGTCTGCTCTCTGTTCATCCGGTATCATGTTCAGGATCTCAAAGATATCTGCATTTTCGATCTTTTTCACCTGTTCATCAATGTTTTTCTGCATTTCATCCTGCTGCTTCTTGGCAAGCTCCGGATTTGCCGCAAGTGCTGCTTTCTGCTCATCTGTCATCTGGGACTGCATACTCTCTGCCTGTTTCTCAGCCTGTTCCTTTATAGAAGAAATCATGTTTTCTTTCATAGATTCTTCCATCTTCTTTGTTGTATCGCTTCCAGATTCAAATCCATAAGTCAGAAGCATCGGCTTTCCAAGGATGTCAAATACCTTTCCTGACTTTTCTTCATCTTTTTTCACGGAATCCTTCAGAACATAAATTGCTCCATCATACTTATAATCCGAATCGGATTCCTTTTTCTCATATGCATCCAGCACTGTCTGCTGGTCTTCTTCTGCCACAAAAAGCAACAGCTTATTCATCTCTTCCTCTGCGATTGCATCCGGAACCTTCTCATCAATTCCTCCCTGCTGGATTCCGACATTGACAATGTCTGAAGTATAAGAAGGCAATGACAGATCGCAGTACGCCTGAACGATCAGGATAACAACAATCGCTGCTATAGTTGCTGCATAAGGCTTCAAATGTTTGAATAACTTTCTCATATAGCAATTATTTCCTTTCTTAGTAACTATTTTTATTCCTTAAATGGATTTTTACATGGCATATCACGGAATTCTTTTTCCTGGAAAAGATTGTCACTCATCTGTAAAAGCAGTCTTCTGCACAGTATTTTCTCTTCTGTGCTCATATTCTTCAGGAGTGTATCTTCCGTGCTTCGGAGAATCTCATGCATGTTGCCAAGAATCTTCTCTCCTCGTTCTGTCAGATGGATCCTTGTCATCCGCTGGTCTTTTTCGTCCTGCTCTTTTCTAATATATCCGAGCTTTTCCAGTTTCTGAACTGCTACATTCACCGATGGCGGCGTAATATGAATATGATCTGCAAGCTCTCTCTGTGACATCGGTCCTACCATCTGCAATATTGCAAGAATTCCTGCCTGTCCGGCTTTCAGCTCTGTATCCTTCATCTGTTTCGTCACATACCATTTATACATATGTCCGACCTGTGCAAGAAGAAGTTGTACCGGCATATTCTCCCTGGTAAAATCCCCACACTCAAATTTATCCGACTTCACCCTTTCACCTCCCGCAATTTGATTAGATATCTATTCATTAGAAGTCTAATCGTTATTTTATGCGTATCACACACATAAGTCAACATTTATTCTCAATAATTTATATTTTTATAATATTTTTCACAAACAAATAATTAAATGCCTAACTATTATTTTCTCATATTAAAACACTACGAAAAGCAAAAAAGGACTCTTCTGCCATTTTCTGTGCAAAAAAGTCCTTATCATTTACCATATCTGCCTTACCTGTAAAGCTTTATTCAATTTTTCACAAATTACATATCTTGCAGGAATGCCTTCACATTTTCCTCTTTTGTCGCCCAGGAAGTGCATAATCGGATCACACTATGGGTCTCATCGTACCTTTCCTGATAAGTTACGCCATATTTTTGACGGATTTCCTGCAATTTGGCATCTTCCACAATAATGAACTGCTGGTTGGTATCGCTGTCCATGAAGAATTCATATCCTTTTTCTTTCAGTCCGTCTTTCAAAAGCATTGCCATATCAATCGCATGTTTGGAGATTTCAAAATAAAGACCATCTTTAAAAAGCTCCAGGAACTGAACGCCAAGCAGTCTTCCTTTTGCAAGCATTCCACCTTTTTGTTTAATGCAGTAACGAAAATCTTGCTTTAGACATGGATTTGTGATTACCACAGCTTCTCCGAACAATGCACCGACCTTTGTTCCTCCAATATAGAATACATCACAACACTTTGCAATATCCGGAAGTGTCACATCGGTTCCCGGTGCCATCAGCCCATAACCCATTCTTGCCCCATCCAAGAAAAGATAAAGTCCACATTCCTTACATACAGTAGAAATATTTTCAAGTTCATTCTTTGTATACAATGTTCCTACCTCTGTCGGATGTGAAATATAAACCATCTTTGGCTGTACAATATGTTCACGAGACTCATCACTCCAGTGCAGGTCGTAATATTCCTTGATCTGCTGTCCTGTAATTTTTCCTTCCTTTGAAGGAAGTGCCAGAACCTTGTGTCCGGTCGCTTCTACAGCCCCGGTCTCATGGACATTGATATGTCCGCTATCTACACAGATCACTCCCTGGAACGGGCGTAAAATAGAAGAAATTACCGTAAAGTTCGTCTGTGTACCTCCCACCAGAAAATGCACATCTGCATCTGGTGCATCGCATACTTTTTTGATGGCTTCTCTTGCAGCTTCACAGTATGGATCTTCCCCATATCCTACTGTCTGCTCCATATTGGTCTCGGCAAGCTTCTCGATAATTCTCGGATGTGCCCCTTCTGTGTAATCGCTAGTAAACAAAATCATTTCAACATACCCTCTACTTTCTCTTTTAATTCTTTTGTAGCCTGCTCAATATCCGGCTGTCCGAAAACTGCACTGATCACGGCAACTCCGCAGATTCCGTTTCCGGCAAGCTCTGTCACATTCTCTCCCGTGATTCCCCCAATTGCCACAACCGGAATGTCCACCGTCTCGCAGATTTCCTTTAAAACCTTATGATCCAGCTTTGTTGCATCTGCCTTTGATGTCGTGCCAAAGACTGCACCGACTCCCAGATAATCGGCTCCATGTGCCTGTGCCTTTAGCGCCTGCTCGACCGTCTTTGCCGTAACACCGATGATCTTGTCCTCACCCAGTGTTTTCCGCACATCAAGAGCTTCCATATCGCTCTGCCCCACATGCACACCATCGGCATCTACCTTCTTTGCAATCTCTACATTGTCATTGATCACAAATGGTACATGGTAGGATTTACAGAGCCTGGCAATCTCTTTTGCTTCTGCCAGGAACTCTTCCTCACCCAGATTTTTTTCCCTGAGCTGGATAAATGTAGCCCCACCTTTCAGCGCTTTTTCCACCTGGCTGTACAGACTTTCTCCATTCAGCCAGTGGCGGTCTGTTACCGCATACAGAACCATATCTTTCTTATCTAATCTCATATTTTGCACCTTCTTCCAATTCTTTTCCTTCCATATTATAAATCGCATCGATGATCCGATTACGGTAGGTTGCGTTTCCATCTCCCGGCTGCATATATTTCCAGCCAGTCTCACCGGCAAGCCCCATGGCACAGACCGCTGCTGCCGCTGCTTCCAGATTATTCTCCGGATTCGCCGCAAGGAATGCCGTCATCATCCCGGAAAGCTGACACCCGGTTCCGGTGATCCGTCCCATCTCCGGACGACCGTTCCGGATCACAAAGCACCTCTTTGCATCACTTACAAGGTCTATTCCTCCAGTCACAGCAATCACGGAACCTGTCCTTCTGGAAAAATCCTTTATAAACGGAATCATTTTCTCCAGATTCTGCTCCGTCAGTGTATCTGCCTCGTCTGCATCCACACCACTCGTTGTACCATGTCCTGCTGCTAAGGTCTTGATCTCAGAAATATTTCCCCGGATCACATCAAACTGAATATCACGTATCAGATTCAGTGCCGCCTCTGTTCGGAACGAACTCGATCCTGCTCCAACCGGATCTAACAGTACTTTATGATACAGTTCATTGGATTTCTTTCCTGCTTTTTGCATGCTTTCAATCTTACGCGGATTCAGCATTCCCATATTGATATTCAGTCCCTGACAGATGGATGTGATTTCTTCAATATCAGTCGGCTCATCCGACATAATCGGACTTGCACCGCAGGCAAGAACCATATTTGCCACATCATTGATCGTCACATAATTGGTGATATTGTGTATCAGTGGTGCTTTTTTTCGTACTTCATCCAGATAGTTTCCAAGCATTCTTTTCCTCCGGTAAATCAAATTATTTCTTATATCTTTAAAATTGTCTCTATAATTATAAAAAGACAGATATATGTCTGCCTTTCTTCTTTTCACTATTTCTTATTATACTCTTGATTTTCTGAAATGCAATCTGCATTTACCTGAAACATATGTCATTTCCATTCTCATCCCTGTATCCGGCAGATCTATAAAAGACTTCTCCAGATAACAACCGGGACAGATGTTTTTTCACATCCGCCCCGGCTTCTTATTCACATGTTCACATGGATTTCAATATTCTATTTGCTTTCTGCTGCTTTCTTGCTCATCTCCGGTTTTACAATGAAGATTACCAGAAGAAGTCCAATCAGAGTAACGACTGCTGCTGTCCAGAATACAGATTTTACACCATTCTGGATCAGTGCTACATTGGTCGGATCAGCTGATGTACTTGCATTATATGCGACTGCAAATACTGCAACTGCAATTGTTCCTGAAAGTGAGTTTGCGAAGTTAACCAGAGAAGTTCCGATTCCCATATCTTCCGGTGCCAGCATTGCCTGTGCTGTTGGCGTAATGGATACAGCACGGAAGCTTTCAGCAATACCTGTAACTGCAAGTGCTACAAAATAAATCATGATCGAAGCACCTGAATTTGTTACCAACGCCATCACAGCCATCGGGATCATTGCAAGACTTGTACCAATTACCATTGCTTTCCATGCATTGGCAGCTTTCTTTCCTACCCATGCACCTGCGATAGTAGGAAGAATGATTGTAATCAGTGTACGAGGCATCTGCAGTGCACCTGCTGCACTCGTGGATGCTCCCATAACCTGCATGGCACCGATCGGTGCATAATAGTTCATGGCATTCTGATAGAAATAGCAGATAAATCCTACAATAAGGAGTACTGTGTAGTTTTTATTTTTAAATAATTTCATTGGAATCAACGGCTCTGCAGCTTTATTTTCAATCTTAACAAGTGCAATAAGAGCAATGATACCAATTACAAGACCTGCAAGAATCATTGGATTTGTCCATCCCATAGAAGATCCAAAGTTCAGTGCAAGCAGAATTCCGCAAAGTGATACGATGAGTGCGATCATCCCCGGAACATCAATCGTAACCTTTCCTTCTCTTTTCTGATTCGGCATGTTCATTCCAATCAGTACTATACCAAGAATAAGTGGAATTGCCGGCATAAGGATTGCCACAGTCAATAATCCCATATCTGTTAAAATACCTGCGATGATACTTCCTCCAAATCCACCAACAGCGATTGCGGTTGCAAGCATACCCATTGCCTTTGGTACATCTTTTCTTTCATTGATAAGACCTGCGATAATGTATGGTGCTGCTGTAAATGCGCCCTGTGCAAGGCTGACAATCAGTCTGAGGATCATAAGTGGAATCAGAGATCTCACAAATGCAAATGCAAAACCTGCAAGTGCACAGATAATTCCAGGAATCACTACAATGTTTCTTCTACCAATAAGGTCACCTAATTTTCCTCCGATCGGAGTCATAATCGATACACCAATCGCACCTACGATAGAGAAGAGTCCTACATATCCCATCGCATCAACTTTTTCAAGGATAGGTGCTGTTAACGTTGCAAATACCAGTCCATACATTGCTACGGAAAGCATCATGCAGATACATCCGATCTGAACCAAGTTTTTCTTTGCCTTCGGAAGCGGAATCGCAACCTGTGGCTGTTCCTGAGCCTGCTGTTCTTTACTCATATTCTTTTCCTCCTGTTCCTAAAGAAACCTTTACTCTCTATTTGTTATTTTTAAGCCACTGTGAAGCGCAATGGGCAAGACAAGCTGCTCCGATCGGGCAAACATCTTCATTAAACTGTGCTTTCGGATGATGTGCCGGATACTGTCCTCTTTCATCCAGATATCCTGCTGACAGATACATAAATGTACTTGGAACCTTTTCAGCGATCACTGCGAAATCTTCAGAAGCACTTGCAGAAATTCCCGGATATGGTGTGAGTCCCGGAATTCCAAGCTCCTGCATATATCCAACCACTTCGTCGGTAAGCTTCGGATTGCAGATCAGCGGAGGAACTTCTGAGATCATCTCAATATCAACGGTTCCGTTATATACAGCTGCTGTCTTTTCAGCGACTTCTTTCATTCTGCGGACCAAAAGTTCTCTTGCTTCCGGCTTATTGGTACGGATCGTTCCCTGGAGAACAGCGGTCTCAGGAATGATGTTTGCTGCAGTTCCGCCTGCAAACTGTCCGATTGTAAGTACACAGGAATGTGTCGGATCACTTTCTCTTGCGATCAGTTCCTGCAATGCAAGATGGATATGAACTCCGATGTTGATCGGGTCAACTCCTACATGTGGATAAGCACCATGGGATCCTTTTCCATGGATGGTGATCTTAAATCCATCTACAGAATACATCATCGTATCCTTATCATTGTACATAAAAAGTCCGATTGGCATTTTTCCCGGTGATACATGGTATGCAAGTGCTGCATCAACCGGAGGATTCTCAAGAATACCATTCTCGATCATATTCTTGCTTCCTTCAAAAGTCTCTTCTGCCGGCTGGAACATGAATTTGATAGTTCCTTCCAGTGTATCTTCTTTTTCTTTCAGCATCTTTGCTGCTGTAAGAAGCATTGCAGCGTGGAAATCATGTCCGCATGTATGTGCTTCTTTTCCTGTAGGACATGCAAATTCTTCTCCGCTTTCTTCCGGCATCGGAAGTGCATCCATATCTGCTCTCAGAAGAAGAACCTTTCCCCCTTTGCCGAGTGTAGCTGTTCCCCCGTAGCCACAATCCTTCGGCTCAAGTCCGTATTCTGTCAGCTTTTCCATAACATAAGCTTTGGTCTTTGGAAGATCCAGACCAGTTTCAGCATTTTTGTGGATGTGTCTGCGGTTTGCAATTGTTTCATCCTTTAATTCCAATGCTCTTTCATAGTAATTCATACTAAGCCCTCCTTTAACTTTGTTCCTGCCATTTACATTAAAAATACTGTTCTACTTTTAGAATATTTACAGAATATTTTTATTAGTTTTTGGAACATTTACAGAATAGTTATCACGATTACATAATACCAACTTCTAAAATTTTAGTCAATAATATTACAGAATATTCTTGATTTTCGTTGTTTTTACCTATTTAATCGTTATTTTTTTAATTTTCAGAATATTATGGTTGATTTATGGAAGATAATTTTATATGATACTTTTTGAGAGGTGAAAGAAAATGAGAAGAAAAATTGTGGCTATTACCAGCCAGTACTTAAAGGAACCTATCTCGCAGATCGTCTCAGAACTAAAACTAAACTGCGACATCCAGGTGGTTTCCTACAACAAATTTGACACAATATCAGAAGTTTACGATTCTTACGCCGGGGACACTGACGGATTTCTTATCAGTGGTAAGATCGCAAAAGCTGCCATTGAGTCAACTGCGCACGCTTATAACCGTCCGATTGTATCCTTTGAAATTGATACAGCCGGTCTGTACCGTGCTCTTTTGAATCTGCTGATTTCCAACCGGGATCTGGATATGGACCGGATTATTCTGGATTTCCTGATTCCGATCGATGGCGGCTGTACTGCAACCGCTTTCCTTAAGGAGCTGGACATTGATACAGTTCCACCACATATTAACAACTGGACCAAGGCACTGACCCGCACTAGCATCAGTACAATTGAAAATCATGTCCTTTCAGAGCTGATCCGTATGTGGAACAACAATGAAATGGATATGGTTCTCTGTCAGTACAGTAATATCCTGCCGGAGCTTCGTGCGCACGGGATCCCGACAATCTATCCGCTGCCAAGTGTCAGCCATATCCGGGATCTTGCAAATGAACTTCTGTCCACGATCGAGCTGGAGCACATGCGTTCCAACCTTCCGGTTATCATCAATGTATCTCCCCGTAGTTCGACAGATAACACACCGGAAAATATCCAGCAGATCTATGTCTGTATGGAAGATTTCTTTAAAAAGAATCTGATGAATTGTATCTCTCAGAAAGTGGATAATCACTGCAGTGCCCTGACCACTGTGGAAATGCTGCAGCATATTACACACAATAACAAGGTCTGCGAACTGAATGAATTTCTCACCGACAAACTGCATTTTGAATGTGCTGTAGGATACGGAATCGGGGCAAATTTTGACAATGCGATCCGTAATTCTGTAAATGCCCGCAAAGAGGCTGTTCAGTTTGGAAAAAGTTTTATCCAGAATGAAAACGGGGATATGATCGGACCCCTTGGTTCATCCGACCGAAGAGTGATCCAGAATCAGTATGTGCAGAATCTTGGAAAGATTGCAAAGCAGTGTAATCTTTCACCGGTTACGATCAAGAAAGTCCTTGCCAGTACGCATGCTGCCGGATCAAATAAGATTACAACGCACGAGCTTGCCGAACGTATGGGAAGTACGGTGAGAAATGCGAACCGGATTATTCAGAATCTGGAAAATGGAGGAGTCGCGAAGCTCGCTTATACGCAGACGACCAATGCGAAGGGACGGCCGGTTAAGGTGTATGAGTTGGATTTTAATTTCTAAAGATATTTTTAAGTTTGCAAATTTATAGGTTGTGACGGCAACGAAGCAAAATAATTCCCCTCAGATTCTTTGTGCAAACCATTCCGATGAACCGCTTAGAGCGGGAATCGTGTTCAGCAGAGGCTTCCACGATTCCTGCATTTCATCTCCATTGCACAAAAATTGAATCTGAGGGGAATTATTTTGCTTCGTTGCCGCTTACATTTATTAGTTGCAGATCTACTTATTGTTTCAACTTGTTATCTTATTTTTCCGTAAATGCAAAGATCATAAATATTATTATTTTTGATGACTGCTTTTTTCATTGTGCCTTCAAGTATAAAGTTGTTCTTTTCCAGTACTTTTCTGGAGGCAATATTAGGTTCGTATACCAGCCCTGTGATTCGGATGATGTCTAATTTTTCAAAAGCTGTTTCACAGATTTGTCTTACTGCTTCTGTCATGATTCCTTTTGAGTATTCTTCTGGTAATAAATAATATCCTATTTCAGCATCTTTTCGATAGACATCTTCTTTTTGTTCAACTGATATTGTTCCTATTATTTTGCCATCAACAATAATTTCTCGAAATATACCCGTTTTTCCCTCATTTTCTTTTACTATGTTTAACCACCATTCTGCTGATTCATTAGTATATGGATTTGGTAATCTATCTGATAAATAGTTTCTATCTATAGTATTACATATTCTAATAAGGGATTCTTTATCTTCAATACTCCATTTTTTTAATTCAATTTTCATTTTCCACACCTCACTTATACTTTACGTTTCTATACATCATAGCATTAGAAAATTATACTGTCACTCCTTTTTGTATTTTGTTCAAGAAATACTTATTAGAGTATAAAAACCCTCCCGGAACTGCTTCCGAGAGGGTTCTACAGGGGATGACAGAATCGAACTGCCGCTAAGAGTTTTGGAGACTCCTGTCATACCATTTGACCAATCCCCTATTTAATTTTATGATCTAAAAAAGACCACTTGTTATTTATATCACAGTGGTCTTTTTTTGTCAATGAATTATTTTAGTTTTTCGCATTTTGGCGGATTTCATCAAGGTGAAGGATTCTCTGGTTGCGGCTTCCGCGGAATTCCAGGGTGAGATCTTTTTCGGCTTCGATGAACTCGCCGTCTACGAGGGTATCGATACAGGCGAGCATCTTGTCAGTGTATTCGGTGTAGACTTTTCCGCCGGGGATGAGGTCTACATCATAGAGATATCCGGTGTAGCACCAGACATTTTTCTCCGGGTAGCTTTCTTTGATCTTTTGCAGGAGTCCTGCGAGCTCTTTCTGGTTCTCCGGTTCGAAGGGTTCGCCGCCTAGGAGGGAAAATCCCTGGATATATGCCGGTTTAAGTGCTTCGAGGATCTCTGCTTCTACTTCTTTGGTATATGGATTGCCGTAATTGAAATCCCAGGTCTCGGAATTGAAGCATCCTTTGCAATGATGCCGGCAGCCGGATACGAAAAGGCTGACCCTGACGCCGGTTCCATTTGCGATATCGTAATTTTTGATTGTTCCGTAATTCATATCTTTATACTTCCCTTTTTCTCATTATAGCAGTACTACTCTGCTGTCCATTCTTACTCTTCTTATCAATTATAGCAAATCGCACCTGAAAATCAACTACTATTGTCCTCCGATAAAGCACGATTCCAACCGCTCCGGCGGTCTTTTGACTCCTCCAAATGCTGTGATGAGTGCTTCTACGATTTGTCCGCATACGGTCGCCCAAGCAACTGCTTTTTTGCAAAAATAATAGTAGCGTTTTACAGCCAAATCCATTATCCTATACTTATAAACACCCAAAATGTGAAAGGCAGATCAATCCAATGGCAGGAAAACTATTTTAACTGCCCCCACAAGCAAAGGAGGGATTCTCATGACGAAAAAAGCAACGCCAAAAATTTATTTTATTCTGTTACTTTTGTTTATTCTGCTTACTGGCTGCTCAGACAAAAAGGCATCTGAATCAGCCGTAAGTCCGGAAGCCGAAGCAGTAATTACTGCAATGTTTACTGCGCCAAATGAAGAATTATACTCTCAGGATGCTTCTAATGTAATCGGTGAAAATACTGATGCAAATTCTGATGATGCTTTCGCCAATTCTGAGAAAATTCTTGAGAACTGGAACAAGCTTGTAGGAAAATATTTTGAGCGCGACCAATTAGAATATTTTGTTTCAACCTATGGTCAGACCTATCTGTCAGAGGCAGCTGTTAATAATACCCAAATAGCTGTAAAAGATATTTCGCTTGACTCCAAAACAGATGATTCTGAAACAGTTCTTGTGACTTTTAAGATCAATAAAGAAGAAATGGTCGAAAAAATCTATTTTTCTTATGACCAGGATGGTTTGATAAAAGACGTTTATCCAATTAATTTTAAATAATTTATAATA
>ENA-OROZ01002559-OROZ01002559.1-human-gut-metagenome-genome-assembly--contig:-NODE-2559-length-13431-cov-15.589862_pt1 | contig 13431 bp, 9 predicted proteins | sample MGYA00242138_ERZ509066 | MGnify/ENA primary metagenome ERZ509066 (study PRJEB26280, sample SAMEA2338691) | human gut metagenome | biome: human gut; feature: human-associated habitat; material: faeces... | reverse complement strand
TGATAACCTTTAACTATAAAGAAGGTACACAGACCATCACGTTTGAGGAAGCGGCTCAAGCCGCATCAAAAGAAAATGGTTCGGATTTGGATTGCTTTACTGCGATGGAAGGGACTCGAACCCCCGGCCTACTGATTCGTAGCGCACGCCGGGCGATTCCCTCAATTTTTGGAAGTTACGTTTTAACGTCATTTCTTGGCGATACATCGCAGGTTTTAAGCTTCGAGTTTCTGCACCCTTTGTCCGATTTTGCAACGATTTGCACCCTTTGCACGTTTTGAAACCGTGCAAAAACCGTGCAGAAACCGTGCACTTACTCCCGGACAAACTAAAAAACACTTCATCCGACAACGGCTTGACGGCATTGGTTCGAGTGACCGCACACCATAAATCAAGTCTTGGAGGATACGACTATGATGAAATTACTTTCCTGCCGCTTCAGTATGGACAACAACCGGGTGGAAGCCCGGTTCGCAGATGGCACCACTCTTGCCATCGACTGCATCGCCGTCGAGGATGAGTACGGCAGCACCCCGGCACAGCGGGCAGAACTGGACTGGCTGCTCTATAACAAGCCCTTGGAGTATGCACAGATGGTGCTGAGAGGGGAGATGGAGCATTATCTTTCCCTCGGCTGCGACCACGGCAGACTGGCGGATTGATCTACGAAATCGCACGGTTGATCGCACGCGTGCATTCGCCGTGCGATCTTTTCAGCACAAATTTCTCAAAACATACGATTTATCACAATTTTATCAGTTGATTTCCCGTGCAATCAATCGCACGGCGTGCATTTCAGCATTCTTTCTTCACCTTCAAATAATACTTCCTTGCACAGCCCTGTCCACGGCCTTCGATTATCTCTTCACCGGAAAGCCTCTGAAGAATGCGATACGCTTGCCCCCTCGTAAAGCCGCACAGCTCCTGCACCTTTTGGTTGGTGATCGACGGCTTATGCTTCAGATATTCAAGAATCCGATCCTTTGCCTGAATCTGGCTGACCGTCTTATCCTGCACATAGGCTACATCGGTTTTCACCGTTTCGTAGACCTTGAGGGACAGCATATAGGTCTTGCCGTTGAGTTCCAGAAGCCCCTCGTCCCGGAGACCGTTCAGAACCTTGTGGGCATTGTCATCGGTTTCCTGAATCCTCTTTGCCGCCTGCTTCAGGGTGATTTTCTGGTGCTCCCGCAGATAGTGCAGAATCATCAGCTCCGACAGCGTGAACATCTTGGACCGCTTATCCTGCGTCTCTGCGATAAAACGCACGAAGCTCTGGTTTTCCATCGTGCTGCGAAGGGTCAGCCGGACGGAGTTGGGCGTGCTGGCGTACTCCGGGTAGGGCTTGCCCTCGGTGAGCATACTCTGGAACATAATGTCCACGCCCTGCCCGGAACGCTGCACATACTTCAGGTGCTGAAGGGTCATGGCGATCAGCTTATTCCGGGGAATGGACTGGTGGGTGATGATGTTACTTTCGTTGATATCCCCCGGAAAGCCGCCGGGGTTCTCAATCACGATCTTTGTGGGGTAGTGCTTGACGTAGACCGGTGCCATATCCTCATAGGAGCGGTGCGCCAGTGCATTCAGCAAAGCCTCCTGAAAAACCGCTTCGGAGAAATCGTACACCTCCAGCCGGAACAGCCCCACCTGCACATTGGTCAGGCGGTTATAGGTGCGGATGCGCTCGGTCAGCTTATCCAGAATCGAGATCACCGGCTCCTGCATATCCATGCGGTTGTCGTATTCCGTCTGCGCTTCGTCGCTGTAATGGAGGTAGATCACCTCTGCCTGCGGCAGCAGCCGTGCAATAGACGCTGCCTTGCCCACAAACAGCAGCCCTGCTACCGTCACACGCACCTCGTCCTTGTCCATGCGGATCAGGTTCAGGTTGTCCAGAAAGGTGGTATCTGCCAAGTCCGGCAGGGCAGAGCCTGCATCCCGAATCCGCAGCTTCTCTTTCAGGCGGTACACTTCCAGCAGGTCAATGTCGCTTTCGGATGCGCCCTCCACGATCTTTGCCGAAAAGTCCGAGTTATCAGCAGGGGAGTACACATCATTTGCCGGGTAGTCAGGCTTTGTCACGTTCCCCAGCCGTCTGTAATAGATGCCGCCGGTGGTGGCAACATGAGAGTTGGATTTCTCCACCGATACCACCAGCACCACACCGTCAGAGGTTTCCACCGGCTCAATTTCGGTAAACAGGCTGGGCCGGGTCATATCGTAGATGGCTTCCATCAGTGCCTGCGGGTCGCTTTTAGAGCAGCCCGTAATGGTGCCGTCATCTTCCACGCCAAACAGCAGAACGCCGCCCTTTGTGTTTGCCAGCGCAACCACACTTTTCACTGCAAGGTCTTTGCGCTGCCGGTAGTCCTTGCACTTCACCCACGACTTAAACTCCTGCCGGGTGCTTTCCCCGGCAGCAATCATTTTGCGGAGTGCTTGTTCGGTCATGGTGGGGGCCTCCTTTCTCTAAATCGGTGCTTATTCCACAAGCGTCCCCTTTTTAATATGATAAGCTATTTTTCGTTCTTCACAAAACGCTATAACTTTTCTAGCACAGGTATTATAAAAATCTTGATAGCCTTTATACGCTGTTACCTGTTTATTGTAATGTAACCTTCCAAAAATTATTCGATCGGCAAAAGATACTCGTTCCAAAAGCTGTTCGAGATTTTGCTCATGAATATTGGGGGTTGGATACGGTTCAATGCTAATCCATGTATAGCATCCCTGTTTGCTTAGTGCTTCTAGCGCGCTAATACGATCTTCCATCGGTGCCGCACCCGGCTCCATCTCTTTTCGGAAATCCTCGTCAAGCGTAACAGCTGTTATGCCGTACTCATTTTTTAACGGCATTTTTGCAAGTTCTACTGGCAAAATGCCTTTTGTCAGCACCGAACAATGAACTCCAAAAACGTTTGCTTTCTCAATAATTTGTGTACTCGCATTGCAAATATCGGGATGTCCATACATATATGGGTCAGTCGAAAAGCAAAGATGCAACGTCTTTATTTTATCCTTGTATCTAGGCAGTTCCTTTGATAAAAGCGGAAAAATGTTATCAACCAGTTTCGGTTGAATCCACTCCTCATAGTCCTCCACTTTTTTAAACCGCTTAGCCATCATGTAAGCATAACAAGGATATTTACAGCCGTGTGAGCAACCTGTCACATGGTTCAACGTATAATCGCCGTATTCAACAGCCGTTTTGTATATCAGGCTTTTTCTGATATTTTCATGTACTTTTTTTTCACTCATATAAATGTGTAATTATCCTCTGTAAAATTGGTTTTTCCTGCATCATTATGTTTTCTTACTTTTCCTTCAGCTATCATCGGCTTTAACACGTGCTTTATAATTTGGGAACTTCTAAGCATGGTTTCTACAAGAATTTTTTCTTCAATCTTTAAAAACGGCACAGTCTTCCCCTTGAATGCTTCATATACAATGTTTTGAGCTTCCAACTCATATTCTTGCAGATTCAGTGCTTTTATATCTTCGGTTGTAAACATCGACAACTGCCCGCTATCCCAATGATTTCGATGGTATTCTTCGCCATCAAACACATCCCAGATGCTATCTTTAAGGGCTTTAAGTCCTTTCAAACTTGGTGTCGCGTAAAGTATCTGGTACAATTCCGCATTTGTTACCGTGCGGAAAGAATACAAATAGACATATTTAATTTTTCCAACTTTTAAAGCCCAAACCACATCATCAACCACTTGCTTTCTATCTTTTGGTTTCAAATCTCCTAGACATCGCTGTATCCGACCTCGATCTTGATTTTTATTGCGATTAAAGTCACTCGTAAAAAAGTTGAAAAGTAATTCACAGTAGTTGTCCTTCAAAATATTATGGAGTTTGGGGATTTGAACAGTACCAAAGCTATATGGATCCACATATATTAGGCTACAGCTTCCATACTTAAACAATTCTCTGTGAAGTGGAGTCGCATTTGCAATGTCATCCAGTATGTAATTAACATCTGCATGGGCAGTAAATATCTTTAAGTTTTTGCTTTTCTTAACGGTTCCGTTAATTATACTTATAAAATTATTTATTCTATCCTCTCGCAAATCATTCAGAAAAACCACAAACTTTTTCGATGCATACCGCGAATCTTGAGCCAATTCGTTAAATATATGAATAACTTCCATTCCCGTACAGAAATCACCATCTTCATATATTCCAGCATTACACATGCAATCAATAAAGTTTATTTGGTTGATGCTTTTTCTTCCCGCTTCAATAATTGCCCATTGTCGAACATATCGCGTAACATATTTTATTTTATAAGTAGTCTGCTCTTTTTTGCTCTGGATTGCAGAACTATCTATGCCGATTTTTTCAAAGTCATCAGGTGAAATATTCATAATTCCTCCGCAATGAATTATTATCCCAGCGTTCTAAATTCGTCGTCTATCATTGTGTGTCCTGTATCTCACCTCCACTCTGCCTCATATACTATTTTACATTAGGCTTCCCGCAAACTCTTATATATTTCTTCTGTAAAAATACCGAGCACCTGCCGTTTGATTTCTTCATTGCTTAGCAGAAGCGAAAAGAAATCCTGATTCTGTTCCAATCCTTCAATCAATGCATTGTCAATATCATCAAAATACGAAAATTCAAAGTCTTTGACAGTATTGTTTCGCGCACTAGTTTTCAGTTTATCCGACTTTAAAAGGATGTCCTTGATCTGTAACATAGCCTTAACCGCCACATCATTGTTATAGGCTTTTCCGGTACGGCTATTGATTTCCGCAATGATCTCTGAAAGCCGTTCTTCCTTTGCTTCGGTCAGGCCAAAACTCTCCGCTGTGGGCAGCTTTACAACCGGCTGTGCTACCAGCTTCGGATCGGTATGTTCCTCGGCTTTTTTCTGAACGAAATTCGTAGCCTTGATTTTGCCGTCCAGATTATAGCCGCCGCCCGGATGTTTGATATTGATATAGGCCAGAAGATATGTGATAAAGTTGTATTTCTTGTGCAGATCAGTATCCTCAAAGCAGGATGCCTGCAATAGGAACTCATAGAATCGGACAAAGTGCCGCATCGCAGACACAATCTCCTGCTGTCTAACGAGATCATATTGCTCAATCATGTTCTTCGTACGCTTGAAGTAAAACGTCAGCTTCTGCTTGTCCTTGGCAGATATATTCTTCTTATACAGCAGCTCGTTGGCTTTTTCAATATCATCCGGGTCAAGCACGGTGTACGCATCGATTTGAGCTTCCAGATCATAAATCGCCGTCGGCGTTACGGAAGTGGAGAGTAGCGTAGTCGTATAGTACGGTGCAAATGCCGCTTTGATATCTTCGTATGTATTTGCAAAGTCCAGCACGAAGGTTTTCTTCTCGTACGGCGGGCAAATACGATTCAGGCGGGAAAGCGTCTGAACAGCAGATACGCCCTTCAGCTTTTTGAGAACATACATAGCGCAGAGTTTCGGCTGGTCAAACCCGGTCTGATACTTATTCGCAACCAGAAGTACCTGATATTCGTCCTTATCAAATTCTTTTGTCAGACGATCCTCCGGGAAACCGTTCATGGAAGCCTCGAAATATTCGGTTTCATCGTCCGGGAGCTTTACTTTGCCAGAAAAAGCAACCAAAGCTTTGATATCGGTATAGCCTTTTTTCTTTGTATAATTCTCAAACGCCTGACGGTATTTGACTGCGCCCTGCCGGGAAGCAGTGATGACCATTGCCTTTGCCATACCGCCAAGTTCCGGCATCACTGTTGTGCGGAAATGTTCAATGATAACCTCTACACGCTGTGCAATGTTCGTCTCGTGCAGTTCCACAAACCGCGCAATTTGCCGCTTTGCATCAGCAGTCTTGCATCGAGGATCTTCTTCAATCTCCTTGTTCAGCTGATAAAAGGTATCATAAGTGGTATAGTTCTGAAGCACATCAAGGATAAAGCCCTCCTCAATGGCCTGTTTCATAGAATAGATATGAAACGCCTCACGCTGCCCTTTGGTGTTCAGTCGACCGAACAATTGAATCGTTGTGGGCTTGGGGGTGGCGGTGAAAGCGAACATGGAAACATTCGCCTGTTTGCCGTTTCTGCGGATTTCATCCGTAATCATATCTTCCACATCGATGCCTTCTTGTTCTCCTGCACCCAGCGACTTTGTGACCGCTGCCATGTCCTTACCTGCCGTGGAGGAATGTGCCTCATCGATAATAACCGCAAAACGCTTGTTTTTCAGCCCGGCAACACTGTCTACAATATACGGGAATTTCTGAATTGTAGTGGCGATAATTTTCGTATTGCCGTTCAGAGCAATGGCAAGGTCTGCCGAGTTACACTTATCGTCCATGACACGGATAAGCCCTGCTTTATGCTCCATGCCCATAATCGCTTTCTGCAGTTGACGATCAACCACAACTCGATCAGTGATGATCACAACATTGTCAAAGATGATTTTATTATCCGCATCGTGCAGAGAAGTCAGGCGGTGCGCCAGCCATGCGATAGAGTTCGTTTTGCCGGAGCCTGCGCTGTGCTGGATCAGATAATTCTGCGTTGTGCCATTATCACGGACATCACCCAGCAGTTTGCGGATCACATCAAACTGATGATACCGAGGGAATATGACATTTTCGGATTTTTTCGTTTTCCCCGTCAGCTCGTCCTTGCTTTCCTTAGTTTCGATAAAGATGAACTTACTGATGAGATCAAGGACGGTATCCTTGGTCAGAATATCCTCCCACATATAGGACACGCTGTATTTGTCTTTGAAGGTCGGGTTTCCCGCGCCGGCGTTGACCCCTTCACCGTTGCCCATGTTGAACGGTAGGAAGAAGGTGGCGTTGCCTGCGAGTTTAGTGGTCATATAGACCTGTTCCAGGTCCATAGCGAAGTTCACAAGGCAACCTGCTTTAAACCAGAACAGACGGGTTTTCGGGTCACGGTCAACACGATACTGATAGATTGCATCCTGATAGGACTGACCTGCGGCATTGCATTTCAGTTCAAAGGACATGATAGCAAGACCGTTCAGGAAAATCACCAGGTCAATGCGTTCATCATCGCTTGCCCAGACTTCCTCCATGACGGAGAAAATATTCTTTTCGTATTTCGCCAGCAGCTCACGGTTGAAGGTGGTTGCAGGTTTGGTGTACATAAGCTCCAGCTTCATGTTGGAGATTTCAATACCATGCTTCAGCACATCCAACAAGCTGCCGCGCGCTTTGGTGACCTCGGCATTGATGAAGCCAACAATCGTATCCTCCAGATCCGTTTTATAGATCTTGCGGAGCGCATCCATCTCATCCGGCTGTGTATCGTTCAAAAATCGAAACAGCAGTTCCCGATCCATAGCAAAGAAGCGGTCATAGCTTGTTGCCTTACGGACAATGTAGCCATTGTCCTGCACAAGCCTGTCCATGATGAAATGCTGATATTCTTTTTCAGAGAGGATATTATTCATTTTCTGCTTTCCTCATCGGTTTTCGGCTGGTGTGTAAACCTTTTCCCGTCGGAATTATGCCTAGTTTCTTCATTTTTTCAAGCGAAAGTTTCCATGTGCCATCCTGCGGGTTTGCTTTATTTGCCGTCCAATTTGTGACAACTTCGTGGAGAATTTTTTCATCCGTCGGGTGGCTTTCTCCCTCCAGAATAAAATCATTCCAAACTGCGTAAAGTGTTGCAATCCGTTCCAGTTGACTGGTTTTCATGTCCCGCAGAGCATCAATCAACTGGTTGATTTCCATTTGCTTTTCTCTAAACTGATTTTTATATTTCCTTACGAACTCGTCATGGTTCTTTCCTTTTATAAGGATTTCACCATTATCGTGTCGCTGTTCATACCATCTGTTTTTTATCAGAACATCTATATAACAATTCAACTGACGATCATACGGGCCATGTTCATATCGATAATACTTCGTATTAACATTCATTCCCACATGAATATCCAACAGATATAGCAGCTTTTGAAGTTGAACTTTTCCGCGCGTATGCTTTTTTCCAATGCGATCATTAATGATTCCAAGCAGAATAATATGCGGATTCAAAGCAACAATAGCATCCGCTGTTTCGTTCCGCACCTCCTTCTTGCCAGTTACATATTCAAAAATCAGAGAACGCTTATAAGCATTGAGAACAGACATCTGTTCTTTCTTTCGTTCGATAATTGCATCTACTTCTATAACCTTGGTTTCCAGATAGTCCGCTATAGCCACCTGTTCTTCATACGGTGGCTCAAAAACCATAAGCCGAGAAAACTCGGAATAGTTCAATCCTTGACGGACGCCGTTTCCCATGTTATAGAACACCTTCATCACATCGTATGCGTGAAGAAGGAAGTAGAAGTACCTCGAATCGACTTGTTTGATAGGACAAAGATCTATATACGCTGAAGTGATTATGCCGTGTTCCTTCACAAGCCCGGTCCGCAAACTGCGCTTATCGTTCTGCAAATCAGTAGGACGGATGATAATGTCACCCGTTTCAACAATATTGTAGGTATTAAAGCTCTCCGGCAACAATCCATCACTGGTGTTAATGTCCTTTCGGACAACTCTGCCATAACTCAGCGAGAGCAGGTTATCTTCCTTACCCAAATAGTTCTTATTTTTTCGTTCACCATAGTAGTAATAGACAGGATGCACCAGCCAATGTGCTGGTATTTCTCCAACCCACTCAATCCCGCTGTCCTTCATCTCTGCGTCCGGGTTCAGCCCTTTGGTGACGGTTTCGGTGATGACAGACCTCTTGTATTGTTCCAGCGTGTCGATCTGGGTCTGAATATCGGCGGTCAGTGCGTCAATCTCGGCACATTTGGTGTCAAGGAAGTCAGCAATGCGCTGTTGTTCTTCTATAGGAGGAACAATTACAGGAATTGCTCCTAGCTGATCTTCTGTTAATGAGTGTCGAAGATTTTTTGCCAGATGAAGTAGCGTCTTGTCGTTATCAAGCATCGTGTAATAGTAACAATAATATGCAGCATCTGCCCCCTTACGAAGCACAAACTGGCTATACGCCGGGCTCGACACTCCTGCCTGCTTGATTAAGCCAACACAACGTGGTGTCACATCTATGTCAAAAAGGCACATAAGAAGATTGCCAACTTCCAGCCTCTGATATCCATCAAAGGAAGTAGGCATTTTTCCACCAGCATCTAAATCTCTGACAATAACACCTTTCATTGTCAAGGACAAAATATCTTCGCCATGATAAACTGGGCATATTTTCTTTTCCTTCCGCATCAAGTACTTGTTCGGCATAATCTTCCAAGATACCGGAATATCCCCAATCCACTCAATCCCACTATCCTTCATTTCACGCATAGTTTTACCGCCTTACCCAAACAATTTAGCGACACGCTCAGAGACAGACCGTTCCAATTCTGAAAACTTTGCTTCCAGTTCTTCACTTGCTGTCGGCTGCTGATATTTATAGAAATACCGTGTGAACGGGATCTCTGCACCGGTTTTGATAACAGGCTTCTTGGCGCTAAGGTTCTCCTCGAAGAATGCGGCGGCATCCGGGATGTGCGGCAGGACTTCTCTTGCCATATAGTCCTCGATATTCTCTTCCCATTTTACCTGTTCGGTATCCTTGGTTTCTTTGTCGTAGATGATGCTGCCCTTGCGATCCCGCTGAATCTCAGCTTTTTTATCCATAACGGAAAGGCCGTCTGCAATCTTTTCCAGCAACTTTTTGTCGGCAGTCACCGCAGACAGTGCTTTGGACAGCACCGGAGTAAACTCTGCCGGGCAATTATAAATCTGCTCCGAAACTGCCGCTTTCAGTGTGGCGACAATGGCATCATAAACCGGCTTATTTGCCTGATATGCCTCCAACTTCTTCTGATCCTTGCCGGTCAGTTCTTCGGCATTTTCCAGTTCGTCTACCTTGGACTGGTCATACAAGGCAGATAGCGATCCCTTGGAAAGCATGGTTTCAATGCGTTCCTCCGTAATAGCATAGCTGCGCTGAAGCGGCTGCATCACCGTGTACTCACGATAAATAAACTCCTCGTTAGGGTAAATCTTGCAATATTCATTCTCTGCAAAATCCGCATACAGCTTTGTAACGGCGCTGCGATCCTCAGGAGAAATTTCATTTTTCTTATCGCCCAGTGCTTTCCGCAGTTTTTTGAAGAACGCAGAAGCATCAATCAGCTGAATTTTGCCCTTGCGCTCCGGGCGCTTGTTCTTTGAGAGGACCCAGATATATGTAGCAATGCCGGTGTTATAAAACAGGTCAGTAGGCAACGCAATAATCGCCTCAATCAGATCGCTTTCCAGCATCCAGCGGCGGATCTGGCTCTCACCGGACGCTACGCCACCGGAGAAAAGAGGACTGCCATTTTCGATGATAGCAGCACGGCCAAAGTTATCGTCCATTTTATCAATGGCTGATTGGAGAAATAGCATCTGCATATCCCCCGATCCCGGAAGGCCAGCACCCCAACGGCCATCAAAACCTTTTCTATATTCTTCGTTAACCGCATCTTCGACACCCTCGGCTGCATCTTTTCCGCCCCAAGGTTGACCAAATGGGGGATTCTCCAGCACAAAGCGCATTTTGGTGGACTTGAAACGGTCGGCTTTCATGGTGTCCTGATAGCAGATATTTTCGGCATTCTGTCCCTTGATGAGCATTTCGGCAAGGCACATAGCGTAAGATTCCGGGTTGATTTCCTGCCCGAACAGGCGCACATCGGCAGTAGGATTATAGCGCTTAATAAAATTAAAGCCGGTGGACAGCATACCACCCGTACCACAAGCCTGATCCAATATTGTGATGACCTTACCGTCATCGAAGATATCATCGCACCCTTCAGCAAGAAGAATATTGACCATCAGCTTGATGATATCTCGTCCAGTGTAGTGGTCGCCAGCCTCAGCGTTTTCAGAAAATTTGCGAATCAGATCTTCAAAAATATACCCCATCTTCACATTGTCGATGGTGCGAGGATCAAGGTCAAGTTCAGAAAATGCTTTAACGACAGAGAGCAGCCGGTTGTTTTTGTCCATCTTGTCGATTTCTTCTCCGAAGTTCAAACCGCGCTCCTTGGACATCAAAATTTCCAGCACATTCGCAGAAAATCCCTGCAGATAACTCTTGAAATTGGCGGCAATATGGTCTGCGTCATTTACAAGCTCTGCGAGGTCAAATTCACTGGTGTTGTAGAACTGGAAGCCGGAAATACGGTACATCGCCTTTGCCGGAAAATTCGGATTTGCTTTGAACTGATCGACTACCTTCTGCTTGGTAGGTGCAAGGGCACACTCAAAGCGACGGATGATTGTCATCGGAATGATAACATCCTTATATTTGTCGCTGCGATACGGTCCGCGCAGTTTATTTGCAATGGACCAGATAAAATTCACTTCGGCAGATACATCCACCGGACTGTCATCCCACATGACATCAACAACTTTTTTCTCAGGCATATCGACTTCCTCCGTCGGTGTTTTTTATTGTAACGCACTTCTCATCCCAAAAAGCGGACCATATACTAATCTTCCTATGATTCTAGTATAATTCCTTGTCTGAGTATAACACATTTGTGCAGTATTTCCAATTATGATTAGACGTGTGCCCAGATATTTTCCCACGCAGTCAAGACGGAGCCTCTGCATCAGGGCACCCCATTTTCCAGTGCCCTGCCGGGAAGAATCCAAAGAGCGGCGGAACGCTCGTTGGCACACGACTTTGCTTGCAAAGTCTAGTGTGTTACACCTTGGTTCCGGCTGATGCGGAAAAGGGGCTGCGAGCGGCTCCGGCAAGCACCTGTTCTGCGGCAGAAGGATGCGTGGATGGGCGTGGCAGTTGACGGTCTTTGCCCACCCAGCGCAGGCTTGCAGAGGAACCAATGGTGTACGTTCTCCCGTCCTGCCGCAGCAGCGTTTCTCCTTATAAGCCGCAGGGCAAATGATCAGCGTCTGTGCTTGCCCCGGTTGCCTGCAAGTGTCCCCGGTTTTAGCATTGCCGTTTTATAAAGAATCTTCTTTATCAGCTTTCTTTCATCCTCTGTCAGCTTATCGTAGTTGATGCCGATCGCCTTCAATGCCGTTCGGATCTTCTTTTCATCCGCAGACCCTTCAAGTTTCTGTGCATCCTCCAGTTCCTTCATCAGGTTGTCGATCATTGAACCATCCGAAGTGGTCTTGTCCTTGCGGTGTTCCGTCTTGATGTTCTTCAGGATATCCACCAGTTCATCATACAAGACCCGGCCAAAGTACTCATCTTCATCGATCTGCCCCAGCTTCAAGGTGCTCATGTACAGATCATTTTCATCTGCTGCATACTTCTTTTTCAGCATTTGCCGGGTCGCTTCTAGACCAGCATTGAGGTTTTGAATGTTTGCGCTGACATATCCATCCACATAGATTTCCAGATCGGTCATGAACCGCTGGAAATTCTCATGCACGATCAGCTCACACAGCAGCCGATGATTGAATCTTCCATTCCTTAATACGTCCACTGCACCATCGCTCAGATGCAAGTCCGAAAGGACTGCATCTGGGCGTTTTTTGTTTTCCGTCACACCCAACAGGTAGTCCGTGGTCACGCCATAGAACTCAGCCAGCGTTGTCACCGCATAAATGCTGAGGTCGGTCACATCGTCGCTCTCATATTTCGACAGTGCCGATTTGGACAGACCCGTCTGCTCTGCCAGCATTTCCAGCTTCAGATTCCGCTCCACACGCAGGTCTTTGAGCCGTTCTCCCAGCGTCAGCTTGATGTTCATGGTCGCACCTCCGATGTTTTTTGCACAGTATACCACTTCCAGCGGTTCCTGTCCATAAGCGTGGAATTTTGCAGTTTCTGCACCTGTTTTCCGACATTATGGATATACGGCACAGCGGCCATTGCGGTGCTATCCTATAGACAGAAAGAGAACATATTAACTCCCCAGCAGCGAACATATTAAGGGCTTCCCGCGAAAGCCCTCTGAAATATCTTTCATTATAGGACCTTGAGAACAGAATGACCGTCCGAACTGCCCAGACCGCCAAGACCTCCCATCGGGGGAGCGAGCGCCCTGCATGGGGCCGACACAGAGTCCAAAAAGATTTCCTGTCGGGAGGCAGCAAGGGAGACCGGCTTCACCGAAGTTCCCATTGGGGGAACACCGGTGACTTTGAACGTGGCAGGGATCAAATTGATCCGTGCCAGAACCTTTGACCAAAGGAGAGATTTTGAGTTTATATCAAAAAATCAAGTCCGCCATCACCGTTCGGCAGGTGGGAGAAATGTACGGCATGGAGCCAGACCGCCATGGCATGGTGTGCTGTCCGTTCCACTCCGACAACCACCCCAGTATGATGCTGAACGAATCCTACTATTACTGTTTCGCTTGCGGGGCCAATGGAGATGCCATCGACCTCACCGCCAAGCTGTTCGACCTGAACCCCCGGCAAGCCGCCGAGAAGCTCGCAAGTGACTTCGGGCTTGACC
>ENA-OROZ01002550-OROZ01002550.1-human-gut-metagenome-genome-assembly--contig:-NODE-2550-length-13480-cov-3.401713_pt1 | contig 13480 bp, 8 predicted proteins | sample MGYA00242138_ERZ509066 | MGnify/ENA primary metagenome ERZ509066 (study PRJEB26280, sample SAMEA2338691) | human gut metagenome | biome: human gut; feature: human-associated habitat; material: faeces... | reverse complement strand
CCGCTTTCCCAGGAAGCACAGGCAGAGTGCCGTTTCCTTCTGTTATCACCGAACAACCTTCTGAAACCGTCTGATGGTGGTCCTGTAGCTGTTCCTTCACAGGATATGGTTCTTGGTATCTACTATCTGACGCAGGAAAGACCGGGAGCCAAGGGAGAAGGAAAAGTATTCAAGAGTGTGAATGAAGCGATCCTTGCTTATGAAAACGGAGTTGTAACTCTTCACTCAAGAATCAAAGTACGTGTGACAAAGACGATGCCGGATGGAACAAAGAAGACCGGTACAGTAGAGTCTACACTTGGACGTTTCATTTTCAACGAAATCATTCCGCAGGATCTTGGTTTTGTTGATCGTGAAAAAGAAGGAAATGAACTGGTTCTTGAAGTGGATTTCCATGTAGGAAAGAAACAGCTGAAACAGATTCTTGAAAAAGTTATTAACACACATGGTGCGTCAGCTACAGCTGAAGTACTTGACCATGTAAAATCAATGGGATACAAGCTCTCTACAAGAGCAGCTATGACTGTATCTATTTCAGATATGACTGTACCGCCACAGAAACCGGAACTGATCGCAAGAGCACAGTCAACGGTTGATAAGATCACACGTAACTTCAAACGTGGTCTTATTACAGAAGAAGAGCGTTACAAAGAGGTTGTAGAAACCTGGAAAGAAACAGATGATGAGCTTACAGAAGCCCTTCTTACAGGACTTGATAAATACAACAATATCTTCATGATGGCAGATTCCGGAGCCCGTGGATCTGACAAACAGATCAAACAGCTTGCAGGTATGCGTGGACTTATGGCGGATACAACCGGTCATACGATCGAACTGCCAATCAAGTCAAACTTCCGTGAAGGTCTGGACGTACTGGAATACTTCATGTCTGCGCATGGAGCTCGAAAAGGTATGTCAGATACTGCCCTTCGTACAGCCGATTCAGGATACCTGACAAGACGTCTTGTTGACGTATCACAGGATCTGATCATCCGTGAGGTTGACTGTGTAAGCAAAGATGCCGAAATTCCGGGAATGTATCTGCATGCATTTATGGATGGAAATGAAGAAATCGAAAGTCTTCAGGAACGTATTACAGGAAGATATTCATGCTATACAATCTGTGACAAAGATGGCAATGTTCTTGTAAAGGCAAACCACATGATCACACCAAAACGTGCAGAAAAGATTATGAAATACGGTGTGGATGAAAATGGAAATTCACCGCTTAAGAAAGTGAAAGTCCGTACAATCCTGACCTGTAAATCACACATTGGTATCTGTGCGAAATGTTATGGTGCCAATATGGCAACAGGTGAACCGGTACAGGTTGGTGAAGCTGTCGGTATTATCGCAGCACAGTCAATCGGTGAACCTGGTACACAGCTGACCATGCGTACTTTCCATAGTGGTGGTGTAGCCGGTGGAGATATCACACAGGGTCTTCCTCGTGTCGAAGAACTTTTTGAAGCAAGAAAGCCGAAAGGTCTTGCTATCATCACAGAAATCGCAGGTGTTGCAAACCTGAACGATACAAAGAAGAAGCGTGAAATCATCGTTACCAATCAGCAGACAGGTGAGACAAAGACTTATCTGATTCCTTATGGATCACGTATTAAAGTACAGGATGGAGCTGTTCTGGAAGCCGGTGACGAGCTTACAGAAGGTAGCGTGAACCCACATGACCTTCTTAAGATCAAAGGTCTTCGTGCTGCACAGGACTACATGCTTCAGGAAGTACAGAGAGTATACCGTTTGCAGGGTGTAGAAATCAATGATAAGCATATCGAAGTTATCGTTCGTCAGATGCTGAAGAAGATCCGCATCGAAGAAAGAGGGGATACTGAATTCCTTCCGGGAACAATGGTGGATGTCCTTGAGTTCAACGATGTAAATGAACAGATGGTAACAGAAGGTAAAGAACCTGCAACAGGAGAACAGATCATGCTTGGTATTACCAAGGCATCCCTGGCAACAGATTCCTTCCTGTCAGCTGCATCCTTCCAGGAGACAACCAAGGTTCTGACTGAGGCTGCTATCAAAGGTAAGGTTGACCACCTGATCGGTCTGAAAGAGAACGTCATTATCGGTAAACTGATTCCGGCAGGAACAGGTATGAGAAAATACCGTGACGTTAAACTTGATACAGGTCTTGGTATGGATATGGACGACGAAATCAGTTTTGATGATTTTGATATGGATGATGATACTGAGTCTGAAGTATCGGCAGAGACAGCAGAAACTGTTGAAACCGAAGAAAATGCTGACGAAACAGTTACAGTTGAAGAATAGGTTTTATATGCTAAGAGAGGCAGATACGTTGAATGGCGTGTCTGCTTTTCTTGCTTTAAAGACATGAAAAACAAAAATATTTGAAAAATAATTCCGATTCTTTAACACTTTACAAAAATAAAGGGTTGCAAAATATGAAAAAATACAGTAGCATATAAATAATCAATCGAAAATCAGGGGGTGTGATATGCTGGATTTAGCTCATATTGGTGAACGGATCAGAGAATGCAGAAAAAAGAAAATGATGACAATCCGGGTTTTGGGAGAATATACAGGACTTTCAGCGGGCTATCTGAGTATGCTGGAACAGAATAAGACATCTCCGAATGTGGACAGTCTTGCGCGAATTTGTGAAGCACTGGATATTGATATCCAGTATGCACTGGAAGGGGAAATGCCGGGAAAGACGGTTATACACAGAGAAGAAATGAGTAAGCATCTTTATCCGGAAGAAAATATGACGGTTGAGGTTGCAGACTTTGGTCAGGGAGAATCGATTTTTGAATATATTACGATTGAACCGGGAGAATCTGCGAAAAAAGAAGAATATCGTCATGTCTTTTCGGAAATGTGTATGGTGATAAAAGGAACTCTGAATGTAGAGGTGGAAGGAAAAATTTGCAGTTTACATCCGGGAGACAGTGTATATATAAAGAGCAGAGAGCATCATAGTATTTCCAATCCCGGAAAAGAACCTTGTGTCAGTATATGGGTATATCACCGGGATGTACCAAGACGGTTTGAAAGGAATGAAAATAAAATTGTGAAATAAATAGCATTCCTCTTGACAATCTTAGAGTATGGTTCTATAATAAGGAAAATTACACATATGAATAAATATTCATCTAAGTGAATTTACAAAATTGAACTGTTAAAACGGGGTTTCTTCGAAATTCACGCAACTCTGAAGACAGTGTTATTTACGAAAGTGTATAAAGACTGATTTTATACATACAATACGGACAATCTAATAATTAAACATAGACGTCATAGCGTGAAACTATGACCTTTGAAAGAAGACAAGGACGTCATGATGCAAATCATGGCGTTCTTTTGTTTACACTACTAGACTGCGGTCTAGTAAAGTATTACATTGTCGCAGAGGGACGGACATATCTGGTAAATATACCGTCTCAGAAGAACAAAAGTACATGAGAGGAGAACAAAAATGGACAGATTAACTCAATTGCGAGAGTACATGGAAAAAGAAAGACTGGATGCGTTTTATATTGCAAAGCCGGCGAATGTACGTTGTATCAGCGGATTTACGGGGGAAGACTCATTCCTTTTTATCACAAAGGCGAATCAGTATTTTATCACTGATGCAAGATACACAGAGCAGGCATCTTATGAATGTCCGGATTACGAACTTGTAAACTGGCGAATCAATTTTGGCTACAGCATGGGGAAAGCTGTTGCATATTGCGCAGACAAAGATGGAGTTAAAACAATCGGATTTGAACAGGATCATCTGACATTTGAAAAATGGAACTCTATGCAGGCTGAACTCAGTGCTGAGATGGTTCCGACGCTGAACGTAATCGAAGGCTTCCGCGCGATCAAGACGCCGGAAGAGATCAAGAACCTTACCGTTGCCTGTGATATCGCATCCAGAGCATTTGAAAAAATTATAAAAGACATCCGTCCGGGTGTGACAGAAAAAGAAATCGCATCCAGACTTGCACATTACATGGTAATGGAAGGTGCAGATACCAAACCGTACGGTGGAATCGTCATTTCAGGAGCAAAGAGCTCTCTGCTTCACGGGATTCCGGACAGTAAGCCAATCGAATACGGTGATTTCGTATTGATGGATTATGGATGCCAGTACAAAGGTTATCTTTCAGATATGACAAGAACAGTAGTTGTCGGCAAGGCAGACGCCAAACAGAGAGAAGTTTATGATCTCTGCCGTCGTATGACAGAAGATACAGAAGCATCTGTAAGAGCCGGTGTGACAGGAACTTCCTGCTATGAAGCTTCACTTGAAGCAATCAAAGATACAGAATACCTTCCGTATAATTATACAGGAATCGGTCATGGAGTTGGGCTGTTCGTCCATGAACTTCCGAATATCGGACTGAACTGTGAGAATATCTTACAGGAGAACAGCATAATGACAGTAGAACCAGGACTTTATATTCCGGGTTGGGGTGGTGTCAGACTTGAGGATCAGGGCATCATCACAAAAGACGGATATGAAAACCTGATCAGTGCTACACATGAGCTAATAGAATTATAAATGAAAAAGGAGGACAACATTTATGAAAAAGAAATTATTAGCAGCTTTACTTGCTACAGCAATGACAGTAACAATGTTTGCTGGCTGTGGTACACCGGGATCCAAAGATTCCAAGAAAGATGACAGCAGTGCTTCATCAGGAAAGAAGAGAATTACTTACACACTTCGTGAAGACCTTCCTTCTATGGATCCACAGAACAGTAACTCTATCTCATGTGCAACAGCAGAAATCTGCACCTATGCGATGCTGACACGTAACGTGGAAGGCGAAATCAAACCAGATGCAGCTGAAAGCTGGGATATTTCAGATGACGGACTTACTTACACATTCCACCTTCGTGATGGACTGAAATGGTCTGACGGAGAAGATGTAAAAGCAGGCGATTATGTTTATGGTATCCAGAGACTTATGGATCCAGAAATGGCAAGCGATTACGCATTCATCGGATATATCCTCAAAAACGGTGCAGAAGTAAATAGCGGTTCTGTGCCTGTCGATGAACTTGGCGTATCTGCACCAGATGACAAGACAGTTGTTATCGAACTTGCACATCCGGCTACATACTTCCTTAGTATGGCTGCTATGGCAACATTCGGTCCTACAAGAAAAGATTATGTAGAAAAATACGGAAAAGAATATGCAGCTGATCCGGAAAAATCTGTTTATAACGGACCGTTCAAGATGACAGAGTGGAAACACGGCGATGAAATGATCCTTTCTAAGAATGAAAATTACTGGGATGCAGACAGCATCAAGCTTGATGAAATCTGCGTAAAGACAGTTGCAGATGCTAAGACAGCGGTTGCTATGTGGGAACAGGGCGAAGTTGATATCACAGTTGTACCTACTGAAATGACAGATCAGTATACAGAAAATACTGAATTCTACTATACAGGTGCAGATGATTACATCATGCTCAACATGTCAGAAGACAGACCGCTTGCTAACAAGAACCTGAGATTTGCTTTGAACTATGCAATCAACAGAACAGAATACAACAAGCTGGTTAACAATGACGTATATGACGTTGCACAGAGACTTGTACTTCCAAACGTGCAGGCTGCAGATGACCAGACATACGGAGAAGCTTATCCATATACACCATTCCCGGCAGAAAATGATAATGATAAAGCAAAAGAATATCTGGATGCAGCAATGAAAGAAATGGGCGTTTCTAATCCGGCAGACATCAAGATTACTCTTCTTACAACTGATACAGATGGTGCTAAGAAGCAGGCTGAAGTTCTTCAGGAACAGTATCAGAAGAACCTTGGTATTACAGTAGAAATCAACCAGGTAACTTACAAACAGAGACTTCAGATGGAAACTGAAAAAGACTACGATATGGTAGTAACAGGATGGGTTCCGGACTACTCTGACGCATACTCTTATCTGGAACTGTGGATCAGCGATGGTCAGTATAACCACTCTGGATATGCGAACGCTGAATACGACAAGCTTCTTAAAGATTCTCAGACAGAGACAGATGCTAAGACAAGACAGGATATGCTGTTCCAGGCAGAACAGATCTTCCTTGGAGAAGATTCCGCTCTTGTACCGCTTCAGTTACGTAGAGACCAGTATCTGATCAATCCGAAGATTTCTAACTTCAATGTATACTTTGTCGGATATGACTTCGATCTGGTATATGCAGACATCAGCGAATAATACAGTTGGATGGTAACATACCTTGCGGTCGGCGCGGACTTACTGGTCCGCACTGGCTGCTTATTTGAGGGTTTTGATTATTTCGAGGGGTAGATTTGGTATGTATCAGCCAATAGGAAGTATGTGAAATAATCAAAGCTATCAAATAAAGAAAAATGAAGGGAGACAAAAGAATGGCAAAATATATAGCTAAACGAGTTGCATTAGCCATCGTAACACTTTTGGTACTTACAAGTGTTGTATTCGTCCTGGTTCGTCTGATGCCGGGAGATCCGTTCTCAAGTGACAAGATGACACCGGAGATCAAAGCGAATCTGGAAGCTTACTATGGTTTGGATAAACCGCTTGCAGAGCAGTATATAACTTATATGAAGAATGTGCTTCATGGTGATCTGGGGTACTCTATGAAGTATGAAAGTCAGACAGTTAACCGTATTATTGCTGACTCATTCCCATACTCAGCAGACCTGGGAATCCGTTCACTGTGCTTTGCACTGTTCTTCGGACTGATCCTTGGAATTGTAGCAGCACTGAATCGAGGAAAGAAACTGGACTTCGTCTGTATTTTGATTGCGATCATTGGTACATCGATTCCTGACTTCATCATGGGATCTGTACTTCAGTATTTCTTCGGAATCAAATGGCAGATTCTTCCGGTTGCGCAGTACACAAGCTTTAAGCATACAATTTTACCGTCAATCGCGGTTGGATTCTATACACTGGCATCCATTTCCCGTCTGATGCGTTCTAGTATGCTGGAAGTTGTATCTTCAGATTATACAAAGACAGCACGTGCGAAAGGTTTATCGGATTTCCGAATTACAGTTAAACATCAGATCCGTAATGCGATCACACCGATCATTACCATTATGGGACCGACAGTTGCATCTGTATTAACAGGAACATTCGTAATCGAGGCCCTTTTCGCAATCCCTGGAATGGGAAAACATTATGTAGACAGTATTAACATGGCAGATTATACACTGGTTCTTGGTATGACGATCTTCTACGGAGCATTCCTGATCGTGTCAATCCTGATTGTAGATATCTTATACGGTATTGTAGATCCGAGAATCCGTCTGAGTGGTAAAAAAAGGTAGGTGACGAGAAATGGCAGAAATTACAAAAGAACAGTTTAAAGTTGTAGGAAAAAATACAAAGACAATGGAGTCTATTTCCCGTCCGAATATTGGTTACTGGCAGGATGCATGGAGACGAATCCGCAAGAATAAGATTGCATTCTTCTCATTGTGCCTGATTGGACTTTATGTACTTATGGCGATCTTTGTTCCAATGTTCAGCAAATATGACATTGCAACACAGAGTGTGGCAGAGATGAACCAGAGCTTTTCAAAAGCACATTGGTTTGGAACAGACTCTCTTGGACGTGATCTCTGGGTTCGTGCATGGTCTGGTGCGAGAGTATCTCTGACAATTGGTTTTGCAGCCAGCATCATCAATGCAATCGTTGGATCTATCATGGGTGGTATCTCAGGATTCTACGGTGGCAAGATCGATATGGTTATCCAGCGTGTCGTTGACGTATTATACGGAATCCCAAGTCTGATCGTTACCATTCTTCTTATGGTAGTTGTTGGTAACGGTGTACACTGTTTGATTCTTGCTATGTGTTGCGTCGGATGGATCGGTGGATGTCGTTTCGTTCGTGGTGAAGTATTAAAACTGAGAGAATCTGATTTCGTATCTGCAGCCAAGATCCTTGGTGTGCCGGATATCGTAATCATTGTAAAACATATTTTACCGAATATCATGGGACTTATCATTACAAACCTGACAATGGCTATTCCGGGAGCTATTTTCCAGGAGGCATTCCTGAGCTATATCGGTCTGGGTATTAAACCACCGAACTGCAGCTGGGGTGTACTTGCAAAAGACGGAATCGCACAGCTGAGAATTCATCCGTACCAGGTATTTGTACCGGCATTCCTGATTTGTACAACAATGCTTGCGCTGAATCTTCTTGGTGATGGGCTTCGTGATGCATTTGACCCGAAACTTAGAGGAACCGAGTAGGAAGGAGTATAGAAGATGGAAAATTTATTGGAAGTAAAAAATCTGCAATTCTCTTTCCGTACATACGGTGGAGTTGTAAAAGCTGTTCGTGATGTCAGCTTTGAAGTACGTCCGGGAGAAATTCTTGGTATAGTTGGAGAATCCGGATGTGGAAAGAGTGTTACCTCTCAGTGCCTGATGAGACTGAATCCGGAACCGCCTGGATTCTTTGAAGGCGGAGAGATTCTTTATAAAGGAAAAGATGTTCTGAAAATGAACAAAAAAGAACTTCGTCAGTTCCGTGGAAAAGAGATCAGTTATATTTTTCAGGATCCTATGACCTCATTGAACCCGACAATGCGTATCGGAAAACAGATTGAAGAAGTATTCGTCGGAAGAAAAGGTATGAGTGCAGCTGAGAAAAAAGCAAAAGCACTTGAAATCCTTAAAATGGTAGGTATCTCTGATGGAGAACGCCGTTACAAACAGTATCCACATGAACTTTCAGGTGGTATGAAACAGCGTGTTATGATCGCGATCGCTCTGGTAGGAAGCCCGAGCATCGTTATTGCCGATGAGCCGACTACTTCTTTGGATGTTACAATTGAAGCGCAGATTCTTGATGTACTGAAAAATCTTCAGAAAACACTTGGGACATCTATTATCCTGATCACACATGACCTTGGTGTTATCGCAAAGCTTTGCGACCGTGTACTGGTTATGTATGGGGGAAAGATCGTAGAACGTGGATCTGTAGATGAGATTTTCTATGATACAGCACATCCTTACACAAAAGGACTTATGCATTCAATTGCCAAACTGGATACAGCAAAAGGCCACAAATTGCAGCCAATCGAAGGAACACCTCCGGATCTGTTTGCACCTCCGAAAGGATGTCCGTTCGCGGCAAGATGTGAATACTGCATGGAAATCTGTAAAGATATGCCGCCACAGACTTATGAGCTTTCAAAAGAACATGAAACCTGTTGCTGGCTGCAGCATGAATATGCACCGGATACAGACATGAGAAGAAAAGTAACTGAGAAAGGAGAGGTGTAAAATGGAAAATACAGAAAAAAAACAGCCTCTCGTACAGGTGAAAAACTTATGTAAATATTTTGAAATCAGCCGTAAAGAAACCTTAAAAGCGGTTGATGATCTTACATTTGATATTTATAAAGGTGAGACAGTCAGTCTGGTAGGTGAGTCCGGCTGTGGTAAATCTACAACAGGACGTACCATGATCAAGTTATACAATCCGACTTCGGGAAATGTATATTATGATGGAAAAGATATTTTCAAATACAATCATGCAGAGCAGAAAGAATTCTGTAAGAAGGTACAGATGATTTTCCAGAACCCGTATTCATCACTGAACCCACGTATGACTGTTAAGGATATCGTTGGAGAAGGTCTGAAACAGCATGGAATGTCAACAAAGGATGCAGATGCAAAAGTAGAGAAGCTGCTTGCTACAGTTGGTCTTAATAAAGATCATATGTCACGTTTCCCACACGAATTCTCAGGTGGACAGAGACAGCGTATCGGTATCGCACGTGCTCTTTCTGTTAATCCGGAATTCATCATCTGTGATGAGCCGATTTCAGCTCTTGATGTGTCTATCCAGGCACAGGTTATCAATATGCTGAAAGAACTGCAGGAAGAAAGAGGACTGACTTACCTGTTTATCGCGCATGACCTTAGTGTCGTAAAATATATTTCTGACCGGGTAGTTGTTATGTACCTCGGAACAATGGTCGAGACTGCTGAGACAGATGAACTTTATGATCATCCGATGCATCCATATACACAGGCACTGCTTTCCGCAATTCCGGAAGCAGATCCGCATAAAGCAAAAGCAAATCAGCGTATTCCGATCAAGGGTGAAATTCCGAGCCCGATCAATCCGAAGAACTGCTGTCGTTTTGCTGAAAGATGTCAGTATGCGACAGAACGTTGCTTTAAGGAAATGCCTCAGATGAAAGAGATTGCTCCTGGACATAAGGTGGCATGCCATCTTGTAGAAGATAAATAAAAAGTAGTAATATAATAAAGAAGGCGAAGGGCTTATGAAGAGTTCTTCGTTTTCTTTTGCTTTATGAGAAATTCCGATAGGACTTTCTATGAAAAAAGGCAAGATGCGTTGCTGACCACAGGTACTGTGAACAGTAACATTGTGCAAAATCACAAAATACGGATTGACACGAAAATATTGACAACATAAGGCAAAAACGATATTATATAGAGATGTAATTGTAATTAAAGCGTCATATCGTGTAATAGTTATGTAACAAATGAAAGTGAGTGTATATGGAACAGAGAAAATCAGCAAGGAGAAGATCGTCTGATGGAACTCCTAATAGAAATATGCGAAGTATCAATAACAGCAGAGAAGTAAGCAGACGGGCTAAGGGGAAGAACCGGTATGCTTATGATGAAGACCGAAGAGCTGCCCGATATTATGATGAAGAAGATTACTACAGAGAACGACCGAAAAAGAAATCATCTTCGATTGATAAGAAGAAAAGAAGACCGGAAGAAGACTATCAGAATATAAGAAAGATGTCTGACCCGGAGAATAATAAGAATCGTAAAAATAAACGGCGCAGAGGAAGAAAGAAAAATCGGGTGAGCAGAACGATTGGAATTATACTTGCTATTATCCAGTTTATCCTGTCTGTAGTACTTGCAGTGAATGTTATACTGTTCAATGTACTTACTTCTACTTATTTCCTGGTACTGATCGGAGTGCTGCTGATCCTGCTTGGAATTACCTTGCTGACACAGATAGCGGCAAAAGGAAAAGGAATTGGCGGAAAGATATTCTGTATACTGATCTGTATCATTTTGGGAGTGGGTTCTTTCTATATAGGAAAAGTAAATAATGCATTCCAGAAGATTACCGGAAGCAATAAGAAAACAAGTTCTATGGTAGTTGCGGTAAAAGCGGATGATAATGCAGATACTTTATCAGCGGCAGCCGGATATACATTTGGTGTTCAGTATGCGACTGGTGGAGACCAGACGAAGTCGGCAGTCAACCAGATTGAAAAGGAACTGGGACAGAACATTACTCTTCAGGAATACAGTAATCTGGGAGAAGAAGCACAGGCATTATATGACGGAGAAGTAGATGCGATTATCTACAACTCAGCTTACAGTAACATTATCCAGGAACAGTATTCAACCTTTACAAAGGATACAAAGGTTATTTATAAGCACAATATTGTTGTTGAAATTGAAAGCGATACATCCGATGAAAGTGTTACAAAGCCATTTGCAGTTTATTTAAGTGGTATTGATACGAATGGAGATATCACAGAGCAGGGCAGAAGTGATGTTAATATCGTAGCAGTTGTTAATCCGACAAGTCACCAGGTATTATTGATTACGACACCTAGAGATTATTATGTACCAATCCCGGGAGTATCAGGAGGGCAGGACGACAAACTGACACATGCAGGAATCTATGGTGTAGATGTGTCTATGCAGACGCTGGAAGCACTTTATGATACAGATATCGAATTTTTTGGAAGAGTTAATTTTACATCTATGATCAGTGTGGTTGATGCACTTGGCGGACTGGATGTTGAATCAGATCTCGAATTTGATACAGGATGGGAGTCGGGTGCAGAGATTCATGTAAATGAAGGAATGAATCATTTTGATGGTATTAGTGCACTTGCTTTTTGCCGTGAACGTCAGGCACTGCCAGACGGGGACAACGGAAGAGGAGTCCATCAGCAGGCAGTTATCACTGCAATCATTAAAAAGATGATGTCACCGGCAATGCTCCGTGGGGCAAGCGATATTATTGAAAGCGTCAGCGATGGTGTGGATACGAACTTTACTTCCAGCCAGATCCAGTCGCTGATCAAGACTCAGCTCAGAACCAATGCAAAATGGAATATTTATTCCGTGGCAGCGGATGGAACCGGGGGAACAGATATCTGCTATTCTTCAGGAGATGAAGAGCTTTATGTAACGTATCCGGATGAAAATTCAGTGGCTGAGATCATTGGATTGATCAAAAAAGTAAAAGACGGAGAAATAATCGAAGGATCCGTAAGTACAGAATAAAAATGAAGAAAAAGTCAAGGTATGATTTGGAAAATATTTTTCAGAATACCTTGACTTTTTTTTTGCAATATACTACAATAAACAAGCGTGCGAAAAACGATGCACTGTTTTTCTGCGCATTTTAAACAGAACTTGTTTAAAATCGTAACCAATTATTACTTCATAGGAGGTGAAAGAGATGCCAACATTTAACCAGTTAGTAAGAAAAGGTCGTCAGACAGCTGTAAAGAAATCTACTGCACCGGCTCTCCAGAAAGGATACAATTCTTTGAAGAAAAGAGCTACAGACACATCTGCACCACAGAAGAGAGGTGTGTGTACAGCAGTTAAGACAGCTACACCGAAGAAACCGAACTCAGCTCTTAGAAAGATCGCCAGAGTACGTCTTTCAAACGGAATCGAAGTAACAAGCTACATCCCAGGAGAAGGTCACAACCTTCAGGAACATAGCGTTGTTCTTATCCGTGGAGGAAGAGTAAAGGACCTTCCGGGTACAAGATACCATATCGTTCGTGGAACACTTGATACAGCAGGTGTTGCAAAGAGACGTCAGGCTCGTTCTAAATACGGAGCAAAGAGACCAAAAGACGCAAAGAAATAAGCACTTGATTTTAGTGTAAAACGAAACTAAATCGTATCACAAACAGAACTATGAGAATAGTTGGTTGCGGGTTTAATTCAGATATCGCCTGCCACGTGGCAGGCATCGGAGATTGTCCCGCCAACGATACACATAGAAAGACACATGTGAGTACCGATGAATTATTCACGCAAAGCAAAGCTTTGCCAATATGTATAAGGAGGGAAGAACCGTGGCACGTAAAGGACATACTCAGAAAAGAGACGTATTAGCGGATCCGTTATACAACAACAAGGTAGTTACAAAGCTTATCAACAACATCATGCTTGACGGTAAGAAAGGTGTAGCTCAGAAAATTGTATACGGAGCATTTGACAAAGTCGCAGAGAAAGCTGAAAAACCAGCTATCGAAGTATTTGAAGAAGCAATGAACAACATCATGCCTGTACTTGAAGTAAAGGCAAGACGTATCGGTGGAGCTACTTATCAGGTACCGATCGAGGTAAGAGCAGACAGAAGACAGGCTCTTGCACTTCGCTGGCTTACACTGTACTCTCGTAACAGAGGCGAGAAGACAATGGAAGAAAGACTTGCAAATGAAATT
>ENA-OROZ01002517-OROZ01002517.1-human-gut-metagenome-genome-assembly--contig:-NODE-2517-length-13625-cov-2.894547_pt1 | contig 13625 bp, 9 predicted proteins | sample MGYA00242138_ERZ509066 | MGnify/ENA primary metagenome ERZ509066 (study PRJEB26280, sample SAMEA2338691) | human gut metagenome | biome: human gut; feature: human-associated habitat; material: faeces... | reverse complement strand
GTCCGTCCGTCTCGATCCCAGCTGCCTCCCGCAGAAGTTTTTCTGCCCGGACAGTGTCCTGCTCGTCGGACGGGCGCAAATACAGGCGGGCTAACGGAAGCGCCGCCTCTTTGATGCCTGCCGCATATGCTTTTCCATACCAGTAAAACGCTTTTTCATCATCACGCTCCACCAGTTCATCCTGATAGAACAGATTTCCAAGTTCTTCAAAGCTCTCCGCCTCGTTCCGCGCCGCGGCTCCTTCCAGCGCCTGGACGGCCGCCTGGATATCGCGCTCTGTGCCCTGTCCGTTTAAATACATCTGCCCCAGATACAGCATGGCGCGGGAAGACCCCTGCTTTGCCGCCGCATAGTCATATTGGAATGCAGCTTCCCAGTCTTCTTCCTGGCGGTAATGTTCCCCCATCTGGAAGAGTCCCCAGACCTCCCCGCTGGCGGCGCACTGATTCGCCCAGCGAAGTGCCTCTTTTTCATCTTTTTCCCGGTATGTACCATTCTGGCAGCATTTTCCCATCTTAACCATCGCCGGGATAATGCCGCCGTCCGCCGCCCGTTCGTACCAGAAGAGGCACTGCTCGCGGGCGCTCTCAGTCTGCGGCATATAATCGGCCAGATCTTCCCACTCAACTGCCTCGCCCATCTGCCACGCGGCATAGACATCGCCCATCTCAGCGGCATCCCGCACCTGACGGTAACTTTCCTCGATGGAATAACGTGCCGACTGCTTCATCTGTTCGTCATACTGACCGGCGCGCAGCGCTCCTAACACTGCCCGGGCACTTCCCGCCGAAGCCCCCCGCAGGTAACATTCATACGCTTTTTTCTCATTGAACCCGACAGCCCCGTCCCCCCAGCTGTAACAGTGTCCTAAAAAGAACCATGCTTCTGCATCGCCCGCATATGCCGCCTCTTCCAGCCAGGTAACTCCCTGGGCGTACATCGCATCGTTACACTGTTTCCAGATCTGGTCTGCACCTTTCTCACATAAGCCTGTCATCAGGATTGTCATATATCATTCATCCGCCTTCCACACGAAATTGTATCAATTAAAACTTTCTGCCTCCGCCGCCGTGCATCCTTCCGCTGCTGCCCTGATGTATGGTCGTCCTTCCAGCCGAACCGGCCGAAGCGCCCGGACCCGGATTTTTCGGAATCCGTCTGGTCACTACCGACCGGTTTACAAACTGCTCCTCATTTTGGACAAAATGCAGCGCACTGTCCGCCCGGTATGCCATATGGAAACCCAGCGACTGACGGTGTTCTTTCTGCATCTTATACTGGCGCATCACCGAAAAGCACGGGAGTGCCGCCACGATTGCAGCCGCGACCGCCGCAAACAGCACCTCATACCATTCCAGGGAATGTTTTTTCTCCTCGCGCACCTGCGTATACTGTCCCGCCGGAACGCCCATCTCCAGATAATTTTCGATGCTGTCGATCGCCCCCAGCGCGCCTTCCGCATAGTTTCCATCCGCCACGCTGTCATATGCCGCGCATCCGTCAGCACTTTCATCGCATACCCGGTGGTAGAAACGTATATCTCCCGGTTGTCCATATCGATCGAAAGCAGAATACCACTCGCATCGTCCCCGACGCCCAGTCCGTGAGTGTCATAAAAATCATCGGCATAGCTTTCCGCCGATTCTCCCTGTGCGTCCTCGACTGTCAGTACCGCCAGATCGGCATCCTGTGAATCACGCACCTCATCGATCCGTGTCTCCAGCTCCTGCACTTCTTCCGCACTGAACAGTCCCGCCTCGTCGAAGACGCGCGTGCCTTCCGCCGCCCATATAGGGCTGACCTGTGAAAATGAAATAAATGCTGCAACAAAGAAGCATATAAAACCTTTCAGCCGTCCATATTTCTTCTTTTTCTGTGTGACTCCCGCATTTTGATTCTCTATCATATCAGGTATCCTCCCAGCAGCAAAAGTACAAACACAGGAATGAAAATCGTCAAAAACAGGCGCACCAGTTTTTTCGAATCAACCGGCAGGACGCCGCAGACCTTTCCATTTTCCCCATTCATCGCAAAATAGTACATCTGACCGCTCTTCGGATCCGGATAGGTCATCATCCACACCGGAAGCATGGCATAGTTCCATTTTTCCCCCGTGATGGTCTCCCGATGGTTCCGAATATCCACATGATCGTAGCCGGAGACGCTATTTTGCAGGGATTCTCTCGTATACTGCTTGATCTCCTGCTCAATCTCCTGTGTAAATTCTTCCTTTTCCCGGTCGCGCCGCTCCGCTCTAAATCCCAGAAAATAGCCTGCCTGAAACGGGCGCAGCTTCTTCATATCAAACGGAAGCACGGTCTCGGCAAGGCTGCGGTCCGCCTGCTTTAACGCGTTGCGCGCCACATCCTTGATAGGAAGCTCCGCCTTTTTCTCCAGATGGTAACGGCTCGTCTCGATATACTCGATCTCCCCCGCCACCGTCACGCGTTTCCGCAGCGCCTCCGCCTGCATCTCACCGGATACCTGACAGCTATACATCCAATATGGATAATAAATTCCCTCCAGATAGTCCATCTGACGCGGCGAGTAGAAATCATCCGGCACATACTTTTTCTTCTGAATCCAGTTTTTAAAGATTTCTTTTGCCTTTTTCTTGTCGATCTCAAACGGAATCAGACCGTCCGGGCGGTATTTACCGTCCAGACTTCCCGAAAGAACCACCGGATTGTGACAGTAACAGCAGTACGTGGACGCCGTCGTCTCCTGTGCCACAATCTCCGCGCCGCAGCTCGGGCAGGTATAGAGAACCATCTTGGACTCCGCCTGCTTCTGGCTCTCTATCTTTTCCGCTTCCGGCATTTCACCCGGCTTCGAAGCTTCCTCTGACTTTCTGGCTGCCTCTTCCATCTCTTTCAACGTCTCTTCCGTAAACGCTGAGAGGCAGTATTCACATTTAAATTTCTGCGTCTTCGGATCAAACACCAGCCCGCCGCCGCAGTTTGGACACTTATATGATTGTATCTCCATACGCCCTATGACCTCGGTTTTCCGCATTCAGAACAAAACTTACCTGTATTGACCGTTCCGCAGCTGCAGGTCCACGGACCGGCTGGTCTTGGCTTGCCGCACTCGGAGCAGAACTTTCCGTGGTTGACATTGCCGCACTCACAAGTCCAGGATTCCGCCGGAGCTGCCGCACTGCCCTGAGGCGGTGCATTCTGTCCTGCCGGTTGTGCATAACCGCCCTGTGGTGCCGCATCCATCTGTCCCGGCTGCTGTGCATAACCACCCTGCGGCGCTCTATTCGCCTGCCCCGGCGCATAACCGCCCTGCGGTGCCGCATATCCCTGCCGCGCCGCCTGCTGCATCTGCATCTGCTGCAGGTTGGACGCCGATGCGGCGCCCATAAATCCGCCGCCGAAGTTCATGCCGGCGCCCATTCCCATGAAGCCTGCCATCGCACCGCTTCCGTTGGAACCGGCTGCCTCAAAGCCGCGTGCCATCGCGCCCTGTACATACCCCTCGCGCACCGACGGGTCGCCGAGCATCGCGCCCTGATTCCGCATATTGATGAGTTTCTGCGATTCTTCATCATAGGAAATGCTGGCGATACCGACTGACTGGATCTCCATGCCACGCAGACGGTTCCACTCTTCATCCAGCGTCTCCGCCATATATCGTCCCAGTTCCCTGCCTTTGGAGGCTACAAAGGAAATCCGCACGCCATCCGCCGACATCTGGTTGATCGAGGTCTGCAGCGCTTCCAGGAACTCCGCTAAATACTGCTCATTGATGGAATCAATCTCCACCTGATCCTGATTTTTCGGAATAGCCTCCGCATAAAATTTCAATGGATCCGTGATCTTGATGGAGTAAGTTCCATGTGCGCGCAGAAACAGCTCGGAATTATAGAATAAATCAAAATAGTTGATCGGCGTCCGTGTGCCGAACTTGATTCCCTTGATCTCCTGGAGATTAATATAGTAGACCTTCTGTGCATACGGCGTCTGTCCGCCATAGCGCACACGGTTGAAGGATTCTTTCAGCGCATCGCCGAACTGTCCGTTAAACAGAGACGGCAGGGATGAATTCTGCACTGTATAATAACCCTCTTCCGCTGTATAATCAACGACCTTACCGCCGTCCACCAGCATCATAAACTGATTCGGGTACACATGGATCACAGAACCATTGGACACCGTTTCCGGCGTTCTCTTCCGGTTCTCCCCGCGGCGTGTCTGCACACCCGCTGAAAATACGGTCTGTTCCCCCATATTTTCCGTTTCAATCACTTCCAGCCACTGATCTGCCAGCCCGCCGCCGACCGCGTGTGCCGCTGCTCTGATAATTCCCATACTCTCTGCCTCCTTGTCCAAATTCATAGTCTCTCTGTTTTTCTGCTTTTTCTATCTATCGGTTATCCTTCCCTTTATTTTTCCCATGCCGATTCCATTTTCCCGGCGTGATCGCCCAGACTGCTGCCGCGATCAGCACCATCGCCAGTATACACTGCAAAATCAGGCTGCACGCCGTCCAGTGTGCTGTGATCGCATTGTCTGGAAATACGCCGAACAGCGGCTCGAACCATTTTCTCATGTCCCCGCTTCCCGCCTGTCCGTTAATTACATTATAAAACGAGACAGCCGGATTGAAAAGAAAGAGATAGCGTAAAATGCCGGAACTTGCCATTTCCGATGCATTGAGATTAGATGCATACGAATTTGCCGCCCGGAGCGCCATCCGGTATGCAAACAGATTGACTGCCATCGTTCCCGCCGTCAGCGCCACCACCGTCACATAGGAGCAGACGGTCGATACCGTCGAGCGGCGCAGCACCGATGAATAAAAGATCCCGATACTGCCCGTTAAAATTGCCACAACGCCGTGGCACAGGAACAGCATCCCGATGTCCTGCAGCGTAACGCCCCCGTAGACAAATACGAGCGCCTGTACCGGAAGTGCCGAGACCGCCAGCACCAGCATCGTCACCAGCGAGGACGCCAGTTTTCCAAGCACCATGTCACGCGGCTCCATCGTGGTCGTCAGCATCAGTTCCAGCGTCTGGCGTTCCCGCTCGCCGCTGATACTGCTGGCAGTCAGCGCCGGCATGATGAAAAGCAGCATGATAAATTCGATCGAGGAGACGAACGTGTAGAGATCCAGAAACTGCGAATACTGGATCTCCGCCGTCGTCCTGACCTGTTCCGCCACCGAATACATATTAAACAGCGCCACCGCCGCCAGAATACTGTTAAAAACAAACAGAATCGCCATCATGCGAATGCTGCGGCTTCCGACTGTCATTTCCCTCCTAAATACCGGATTCCATCTCATGTTTCAGCACCGCCCTCTCTTCTTCATGTCCTGTGATCTGCATAAACAGTGATTCCAGGCTTCCCTTCTCGCGCATAAAGCTGCTGACCATCACATCCGCATCGATAAGCTGCTGCAAAAGCAGCGCCTCATCCTGCCGATCCCCCAAAAAGCCCAGCTTGATCTCATCCCCCTGCACCGCGATCGTCTGCACGCAAGGATGGCTTTTCAGGATCGCAAGCGCCTTTTCTTTCTGACTGAAAATCGAGATCAGAAGCGGATTGGACGAGTTGATCCGCGCAAAAATCTGATCCATGCTGCCCTGCAGGACCGTTCTTCCCTGCTCAATGATGCCGATCGAGGTACAAAGCTCTGACAATTCCGATAAAATATGGGAGCTGACGAGCAGCGTTTTTCCCTGATCGCGCAGTTCTTTCAGAATCGCCGTATACTCCACCCGGGTGCGCGGATCCAGCCCGGAAGCCGGTTCATCCAGGATCAGAAGATCCGGATCGTGGATGAGCGCCCGCGCCAGACAGAGGCGCTGCTTCATACCTCTCGAAAGCCCGTCCACGAAAAAGTCCTCTTTATCTTCCAGCCGCACCTGTTCCAGAAGCGTATGGCAGCGCGTCCGCGCCTGCAGCCCCGTAATTCCGTAGCAGGATGCAAAAAATTCCATATATTCCGATACTTTCAGGTTATCATATACTCCGAAGAAATCCGGCACATAGCCGATCCGCCGCCGGAGTTCTTTTCCGTCTGAGTAAACATCCAGTCCGCCGATCTCCACCTCGCCCTCATCGGGAACGAGAAGTCCCGCAAGAATCTTGAGCGTCGTCGTCTTGCCTGCCCCATTGGGACCCACGAATCCAAAGAGTTCCCCGTCCGCGACCTCCAGATTCAGCCCATCCAGCGCTTGAAAATTGCCATATCGTTTTCTGAGGTTTTTAATCGTCAGCATCACTCTCTCCTCCCTACGACATAGATTCTTGGAAGCTGGCTTTCCCAGCCATACTCTCCCGTCTGTTCCGGCACATATTTGACGGTCAATGTGTTCGACGGAGACAGGTACGGCGAAAGCTCCTTTGCCGAATACTCTGATTTCAGCTCGATCCGGTCATTGCGCCCGGTCTCATAGTTATAGAAATACATGCTTCCGGAGAAGGATGACATATACGGATAGAGCGGATTTTCCGAAAATCGCGGTGACAGAGTCTCAAACGTAAGCTTTTCAATGACAAGGTCACTTCCCAGCGAATATTCGACCGTCGCAGCCTCCGCTGTTTCCCCGCTATACATTGTGTTGTACGCCGCCTCATAATTTCCGGCGAGCACCGTTGGATCTTCCTCAAGCGCCGAACAGTAAAGTTTTCCGTCTTTTTCACGGTTCAGCGGGATTGACTCGGTCACCATGCAAAATCCTTCCCGAAGTGTCCTCGCATCCGCCAGAAAATCTTCCTCTCCCTGGAGCTTCCGGGTTGAAAATGCCACCAGGCACGCCTCAGACGGATTGCGCCCCGCGCCGGAATCCAGATAAAAGCTCAAAAGTCTCGTCCGCTCCTGCGCCTTTAAATAGTCCGGATCCTCAATCTCCGCTTTCTCATACTGATCTGCCCCGGTTACCATCTGTGCTGCCGCATACGAATAGCTGACCGGATAATTGCAGGTTTCCTTTCCATCCAGAGAAACCGTCTGCCCAGGCTCTAAACTTCCCAGCAGCACCGCTTTCCCATTGATGAGCAGAGCCGCATTCTCCAGCGGTTCCTCAAAACAGTTTTTTACCGTTCCCGACACCACGCCGTCAAAATAGGAAATATTTCCCTGAACGCCCATCGAGTCCGTTTTCTCCAGCTCACGACGCAGGGTAAACAGATTCGGTGAAAATGCGACCGTATCCCGCATTTTAATTTCGACCCGTTCCGGCTGATAAACAAAGTTTGTATGATACTCTTCCTCACCGGTAAAGCGCACCGCCGAAACCGCATCGTAATAGTAACTGCGCGTCATCGGGCGCACCTCATAGCCCGGCTTTAAGCTCACCGAATACGGCTTGTTATAAGGGCTTCGGATGTTCATATAAGTGGCTTCTTCCGCCTCTTCTCCCGAGGTATCCAGAATCGACGCATACGTCACAAACGGCTCCCGGAAGCGTGTCTTTACGCCCAGCGCATAAATAATGCCAGTAAACAAAAACGCCCCCAGTGTCACCGCCGGCAGATAATACCGGTAAATTCCTCGCCTTTTTAAGTAGAAATAGATGCCCGGACCGATCAAAAGCAGATAGACCACCACGATCACCGTATATGCCGCAACCTTCGGAAGCCGCCCCGCATTGCCGGTGTTGACCAGCCCCTGTACGCTGAAATACGAGCCCGAATAACCGTAGTAATCCTCCTGTGCCAGCTCGTCCACGGTATCACTTCCCAGCACCAGCGTATACAGCTTTTCAAATGAGGATGGATTGGTCAGACACAAATCGCTGATCGCATCCATCGAAAAGGCAGCTGCCACGATCCGCCCCTGTTTGCAGTTCGTATGGGATAACAGCGGGAACACTTCCCCCGCCAGCAGAGTGCTGCCGTTCTTCAGGTTCACATCGACGCATTCTGCCTGGATCTCCCCCGTCTGCTCGCCCGGTGCCGTCTCCCCGCCCAGACTGACCGGAACGGTTACCGCATCCAGATACGGCGGCTCCAGCCCCTTCTCTGCAAACCTGCCATAATTTCTCGCACAATCCACACCGCCGCCAAAGAGGATCGTACCGCCGTCTTCCACCCAGCGCCGCAGCGCCTCATACTGGACATCGCTGAGCGAATCCAGGTCAAATCCAGACACAATTACCAGATCCAGCGGATCGTAACCCAGCCGGTCATCCGGTGCCTGCTCGGCATCCAGAAAAACCGCCCGCGTCCGAAGCGTCCCATATCGGATGCCCGCGCCGTCTAAATAAGAAAGTGCCTCCGGCGTATCCGTCAAAATTCCGATATAACTCTCCGCAACGTCCTCCTCAGAACCAAGTTTCAGACGTTTCCGGATGACCGTTTTCCCGTTTACATCCTGTACCGATACAAACATCTGATCCGCCCGCACACCCAGCGGGATATAATATTCTTGTTCAAACTTCTCCCCCGCTGCCAACGATAACGGATAGGAATACTGGTACGCCTCCAGACTGGACTGCGCGGTCAGAAACTCCAGCGTTCCCTCAAACGGCGCTGTATCATTATTCAGAAGGACCGTTACCCGAAGGTAACGGTCGCTCTTTGCCGTATTGTCAAATCCATAGGAAACATCCATCGACAGCGGCGCATCTGCTTCCTTCTGTGAGGCATATGCGTACCCTGCAGGAAGGCAGAATAGTGCCATCCATCCGATCAATATCGCAAAAAAGAACTGTATTCCCCTCTTTTTCTGCATCCTTTCTCTCCCTATCTTTCTAATGTACTATCGGATTCTTTCCCACACTCGCCTTTACGGCATCTGGAAATTTTCCCTGTTGATGTCAAAATTCGTCCGCAGGCGCACCGTAAACACCGTTCCATTCAGATCGCTCGTTACCTGAATCGTGCCGCCGTGCATATCGACGATATTTTTGGCGATCGCCAGACCTAACCCTGTGCCGCCCGTGTTGGTCGATCGCGACTGTTCCACGCGGTAGAATTTATTAAATAAAAGAGGCAGCTCGTCCGCCGGAATCACGTAGCCGTAGTTCGTCACCGAGACGGTCACGACCTCTTCCTCCGCATGAATCTGCACCAGCACCCGTTTTCCGTCCGCACCATACTTGATCGCGTTATTGATCAGGTTGTCAAAGAGGCGCGCCAGAAGATTTCCGTCTGCCGTGATAACCTTGCCCGGGACATTGCTCTGCAGCTCGTAGGAGAGGTTTTTGTCCTTGAAGCTCGGATAAAACTCCTCCAACAGCTGGCTGAGCAGTTTAACGATGTCCACCTTCGACACGTGCATTGCCACTTTTCCATAATTCATTTTAGTAAAACCAAACAAATCTTCGATCAGTTTTTCCAGACGTTTCGATTTTGCATAGGCAATATCAATATATTTTTTCTGCATTTCTGCAGGAATCTCCACCTTGCCGGACAGAAGTTCAAGATAGCCGATGATCGAGGTCAGCGGTGTCCGCAGATCGTGTGCCACATTGGTAATCAACTCGTTCTTCGTGCGCTCCGCCTCGCGCTCCTTGTCCATCAGATTCCGGATATCCCCGACCATCTTATTTAAATTGACCGCCATCGCCGTAAACTCGTCGTCGCCCCGCACCTCGATCGCCGTATTCAAATCGCCCTCGGAAATATTCTGAATCGCGGACGAGATCCGGCTGATATAGCGCATGGACCGCTCCTGGAGGGCAAAAAAAGTGACTGAGAAGATCGCGATGCCCGACAGAAGATAGACAAATGCCATCAGTGTCTCTGTCTCCGTCAGGCGCAGGAAAAAAGAATCCCGGTACCGCGTCTCCCGCAGATAGCTGCTGATCATCGAAACATTGGCAATCAGAAACACCTCCACCAGGCATGCCACCACGGTGCTGTAAACGATGTTCATGACCATCCGTGTCCGGAATCGGCGACTCATATCTTTTTTATTTTTCAATTTTGTATCCTACCCCCCAGACCGTTGTAATGATCTTGTTCTGTCGGGTGTCCTCCTTCATCTTGCCGCGAAGCCGTCTGATATGTACCATAACCGTGTTATTTGCCTCGTAGACTTTCTCATTCCACACCTTCTCAAAGATTTCATCGGTGCTGAAGACCCGCCCCGGATTGGATGCCAGCAGATACAGAATGTCAAATTCGATCGGCGTCAGCTTGATCTCCTCGCCGTACACCGTCACTTTATGATTATCTTTGTTGATCGTGAGTCCCTTGATCGAGATCTCATTTTTAACCTGGTTTCCTGCACCGCTCTGCGGATTTAACTGCGTGTAGCGGCGAAGCTGTGATTTGACGCGCGCCGTCAGCTCCAGCGGGTTAAATGGTTTCGTCACGTAATCATCCGCGCCGGTTCCCAGTCCCAGAATCTTATCCAGATCCGCTGAGCGCGCGCTCAGCATGATGATCGGGATATTGTTCGTCTCCCGGATCTTGCGGCACATCTCCAGACCATCCATCCCCGGCATCATGATATCGAGAAGCACCAGATGAATCGTCTCCTTCTCCAGAATCTCCAATCCCTCTAACGCATTGGATGCTTTATATACTTTATAACCATCACTGACCAGATAAATCTCCACCAGATCGGCAATCTCTTTCTCATCATCCACCACCAGAACGTGTATTTCAGACATAAAAAAACCTCCCTCATATGTAATGCAGGTTCCCGGTATCTCTATGCGAAATACCAGACGAATATACCTGTTTCCAGTTTACCATATGGGGAGGATTTATGCTTTAAAAATTTATTACATTTTTGGAGAATTTTGCTTATCTGCGAACTGCAATTTCTTTATTGTTCCAGCGGAATAAACACCCTCATCGCCGCCGGATCCTGCTTTTTTCCAGCTTCCTTCGCCGCCTGTACTGCCTCCGCACAGAAGGTATCCTGCGCGCAGACCGGCTCTTTGCCGCGGCGGTTGCGTTTAGCGTAGGTTCCGTCCGGTCTCAGGTACTGCGCCTTGACATTGTCGGCAAGCTGTACCTCTAAGATGTGACAGATGCGTGCTTTCAGCTTCTCATCCTCAACCGGGAAGAGAATCTCCACACGACGGTCGAGGTTTCGCGGCATCCAGTCGGCACTTCCCATGAAAATCTGCGGTTCACCGTCGTTCTCGAAGTAGAAAATACGGCTGTGCTCAAGGAAATTTCCAACGATCGAGCAGACCGTTATATTCTCGCTTAATCCCGGAATCCCGGCGCGCAGACAGCAGATGCCGCGGACGATGAGTTGTATTTTTACCCCCGCATTGGACGCCTCGTAAAGACTCGCAATGATCTCACGGTCGCACAGGGAGTTCATCTTTGCCACGATCCGCGCTGGAATACCTTCGCGGGCGTTGCGCGTTTCCCGCTGGATCAGGCGCAGAAAACGTCCGCGCAGCCACAGCGGCGCCAGCGACAGCTTGTTCCAGCCAAGCGGCTCCGAATAACCCGACAGCATGTTAAAGACTGCAGTCGCATCCTCACCGATCAGCGGATCACAGGTTAAAAGACCGCAGTCGGTGTAGAGTTTTGCCGTCGAATCGTTGTAATTTCCAGTTCCCAGATGGACGTAGCGGCGGATGCCCTCTTCCTCGCGGCGCACCACCAGCGTGATCTTACTGTGTGTTTTCAGCCCCAGCAGACCGTAGATAACGTGGCAGCCGGCTTTTTCCAGCATCTTCGCCCAGAGAATATTGTTTTCCTCGTCAAAACGGGCTTTCAGCTCAACCAGAACCGACACCTGTTTTCCATTGTCCGCCGCTTCGGCGAGCGCCGCGATAATCGGGGAGTTGCCACTGACACGATAGAGTGTCTGCTTGATCGCCAGCACCTCTGGGTCGCGGGCAGCTTTCTTGATAAAATTGACGACCGGCTCAAAAGTCTCAAACGGGTGGGTCAGCAATATATCGCCTTTGCGGATATTGGCAAAAATATCATCCTCATTCATCAGCGCCGGAACCGGCTGCGGCGTATATTTCGGTGTCTTTAAATGGTCGTATCCGTCAAGGCCGTACATCTTCATAAGGACCGTAAGGTCCAGAGCGCCCGGGATCTCGAAGATATCTTCCTCGTTGACCTCCAGCTCCCGTTTCAATACCTTGAGGAGTCTCTGATCCGCCTTATCCTCGATCTCCAGACGGATGACCTCGCCCCACTGCCTGCGCTTTAACTGCTTCTCGATCTCCTCGAGAAGATCCACAGCTTCCTCCTCGTCAAGGGAGAAATCGGCGTTTCTCATGATCCTGAACGGGTGGGATGTCACGATATCGTAGTTTAAGAACAGCTGCTGCATGTTCCGCTCGATGATCTCCTCCAGAAAGATCACATTCCGCGTCTCGTTGTGGTTCTCATCGGTGGTCACCGGGAGGCTTATGATCCGCGGAAGCACCGCCGGAACCTGTACCATGGCAAATTCCAGTTCCTCATCGCCGTCTTTTTTCTTCAGCAGTGCCGCGATATTTAAGGATTTATTTCGGACAAGTGGGAACGGTCTCGAGGAATCCACAGCCATAGGGGTGAGTACCGGATAGACCTCTTCCTTGAAATACCGGTCCACGAACACTCCCTGTTCCGGTGTCAGGTCCTCATGGCACTCGATCAGATTTAATCCGTTGTTTCTGAGTGCCGGGAGCAGGGACCGGTTGTAGGTATTATACTGCTGAACCACCAGTTCATGGGTCCGGATGCTGATCTTATCCAGCTGTTCCTGAGCCGTCATTCCGGCAATATCCGGTTTTTTATATCCGGCATGGACCATGTCCTTTAAGGAGGCCACGCGGACCATGAAAAACTCATCCAGATTTGATGCCGTGATGCTTAAGAATTTTAAACGGTCAAAGAGTGGGTTGGTCTTATCTCTTGCTTCCTCCAGTACACGGCAGTCAAACTCCAGCCAGCTCAGTTCTCGGTTTACATAATTATTAGGATCCTGAAAATACTCAATTCCCTGTTCTTTTCCTTTTTTGGCCTTCTGTGCGTTGTCTTTTTTTTCTTCTTTTTTCATCTTTCTTTTCCGCCTCCCTGAATGCGTTGGTACCGGTCAGACCTGGCTATACATACTTTTTATGGCGAAGCACCGGCCGAATTCCAAAAATCTCCTCAAAGAACGCTGCTTTCTGCTCAAAGGAAACAGCCTCCAGTGTAATATCGCCGTGATAATCTGTCGTGATGATCAGGTTCTGATCCTTCACGGTCATCCGGCAGTCCGCGAGCTTCGCACTGTGTCCGCGGTCCATGGAATTCGCCAGACGCAGCATCGCTGTGAGCTTTGCGATCAGAAGCATGACCTCGTTCTGTCCGCTGAAGCTGTCCGTCACTTCATCTAATTCTGTCTCCATCCGGACCATATTGTAGTCGAAATCCCGGATATTATAGCGGACCACATTTGCGATGATCTCCCGCTCCAAATGGGAGATTCCGATGATCTCCGTGGACATGATGATGTTGTAAGCGCACTCGTTGGAATTCCGGACGCTGATAAACTTTCCGCAGGCATGGATCAGCACCGCAATCTGCAAAAGCAGGCGTTCCCTCTGCCCCATTCCGTGGTATTTCCGCATTGTATCGAAGATCTGGAGCACATATTTCTCTACGGTCTCCGTGTGGCGGCTTAAGCACTGGTAGCGTTTTGCCATGGAACGGGAAGTGCTGATAATATCATTATCAAAATTGTGCCGGAATTTTATAAGCTTCTTG
>ENA-OROZ01002501-OROZ01002501.1-human-gut-metagenome-genome-assembly--contig:-NODE-2501-length-13716-cov-2.326843_pt1 | contig 13716 bp, 17 predicted proteins | sample MGYA00242138_ERZ509066 | MGnify/ENA primary metagenome ERZ509066 (study PRJEB26280, sample SAMEA2338691) | human gut metagenome | biome: human gut; feature: human-associated habitat; material: faeces... | reverse complement strand
GCTTTACGTTCATTAAATGGGAAATTTGTCATGTTATTTCAATTAAGTTCCTATTCTTTATACGCAACAACGCTCGTGTTTGGTTACTCTCATTATACAAAAGTATAACAGAATTATAACAAAAGTATAACAAAAATCGACACTATGACAATAAATCGACCGGAAAATGGGATTAATCGGTCGATTTTCTCCATTTCTCGATCGAAAAACTCATTGTCACCGTTCAAAACTAAAAGCCACCGACCAACCATTATACGCCCCGGCAATATTCCATTCCGGTTCAATCTCTATCGACACACGATCCAAACATCTCAACAACACGCTTCCTCTATCCGCGTCCTCGATCAACCTCTCCCTGATCTTCCCCACCATAACCTGCAATCGCTCGTAACTCCCGAACTCATCCTCCGGCGAAGTCGATACCTTCCCGGAATACTCCAACACGAACAAAAGCACCGTGTTATTATCTCCCATGCTATCCTCGCTCCCGGTACTACCCACCGACGGGTATACCGCAGCCAAGATCACGCCGCCAGAATCCCGCAACCTCTTTTTCAAATGCTCTTCCTGCACCACCATCACGAGTTGATCAGCACCGATCAACTCCATCAACTCACCGCAATACTCCTTGTACTCACTTAGATTTACCATCTTTATACATTTTCTCTAAACGTTCATTCTCCAAATGCCACAAATACAGCCTCAACATCACCGTGTACAAATTTGTCCGCTTCACCTCCTCGATCGTCCCGAACGCCCCGTTCTCCGCCACCCCCAACAAGATACCCGTCAAGCCAAGCCCCGGATCACCACTCTCTTCCTCCACCGCTTTATCTTCCTGCCGAAACAACACCCCGAGCGATATCGCCCTTCCGTCCACCTCAATCTCCCCGCTCTTGAAATAATTGTCACACGACGAAAACCATGATAAAATAACAAACCGCTCCTCGAAAGACAGCCGGGAAAACCTCCCCGCCCGCCGTACACATTCATGCACGTTAAACTCCTCCCGGCAATCATCCCCCACCCCTCGTTTCCGCTTTGGACGATACAACATCGCGCACAAAGCATTCAAATCCCGCTCCTCCTTACCCATCATGTAACGCCTGTAAAAATCATTCGCCACCATGTACTCCCCGAACGTCACGTTCAACAACGCGTTCCCCGGACCGTGATACACCTTTCCCCAGATTCGCACCTTCGGCAAAAGGTTTTTCACGCAATCGAAATCAAACACTAACTCCCCCTCCCTCCTCGAGAACACGAAAGACACCGTTTCCGCCGCCAACACGATATTCCCGTACTTCCGCTCCATCTCCTCCCGTGTCAGATATCGATCTTTCCTATTATGCTTCCGCTTCCGTTTAATCCCCGTGAGAAAATAAAATACCCTCACTTTAAATTCCAACACACTTATCTTCCCCGCCATGAGTAACAACGCCTGCCGGACGATAAACAACAATTGCCCCCGGTTCAACTCCTCCCACGTCGAAGGATACTCCACCCGTTTCCCCGCTTCCGGAATCTCTATCACGTTCATACCGTAAAAAATTTCTCTCGCCCGTAATCCGTTTCCCGTCTCTCGTGAGAAGAATTCCCCGGGACAATCTCCTTCATATACGCCTGCAACTCCACTATTCCCCGGTTCGCATCCTTCGTGTAAACATTCTCCATCACCGCGATCAAGTCCGCCGACACCGGAGCACTAGCCCCCTTCGTCTGCCTCTCCGAATCAAAACGAGTCACCACCGAATCCGGTAACACCTGCACCGACAACCTCCGCACCGCCTTCGCCATCACCAGATGGGGAACCACCTCCCGGCACAACTCCACGATTCTCCCTTGCTCATCATCCAACGTCCCCTCCCGCATAGCCTCTTTCAACGCCCCGAACCGCTCCTTCCCCACGTACTTCACCATATCCCGGTCAACACCCCGCACATAAGGCAACACCCGCAAAAAGAAACCCCGGCTCCGGTCAATCGGCACAATATCATCAAACTCCGCCGCACTCCTCACGAACAACTCGTTCATCCCCTTCCTTCGTTCCGACTCCTTCCACTCCTCTATCTCATCCACGTGCTTATCCAGAAAACCGATCAGCCGATCCACGGCTTTCCCCACCTTCGCCCGGATCGCCGCGTTGTCCTGATCTATCATCCACTGCCACGGCAATGACTCCGAATCCTTATCAATCTTCACTTTCCGCCCACTCTCCTCGTGCGACACGTCCCCGTTAGCACAATACGACAAATAAGCCGACAAAGCCACCGGAAGCTGACAACAACGCACCAATTCCTCCCCCGTACCTTCCTCGTAAGCCTTCACCACCCGATCATATACCCGTTCCCCGATCACCTCGATCAAATCCTCTGTCGCTAACTCTATATCCAACACAAAACGTTCAAATTCCGCTGTCTTGTACAACCAAGGCACGCAAGCCCTGAACTCTTCAATATCCCTAAATAATATCTTCATCACACGTTCGTTTTTACCCGTTCAGCCGGGGATACATCCTCTTCCCTTAAAACAATCTTGTGGTAGAACCCAAATCTACACTCCTTCCCCGGGAAATTCACCCGAATCATTTCATTCAACGCCTGCAAAATCACCTCCTCCGGGATCGTCGTGTCCGACGCCAAATACAACTTTAACGCATACAACATCTCGCTCCCCGAAGACAACTTCCCGTCCACCATTATATTACTTAACGCCGGGTGCAACCCAATCCCCGAAGTCGTCGCAGAATCCGCTTTCTCGCTCACCCGTATCTGTGCATCTATAAAATCCTTAATCTTTTGATCTATCGGCGTGATTTTCCATTCCCAAATCTTCCCGTCATCATCCTTCAACGATATCGTGTGAAAAAACTTCCCCACGTTCTTCTTTCCCGACAACGCCTCCGCCAACTTTCTCAACACTTCATCCTTATGCTCCTCCAACATCTCATCCCTGTACTCCTTCCCCTCCCTCGTGCAACGTTGCTCGATCTTATCCTTCTGAATATTCCAATACTCCGCCGGGGATTCTATGTGGAAAGCCACGTTAATAGAGTTATCCGTTATATGCTTCAACACCTGCGGCACATCCGAAGACCTCATGATCCAGTTCCTCGACCCCCAGAACGAGGGAATCGCGTACAATGAACGCGCGTACGAATAACTATTGTGATACGACATCACCACGCCCCGGAACGGATCATCCCGGTCATAAACCGGATACGTGGCAATGCCACGTACACACCCGTTTTCAAAATCTCCCACGTGTATTTGACGAACATCCTCTAACTTTCTACTATCCACCCACCCCAACCTTGCATTCACCCCTGGCACCACTTCCAAACGTGCAATCCTGCTTCCTCTCCCGATTCGCTGTCCCCGTGTCGGGAAATACTTCACGAAATACCCGTGCAAATACTTGTACTCCGTTATCGCCATCTCTACAAATCGAAGATAATCCCACGACTTCATCCACCTCCAAACCTCTTTATCATCCACCCATTCCCGTGTCACCTCCCCGTTCTCGTACTTTTTCACGTACAACTCTAATCCTTGTCCATATAACAACCCCTTTTCCCGTTCAAGAATCCCCGGTGCCAGATTATTTTCATCCATCATATCCCGCACCTCCACCGGAAGATTATTATTCACCCCGTAAGGTACAACCTCCTTCCCACAAACCACCTCCGGCTCACTCTCCCATTCCTTCGACAATCTCCCGAATCCCATCGTTTCAGTCATTCCCATGTACATCCCCACCCCAACACCCGGAATGCCAACAAACCGAATACTCCCGACACGATCAATCTTAATATTCTCTCTCATCGTATTGTAATTTTTTCACCATTAAACACCATCAGCAAAGGCAAATAAAACTGTCTAGCCTCACCTTTATCCTCGTCATAATAAGGTATCAGGAAATCAGCATTTTTATAACGTTTCGCGTCCGCTTTCTTCCTCAATTTCGCCCGGCTCACCTCCACCACCCCCTCCGACTTGTATTCCGAAGAATTAAACGACATAAACAACATACTAAACGACTTCCCGTCAGCCGTCAACTGTCTCATTTTATTTATTGCATCCCATAATTTCATAATATAAAAATACCCCGTGATAAACACGGGATAAAGGACAGAAAAAGCGGTACCGTCACCAGTACCGCCAAGTTCCAAAACAAAATAAATTACTTCCCTTCCACCTTCTCCACTCGCAGCGGGATAATTCCCATCTCGCTAAATATTTCCTCTAGCAACTTATCAAGCTGCTCCCTAGTCAACCCGACAAATTTATACGTCACCAAATAATCGTTCATGATTTGCCTCCTTTCTCCTTTTTCTCCGCAATCACCCGCCCTGTCAATTCATTAATCCTCACGATATCATCCCAAACAAGTTTCGTGTCACCTCCCCCACCTCCACATTCCAGATAATAAGTTTCTACCTCACCACGACCATCCGCCACAATCTCCCGGACAACGGTCAACGTAACCAAATAATCATTCATAACTCGCCCCCTTTCTCGTTCACGATCTCGGTTTCAATCAAGGAACCATAAATGTTATTCAAACCGAAATACGCTATTTGTAACTCGTCGCAAGAAGAACTCACGTTATCACCCACGTCTTCAAACATCTCCGGAACTAAACTCTTCTCGAAATGATTCTTCAGCTCCCACCGGATCCTAGCCTCCCGCCGCATCAGGTTCTCTACAAATTGTTTGTCCGTTTGAATCTCATTCAACAGACTCTCGACTTTTAAAGTCTTGATTTTCTTACTCATAATTACGTACTTTTGAACTTATAGGCACAAAAAAACGGTGTACCTGTCCCGTTGTTCAAAGTCTACGTAAGGTGGCTCGCCAATATCATTACAATAATTGGCACGGGGGTATACACCGCTATATCTTACACTATCGTGTACTTTCCTGATAGATATAAAAAATCCACCTACATGGATGTGGTGGCCTATCTCCCACCTTACTCTTAAACTTTGAACCTTACAAAGATGGAAACAATTCCCGAAAAAACAAAACAAAAGCCAACATTTCAGTTTTACAAGCCATCTTTCGAGGTTATTTTTTAGAATTATCACAAATTAAGTACTGGAAATCACAATATTAGACTCAAATTTCCATTCTCAACGGAGATTCTGAACCAACTTCACCCCGACCGCCCCCTTCCTAATTCGCGATCGCAAACACTTACCTACCCCATGATATATGACAACACATTTTAACACAGCAGTCTGCCCGTGCAACTCGCCCCCGACAACCGCTTAAACTTTAAAGCTAACTTTTAAAAGAATACAACCTATCTTTATACAACATATAAAGAATACAAGACTACCCCGCGCTTAGATTTATATTACTACTCTTCACCTTGGTATGCTTCAACCATTCCTTTCTCATCATAAGATATTTAAATGAATCCGAGAAATTTGTAGACTCGAACGGCAAACGGTCTACGGGCAACTTCTCTGACCGCTTATCCTTACTAATACGCTTCTTTCCTTTAAACTCCACGATCTTGGTCGGCGTAATCTCCAAAGAACATTTAAGAGGTTTGGCATGGTACATATCTATCAACACGTTAGGAAGATTAGGATTATTCCCACCAAACAGCTCCATCATAAAATCATATTCATCCCACGTGTACAACGTTCCTTGATTCCTCGATTCCAACGAAACAGTCCATCCCGTCCGCTTTCCATCTTTCCCTTTCTCGATAGCCTGCTTCAATTTCCCCGCGAAATCCTGTTTCACCTTCTCGTACTGGTTTCCTGCGCGATCATAATACATACGCACCGTCTTACAGCCGTGATGTTTAAAATAAGCCACAAATTTATCCGCCGCCTCTTGTATCCATTCCGGGGGCAACGTGTAAATCGTTTTCAGTACACGATAATCCTTTCCCTGCTCCTGTCCCACGGAAATAGATATCATATTACCGAAATCCACCCCGATCTCTAGCGGTTGATCCTTACGCAAATACTTCAATAGCCGACAATCCTCTTCATCCCGGATTCCAAATTCCGGGGAATAACGGGAAGACGTGCCATCCCCGTAATAATTGGCAGACTTAACCGCAGAATAAAATTTATTCCCCGCCGCCAAACGGGGCTTCGTGGATAATATAGCCGTCAACACGTCTTCCAAATTACCCTCGAATTCATCCTCGAAATATTCCGGACGCAAAATATCCGCGTTAATATACGACGATGCTATATAGAAAAACGTGGATTTCTGTCGGATCACCTCGTACCTCTCCTTCCAACGGTCATACAGTCGTTGTTTATTCTTTATCTCTACCGGATCGCCTATCTCTTTCGCCACGATCAACTCTTCCGTCACCTCGTTCATCACGAATGCCACTTTCAGTATATTCATGATATTCTTCTTTTTCATCCTCCCCGCCTGCTTCAAAATCCAATCATATTCACCCACGTTATTTATATTCGGCATATCCGTCGTGAACGTCTGTCCCCGGTAATACACGCTACGCCCGTATTTCACGTAATACCCTCGTAACGCTTTAGTCAGCTTGGCAATTTTCGCCTCCGGAAAGAACTTCACTTCATCACCGATAATATGCACGTAAGAATTACCCGCTGCCGCCGATGGGCGATCCAAACTCACGAGAGTAATATTTAATCCGGTGAAAAAAATAATCGTATGCTTGTAAGACAAAATTCGATTATAAGGCTTCCACAAATGTTCCCGGAACTCTTCCGGAACCGCTTTCAACATCTCCGGCGTAACTTCCGGTGGCTCTTTTCCTACCACGTAATGCACTCCTTCTTTCCATCCCTTGCGTTCCAAACCGTCCAAAATAACGTGCAAAATATTCTTATCCAAATTCGTGTAGGTATCTGATACCAGAGCGATCGGCGCCCCCGGCATATCATATACCATATCCATCAATCGCTCCGTTAAAAAATCGTTTGTCTTTCCACCTCCACGCCCGATAATTAAAAACAGGTTACGGGGTTTCAACAACGCCACCAACTGCGCAAGCCAGTTGGAAAACATCAAAGCGACTTTATCACTCTTTATATTTATTCTCTTCTTCGTACTCATCTAAAATATTATCTAAAGGTATCACATCCACTATTCCGGCATCCTGTTTCGCCTTTTCCTTCTCTGCCTCCGTGGCACCAACAATAGAATCTATCTGTCGTGCCAAATCGTTCCGATTCGGCTTATCAATCCCAATCAACTCCGGGTTAAGCGTGTACACCTTGTAAGGACGATCAAACGTACCCACGGGTACCTCCGGGGGATCAGGCAAATTCAACTGCCGTATCTCCGCCGACAACTTCATTAACTTCCCGTACACCTCGAAATCTTCCGGTTTCGTTGCCATCTCCCGAACCATCTCCGCCGCTTCCTCCAGTTGCTCCGCTTTCAAGTTTCGCATTGCCTTTTTCTCAACCTTGGAATCCACATAAAACAAGTTTATGGCTTGTTCATACATATCCCTCGATTGCGCGTACGTGAACTCGAAAGGCTTCTTGCAAAAGAATTTAATCGTCTTCACCCGCCCGAACTTCCGGCGCATGGCATTTATCATTGTCAGCAACTCGATATAGATCGCTTCATCCGGCTTTAAATCCGCCAAAGAACCGGATTCAATATAACTTTCCAACCTTTGAAAGACTTTCTCGTCAATATCAAGATTATATAACAATTCCCTTTTCGCTACCTCGAACTGCCTCCGGTAACGTACCTTGTAAAGCATCTGGATCGCTTGCACGTTTCCTTTCTCCGCATCACCAAGCAACCCCATTTGTTCCAACGCCCCACTCATCAGCACACCCCTCCGGATATGGTAATTCACTTCACTTGTCGGATCAATCGCCGCCTGTCGAAATTCCCCCTCCGGAACATCAAAATACATCGCCATCTCCGCCTCCGAATATCCTAACGCGGACAAACGTTCCAGCTCCTCGTATTTCTCATCAGGGAGCGTTAAAACACCCTTTTCTGAACTTATCGATTTTTTCATGATTTATCTTACTCGTCCAACATCCGTAACACATCCTTCAACTCCCGCTCCCGATCTTCCAACCGTTTTTCCCGTTCCGCAAGCAAATGCGGCTTATCTCCCTTGGCAATCTCCGACTTAATCCGCCAAATATTATCCCTCAATTGCTTTTCCTTTCGCAATAATTCACGGACTGACATTTTCCGCACTCGATCTATTCGTGCCTGTGTTTCAAATATCCTATGCTTCCCAAGAATCCCTTTATGCTGTTTATAATAATCCAACTCCTGCTTTATCCGGTAATCCTCAATAAACGTGTTCACCAACTCGAACGCCACTGCCAAACAATCATCGTTTTCGTGACAAGCATACAATTTATCATGCAACTCCACGATCCGCCAGTACGTCGTGATTTTATCCGCCGCTAAAATCTTCAACTCTCCCGGACAATCTTTGTCCGACAAAAAAGCATACATCTCCCGGAACCGATCACGCTCCATCTCCCGTACCACCCCGGAATAATTCGTTTCCTCCAATCCTGCCAACCGACAAAGCAAAAGTTTCAATTTTGCAGCGTATCGCTCCGGTTTCCACCGAAGCAACCTTTTAAACTTCTCGTTATCCCCGTACTGGATATAGAGTGCAACCCCTTTACCAAGATTGCACCCCTCCTTTAACCAAGCGATTACCGTTTCCTTCATACAAACTCCTCGATCACCTTCTCCATTTCCTCACTCCACCCTATCACGGAATTATTCACGAAAATCTTCCGGGGAATATATTCCCGCAATAACTTCAAGTTAGCGTTCTTTCGTCCTACAATCACCTTTAAATTATCTGTTTCCATGTTCAACCGGAACGGCACGAAAGACGGGTAGACCGTGTTAAAGTACAACGAAGAGAGAAGCATCGCCTCCCTACTTAAATTGTACGTTTCAATCACCTTGATCAACGCCTCCACCTCATAGAACATCGGCAAATGCGAACCATAATCATAATCAGGTAACCCGGCATCCCGCAAAACCTTTAACGTCTTTTCCCGGTTCACCTTGTACAACTCTCCGCACCTCTTTTTATCCGTTAAGAACCCGTCTGCCTTCAACATCATCACCTCAATAACGCCAAAATCATTCACCGGGTAAATGTCATCGTTCGTCACGATCAAATTCTCCACCTCCGGAAATTCACCTATCACCGCCAATAACTTCGCCACCACATCCAACGGCGGGTTATCCGTCTGGCACTCGTGCGGGAGTATCACGATTTCAAGGCATTCACCCGATACTTCCGGTAAATCCACCTCCTCCACGTCACCAACGACCACGATACGGAATTTTTCTTTAAAGTGCTTCATCCACCCCCGAATAGCCAATATCAACTCGTTTCCCTGTGCCTCCGAAGCCTTGTAAGGAATCACAACCAGATACGGATCAGGTTCAAAATCCGGTACCGGAGATGCATCCAACTCCTCGTATTTCTCTTTCCATTCTTCAATTACCTTCTTCAATTCTTCATTCACTACTTTCAAATCTTCAAGCTGTTTCTTTAGTTCCTCTACCTCCGGGGAAACAGCAATCGTTTTTTCCTCCTGTACATTTTCTTTTGTTGCCGCTACTTTCTTTGCCATACAATCAAATTTAAATTATTAATAATCTCGAATTTGATGCATTTGCAACCGCAATTCAAGGACAAAAAAAGCGGTACCGTCACCAGTACCGCCAAGTTCCAAAATCAGAATACACACATCTATTGACAATCCCAAAGGTTAAACAACAAAAAAAACAAATCATCCTCAAACATTTCAAATACGCACAAAATCTATTTCAATTTTTCCTTAAGCTTAGCCAATTTATCACTAATTTCATTCAAATTTTGAATATATGTATCATAAAACTCCATTTGCTTTCGAGGTCTTTGCTCCACGAGCTTTCGTTTCATGTCATCTTCAAACGCTCGTCCTAATTGTGGCTTTCTTATATTTTCAATTTCTTGCCATTCTTCACGTACCTGTTGCCCTAAAAGCTTATTCTTTTGAATTTCAACCTCTATTTGTCTAAGTTTCGCTTCAATTTGAATTTCAGTCAACCGTTTAATGCTTTCTGCGGTCTTTGATTGTACACCTATTAAATCTATTTGCTTTTTCTCCAACTGCTTAATACTTTCTATCTGACGAGTCGCATCTTTCGAAGTTTGCCGTGAAGACCAAATGGCAATTATAATCGCAACCACAGGTAATATAATATTTCCTAGCAAAGTAAATAAAGTTTCCATTTCTAAATGAGAATTATTATTTACGATATCGCCCCCTGCAGCCCGTAAGCCCGAAAGAAATAATAAAACAACGCTTTATGAATCTTCGTCAGTCCTCGTTGATTAAAAATTCGATGCAAATTCGCATTATCTATATTCACGCTCTTCGCCAAATCAGAATCCGTCAACCCATATTTTGCCTGCTGCTGTTTCACCCATTCCACGGTCACATCCGGCATATTATCCGGGGTATAAGGAACAGCCCCGATATACAATTTTGTTCCTTCCGGCAATATCCCATCAAAAACCCCCTTCACCCGATCACGTAATTCTTTCGCTGACAAATATTTTTGTGCATCATTCTCCTTCTGGGCAACTTTTACGGTCACCGTGTTATTATCAAATCCCACAATACTAATAAAGATACGAGCGTATCTCTTGTATTGCATGTCAGACGTTTTCAACAACTCTTTTTGTTTTTCCGTCAAAAATGGTAATAATTCTATTCCTTTCATATCATTAATTTTTAAATGGGGGGAATTTCACCCCCCTTGTTCTAATTCACAGCCGGATTTCCTGCTGTTTGGTCAGCCAGAATATAGCCAACTGACCATTTTGCTTACCGAACTCGATCGCTTCTTCCAACTTATCATCAGGGAAAATTTTCACCGAATCGTAGTAAAACACTCCGGATTCAGAATCCAACCATCCCCCGATTACCCGCCCATGAGTCCAAGCATGCTCTAAGCACTTTCTTAAACCGTCATCATCGTGACAATTTTGAGTTTCAGCGTAAGCTACTGCTATCCCCTCGGTAACGGGTGATAAATTTTCCAACTCAACCGTGAACCCATCCTTGTGGGTTTCGGCAAACTTCAGAATTTTAAAGAACATAACTTGATTTTTATACTGGGGGTCGCCCAGTGGTTAATGATACAAATATAGTTATTTTTGTTCACTGAACAAACAAAATATCAATAAAAACAAAAAAATCCCGTGACTCTCGCCACGGGATCACCTTTAAATAAAATAAAACTTACACAGACGGCTCTTCCCCCGAACCTGCCAGAGCCGCAATCCCGTCAACCGTTGGCATTGCACCCCCGTAGAAAGCAATTCGAGAACCCCGCAATACACTCTCCAAAGTTATCTTATTCACGTCCCCCTCGTTATTGTCCGTACTCTCCGCAGATAACTGCAAAGGATTACCGGGATAACCAAGCATCTTTTTAATTCCCGTCAATTGATACTCGACAATCGCTATCAAATCCTCGTTCACGTTATTTTCCATGAATTCCTCGAACTCGACATCATCACTCCCCGGACGACTAAATTCAAGCTTTTGCTTGTACCCTTTATTATCCGGATCGCCCTCCGACGTTTGGGAGATTGCAATAGTAGAAGCCGTTGTTTCAATAAAGATTGCCTTAGCATCTGTCTTCAACACGATATCCTCTTTCACTAACACACCTTTCGTGTCAGGCTTCGGACATTTTTCAGCATCATTCAACCGGAATAACACGATTTTCGCCAATTTAGGTTTCGTCCGTCCACCATTATTTTTCTTCGAAATACTCACGGGTGAGTATCCTGCATTTTCATCTGCCATATATTTAGTTTTTAAAGATTAAACTGTCGGTCCATCCGCTAATCCGGAACCAGTCCCGGAACCACTTTCCGCAACCGGGGGAACATAACCGAACAACAATTCCGCTATCGCGAACCCAACAGATTCCCACCACTCGGCAAACACCTTTACGTCGTAATTTTCAGCTTGCAACCAAATTTTCGTTGTCCCTCTATTCTTTGACAAGAGATGAATAAAATTCTCTTTGGGCGTAATGAAAAAACACCCGGTTCCAATCATTCCATCCAACGGGATAAAAGTGAAATTCGTGTGTTGCAACCGTTTCTTGTTCTCATCCTCATTCTTGGAGTTCGGAAATTTATCATCCCTAGCAAGTTCATACATATTCAACAAGTCCGGATCGATAAAAATCGGAAGTTTCTTTGTCCGATACTTCAAGGGAATTCCCTTGTAAATCTCATCGAACTTGTTATAAATATTCTCACGCGACAGAGTTACCCCCTCCAACAAACGAATCATCTCAAGGGATTTATCGGCATGGATTCTTTTCAAGATCGTTATATAACCATCAAGCGAACCAAACAAATCCCCACTATCCCCGTCTTTCTTAGCCGAGTTCTTGGTCTCGTCATAGACCCCAACGGCAATCTGTGCATCACGTTCTTCCTCCACCTTCGGTTTCAACAACACCTCGATGATATACTTCACGATTGGCATATCTTTAGGTTGCAAACCTTCGTCATACAAGTACGCGATAACATCCTCCATGATCTCGGCAGGCTTGATCGGCACATTGATTTTATGCTTGCGGTTCTGGATGACAATCGGAGTAAATTTACTCTTCCCGGAAGGCGTCCAATAGGGTGTAAATTTCTGCATCAAATCACTGATATGCGATTGAATTGCACGATATTCGACCTTCTCCGTCATCTTCGTGGTCATGTACTGCATCGCCTGCAATTTACCAAACATGAGCGTGATGATATCGTATTTCAAATCAGCAACATATTTAGCAAACTCCTCTCTCAACTCACCCGTTTCAATTGTGCTCTCCGCATGGATCATCAACCCGTCTCCATTAACAAAGTTGTCAAGAACTTTATTATGCAGGAAACTCATATCCAACTTATAACCTTCCACTACCCACGGGAACCGCACTCCGCTCTAACTTTTTGTCATCCTCCGGTTTTTCTGATAGAATGTCAATCAATTCGTTTTGGTTTTTTTCGCGTTCCGATACCTCGTTCTTGAAAGCATCATATTCCGCCTGTAAATCCTCCAATTTCTTTTTGTACGCCGAAACATTGTCCGAATCAACATCCTCTTTCTTCATCGCAAACAAGTCTTTTTCAAACTTCTCCGCAAAATCCTTATTATACATCTTAGCCAAAGATACTTTCTGCTCTTCGGTCAAGACATATTTCCCATCTTTCTCTTCGAAAGATGTAATTCCCAATCGGCTCATTACCGCTGCCAACAGTTTTTCAAACATATATCACGAATTAATGTATTGATTAATAATATTCATTTCCTCACTTAAATTCTTCGCTACCTCCACGGCTCGCTCCAACGATCCGATTTCATCGATCAATCCTGTGTTTAAAGCATCCCCCGCATAAAACATCTTCCCCGCCAAAATTCCCGGGGTATCCAATTTCAAGTTCCCGCGTCGACTTTTAACTTCGTTTTGAAAGCGGACTGCCATCGGATTCAAACTCTCCTGCTTTATTTTCGTGTAATCTCCCTCTAATGCCAACCGGAACGCTTCATTTTTGTTTTCGCTCTGATCCGCGTATATCTCGTGAAACTTCACCCCCATTTTTTCATAAATAGGTTTCAAATCCGAAAAGGAACACATCACCCCAATCGAGCCGAACTCCGCGCTAACATCATTATCC